>Ga0214235_1000280_pt1 | contig 24648 bp, 17 predicted proteins | sample TroBogypolimnion_2_FD_153073 | JGI IMG/M metagenome (GOLD analysis project Ga0214235, IMG submission 153073) | Freshwater microbial communities from Trout Bog Lake, WI - 15JUL2008 hypolimnion | ecosystem: Environmental > Aquatic > Freshwater > Lake > Hypolimnion/Profundal zone ... | reverse complement strand
ACGAGCCGATACCTTGAGTTTGGAATACGGAAAGACCATTACCGCCGGTTTTGAGGCGCTGATTTACAAGGCCAAGCAAGGTATAGAAGATATTTATGAACTCACCTATCTGTGTAAAGATGGTCGTCGCTTACCTGCGATAGTTTCAGTCACCTCTTTGCGCGATGAGCAGCATAAGATTATTGGTTATTTGCTTATCGGTACCGATAATACGGTCCGCAAGCTGGCAGAACAGAGCATGGGGCTTACCTCCACTGCATTTTACTCTGCGCAAGGTATGTTTATCACCGATGCTCAAGGCATCATTACGCTAGTCAACCAAGCCTTTGCTGACACTAGCGGCTATAGCAAAGCTGAACTGATCGGTCAGAATCCTAGGCTGCTGAAATCAGGCATTCATGAGGACGATTTTTATGAAGTACTTTGGGAGTCTATTAAAAATAAGGGCTTTTGGACAGGAGAGATATGGAATAAGCGCAAAAATGGTGATATTTATTGTGAAAAGATGAGTGTTATTAAAGTCCTTGATGAGAAAAATGACGAGGTTAGTTATGTGGCGAATTTTTATGATATTACCCAGCTTAAAGCTTACGAAAAGGGTTTGGTAGAAGCTAAAGATAAAGCGGAGCGTTTTTCAACACTCAAATCGCAATTTATGGCGACCATGTCGCACGAGATTCGTACCCCCATGGCCGCCATCATCGGCTTTTCGGAACTGGCCTTGTATGAAGAGATGTCTGATCCAGTCAGGACTTATCTACAAGACATCAATAAAGCCGCCTCGAGTCTACTAACCATATTGCAAGACATCCTAGATTTTTCTAAATTAGAAGTCGGTCGTATTGTTATTGAGGCTGAGCCCTTTAATCTTAACGAGTTACTGGACACTGTCAGTATTCTCTTTATGGGCGCTGCCAATCAGAAAGGGCTGGCTTTTAGTATCGCCAGTGACAGCGCTATTCCCGTTGAGTTGGTGGGTGATAAAAATAGGCTGCAACAAGTACTGACTAACTTGGTCGGTAATGCCATCAAATTTACTACGCAAGGCAGTGTTAAGCTTAAGGTGTCTTTGCAAAAAATTGATCTATCTTATGTGCGCTTGTTATTTACGGTAACTGATACGGGTATCGGCATCGCGATTGATGATCAGGATAAGTTGTTTCAGGTTTTTACTCAGCTGGATGGTTCCCATACCCGTAAACATGGTGGCTGTGGTTTAGGCTTAGCCATTAGTAAAGAGCTGGTGGAGTTGATGGGGGGCGATATTGCTGTCGATAGCAGGCAGGGTAAAGGCAGTGTCTTTAGCTTTGTTTTGGTGCTTGATATGGTTAAAAATGCTATAGAGCACACCACTAACTCAAGGTTGCTAGCACCAGACGTCAAAAACATAGCCCGTCAGTCGGCGTTGAAAGGGGCGTCTGTTTTGGTGGTGGAAGATAATGTGATGACCCAAACGCTAGTTCGACAACATCTCAATCATTTAGGTATTGATGCCAAGATTGCCCAGCATGGTGAGGAAGCACTGTCTATGGTGGAGCAGTATAATTTTGATATTATCTTAATGGACATTCAAATGCCTGTCATGAATGGTATTGAGGCGACTAGGCGTATACATCAGCAAGAAAAGTTTGCTAAGTTGCCGATTATTGCCTTAAGTGCGGGCGTTACCGAATCAGAGCGCAATAACTGCATCGCCTGTGGTATGGTTGGTTTTATTTCCAAGCCGATAGATTCAGAACAGCTCTATTCAGTACTTGAGCTATGGTTAAAACCGCACGATGGGCAATAGTGCATAGTTATCTAGCATCTAAACGTTTCGGTCGGGGTTGCAAACCCCGACCGGCATTGGCATAGTTATCTAGCATCTAAACGTTTCGGTCGGGGTTGCAAACCCCGACCGGCATTGGTGCTTAAACGTTTCGGTCGGGGTTGCATACCCCGACCGGCATTGGTGCTTAAACGTTTTGGTCGGGGTTGCAAACCCCGACCGGCATTGGTGCTTAAACGTTTCGGTCGGGGTTGCATACCCCGACCGGCATTGGTGCTTAAACGTTTCGGTCGGGGTTGCAAACCCCGACCGGCATTGGTGCTTAAACGTTTCGGTCGGGGTTGCATACCCCGAATAGTTATCTAGCATCTAAACGTTTCGGTCGGGGTTGCAAACCCCGACCGGCATTGGTGCTTAAACGTTTTGGTCGGGGTTGCAAACCCCTACCGGCATTGGTGCTTAAACGTTTTGGTCGGGGTTGCATACCCCGACCGGCATTGGCATACTAAAGCGTAACGGGGGGCTAATACACTTGCGTATAGCTGTTTCTAGCGTCTTTCAGATCTATCGCTATTTCACGTTGTAGGCGGAAATTACGACGGGTATCGGCAATATTGTAGGGAATGTTGGGGTTTTTCTCGTACTTAACCGCAGTACGGATTAGCCCTATCCATTGACGATCATTATCTTCCATTTCTTTAAAGCGATTTCGAATGCGCTCTAATTCTTGATTACAATAGGTTACAAAACCTGCGGCATAAAAGACGCTATTTTTGAGATAGTCATTTAAGGCGGCTAAATCCGCATTGATTTCAGCAACTACTTGTTCAAAATTACTCGGTTCTGGTAGCTTTTCTAGTTCGTCTGCTGGTTTTTTAAGAGAATTAACCACTTCATTAGCAGGGGAAAGAGTCAGTTCTGAATTCATCGCTGCTTTAATCGCTGTTTTAACCGTTCTGCCTACAGCGGGAGCGCTGGTCGTAGTTGTTTTAGCCCATAAACCATAGCGTAAATAATGCGTGACATCTTGCTTGCTCAGGTCTTCGCCTTGATAAAAGGCTTCTAGGGTTTTAATTTCGGCTGAGCGTTCATTTAATAAGCGTTCGCGAGCCTGTAGCGGTTTGGCAATAAAGGCTTCAACAGCGACTCTGCCAAACCGTAAAAACAAGACTTGAAAACCATGGCGTATACGCACTTGTTCTATGCTTTCGTCGGCATTGAGTAAGGTTTTGCGTACGTCATTGGTTTCCCATAATAAGGATTGTGTTTTATGGGCAATTTGATCGATTAACACTTGTAATGATTGCGCTAATTGATCGGTGAGTTCGGTTTCAAACTTTTGTTGAATTTCTCTAAACAATTCCTCACGAATTTTATAATTGCCTTCGCGTGGATCGGGCATAGAAATAGTGCGGCCTGCCGTATAAATACGTTTTAGCTCATCCATTTGCCCAGTGGTTAGGTTAGAGAGTAGCCCGTCGATTTTTTCGTCATAAGCGGCGTGTAAGGTGGCGAGTTCTTGATGCTCTGCACCGATGGCGTCGGCTTCTTTGCGACCTTGAATGCTCTCTGCATACCAGACATCAAAATCTTTTTTGATGCGCTGCCATTCACGTCCCCACCATTGATTAAATTCTTTGCCTAATAGGTCATCTTCTTCGGTTTCAGCTTCGGTGATGTGTTCATAGAGGATCTCTAATTTACCTAAAATTTCAGCCGCATAGTAGCGGATATTATTAACCAAAGCATCACAGCGTTTTTGTAGTATTTCAGCCCGTTCATTATCAATGTAATAATTAACGGTCTCTTTTAAGAGCAGGATACCATCGGTGATGCCTAGCTTTTTTAATTTTGTTTTGTCATCAGCTGCTTTTGAGCGGCGTAGTGTATCTTCAGTGGGTATGCCTGATTCAACCAGATGTGAGCGGGCGCAAACGGGGATCATGCGGCGCTCGGGAACGCTAGGCCAGTAGTTTCTGTGTTTGATTAAGGTTTCTTTAAAATCAATGCGATCATCTAAAGCATCGGCTTGGGTGAGTACTACAAAAATTTTGTCGGATACTTTAATATTGGGGTCTTCGACGTCAGCAATGAGTAGTATTTCTTTTTCTGGCCCAGTAATAGAGGGCTGTTTCATTTCTTTGGCATAAATAATGGCGTCGCAGTCTTTCAGTCGGTCTATCGCCTGTTCTGAATGCATTTGTATGCCAGAATTAAAGCCGGGTACATCATGAAAAATAATATCTTTGTCACTGCGTAAACGTATGGTTTTTAGCTGTATCCGTTTGATGGCCAGTGACTGTGCGCGGTTTCTAAAAATGGCCGATTGTAGTTGTTCGTTTATTTCACTGATATCGATAAAGGCTTGGGTATAGCCATTTTTTTGCTGGGTAAATTCATAGATGGCTTGCAGATGCTTTTCGGTATCCTCGAAATCTTCTTGTATTTCTTTTCTTTCTTTGTCACCCAGTGTGTTGTCTAGTGCTGCTTTTCTTTGTTGCTGTAGCAGTGTTATTTCTTCTTTGCTGTAATATTGAATAAATAACAGTTGATCTTGCTCGGTCTGGGCTGACCAAATTTCGGTGCTGGTAAAGGTGCATCTTTCGCGTGCAGAAGGCAATATTTCTTGGCCTAACCAGGCATTGAGTAAGGCACTTTTTCCTGCTTTTTCAAGGCCAATCACGGCGACCTCAAAACGATTAGCCTGTAAGCGTTCTAGTTGTCGATTTAATCGAATCTGCTCATCGTTGAGTTTTTGTATCAGCTCTGGGGCAATATCTTCGTTGGTTTTATTACATAAGGCGACTAATTTATCAGCCAGTACAGCGGTTGTTTCCAAGCGTGCAAGTTGTTGTTGACAGGTTTCTAGCCAAGTAGCCATAGATATTCCAGAGTTGTTAGATGCTTTGTGAGTCGCTGGTAGCTTAGCCTGCTATGATTGAAGCTAAGCTACAAGGTTACTTTGAGGTATCGATTAGTGGCTTACTTCAACTTTAGCGCCTTTAGTTTGACCAATTTCAGTCAGTGTTTGGTTAAACCAAGGAGTGTCAAGATCAAAAGGTTTGCCGCCTTTGATGCGCGGGAATTCAATGGCACGTAAAACACCGCCACGGTCTTCATCGTGACCAATAACGCCTGATTCACGACGGAAAGCGCATTCGACCGCTAAATCCGCACAAGACTTAATTAAACGGATGTCTTCAACATTAGAGGCCGACGCTCTAGCAAAATAACCTGATTTTTGGATTAGGGTTTTTTCTGCACCTAGCATGTCGGCAAATTGTTCGCCGAACCATTTGCCTGGGTTGACGGCATCCAGTTTGACATGACCAAAAGCATCACGCGGTACTTCTTGGCCTTTAGCTTGCATTTCGGCAACGATAGACTCTACACCTGCACCTTCAGAAACAAAGATGTTGACGCAATCATATTGATCCATAACCGCCCGTAAACGTGTGGCTTCGGCAGCGATGTCGATAGTCATTTCGGGTATGAATATGGCATGAACTTCAAAGGCGTTGCGATCTAGACCTAGTTCGGGCAACCATTCGGCTTTATCGAGTAATTTACGATATTCCTGAGCAGTTGCTGCCGTTAACCAGCCACAACTACGTCCCATGACTTCATGGATGATGAGCATACGTGGGTTAGCATTGTTTTCAGCCACCACGTTTGAAAAATACAGGGCGCCTTGCTCTGCTGCTGTCCAAGCACCGAGTGATTGTTTGATTGGGAATACATCATTATCAACAGTTTTGGGTAAGCCGATAACGGTTAGTCCGTAGTTGTTATTGGCAAGAAATGCGGCTAAATCTGCAGCAGCCGTATTGGTGTCATCGCCGCCTATGGTGTGCAATATATCGACGCCATCTTTAACGAGTTGATCAGCCGCCACTTTTTGAGGGTCTTGACCTTCTTGAACAAGACCACGCTTTAGGCAGTCTTTAACATTGGTCAGTTTAACGCGACTGTTGCCAATTAATGAGCCACCAAAGCGATGTAAAAGTCCTGCTTTTTCACGCATGGCTGGAGTAACCGTATAAAAGTCGCCCAATAGTAAGCCTTTGTAACCACTGCGATAGCAGATGATTTCTATGGAAGGGTCGATTTCAGTGTAGCGTTCGATAAGACTGCCGATAGCTGAGTTTAGGCAAGGTGCTAAGCCGCCTGCAGTAAGAATGGCAACTTTTTTAGGTTTGTTCATAAGTATCGTAAGGTATGGGGTTGGACAAGTGATAGTAGAGAGCTGTATGAGTTCTCCATTAGATTTATCGTTTCACGCCAAGGTAAAACAACACAGGTGAATAGCTGTGTATTAACTTAGACTTAGGGCTAAAACGTTGGCAAATTTTACCATAGTAAGAAATAATAGCTGAAACTTTCATTCTAGTTAAAAGCGACGGCTAACCGCACTGTAAGGTACGTAGTTAACTATGCTTGTCAAGAGAGGGGGCTAATGTAAATTGCAGTTCTAAATGTTGGGATTCGTACCTCATTCCAGCCTACCTATAATGGGCTACCAACTTAAGGTCTGACAGATACTAGCCTTAATCCTTAACCTTTCGCCTTTTGTCTGCGCTTAGAAGAATTCTATCTAAAAGTGAACGATTAAACTAAACGATCCCGCTTTAAGTTAGTTGCCTTTATTTTTTAAAGTAATCGTTGATAACAGCGGATAAAGTCAGTTCGTTTTTAGCCAGCGGTTTGATAATACAGAAAGCATCGAACAGTATTTTTGCTGCCTGAGGTAGGCGGGTAATGCTTTGACGAACTAAATCGTAAGCACCGAATAGTGCTAGATTGGCGAATTGTTTTATTAAAGAATAATGGTTTTTGTTTAATCCGGCCAAAATAGCAATGGATTCTAGGGAGTTACTGCCACCACATTGCAAGTATTTAAAGACGGCTGTTTTAAGTAGTTCGTTAGACATCACGCCATAAAGCGCATTGGCCAGTATATTCAGATTGGCATTCGCATTCTGTCTATCGCGATAATAGGCTTCTATTTTTTTATGAATCAAATCGGTATTGTAAAAATCAGGCATTGCTAACAAATGCGTGCTTAATATTTGTATATCGGAAAATACAGCGGTCAAGCCGCCCCCTGTTAAAGGGTGGCGCATATTAAGTGCATCGCCTAACATGACCGCACCTTTGCGGATGATCGGGTTTGCTGCCATGTAATGATTAGGCATGACTTTAAATCCGCCTGTTTTTATAGCCCGATCATAACTGCTACGCATCCCTTCGGGAATATACGGCGTAACATTGGCATCTAAATGCGCCTGTAGTAAGGCTTTTCTAGGGAGTAATTCGCCCGGAAAGTCGATCAGTAATCTGACTTCATGGCTGGAGATGGGATAGCAAATGAAGGGCGTAGGTCCAGATAAAAACACATGACCATGCCGGGGAAAAGGCATGTCGCAGTCATTTAAGATCAAACCTATAAAATAGGAGGTGACTGTTTTTTCATTATTACTGAGGTCTTCTCTAAAGTTTGAGAAAAAACCATCGCTAGTGATTGTTAAGGGGGCGTGTATGGTTTTTATTTCTGAGCTGAGCTCTTCACGGTAACTAACGCCAATAATTTCTTGGCGATCATTTTCTAGTAGCTGTAGAGCTTTGCCATGAATTTTGGTGACCGAGTCATTGGCTAAGGCAGAGGCTCTGATTTGCTGTAAAAATTGGCCATTATGTAAGCCCATGCCCGTATAGTGATTGGGATACGGAATAGTGGTTTTTTGCTCGCCTTGTATCAGTGCATAGCCATCAACGGCTTGAGCGTCAAAACCTTTTAGTAAGTCCAGCAAGCCCATTTGCTCTAATGAGAGAACAGCGCCGGGCTGTAATAATTCACCTACAATGCGTTTTTTTTCTTTAAAACATTGATCAATTAACGCGATTTTAATACCTTTTGGCGCCAGATAAGCTGCGATAGTGGCGCCAGCCATACCTGCACCGATAATGCAAATATCGAATTTTGATTTTATATTGGACAAGTTTTGATTCCTATTTATTACCAGGCTGATGCGTTATCATCGGGTTATATAATGCTTGTAGTATCTACTTAATGCCCAAATAGGAAAAATATTTCTATAGTTAGCGTAAGTTATCATACAGTTATAATTAAAAACACCGGAAATGTTTTCCTGTGCCCAGTCGCCGATGTCCTTTTGCCTGTTTAATAATAGGCTCATGCCGGACTTAATCAGATTTTTGTCTTTAAAATCAGCAGCCATTAGGGCTAATAGTGCCCAGCTAGTGTTGACTACTTGTGAATTCTTTGACTCAGTATAAACCATTTTGGAGCAAGATTCGAAAGTCTCTCCCCAACCACCATCAGATTTTTGCTTGGTGACTAGAAAAGCACAGGCTTTATCGAGGCTGGCTGTGATGGCTAACTCATCATAATAATCTTTATTTTTGGCCTTGCTGAGTGCTTCTATGGCAAACCAACTGGCATAAGTAAAGCACACTGCCCAGCCACCATACCAAGAGCCATCAGGCTTTTGCTGGTTTAAAATAAATTGTAAGCCAGTGCTGACAGCTTTGTGGATTTCAGCGCTTTTAAAATGAGGATACGTTTCTTGAAATTCAATTAAGGAAATGACGCAAGCTGCGCTGCATTCGGTCCAAGAATAATCAATCATAATGTCTGCAAACACTTCAGACGGGTTAAGCTTTTCTAGCCATTTTGGGGCGCGAGTTAATTCATAGGTGGCCCAGCCGCCATCAGGATTTTGATAAGATAGCAATGAGGCTATGGCGAGTTGTAGGCGAGACTCTGATATGGTCCGATCTACCAGGCCAGAGTGATGTATTGCTAAAGTAGCACTAAGACCTTCTGCGGTGCAGTCGGCCACTGGCCAGCCATTTTCAGCGGTTGAAAATGGCCAGCTACCGATCATGGGGTGACGAAAAAACTCGGCATGAGTTTCATGTTCTGTCTTGATTTGTGAGAGATCAATAAATTGGTAGCTTTTTGCAAGGGTCTCAGGAAATAGTTTGCCCAAGTCGCTTTCAAGCATGGCACGACTTGCAAAAGCGGTGTCCCATAGTTGAGAGCCGTTATAGCCATTCATTTTCATGCCGTCTTCGGCGACCCATAAATAATCATACCAACGTTCGACGTGCTTTTTAAACGGTGTCGAGTCTTTGCCGTAGGCATGCCAAATACAAATAGAATTGATGGCTTTATTGACAGGGCCTATGTTGATGTAATCGGTTTGCGCATCTTCGGCATTAAGATATTTTAAGATATAGTTTGTGGCTATTTTTCTTAAGCCAGTACTAGCAAAGCGCTCATAATGATTCGTGAAGAAGTTCATCCACTTTAAGACGGGTGATAGCGTGGTATAGCAGTCTTTTTCGCAAACGCTATTGCGGTGTTTAGACCATGCTATGGTTGCGAAATCCTCGTTATAGAGTTCTGCTCTTAAAGATAAGATTAAGGCATTTTCGGGCGCTTTAATTCTATGTGCATAACAATAGGCCATCGGCAAATAAACCATGCGACTGTGACACCAGTAACGTGATGGATGTATCGGTAGCCATTTTGGAAATAACCACATTTCGGGAAACAAGCTATTAAAGCCTTGCCAGTCATAGCAGTTTAAAATCGCCAGATAAAATTTACCCCAAGACGGTATGCCAGTCGCACCGCCATTGTCTTTGATCCATGCTCTGGCTTTGGCCATACGCTCATCATCTGGATTAACGCCCAATAAACGCAAGGACACATATTGCATGACGGTGCCAAACATAGTCGAGTCGCCTTCAATGTGCATGCCCCAGCCCGCATCTGGGTTTTGATGATTGAATAGATACAGTTTCATCATTTCACTATGCGCCTTAGGAAAAGGCGTATTGGAAATATAGGCCGCTATCAGTAAGCCGGGTAGTAAAAACAATGGGCCGCCGTAATCGCCTGGCCAATGGCCGTCATCACTTTGCAAGCAACTATAGTAATTCATAGCTTTGACTAGGGCATCGGTGATGTTTTGATCATCTGGATGCTCTGCTTGCGGTATAACTCCTGTAAATTCTTTGAATTTCTCGTTAACGGCGGCGTATCTATAAACGTGATCGCCAGAATTAGGGTTGTCAGTTTTATTAAATTGAAAGTCTAGTGCTAGCTGGGCTATTTCTTCAGCAGAGATGTTATTGGCATTTTTTAGATGTTCGTCTATGCGAGTTGAATCGGCTTTAAATGACCAGATGTGCCGACCTTTGTCGGTGAATAATTGCCAGTTTTTCCAAGAAGCTTTTATAGAGGGCATAGGTTTTTTTTGTTAGTGGTGGTTGCTATAGATATTGTCACTGCTCGCCTTTGAGAGTAGACAAAGGACAAAGGGCAAAGGGCAAAGGGCAAAGGGCAAAGGGCAAAGGGCAAAGGGCAAAGGGCAAAGGGCGAAGACTTAAGCTTTCGCTCTTCGCTTTTCGTCTGCTCTTAGGAGAACTCTGTCTAAAAGTAAACGATTAAGCTAAACCAACTTAATAGCTCAACTAAATAACGCGATACCTACCATAGCAAGAAAGCCTTGTAGTTTTTTTAATAAACTAGGTGGCTTACGTAGGTGTTCGTGACCGGGTAATAATTGCCCTTTAGCCAGTTTGCCTATTTTTGTTTTTACCGCAGGATCGAGTTTGCCATCGGCGGCCAACTCAAAAAATAATGCTTTTACATTGCCTAAGTCAAAGAAGTCCCGTTGCCATTCCCATTTGTAATCACCGCCATAGCGAAACCAAGAGCCGCCGATGCCGGCAACTTCATAGTGACTACCGTCTTCTCGTAATGCCGGCGATATTTGCGTCCACAGGCCGATCACTTCCCCTTGTTTTTCATCTATTAATATACGGTGATAAGGATAACGCCAGGCTTCAAAGCCTTCCATTTGTACACCTAAGGCCCATTCTTCTATTTCTTTACGGCTACGGGCAATAAATTCTTCATTAGGGCCAATATTCCAGCGATATTCTGCATTATCGGTATACATGGCGCCTAAGTATTTGGGCCAATTACCTTCTTTTTCAGCATCGCGATTCGCTTGTAACCAGCGCTCAACCATTTCTTCTAATTCTGCTCGGGGATATGCGGCCATAGGTTATCTCTGTTTAATTCAGTTTGATTTTAAGTGCTTTGCTAGGGCAATATTTTTCAGCTTGCTGGGCTTTACTGAGCAGCTCTAGCGATGGATGCTCTTGTAATAGCGTGACGTTGCCGGCTTCATCTACGTGAAAAAGCTCAGGGGCTTCAGTCATGCAGGTTGCATGGCCTTGGCATAGCCCTCGGTCTAGGTGTATTTGAAAGCTAGGAGCTGATGATGGGTTGGTTTTGGTATTATTTTGTGTGGTTTCGGTAGTCGTGCCTTTAATATCGGTACGTTTGATATAGCGAACTCTGCAAGGTGATAGGGGTTGTACGACCATTTGAGTGAAATCATCTTGGTAGTAATCTTTCTCGTCGATCAATTCGAAGGTATAGCGGCGTAATAAAATGCTAAAAATGGCCTTTAGTTGCAGCATAGCAAAGGCATTGCCGGTACATTTGTGTTTGCCGCCACCAAATGCGATCCAACTAAAAGGCTGTGCATCTTCTTGACGATCTGCTAGGTAGCGGTCAGGATCAAACTTTTCTGGCTCAGGAAAAACCTCTGCAATCCTATGTGATACGCGCGGTGAGGCGCATACATATTTTCCAGCTTTGACGGTGTAGCCTTTAAAATGAAAATCCTTCATGACTTTTCGGATTAAGAAGATTAAAGGAGGATGTAGTCGTAGCACTTCTTTAATGACATTTTCTAGGATGGGTATTTCACGTAACGATTGAAACGTTACTTCGCCATCGGCGCCGAAATGCTGGTCTAGTTCTTTTAATACGCGATTGAGATGCTCTGGGCGTTTAGCTAATTCTAGTAAAGTCCAAGCGGCCGTGCCGGCAGTGGTATGATGGCCAGCGAATATAGTACCAATTAACATGCCGGTTATTTCATGAGCAGATAAGCGACTGCCATCGTCATAACTCGCATCAATCAGTAATTGAAAGGCATCTTCACTTTTCTCTGACTTTTGGGCTCTTTTAGCGATAATCTCTGTGACTAATGCTTGCAGTTTAACTCTAGCTTTATCACGTCTACGAAATACAGGTAAGGGCAGATAAGGAAACACAAAAGCAAGCGGATTGACACCTTTTTCGAGGTCGTGATAAATTTTGGCAAACTCATCATTCAGTTCGTAACGGAATTCATCGCCCAACAAACAATGGCTGGACGTATAAATGGTGAGCTCTTTCATGAATTCAAGCAAATCAATTTCGCCGGACTCTCCCCAGCCTGCAATCATTTGCTCAACTTCCTGAACGATAACTTGTGCATAACCGCGCATAGGTTTGTCGCGTAACACCGGCATCAGCATTTTTAGTTGCTGGTCTTTTTTGTGCGGGGGCGCATCAAAGACTACGCCTTTGCCGAAGATAGGCGTCATAATTTTATAAGCTTGGCTTTGATCCAGCTGTGCATCGGGTGCGCGAAAAAAGGCTTCATTCGCTTGAGGTCCGGTCATCAGTACCATTTTTTGATGGAACATACGAAACTCACCAATTTCTCCCAGCGTATTTCTAAGCTGCATCATATAGTCGAAGGGATTCTTTCCGAAGGCGAGCATATGACCTAATAGGGGTAATGCTCCCGGCATTTTGGGCGGTGCTAGCTCTGCTGTTTTGGTTTTTTTTGTATTCGTTGTGGTCATAAGTCAATCTGGGGAGTGGGTATTTACGCCTTCATCTCCATATTTACTAGGAGTACAAGTCATTAAATACAAATGAGGGATGCCAAGTCGTTGTTGATTTTACGCTGTGCTAGGTTAATGCACAAAAAATTATCATAGCTGCTTATTTTCAGACTAATTTCATGACTAACTTGTGTTATCCTACTCGGCTAAATTTTATTCAATCATTTCTCATATTGCTTTATGCGAACTCGCGTTAAAATTTGCGGCTTTACCCGTGTTGAAGAGGCTGTTGATGCTGCTCATTTAGGCGTTGATGCCATAGGCTTAGTCTTTTATGCGCCTAGTTCAAGAAATGTTGACATTGAGCAGGCCATCAATATAGTGGCTGCACTGCCTGCGTTTACAACGGTAGTCGCCTTGTTTGTCGATGAGCAAGAGGCTCGCATACGCGAAGTATTAGCGCGGGTGAATATAGATAGGCTTCAATTTCATGGCGATGAGTCTCCTGAGGCTTGCAGAATTTATGGCAAGCGTTATATTAAGGCGGTTAGCATGAAAGCAGGCATAGATATTGCTGGATTGGCCAAGCAATATCATGATGCCTCGGGTTTATTGCTAGATGCCTATCATCCGGATAAAAAAGGCGGCACTGGCAGTCAATTTGATTGGGCATTAATTCCATCATCCTGTCCCTTGCCGATTATACTCGCAGGTGGATTGGACGCTGCTAATGCGATACAGGCAATACAAACGGTAAAACCTTACGCACTGGATGTCAGTAGCGGAGTAGAAGTAAAAAAAGGCAGTAAAGACTCGCTTAAAATGGCGGCATTTATAAAACAAGTTAATGAAGGTAATAGAATAATAACATGACCGAAAAATATAATATGCCCGATGAGCGGGGACATTTTGGCCCTTATGGGGGAATCTTTGTTGCAGAAACATTAATTCCGCCTGTTCAAGAACTCAACGCTGCCTATCAGCGATACATGCATGATCCCGAATTTATAGCGGAAATGGATGCTGACTTACAACATTATGTAGGCCGACCTTCACCGCTCTATCATGCCGAACGTTGGAGCAATGAGTTAGGAGGGGCGCAAATCTATTTAAAGCGCGAAGACTTAAATCATACGGGCTCACATAAAATTAATAATACTGTAGGCCAAGCCTTATTAGCCAAACGCATGGGTAAAACCCGTATTATTGCTGAAACAGGTGCGGGTCAACATGGCGTTGCAACGGCGACTGTGGCTGCCAGACTAGGCTTGGAATGCGTGGTCTATATGGGGTCTGTGGACGTAGCTAGACAATCATTAAATGTCTATCGCATGAAGTTACTAGGTGCTACCGTGGTTGCGGTTGAGTCTGGCTCTAAAACTTTAAAAGATGCGCTAAATGAAGCGCTCAGAGATTGGGTAACTAATGTCGACAATACCTTTTATATTATCGGCACGGTAGCCGGCCCCCATCCTTATCCAGCGATGGTGCGTGATTTTCAAGCCATTATTGGTCGTGAAGCTAGGCAACAATGTTTGGATCAAACTGGACGCTTACCCGATGCTTTGGTGGCCTGTGTAGGTGGTGGCTCTAATGCGATTGGTTTGTTTCACCCGTTTATTGATGATACGTCAGTGAAAATGTATGGTGTTGAAGCCGCCGGCGACGGTATTGAAACCGGTCGTCATTCTGCACCCTTGAGTGCTGGTCGCCCAGGTGTTTTACACGGCAATCGAACTTATTTAATGTCTGATGATGACGGTGAAATTATCGAAACTCATTCTATTTCCGCAGGCTTAGATTATCCGGGTGTAGGTCCTGAACATGCTTGGCTAAAAGATACCGGTCGTGCTCAATATCCTAATATTACCGATAATGAGGCACTAGAAGGCTTTCATGCTTTAACGCTGATGGAAGGTATTATTCCTGCGTTGGAATCTAGCCACGCTATGGCTTATACAATGAAATTAGCACCGACTATGCGTAAAGATGAAATTATTATTGTCAATTTGTCTGGGCGTGGCGATAAAGATATGCAAACCATGGCTAAACGCGAAGGAATTGAGTTATGAGTCGATTAGCCGCTACCTTTGAAGCACTTGCTAAAACGGGCCGCAAGGCCTTAATTCCTTTTATTACCGCAGGCGATCCGCATCCTGATTTTACCGTAGCTATGATGCATGCTATGGTTGAGGCCGGCGTTGATGTTATTGAGCTAGGTGTGCCTTTTTCTGATCCTGTGGCCGATGGCCCTGTTATTCAACGCGCCAGTGAGCGGGCTTTGGCTCATAAAATGAGCTTAAAACGTACCTTGGATATTGCCAGCGAATTTCGCAAAACAAATCAACAAACGCCGGTTGTATTAATGGGTTATTTAAACCCAATTGAAGCCATGAGCTATGAAGGTTTTGCCAATGCTGCCCAACGTGCCGATATCGATGGTGTATTAACCGTTGATTTGCCGCCCGAAGAAGCTAAAGAGTGTTGTGATTTATTAAAGAATCTAGGCATTGATCCCATTTTTCTATTAGCCCCTAATAGTAGCGATGAGCGTATTAAAAAAATGGACTCCATAGGTAGTGGTTATCTTTATTATGTGTCGCTTAAAGGTGTTACCGGCGCGGGTCATTTAAATATCGTCGACGTTGAAAACAAACTGCAACAAATTAAGAAGAATACTCGTTTGCCAGTAGCGATTGGTTTTGGTGTAAAAGATGCAGAAACTGCAAAAGCTATCGGCAATATAGGTGATGGTGTGGTGATCGGCAGTGCTTTGATTAGTAAAATCGAAGCTCATTTAGATGAACCAGAACTTGCCAAAAATGAAATTGTTGCGTTATTAACATCTATGCGCTTAGCATTAGATAGTCACTCAGCGTCATAAAACATCTCGGAGCCTATAATGAGTTGGTTTGAAAAATTACTCCCAAAAACAATTAGAACAGAAGGTTCTAATAAAAAAGGTACGGTGCCCGAAGGCTTATGGACTAAATGCCCTAGTTGCAATGCCATTCTTTATAATACTGAGTTGGAAAGAAATTTCAGTGTTTGTCCAAAATGCGAACATCACTTACGTATTTCAGGCAGAACTCGCTTAAATATGTTTCTGGATGAAGAGGGGCGTGAAGAAATCGGAAAAAACATTAAACCGGTTGACCCTTTAAAATTTAAAGATACTAAAAAATATAAAGAGCGTATTGCTCAGGCACAAAAACAAACTAAAGAGCATGATGCTTTAGTGGTTATGAAAGGCACTCTTAAAGGCTGTGATATTGTCGTTGCGGCTTTTGATTTTAAATTTATGGGCGGATCGATGGGTTCCGTGGTCGGTGAGAAATTTGTTCGCGGCGTTAATAAGAGTGTTGAATTAGGCGTACCTTTTGTTGTATTTACCGCGAGTGGCGGAGCCAGAATGCAAGAGTCATTGTTTTCGTTGTTTCAAATGTCGAAAACGAGTGCTGCATTAACGCGATTGTCTCGGCTGGGAATTCCTTATATTTCATTTATGACAGACCCCACTATGGGGGGGGTTTCTGCTAGTTTAGCGATGCTGGGTGATATTAATGTCGCAGAACCTAATGCTTTAATTGGTTTTGCAGGTCCTAGAGTCATTGAACAGACTGTACGTGAAAAATTACCTGATGGTTTTCAGCGTAGCGAATTTCTGCAAGAGCATGGCGCAATTGATATGATTATCGACAGGCGTGAAATGCGCGATAAAATAGCCAGTATTTTGGGACTACTTATGGCAAGCAGAACAGCAAAAACGGTTTCAGTGACGCCTACTTTACTTGCCGTAGAACCTGATATCGATGTTGAAACAATTGTCGATGTCTCGATTGATCAGGAATAACACAGTAATCGTTTTATGATGAACTTTGATTCGTTAAAGGGTTGGCTAGATTGGCAGGAAAGCTTACATCCTTTAGCGATAGACTTGGGGTTAGTACGTGCTGCTCGTGTATATCAGGCGCTTAACCCCGATGGCATCAAACTACTGACTATTACCGTTGCCGGCACCAATGGCAAAGGATCTTGTATTGCTTATCTTGAAAATATATATAGAGCCCAAGGCTACCGCGTAGGTTCTTATTCTTCTCCACATATACTTAAATATAACGAAAGAATAAAAATAAACGGTAAGCCTGTATCCGATGAGTTAATTTGTGAGGCTTTTTCAAGAATAGAATCGGTGCGAGGTGATACTTCGTTAAGCTATTTTGAGTTTGGTACACTGACTGCGCTGGACATATTTCGACGCTCAGAATTAGATGTACAATTGCTTGAGGTTGGTTTAGGGGGGCGACTGGATGCCGTTAATATTATTGATCCCGATATCGCGTTGATCAGCAGTATTGGTATTGATCATGTCGATTGGTTAGGTGCAACCCGTAGTAGCATCGCTCAAGAAAAAGCCGGTGTTTTTCGAGCTAATACGCCAGCTATTATTGGCGATTGCGAACCGCCCTTATCTTTAGTGCAATGTGCCGTTGATAAAAAGGCTCATTTATTTTGCATTAACAAAGAGTTTCATTACCAAAAACAAATAACAACTTGGGATTGGTTTTCTGAAAACACACACATTAGTGACCTTCCTGAGCCCGGTTTAAAAGGCGAGCATCAATATAGAAATGCTTCAGCGGCTATTTTAGCGGTGGAATTATTAGCAAAAAAACTACCGGTTAGTCATGAATCAATTCGATCTGGGGTGAAAAATAGTCAATTACTCGGTCGATTTCAATTAATTAATGATAAAATTCCTGTGCTGTTGGACGTAGGTCATAATCCTGAAGCTGTTAAAACATTACTTGATTATTTGCTCATGACTTTTCCTGGTAAAAGAATACGTGCTGTTTTTTCAATGATGAAGGATAAGGATATCTCAACTGTTCTAGAAATCATGAATCCTGTCGTTTACGACTGGTTCTTTGTACCCTTAGCAAATCCAAGAGCCGCAACGGAAACGATGATGCGTGACTTTTTTTCACGTAGCTCGGTTAATCGGGTATCTTTCGGCTATACTGGTTTTGCCCAAGCATTTAATGCCGCGAAAAACCAAGCGCAACAAGATGATTTACTACTGGTTTTTGGATCTTTCTTTTTAATATCTGATTGTTTAAATGAATTCGAAAAGTGTGAGTTGAAAAAATGAATCAAGAATTAAAACAACGTTTAATTGGTGCCGTTGTGGTGACCTCGCTTGCTGCTATCTTTATCCCTATGATATTTGATGATCCTGTCGATAATAGTGCTCAGACAGTCAGTGAATTAACGGTACCCGAAACACCTATTAACACAGGGCAAGAATCGGCTAATAAATTACCTCGCAATGCAGCCCAGATTTTAAATAAGCGAGATACAGATTCTGAAGCGGCTATCAATACAGAAGAAGAGATGGAGCTTACAGATAGTAATTCACCAGCCTTCGATGAGCCTATAGATGATGGGTTGGTCATGGAGCCAGAAGAAACAGCGAGTACAGCTAGGCAAGATAATGCAGTTGCATCGTCAAATAGCAATATAAAAAAACCTATAAAAACGGTAAAGAAAACTGAAAACAGTATCCCTAAGCAGATTGCGCCAGTACAAACATTAGCAATTGAAAGTAGCCCTAAACCGATAAATCCAAGTTCTGATTTAAAACGCTGGTATCTTCAGGCAGGCACTTTTAGTAAAAAAGAAAATGCCTTGTCGTTGATGGAGACCTTACATAAACAAGGCTTTCCAGCCATATTAGAGTCCATTAATAGTGCCGCCAACACAACCTTATATCGTATAAAAGTAGGGCCCACTCTTGATAAGAAGCGCGGATTGGAAATGAAAGCAAAATTGGATGCTCAAAAAATATCGTCTTTTCTGACGGCTGAATAATACTCATCGAGATTTATTGATCATTTATTCGGCATGATAGTGGGGAGCTAATAAAGGGAGTGATCGTTGTTGTAATCGTCATCCTGTTTGCAGGACTCACCAATCTACCTAAAGAACTTTGGTGGACACAATCAACGGCATTACCTCCTTTTTAATTATCTGCAATTGGGTTGCGAGATAAAATTTCATCTAAACTTAGGAATGAGCACGAAATAATGTAGTCAAGTAGCATCCAACTCCCCCCCTTTTTGAAAAGAGGGGCTGGGGGGATTTTTTAAATTATAGTTGCCGAAGTGTGTCGTGCTCGTTCCTTACCAATAATGTTCATTACTCTAAATACGATGAATGATTTACAACGATACCTGATATCCACTCATCGCTTTTAATCTCGATTACAATAGCTTAGCTTCTTATTAGAGAGGGTAAGGTTATGATTAGCCAGCGCTTATTGTACGCAATGCTGGCTAACAACCTAAAGGTGCAGAGTCACTCGCACCAATATAAATTTCTATCTCATCATTTACAACAGGTAATAAATAATGTGCGGTATTGCTGCTATCGTTTCTCATCAAGCTGTTAATCAGGAGCTCTATGACGCTCTGACAGTCTTGCAACACCGAGGCCAAGACGCCGCCGGCATTGTCACGTGTGAACGCGGACGCTTACATCTACGAAAAGACAATGGCTTGACTCGTGATGTTTTTACCGATGACCAAATGTTTAAATTAAAAGGCAATATGGGTATAGCTCATGTTCGCTATCCAACGGCTGGATGCACCAGTTCTGCTGAAGCTCAACCGTTTTATGTGAACTCTCCTTTTGGACTGACCTTAGCGCATAACGGTAATTTAACAAATACCGAAGAATTAAAACAAGCGTTGTTTTTAGAAGATCAGCGCCATATTAATACCGACTCTGATTCAGAAGTGTTATTAAATGTCTTCGCTCATGAATTACAGAGCTTAGGTAAACTCGATTTAAGTGTCGACGATATATTTCAAGCGGTATCGGGTGTGCATCGTCGTTGTCGGGGTGCGTATGCGGTTGTCATTATGATTGCTGGCGTAGGTATTTTGGGTTTTCGTGATCCTCACGGTATTAGACCTATCGTATTCGGTGAAAGAAAATCAGAACAAGGTTCTGAATTTATGATCGCCTCTGAAAGTGTTGCGCTCGATGTATTAGGTTTCGAGCTTATTAGAGATATAGAGCCAGGAGAAGCCGTATTTATAGAAGAATCCGGCACACTACACACTCAACAATGCGCTGAAAGCACCGATCATTGTCCTTGTATTTTTGAATATGTTTATTTTGCCAGACCTGATTCAATTATCGATCGTATTTCAGTTTACAAAGCACGTTTACGTATGGGTGAGAAATTAGCTAAAAAGGTACAGCGAGAATGGCTAGATCATGATATAGACGTGGTTATCCCCATACCTGATACCAGTAGAACAGCGGCTTTGCAGATGGCAAATATACTAGGTGTTAAGTATCGTGAAGGTTTCATTAAAAACCGTTACATCGGTAGAACCTTTATCATGCCGGGCCAAAAAATGCGTGAAAAGTCAGTTAAGCAAAAGCTAAATGCGATCAGCTTAGAATTTGATGGCAAAAACGTATTGTTAGTCGATGATTCTATCGTTAGGGGCACAACCTCTGAACAGATCATTCAAATGGCACGCGATGCCGGCGCTAAGAAAGTCTATTTTGCTTCTGCCGCTCCTCCGGTAAGATATCCTAATGTGTATGGGATAGATATGCCAGCGGCTCATGAGCTAATCGCTCATAATCGTACTGAAGAAGAGGTCTGTGTGGCTATTGGTGCTGATAAAGTCATTTATCAAGATTTAAATGATCTCATTGATGCAGTACGCAAAGGCAATCAAACTATTGAGCATTTCGATACCTCTTGTTTTAGTAAAGAGTACATTACCGGCGACATTGATGATGCTTACTTAGAACGCACTGAAGCGTTAAGAAACGACAGCGCTCAAGAAGAAAGAAATTCAGAAAGTTTTATCATCGAAATGCAAAATCACGATTAGTTTTCTAAAATATTATCATCGATGATAGTGGCTACAGAGACATCTAACGATTTGATGTCTCATAAGTTTAAATTTACCAGCGACTTTCATCACTAACACATACTTAAGCCATGTCAGACATAAACTGGAACGACTACTCCCTAGAAACTCAAGCGATAAGAGCGGGCCATAAGCGTACTCATGAAGATGAGCACAGCATGCCCATTTTTACCACGTCTAGTTATGTCTTCAAAAGTGCCGAAGAAGCCTCATTACGCTTTACTGGACAAAAGCCAGGTAATATTTATTCCCGCTTTACTAATCCTACCGTCAATGCCTTTCAAGAAAGACTGGCGTTGATGGAAAAAGGCGACCGCTGTCTAGCGTTTGCCTCAGGTATGGCTGCAATTATGGCTGTGGGTATGGGGCTGCTTAAAACAGGCGATCATATTGTTTGTTCGCGCAGTGTTTTTGGTAATACTGTGATCATGTTTCAAAATTATTTTAGTAAGTTTGGTATTGAAACTGATTTTGTCGATTTAATCGATACTGGCGCTTGGGAAGCTGCGATTAAACCCAATACGCGTTTTTTATTCTTAGAAACACCGTCGAATCCCTTAACTGAAATTGCCGATATTTCGCTGCTGGCGGATATTGCTCATGCTCACAATTGCTTACTCATTGTTGATAATTGTTTTTGTACCCCCGTATTACAAAGACCGTTTGAGTTAGGTGCTGATATTGTCATTCACTCAGCGACTAAATATATAGACGGACAAGGTCGCTGCGTAGGTGGTGCTGTTATCGCCAGTGATGAAATCATAGAAAAATATATTTATCCTTATTTGCGTACCGGTGGTGCAACGATGAGTCCTTTTAATGCTTGGGTATTTCTATCAGGATTAGAAACCCTAGCAGTTAGGATGAAAGCGCATTGTGATAATGCCTTTGACTTAGCACTATGGCTTGAGCAGCAGCCTAGCGTTGCTAAAGTTCATTACCCCGGATTAGCCTCGCATGCGCAACATGAATTAGCTAAGCGTCAACAAAGCCATTTTGGCGGTATCGTTAGCTTTGAGTTAGCGGGAGGTAAAGAACACGCTTGGCGAGTGATAGACGCGACTCAAATGATCTCAATTACCGCAAATCTGGGCGATGTTAAAACAACTATCACGCATCCTGCGACAACGACACATGGTCGATTAACACCAGAAGCAAGAGCGACGGCTGGCATTAAAGACGGATTAGTTAGGTTATCGGTAGGATTGGAATCAATAACCGATATTAAAAATGATTTATTAAAGGGTTTAGGCTCGTAAAGACTATTATTTACGCTATGAACATTGACGTCCTTTGTGTAGGTCACGCCTCTTATGATCTGATTTTTTCAATAGACCATCATCCCCTCGCTGATGAAAAAATGTCTGCGTCGGCATTTATCGGCATGGGTGGAGGACCTGCTGCTAATGCGGCGGTCACCGTCGCCAAACTAGGGTTTAAAGCCGCCTATGCTGGCTATCTGGGTTTAGATATTTATGGTGAGCACCATTATCGAGAATTACTCGACATGGGTATTCATAGCAATTTAATTATCAGAGGCCGCTCTCCAACTCCATTGTCTACCGTCTTAGTTAAGCCCGATGGGCAGCGTGCTTTAATCAATTACAAAAGCCAAACCAAGGCATTGGCTGCTGATGCGATTGATTTTTCGTCTATCAGCGCTAAAGTGGTTTTATTCGATGGACACGAACCTCAGTTATCGCTTGCTTTATTAGATAATTACCAAGATAAGTCGATTATCAGCGTACTCGACGCAGGCTCTTTACATGATGGAACTTTAGCGTTGATGGACAAAGTCGATTATCTGGTGTGTTCAGAAAAATTTGCCATTCAATATGCAGGTACTATTGAAACGGCCTTGCCGCGTTTAGCCGATCTTGCGCCTACTGTAGTGATCACGCTAGGCGAAAAAGGTCTAATGTGGAAACGTAGCCAAGAACAAGGTGCGTTATCGGCCTTTCCAGTGACCTGTGTCGATAGCACTGGGGCAGGCGATGCTTTTCATGGTGCATTTGCTGCGGCTTTATGCACGGACATGAGTTGGTTTGATATTTTGCGCTATGCCAGTGCCGCTGGCGCATGGTGTTGTACAAAATTAGGCGCTAGGACTTCGTTACCCAATAACAAAGACATACAGTTATTATTTAAATCTGCCAAAGCGTGACGGGGTTTTATAACAATGCCGGTCGGGGTTTGCAAGCCCGTCTCGCGAGTGTTTTGGCTTAGTCGAAATGTCGGGCTACGCTGTCGCTAACCCGACCTATACCCCAATCACATTATTCACACGGCCCCGTTTTAAGTTGATAGACCTCGAACTTTAAGGCGAAAGACCTTAAAAAGCTGTAAAATAGCCCTTTTTTACTTCTCGTTACTATTTCTCATGCGCACCAGCCAATTTCCTCTTAATACCGTAAAAGAAACACCTGCCGATGCTGAAATTGCCAGCCATCAATTAATGATACGTGCAGGTCTTATCCGTAAACTAGCCGCAGGTCTCTATAGTTGGCTCCCATTAGGGCTGCGAGTATTGCGTAAAGTTGAAAAAATCACCCGTGATGAAATGGAAAGAGCCGGTGCATTAGAAGTCTTAATGCCTGCCCTGCAACCGGCAGAACTTTGGCAAGAAACAGGACGTTGGGAGCAGTACGGCCCAGAGCTTGCGCGATTAAAAGATAGGCATGATCGTGAGTTTTGCTTAGGTCCCACTCATGAAGAAATCATTACCGATTTAGCCCGTAATGAAATCAAAAGCTATAAACAACTGCCTATTACCTATTACCAGATACAAACTAAATTTCGTGATGAAATTCGTCCTCGTTTCGGAGTGATGCGTTCGCGTGAATTTATTATGAAAGATGCTTATTCTTTTCATTTGGATCAAGAGTCCTTACAAGCCAGTTACGATGTCATGTATCAGGCTTATACTAATATTTTCAATCAACTAGGCTTAAAGTTTCGCGCCGTGATTGCAGACTCCGGTTCGATAGGCGGTGCTATCTCTCATGAGTTTCATGTCTTAGCAGATTCTGGTGAAGATGCGATTGCTTTTTCGACCAGCAGTGATTATGCCGCTAATGTTGAAAAAGCTGAAGCCGTTATGCCAGCAGGGACTCGCAATTTACCAAGCGCTGAACTAACGCTAATTGACACCCCTAATCAACATAGTATCGAAGAGTTAAGTCAATTCTTAGCCATATCTGCAACGCTTTGCCTTAAAACACTCATTGTTAAAGCTGAAGAGCAAGGTGTCGTCGCTTTATTATTAAGAGGCGACCATGAGCTAAATAAGATTAAAGCTGAAAAAATAGCGGGCGTAGCTTCTCCCTTAGAATTTGCTAGCGAAGACGATATTTTGGCGGCTTGTCAGTGCAAGCCTGGTTCTATAGGGCCTATAGGCTTAACGATACCGATTATTGCCGACCGTAGTGTGATGCTGATGTCTGATTTTGTCTGCGGTGCTAATAGTGACGGCAAGCATTATCAAGGCGTTAACTGGGAACGCGATTGCCCAGTGCCTGAACAGGTTGCAGATCTTCGTACCGTTGTTGAAGGTGATCCTAGTCCAGATGGCAAGGGTGAAATCACCTTAGCTAGAGGTATAGAAGTGGGCCATATTTTCCAATTAGGTTCTAAATATAGCGCAGCAATGAAAGCGGGTGTCATCAATGAAGGCGGTAAAAATCAAATTATGCTGATGGGTTGTTATGGTATTGGTATTTCGCGGGTGGTTGCTGCCGCTATTGAACAAAATCATGATACCAAAGGTATTATCTGGCCGGCCAATTTAGCGCCGTTTCAAGTCGCGCTTTGCCCTATGAATATGCATAAGTCAGAACGCCTAAAGGTTGCCGCCGAACAACTCTATCAAGATCTGCAAGCCGCAGGTATAGAAGTATTATTTGACGATAGAAAAGTCCGTGCCGGTTTTATGTTTTCTGATATGGAATTGATTGGTATTCCACATTGCATTATCTTGGGTGACCGTGGCCTAGATGCCGGCACAGTTGAATATAAGGGCAGAACGGCGCAAGAAAATGAAGAAATCCCCTTGGCCGAACTCATCAGTTTTCTGAAAGCAAAGCTGGTGTGATGAAACTATTTTTATAGCGTAAGGCGAAAGACTAAAATCTTTCGCCCAATGCCGGTCGGGGTAGCGTTAGCGTAACCCGACCTACTGGCTGGAGTGCAATAGCT
>Ga0214235_1000273_pt1 | contig 24972 bp, 31 predicted proteins | sample TroBogypolimnion_2_FD_153073 | JGI IMG/M metagenome (GOLD analysis project Ga0214235, IMG submission 153073) | Freshwater microbial communities from Trout Bog Lake, WI - 15JUL2008 hypolimnion | ecosystem: Environmental > Aquatic > Freshwater > Lake > Hypolimnion/Profundal zone ... | reverse complement strand
AGGGCGCACATTCGCATATTGATCAAAGCCTTGGCAGATCTTGAGACGCAGACCCCACAAAGTAATGTGATCTGGAATATCCGGATCACCAGCAGAACCAAACAAGATGGCATCTTTAGTGCGCAGTGGATCGAGGCCATCCTCGGGCATCATCACGCCGTGCTTGCGGTAGTAATCACCACCCCAATCAAAGTGCTCAAACTCAAAAGCCACTTCAGGATGTTTCTTGCTCAGGGCATTGAGCACCTTCTCGCATTCAGGAATCACTTCTTTTCCGATTCCATCGCCTGGAACGGAAGCAATCTTGTACGTCTTCATTGGTCTCCTACTGTTCTATTTGTATAAAGCAATCTGCATTATGCGGACGTCAGAAGACAAAAGAACTTGGGGTTTATGGCTAGGGAGGGGTCAAGCAAACCACCCGACATCAGCAAAAAACCAACAAAAACACCCCTAGTTTTGGAGTTTTTGCCTATACTGTATAAACATACAGTATATTAACGAATATGACGATTCAAAGCCAAACCCAAAAAGTGACCCTAAGCCAATCCCCACAAGGCTTAGCAGTCCATTTTGACGACTACGAGCTCAAGCTCCTGAGCCATCGGATTTCGGCTGGATTCCCTAGTCCAGCGGCCGATTACGCTGAAGATGGCCTAGATTTGAACCGCTATCTAGTCCAGAACAAACCCGCCACCTTCATGTTCACCGTGAAGGGGGATTCGATGATGGGGGCAGGCATTTGTGACGGCGATAAGGTTGTCGTCGATAAGGCCCTCAAACCCAAACATAAAGACATCGTGGTCGCTGTAGTTGACGGCGAGTACACCATCAAACGCCTCTACCAAGCTAGAGGTCGTATTGAGCTCCAACCAGAAAACCCCCAATACGAAGCCATTACCTTTAATGAAGGTAGTGAGTTACAGATTTGGGGCGTGGTCGTAGGCGTAGTGCGCAAGTACAGCTACGCTAGCAGCAGGGGCAAGCCATGAACAATAAGCAACTCTTCGCCCTTGTCGACGTGAATAACTTCTATGTTTCATGCGAGAGGGTATTCAAGCCTAAGTTAGAAGCTGTACCCATGGTGGTGCTCTCGAACAATGATGGATGTGCTGTAGCGAGAAGTGCCGAAGTCAAAGCACTGGGCGTCAAGATGGGAACGCCTTGGTTCAAGATGAAAGATCTTGCAGAGGAGCACGGCATTGCCGCTTTTTCCTCAAACTACACCCTCTATGGTGATATGAGTGAGCGGGTAGTGCAAACACTGAAACGCTATACCCCCAATCTTGAGGTCTACAGCATCGATGAGAGCTTTCTGCGTATTGAATCCGTACTGCAGAGTTATCCAGATGCAACACACTTAGGTCAAACGATTAAGCAAGACGTGAAAGACACAACCGGCTTACCAGTCTGTGTTGGGATTGGTGCTAGCAAGACCTTGGCTAAGTTTGCGAATTTCTTGGCTAAGAAGCAGTCTCAGTTTGCCGGTGTATGTGATGTCGATAGTATGCCCAAAGAGATTCTCTATCAATGGATGAGCGAGACCCCTGCAGCAGAAGTGTGGGGCATTGGTCAGCAGTTAGCTAAAAAACTGCAGGTCATGAAGATCAATACGGTCTTTGATCTTGTGCAAGTCTCGCCCCAAACCATGCGCCAGCAATTTGGTGTCGTGATGGAAAGGCTGTGCTATGAGTTGCGTGGCGTGTCTTGCCTTAAGCTTGAAGAAGTCGCGCCTGCTAAACAACAAATCATTGCCTCACGCAGTTTTGGCAAATTAGTCACCAACTTAGAAGAGCTTGCTGAATCCGTTGCTACCCATACCGCCAGAGCGGCCGAAAAACTGCGCAGCCAACAATCGGTTACTGGCGCCATTAGTGTCTTTATTAGAACCAATCCCCACAAGCAGAACGAGCCTCAATACGCGCAGAGCATCACGATCGCTTTAGAGAATCCTAGCGACAATACGCTCAAACTGACTGAAGCTGCCATTGATGGTCTCAAGCAAATCTATCAAACAGGCTTTCGGTATAAGAAAGCGGGCATCGTACTCAATTTACTTTCTGATAAACCAACTGCCCAGCAATCACTCTTTGAAGATGTACAGACCAGAGGCAAGTCTGCCAATCTGATGAAAGCTATGGATGCAATCAATGGTCGCTTTGGGAGTGGCGTGATCCGTAGCGCTACTACCGGCACTCAACAACAGTGGCAAATGAAGTCTAGCAATAGATCACCGAACTACACCACCCAGTGGGATGAATTACCGGTTGTGAGATGAAAAAAAATGCAGAAAAAACCACATTATTTTTACTAGCTCATTTGATGAGCTTTGAGCCCACTATTCTAGAAGCATGGTCAACAACAAAGGAGTGAAATATGAATCTACTAGCCAACATTAATGGGGCATTTTTAGCCATCGTGATGATTTTGTCTTACTGCGCAGCATTGAAAAATACTAAGCACGATGAGCATGAGCATGAGCATGAGCAATGGCAGTGGCAACGCAAGCAAAACGATCTGTAAGGATTGAGAAAAAGAACAATCCGCAAATCACGGATTGCGGATTGTTCTTTGCATTTTGCTTGACCAAGACTTAAAAAGTCGGGATAATAGACACTACATTAAGAGAAGGGCATTTGCCCCGCCAACCTGCTTCCGAGCAAGGTGGTAACGCTTTACAGCGGATGTGATTCCCCAGCGGAATAACTAAACGGTAAAGCCCCTCTCTTGGGGCTTTTTGCATTTTTAGCCCCTCGTTCTTTAACAATTGAGGAGGTTATATGGCACGTGTCATACAGGGCGGTATCAGCACGCATGTAGAAGTGGCATTTTGTGGTGAACATTTAATGATCTGGAAGATGCCCAATAGCTATATGGTGTTTTATGGCGATCAGAGTTTGGAAGTGACTGAACCAGAAGCAGGCGAGTTGGCACAAGATTTAGAAAGCCTGACTGCGAGCGTATTGGAAAGTAAATGGCAGGCAATGATTGAAGCGGTTTTAGGTAGTTTGTAAGTAGGGCGGATTTAGTCCAAATTGCTGCGCCCGACAGTTTGTCAAAGCAGCTAAATAGGAGAATGACATGAAAAAAACAGGAAAAAACCATCCTTTATTGGAACTCGCACTGTCCAAGGGATTCACACTCGCAGACGAGAACGATCCCATCTACAGCGAGGGCTGGTTTGTAATGAGTACGGTAGGAGATGAAATAGAGCGAATTGAACAGGAGGAGCGGGAGCAACAAGAGCAGGATAAGCAGCAACAAGAGCAGGATAAGCAGCAGCGTGAGCAACCAGACGGATCCCAAACCGGATCGACTACGTCATAAACCCTTCTCAATAGGTATGCAGTCTCAGGCTCGTTTTTTGAGCCTGTAGTTTTTTAAACTCAAATCATCAATCTCATCAAGGAGAAATTATGCGTGATTACACATACTTAAACGGAGCTCGTTTTACTATCAACAATCTTTTTCGCAGTCAGCGCTTTGATATCGACCGCCTAGATATGAGTTGGGTTGATGGTGAGAAACCAGAATTTACCAGAGGCTTGCGCATTGTCGATAACGATGAAATTAATACGATCACTGTTGATGGTGAGGATGGCGACAACCTGATCTATAGTCTGACGCTGATCTTTAGCAAGGAAGACGGCCTTGATGCATTTAGAGCGGCCACTGATGCGTATCTCAAAGTAGCTTTAGAGACCAAGGAGTTCTTGGTCACGAGTCAAAAAAAAGACCCGCAAGGCAAATCTGAGATAGTCGAGTCGGTTTTGCACTAGGAATTATTGAATTACAGCAAGGGCGGAGTTATTCCCAATTGCCAGGCCTGACATCTTGTCGAACTGGCTAAATAGGAGAGCGTAATGAAAATTACTCAAATAAAGATTGGCCTGCACCAATTGAATGATAGTAAGTGGAAAAAGCTATTAGATGTCTTTCGGGATCGCTATATTCCAATCAGTTTTATTAAAGATGACAATAATTACTTTTCACAAGCCATTGAATGTGATGGAAAGTATTTTTACCGAGTCGATGGCGTTACCGTTCAGACCGAGCAGTATGAGTATGAGCGTGTAATTAACAATCCTCGTCTCTATTACTTTTCATCCGCATTAAAATTGCATCACCGGATTCGCAGAGCCAAAGAGCTGGGCTTGGGATCTCAGTGGCCTAGCAAGCCTGCAGCGCCGCTGAACATTTTTGAATTGGGGAAATGAATGTGTGAAGATAAGAAAGTGAGAACCATTTCTCCCAAGTTAATTAAAGCGTATCGTGATGCGGTATATGTGGTGCACCTGGGTGATCGAGAAATCGCGCTACAAGTTAATAAAGCGTCAAAAGAGCTAGGACAATTAATGCAGGAGTGGGAAGTCACAACGGCTGCTTTTTTAACCGCGTTCAATCCCTATAGCAAAGTCTTAGATCCTTCTGAAAATGAAGCAAGGCAAAAACAAATGGTGGCCGATGCTCAGCCCTTGTGTCCTCGGATCTTTCCTGGCATAGGCAGAGATCAACAGGATCAGTGGCCCCATGAATTGAGTATGCTCGCCTTAGGTATTGATTTAGATGATGCTCGAATGCTGGCCAAGCGCTATGAGCAAAATGCTTTTTTATGGGTTGCTAATTCCCAGGGCTTTGTCAGTCTTAAATTAATGCATTCCATTGCAGAGCCAACGGATCAAGAATTGCATGAGTGGACTTTGGGGCTCTCACAGCCCCAGATGTTGGCATTCATGCGTAGTGCTAATCCTGATGTGAAGTGGCTTATGACCATCTCAGAAGCGGAGTTAGAGCATTGGCTCTTTCCGCAGTATTGGGATCTCAATCAACCCTGGCCGCTAGCTACGCCAGATGGCACGGCTATTTCTACCGGAACTGAAATGGACCGAATGTTTCAATTAAGGGCTTGCGGCCTAGAAAAGCTGTATTCATGATCAACGACTACGACCGAACGGGTTTAATTGCCCTCATTAAATCCGAATTCAAGCTCAATTGGCAGGGTATTCATGGGGCGAGCCATTGGGCTCGGGTCTTGCACCATGGCAAAAATATCGGACGGTTACGAGGTGCTGATCTACTGGTTGTGGAGCTCTTTGGTTTTTTACACGATAGCTGTCGCTGGGATGATGGCAGGGATCCTCTGCATGGGCAGAGGGCAGCTGAATTTGCCAATGATATTCATAGGCACTATTTTGACTTACAGCCTTTGCAATTAGATTACCTTTGCTATGCCCTGCGCCATCATTCTGGAGGCGAGGTGTCAACGAGCGTGACCATTCAGACTTGTTGGGATGCTGATCGATTGGATCTGGGTAGAGTCGGGATCTTTCCGTCTCCAAAATACCTTTCTCAAGAAGCCAGTCTTTTTATTGACCTCGCTTATGACTGGAGCACACGTTAACTAAAAAGTTAAGCGTAATTCTTAAACGCTTTTTCTAATTCTGCTTTTACTTTATTTTTTAAGCTGACTGGGCTAATCACTTCCACGCCAGAGCCATGTTTCATGATGTCCATGACTAGCTCTGGATCTTGGTTGTAATCAAACTCTAAGGTGTAGTAACCGTCTTTATCAAATGAGCCGACTTGTTGGCCGTGCCAGTTTTCACCGGAAACCCAGCGAGCATGTTCAGGAGTAAAGCGCAGCTTAGCCCGTTGTGTCGCTTTGCCGGAGAAGATGCCATAGCTCTGGGCAAAGTGCTCTTGGCATTCTTTATCGGAGATCTCATGTGCTTTCTGATTGGTAAGGACTGCCCCCTGAATGCCATCGACTGCAAAGCTACGTAATCCCTCACGCAGATGGCAATAGGCATCAAGATACCAGTTCTCGCGGTAATAGATCAAGCGCTGCGGAGAGATCTCACGCTCAGTAATTTCATCCTTACCCTTGGCGTAATACTCAATCACTAAGCGTTCACGTTTGAGTAGGGCTGCACCAATCTCAGAGAAGTTATCCATTGAGCTCTTACGTGAGCCCATCCCTAAAACCTTAATCCGCTTTCGTAATTCTTTACTGGTGGCCTCGCTATTGCCCAAGATGCCATCGATCACTGTAGTGAGCGGTTCAATGTGAGGACCAATTAAGCCACCTTTATCCAAAGAGGAGAGTAGGTGCTGCATCAGCACTAGAGCAGTAGCCTCTTTTTCAGAGAACCATAGGCCAGGCATTTCAATCTTATCGATTTGATCGGGGAACTCAAACTTATAACCCCCGAGGTAGCGGTCATAAATGATGGAAGCATTCAGGCGCGAGCGCAGATACTCTAGATCACGCTTGAAGGTCGCTTTCGAGATCTCGAGCTCGTCCAAGAAATCCTCAATCGGCACGCATTTGCGGACCTGGATCATATTGGTAATGCGATGCAAGCGTTCCATATCACTCATACAAGCTCCAAACCTCCAAAGAGGATTTATCAATTTAAGAACTATAAGCAGTTTGTAGCTCATTTACTGAGCCACTAGCTCATTATTCTTGCTAAATGTGACCAAAAGGAGACAGCAAATGAAGCTTTTAGGATTTTTTCTGATATTTCTGACTTGCTATAACTTTGAGCAGGGCTATTTCAGCCTCAAAGACATAGCGATCTTTCTATTAGGGCTCCTGCTGGTCTGTGGCAAACCGGTGTTTGAACACCTCTTTTTTATCCAGCGGGAGAAAGTGCGCGCACAGTACAGGAGCAGAAGATGAACGAAGGTATGAACAAACTCAATTGCTCAGTAGGGGATCTTGCGATTACGGTTGATAGTCGCTTGCCAGAGAATCTAGGTAATATCGTGCGCATCGTCTCGGCAGATGGATTTCAGGAATGGCCAGGTTTTAAAGGCTCACTTTTTACCTGGAATGTAGAAATCGCTTCAGAGACAGGGTTGTTGCATTACCGCTTTGACCAAGTGTTAAAAACGGTAAAGTCTGGCCCGGTTCCCGATCGTTGCTTAAGACGACTCACGCCACCCAAAGGCTATCTGATGGATGAGTTCCTCGAAGCAGAGCAGCTGCAGATCGATTTTCATGAGCAGGATTGCCTAGAGGGCGTTGAGTAATTGCAAAGCGTATTGGTTCGCCATGAAGTCGCAGAGGATGAGCGTTGCTATCAATGGCAAGTTGCTCTGTATTTTGGAGGCCCCTGGACTACTTCCCAGCAAGGCCTGATTGATCGAAAAGCCATCGAGTGGGATTGCTCCGTTGAGCTTGCGCTAAATCATTACTTCCGCAATTTTGTAGGAGGGTGCGCTGCCAACACGAATGAGGATGGCAAAAATTATTTTGATTTGAGTATCTTCATTCATACCCATCTCCGAGATGTCTATTCACCCAAAGTCAGAATTGATAGCTACCTCATGAATGGCTACCGATACCCAAGGGTCGTTCTCGAGCACGGCTATATCCTCGATAAAAATAAGCACAAGCGATTTTTTCTCAAGGATGAGGTCATCGACTACATTGGGCAATCTATAGAGATGGATTCCGAGTATGAGTACATCGAGTTTAAGAGAGTCAAAAATCGCTAGACACGGCCTAAACCTTAAAAAGTCATCACAACTTCTCCTCAATGATCTTTTCAAAAACCAGGAAGTTGCGTTGAATGGCATTCCAGTCACTATCTCTGGCCCAGAGTTTCTCGATCCTCACAAAGCGATAGCCATACTGTCCGCGGTCATTCAGAATCTCTTGCACCGTATCGCTATCAGTCTCGACCGGCTCCATTTTGACGAGCTCGTATTCATAGGTTTTCATTATCGAGAGCCCGCAGGAGAGTAGCCGATTCGGTTGCCATTGTTGTCATACACATTGGTAACGCCTGTGGGTGATTGGGTTTGATAGCCAATCCGGTTGCCACTGTTGTCATACACCCCGTTATTGGAATTCCAATTATTCGCAGAGTTATTCCAGTTGTTAGGGGAGTTCTGCCAATTGTTGGAAGAGTTATTCCAGTTGTTCTGCGAGTTGTTCCAATTATTGGGTGAGTCATTCCAGTTATTCGTTTGAGCCCATGCTGAACCGGCAATCAGGACTGCTAAAAGTAAAAAGATTGTTTTCATCAACACCTCCATCAGTAAAGATTTCAGCGTAAATACACTCAGGCTCACTTAGTGAGCTTATGACTCTTGAAAATCAATTTATTCGTAAATAAACCGAGAGTCAAAAATTGATCAGTGCCCTGTTTCTGATAACCCTCATGCCGCTACAGATCCAGCCTAATGCAGGCTTAGCTACTGCATTACATAAACCCGTTGCAGTAAAGGCTTTTGTGGATACCGCCAAGATCTTGGGCTTACCTAAATTGAGATTAAGGGATGACAAAGGCAATCCTTATCTAGCAGACAAGACTTTAAGACAAGAGCCTCTGGCCGTGGTCTATGACAACGCAGGGGTGATTTTTATGAGTGAAGTAAACGCCAGAAAGGCCTACATCCTTTCTTATGTCAGACGTTAAGCAGATCGGAGATTCAATGAACCATTACCTACCCAAGAGCCTAGCGCTCACCGTATTCGCTATCCTGTGTATCCCCGCCATTGCCTATGGCGCATTTCATTACATCTACCCATCAGATCCTGACGCGGTCTATACCCAGCATGGCAATCTCAATATGGAGTGGAAGAAGTTTGCCGAGAGCGATAACTTCACTGAATACCTGGCGAAAGAGCAGCACGTCGATTCCGATGCTCTTACGGCAGAGATCTTGGTCTTAAGAAACTACAAGAAACCACAATCGACACTCTATGAGCATGAGATGGTCAATTACTCCTCAGTCATCCTACGTCAGGGAATCAATTGCAGAACGAACACTGTTTCTGTCGAAGACATCATGATGTTCTCCAAGCCACTCAGTAAAGGTAAGCTAGTCAAAGACCTGTATGACCTAGACTGGGATATTGGCTCAGCAAAGCCTGGATCGATTGACTATATGAAGGTGAGTACTTTATGTGGGTTCACATCCTAGTGAGATACTACTTACAAGTTAGTTAAATTAGTTTAAATAAGCGATAGTGCCCGAGTAGTTCATTTCTAGCGGATGGATAAGTATGATCATTACAGAGAGCCTGGCAAAAGGATTAAAAAATCGCTTTTTTGACGAAATGCACCGAGAAATTGAGCATAAGCTGAATTTATTAATCAAAGATGGCTATAAATTTAAAAAAAATACAAACGGTTGGAGTAAATACACAAAATACATGAAAGGCACAATGGGGAGGTGTGTACTGGCCTCATATGAGGGTGGAAGTAACTCTAAACCCTATTTGGGATTTATTGGTCTAGGCGTTGATCCTGAGCGTGAATTTAATAAGTGGAATGAAAAATGCTTAAACGGAACTGTTGCAATAGCAAATCTTGAGCCGTTTTGGTTTGACTATAGGCAAGCCCTATTTAATATTGGTGAGCATGCAATTTCGCGAATTTTTGAGCGTGGTAAGCCAATAATTTATGAGGGCTTTAATGTTGATATCCCGTCCATTCTTTCAGAGATGGAGATGATCCCAATGTGGTCTGCGTATTGGGCTGGCACTATGGCCACATTCAAAAATTTTTACAGCGAAAGCGCGCACCTAGTTAACAACTTCTCGCTTCCAATACCATCTCCAAATGGCCTTTTTTTAGCAGAATTATTTGAAAAAAATTCTGCTAGTGTTGAAATTCGGACATTTGTAAATGATGAGAGGTTAAGCTTTGAGCAAGGAGAATTAAGAAAAGTTTTACTAAATGCTGGAAATGGTTTGGTGAATTCTCCAATGACTTTATATCCCTTAGTTGATACCTTAAAAATTGATGAGACTTTTTCTGAGACTGCAATGATTTCACATCATTTACTTAATAGCTTCGATGTTGTAGTCCATGCGCTTTTCCGTGATGTGTTGGATGATGTTCTCCGAAGTAAATTACAAGAAGAATTCAGAAAATTTTTGAGGGAAATGGCTAAATTTACAAATGTTGATTTAATTAACTTATACAAGAAATTGGGTGTTAAAAGATTCCATCTTGAATTGAAAAAATCTATATATAAACAAGGTACTAAAAAATGATCTTAGTTAATCCGTTGCTGTAATAAATTCACCCAAAATCTTGCCATCCCGCACCCGGGCATAGCCGCGCCTATCAGAGGTGCACTCGAACTGGTATTTACCGGTAGGGCTGCCTTTAGGCACAAAGAAAGACCACACCTCATCTTGGTCTTCAACAGAGGCTAAGAAGTCACCCCAGGCTTGATTAAGGTGACCAAAGGGTAGGGCAGGCGCAAATCCCAATGGATCGATTACGTAGCTGGCAATTTCAGCATCAATTGGATTGACAGCGGCAACCAGGTAATCGGGAGCGCAATCAAAGTCAGGACGCTCTTGCCATTCTTTATTGGCCGCCTCCCTTTTCTTATTCTTGAAGTAGAAAACAATCAAACCAGGCCAACCCACTAAAGCACAAGTAAAGACTAAGCAATACATGGCCAACTCTTTGGCTTGGTCAAGCCAGCTCATTTCTTTTCCAGCTAATGCATTGATTAAAGACTTAGCAAATTGAGAAGGCCTCTCTTGCAAGAGGACAGAGACAAAGATCCCCACCAATACCACTCCGGGCAGCAAATAGATCAAAAAGTAATCCAAGCCAGAATGCGGACGCCAAGCGAGTAGTTCAGTCATCACGAACCCTTTCTTAAGAAAGAGGGGATCGTAGAGGGATCTACTGTGTCATCCGGCACTTGGTTGCGTCTTGCATGCTTGCCCAGCAGAACCCCTTCCTTAAAGTCCATCAAGAGGTCGTATTCATAAATACTGCCGTAACCCATATGGCGATATTTAATCTGCGCTCCTTGGGGTAGGCGGATCTCACCCGTAAACCAGTGAGCAAAGACCTTATCAAAGCCTGGAAAGACATCTGAGATACCAACAATCTCCTCATAAGTCTTGTGTGCACGAAGACCAACCAAGTAAAGCCGTTCCACCCCGGCCGTTTCAATGACTTCCCATGTACCCACATAGCCACGCCAGTTGGAAGTGAGTGGTGACCGAAACCCAATCTTGCAAGCCCGCAAATAAGGCCCCAAAGGATTGGTAAACATCGGTATCTCGTTGCCACCATAGATGAGTCGTTCTGCTACTTGAGCTGTCATTAATAACTCCTTTGAAATTATTGAAAATATCGCTTATTAAAAGCTCATATGCTGAGCTAGTTATATGAGATATTTATATTTCCTTAGAGTCTCAAGCTCAAATTTGCAATGAACTAGAGCTATTTGGCTCAAATGAGGGGTTTTGTACGTTTAAAGTATTATTAAAAGCATTAGAAGCAATAGCACGCAAATAAAATCAATGTGCTAAAAAATAAATGACGGCGGTATGAATAAATTATTAAAGCGCTTACAGCAATTAGATATCGGTCAATTAGAGAAAATGGCGGGGGAAACTATCGTCAGAGCGGTGCAGTCTGCCTACGATACAAACCGAGAAAAAGCGCTTGCAAAATTAGTTGTAGATAGATTTGGGTCTGACATTTTTAAAGAAAAGCAGATCAGAAAGTCCCTGGTTCAATCTTTAAATCCACGAGAAGCCATAGCTTTAGCAGATGAGTGGGGAAAGAAATTTAAAGACGAATTTAAAGCCTACTCATACTTAGAAGATTACTTCTCAAAATCATATAACCGAGCAAAAGTTGAGAGCTTTGTAGATTTTTTAGGAATCTCAAGAGATTTTTTGCCTCAAGTAATAGAGGATAGTAGGGTTGAATCTGAATATGTTGAAGCAAAGTTTGGTGAGCAACTTATCTCAAAAGGGGTTTTACACCCCTATCAGCGCCAGATTAAAGATGCGTCTATTGATTTATTGGAAAACGGTACAAGAAAGTTCATCATACAAATGCCAACTGGTGCCGGAAAGACAGTAACGGCATTAGAAATAATTGTTGATAAATTACGTAATACCGAGGGAGATGGTCTTGTAGTTTGGATGGTTGACTCCACAGAGCTCGCAGAACAAACGCTGCAGGCATTTAAGTCCCTGTGGAAATTACGTGGTGATCGTGGGGTTAATTTATATCGCTATTTCGGAAAATTTACTCCTAACTTTGCAACATCAAACGGAATAGTATTCGCAAGTTTTGTAAAGGCTAACGAATCTTTAGTGTCAAGTAAAGAAGAGGCAAAAGAAAATTTAAAAGCCTTGTGCAGAAAAACGTCATTAGTCATTGTTGATGAGGCACATACTAGCGTTGCAGAAACTTATGATGCAGTTATCAGAAATTTAATTAGCATGGATGCCCCATTAATTGGATTAACAGCTACTCCAGGTCGCCCAGATCCTATTGAAACTAAAGAATTGACTCGTATGTATGGTGGTAAGTTAGTTACCATTAAAACTTCTTTTTCTACTAAACAAGATGCCCCGAAAGCAATTATTGATTATCTAGTTCAGGAAGGGTACCTAGCTGCTATTAAATATGAAGAGCTTGAGACTGGAGTATCAGTGGAGGGCGGTGATGAGGAGATCATTTGCAAGAAGCTTGCTGAGAATGGATCTCGTAATATGCAAATTGTTTCTCAGATTGAGAGAGCAGTTAAAGATGGTGAGTCCACAATTGTTTTTTCTTGCACTAGAGATCACGTTTTTGCGCTCGTAGCCCTATGTAGGGCTAGAAATCTTGACGTAGATTATATAGTTGGCGAAACTGCACAATCAAAGAGGATTGAGATTCTGGATAGATTTAAAAAGAAGGAGTTACTAATCTTAATTAACCATGAAATATTATCTACGGGTGTAGATGTGCCCAATATTAATAAATTAATTCTTACTCGACCTGTTGGGTCTCCTATTTTATACAGTCAAATGATAGGCCGGGCCTTACGAGGGCCAAAAAATGGTGGAAATAGTGCCAATACGATCGTAAATATTCGCGACAATTTAAGTCAGTTTCCTACAGCAGCATTTGTTTATGAATCTTTTACTATTAATTTCAAAATATGACAACATTCTATAGTCCTAATGCCTTGATGGCACAAAGAGCTTCTGGATACAGAAGTACTACTTATGCTCTCGCAGAAATTATTGATAACTCATTTGATGCAAATGCAACTGAGGTAAATATTTATTTTTTAGAAAAGAAACATGGTGGCAGAAGAAGGGTTGAAGAGATTGTAATTCTTGACAATGGCACAGGTATGCCTGCCGATATTCTTCAGTCGGCCTTACAATTTGGTAAAACTACAAATACTGATATTGCTGAGGTTGTTCGTTCTAAAAAGAAAGGTAAGTTTGGTTTTGGTCTTCCGAATGCTTCTTTAAGTCAATGCCCGAGTGTTCATGTTTATTCTTGGACCAATGGGGACCAGGGTGCAAATTATGTCTACCTGGATTTGCAAGAAGTAATTAGAACTCAATCAATAGAAATACCAAAATTAGAAAAAGTAGGGATTCCAGATTATTACTCTAATTTTCTCCCCAAACTTGGGAAGACTGGAACGATAGTTAGCTGGAGAAGATGCGATCGATTAACAAATACAAAAGGTGAAACGTTAATCGGAAATGCGCATGCCGTTCTCGGAAGGCTATATAGGTACCTCCTGAAGGAGGGGAAAAAAATTAAATGTTTTGTCTATTTGCATAACGAACGAAATAATTCCTTTACAAAATCTTTCGAGGAATCTGTAAAGCCTTTGGATCCTTTGTTCTTGATGTCAAATACTCAAGCTGAAGAAAGTTTGCTAAATTCAATAGCTATTTCACCCGAAACTACAAAGGCATACAGTAAATATATTGATTCAAAGGGAGGATGTAAGCCTACAAACTCTCCGTTGATTGAATGCTGCGGGCCTATCGATTTTGAATGGAAGGGAAAAACCTATCACTTTGATGTTTTGACCTCAACTGCTGATGTAGATATTCAAAAGCCTGGGATACGTGGTGGGGGCAATACAAAGGTGGGTGAAATGTATGGGGATAAGCAAAAAGAGGGCAACATCACATTTGTTAGGGCGGAAAGAGAAATAGCAAGTGGTAATTTTGGCGGCTTTTATCTTCAGACGGAGCCTCGTCACAGGTGGTGGACAATTGAAGTGAAGTTTGATGCAGATGCCGATGATTTGCTTGGTGTTCACAATAATAAACAAGGAATAGAATTTACATATACTGAGGCAGAATCTTCAGATGGTGAGGAAATGTATGATTCCTTATCTGCAGAGTTCATTCAAGCTCGTCAAGCGCTTTGGGCAAAGTTAACTAACTATTTAGTGAATTGTCAAAAAACAGCATTTAAACTAATTAGAGATCAGGCTTCGGAGTGGGATTCTACCCACATTGGAGGGCCTAGCTCTGGGCCTGCAGGTCCTTCTGTTCCAACGGGTACCTCTACTACTAGCACAACAATTCGTAAGGTAGATGGACCGCGCGAGAATCAGCTTGATGATGAAACTCGTAAAGGGCTACTTGCAAAGTTATCTGAGAAGTATCCAAAGATACCTAAAAAAGAAATACAGCAATCCATTGATGTCTTGGATAAGTCAATGTCCAGAGCTTGTATTTTATATGCCCCATCTGAAACAAATAATCAACTATGGTCCATTACAAGATTTTATAGCTTTCTTGTTGTTTTAATAAATACAAATCATGAATTCTATCTTCGCTTCCTTGGTGAGTTGAGAAATTCCAATCAGGATGGAGCTGTAACAGCTGTCGAATTATTCCTTAGTAGCCTGGCTGTTGAGGAGGATAAGTTTAATGTTGATGAAGACGCAAAAGATACTATTGAACACTTTAGAAGTAATGTTGGAACACATTTGCATCGTTATATTAAAAGTTTGCCAGGTGATCATAGTGTCTTAGTTGAGCTACGAGAAAGTGATGAGCAGTAGCAATTCTTTACTATGGCTTAAGTATGCTGGCATACCATCCTACGAAGATATTTATTCTAAGAAGGATTTTTATGCATTTAAATGCAAAAAGTATGCTTACTGGAAGGACGTCCACTCGTCGAAAAATTCTAAAGATCTTCTTTTAGAGTGCTTTGAATCACTGAAGTCTGATGAAGATTTAACGCTTGAGCAATTTGAAGAAATTCAGCAAAGTTGGGAGAAGGTTCAGAGATGGAAAAAAGATAAAGAAAAATTAAGTATCGAGCCTGATAAGGCTAAATTATTTATCAAATTAGAGTCTCAATGTCAGGCGGGCTCGGTAAATTCAAACTTTCTTCTACCGTATATAAAAGAATTTAATTTCACGCCCCCTAATAATGAGGAGGAGGTTGATGTTATTTGGTTGAGTTTCCTTGCAAAGGTACTTGATAACTTTCTTTCAGAAGTAAATATCGTTCCTTTAAATGCTCTTGAGGTTGATCCGCGTGAATATAATTCGTATATTGATTTTGTTGACTACAAAGTATCTGCAATTTACGACTATCTTGGGTACTCATTAGGAGATTATGAATCTGGGGCTGCAATACTTACGATCCTGAGCGATTTAGAAATAGACTCTGATAAAAAATGGATAGAAGTAGATGTCACAAAAGAAATTAAAACGGAAAACTCTCCTTCTATATTATTTCAAGAGGATGATGCATCGCAGTTTATATTGTTCAGGACTAGTATGGATAATATGAGCATTGTTATAAATCCCAAGCACCCGTTATTTTCTAGTAATGAGCTCCTTTCAAATACCCAGGTACGCTTATTTATTGAAGTTTTAGGACAAGCCGCAAAGGATAATATTGGCGATATCGATAAAATTCAAGACTTTATCAATAATGTAGGCTCACGGTTGCGTCTAGCCCTCAAGTCTAAAAAGAAAAATGCCCAAAGATAATTCAAATTTTCTTATGGGTGAATTACTTACTGGTAGGCAATCATATGATTGGCTTCTAGATTCGATTGCACAAGTTCCGCCTGATCTAAGTTTAAGTATCTGCTCCGCTTTTATTAAATATCAAGCTATGGAGCGTATATTGCAGGAATGCCAAAATAATAGTGGCAACGTTTTAGTTAGATGGCAAAAATTTGACTTATGTGCAGGTTCATCAGATTTATCAATTTATCAGCTTTTGAAAGACAGAGGGTGGAAGTTGTATATGGACACTCGCTTTCATGGCAAGGTATATGAATTGCCGAATGTTGGAATTCTAATGGGGAGCGCGAATGCAACCAATGCTGGATTCTCAATTAGCAAAGATGGAAGTCGAGAAGTTTGTACTATTTTGCCCGAGGGTCAGAGCGCTACTAACTTTATAAGAAATTTGTTCTCTTACGCGACTTTAGTAGATGATCATTTATTTTCTCTTTTACAGGCCGAATTCGAGGCTGTCGATGATCATATAAAAAGCAAGGAAGAATGGGGTCCTGAGATAGTAGAGAAGTTTGTCATTGATACCCCTGTTAAATTATTAGTCAGTGATTTTTTCTCAACTAATCCTGAAGGCCAGGTAAGTAGTGCCGCTGAATTCGAAAACGATTTAGAACTTTTGGGTATCAATTCTCTGGACGATATTTCTCAGCCAATCCTAAAAGAAAAAATCATCAGAATTAAATCTATAGCCTGGATATTGAATCTACTCGCTGATTATCCAGAAGGAATTTATTTTGGAGAACTAACTGTTTTACTGCATGGTTCGATGATTGAAGATCCCGCACCTTATAGATCGACTGTTAAGAGTTTATTGGCAAATTCTATAGGGTGGCTAAATAGTTATTGCTCAGATATTATTGTTTCCGACAGGCCAAATTACTCTCAAAGAATCAAACTTCGTTGTTAGTCTATTTATGACAAATATTGCACGAGTTATTGCCTTCATCACAGTCATACAAATCATCGATATCCACTAAATTTGCCCGCAGAGGATTTGAATATTTTTCTTTCTTTGCCTGGTTTCGTGCAACGCGTTTTTCAAAATCTTCTTCAATTTGTTTGATTCGATCTGGTAATTCGAGTTTAGTTAGCGGCTCACCTTGTGTCCATGTAAATGGAGAGCCATGACTTTCTGCGGTTTTTTCAAGCTCTTTTGCGGCTTCGAATGCTTCAGGATGAGTTCTTTTTAGTCTTACCCATTCAATTTTTTGTTGGAAAAAGCAGAAAGTACATCCACTTCTCGACCGCCATTCATAATATTTTGGAAGGCCAATTCCAGAGGCCTCCAGAAGATCAAATACGCGCTCCTTATCAATCCCATCCTCCCGGAATGGTAGTTTGATTATTAAATTAGAATTATTTGAGCTGTAGCCTTCGCGATATTCCTCATCAGATCTTATCGCCACATAACTATAAACAGTATCCCCAGCTTTAAGCCACTGATTTACCCAGGCTCTAAATGGTTCTAGTTTTAGTTTTATAGTGCACCATCGAGTTTGAGCAGAGGGTAGGAAGTGATTAAATTCTCTTAGCCAGAACTCAAAATTTCTATGGGGATTCAGTCTTGTGATTGGCTTTCCAAGGCAGCCCTCGAGTTTAGTTAAGAATTCTTGTACTTCTGGTAGTTCTTCGCCTGTATCAGTAAAAAAATACTCAATGTCCAGCTCTGGATATTTTTGAGCCATGTAAATAGCCAGAGCAGCACTATCTTTTCCACCAGATATTCCAAGTACATGTTTTTCCATTTATGACTCCGAATTAATAATATTTGAGCAGGCCTCAGAAAAGGCAGCCAACATCTCATCTTTACTTAAGCCTTGCTCTCTTAAATTTCTAAGAATGGATGAGGAAATTTTTTGTATTTCAGGTAAACGCTCATCTGAAACATCAAATAAATCTGAAACTGTAGAGTTGTTTGGGTCGGAGTATACAAATGCAAATGAAGATCTTTTGGATGATTTACCACGAAGTGATCCTAGGGCCTCTATTCTTCGAAATTTAGAGCAAATTTCTCCAATCGAGTTTATTGCCAGTTCTTGATCTCTATCGACCCAATCCTTTGGATTTTTATGTATCGTTGACGATAATAATGTTTCCAAGCTTTCTTGATCGCCTTTGTAAACTGAAAGGTTTGCAACGAAACCATCTATCTTAAATTCACCAGCTATACCTTTTAATTCAATAGCCCTGTTTCTAAGTTCTTGAGGACCTCCATGGCTATCAAGAGCTTTAAATAAAATTATCTTAAATTTTTCAAGCATTTCTGGATAAGCACTCTGTAGCTCATCAGTTAACTCAGAAATCTTATTGATAAGAGACTTTTCATCACTAGATTTTAGAATTTCAGGTAAGTCTGTAAAAATAACCTTGAGTGGGTCGCTCGCCTTTAATAAAAGCCTTCTTAAGCTTTGCGCATCCTGAGAAATATTTGAAGTTCTTTTTGTCCAGCCCGGCAGATTCGCTACTAAATGAACTAGCCCCCTGGCGGATTCAAGTGGGCTATCAGCCACAGGCTTGCCTAGCTTTTTAGTTAAAGCTTCGCTGAGTGATTTAAGCAAATCTTTTTCATTTTTGCCAATTTCTACATACTTGAATGCCACTCGATCAGTAATTTGCATCCATTCATCTAGATAGGCTTCTGTTAAATCTGTGATGAATGTATTCTCGATGTACAGACCAAGATGTTGACGATTGGCTAAAAAATAAATGAGGGCAAGTATTGGCAGCAGACCTTTCCTAACCCCAATTGGTGGTGCTTGCCATTTTTGATAAATTTCCGTGAGAGTTACAGATTCCTTGCGTTGCTTTAATAATTTATCTGCCTCCTGCCAAATTGGATGAAAGTATTTAGCCCAATCATCATCTGTTTCGGATGTTGTAAATACCCACCTGTCACCAATCCATTGGTATAGATTATTCTGTTCAATCACAGAATAAAAGAGTCCAGCATCAGAAGAGGAGCCGCTATATCCAAGCCTATCTTCGCCGTATCTATTTAGCATCTGGTACATCAACTGTTTTCTGGCTTTTACAGCATTACCAGAAATTGACTCATGATTAACTAGCTCATTGTGAATATGTGGTGTATCTGGGTATATATTGTCAGCTAATTGACTTGCAATAGCCGAAAGGGTGGCCGAAGATGCGTATTCTTTTTTTAGCTCTGTACCCTTACAAAACCAGTCTGCCATTTCAAAAGAATTTTTTAATTCATCGCCTAATTCTGATCTAGTGGCGACAATTCTTCCATTCACTTCCTTTCTTGCGACCGAATCCCCTTCAAGTTCTCTGCTTGTCTTCTGCACTTTCTCAAGCGCTGCTAACTCAATTCCTAATTCATATACTTTTTCTGAATTAGCTGCATAACCAAGCACTACTGATTCATTGGAAAGTTCTGACAAGCTTTTTATTTGTGCTTTTGTCTTTTTTTGATTAAATTCTGAGCTTGGAAAAATTAAGATAAATTCCCCGGAAGCCCCGGCCATAGCCTTTAATGAGGAAATATATTCTATGGCTGTTTTGGACTGAACTAAAGATCTTGTAAACCAGCGCAATGTTCCAGTTTCGTGATAATGTTTTTTTGCAACGATTGGATTTAGTTCAGAAAGTTCTACTAATTGTTTTACATCGATATCACCAAGCTCAGAGCGAGCTTCATTAATCGCAGCATCAATATCAAAGTCACTTCCAGAGTAAATAGCCCATGAATTTAGATGTTTTCTAAATACAATTACGGACCAACTCCTCAGATCTTTAAGTGCTGCACGAACCTCTTCTCTTGTTGCATCTTCAATACAAATATCAAGCACTTCATCTTCTGGAGCTAGGCCAGATCCTGATCTAAACATATCGATTAAGGCAATAGTTTTAGCTAACTTGACATGGACCTGAGTGCAGGTTTCTCTGGATTCAGCCCTCTCAATCGCATCCTTTGCAATTAGCCATCTATGGCCATCTGAAGAGGCTAAGATTGCTTGCTCGAGATTAGCGGTTAGATAATCCCAATACCTAGATGGACCATACAGTGATAATGCATGATTTGGCACACTCTTTAAAAAATCAGTGAAGCCTAACGGTTCGACTGAAGATAAAAAGCCAAAGATACTTCTTTCATTTTGGCTAAAACGTTTTCTTGAAACCGGTCCGAGCAGAGCCGCCGTAACAGGATGAAGTGGCCAACAGTTCAGTAAAGAATTTTTTAAATTAGCGGGTGCACTAACCCTTCTACGTCTAATGGATTCTGAGATAGTCTCTGCGAATTTTGCTAATACTTTATCCGCAGGTATCTGCTTTTTCTCAATGGCCCTGCTAACAAGCTCTATAACTTCATCCGTGCCTGCTACAAGAGGAATGTCTATATAACGACCTTGAATCTTTGACCACTCATCTCGAGCCTCGCGCCCTAGTTTTGTCGCATATTGTTCAAAGGCCTGGTGAAGAATGCCAACAATAACAAGTTTGCCATTACATCTGCTGGCTGCCTCACCAAGATTTTGATAGAAATATATATCTTCGCCGGTTTGGGCTGCCGATTCTAAAAATTTACCCAGCTCGTCAAGAATTACTAGAACGCCACCCTTTTTTCTGGATTCTGCCTCTTCTACTAATCTAAGGATTATTTCTTCTGGTTTTACGCGCTTTAAATTTGTCCCAGTTGCTTTATTAATTGAAGCCGAGAGGGCGTTTACAACGCTATCTCGCTTGCCCACTACAGGTAGAACTAGCCATCCATCTCTGCCAGGATTCCATGCCTGATCAATATCCTCATCAACCTGTAATATTTTCCTTGCACTTAATCGCAATTCTTTATTGGGCGATACGAGTGAGCCGAGAACTAGCGCTAATGACGATTTTCCACCGCCATACGGACCCGTCCATGTAAAAGCTCTTTGCTTTGTTTCATTTAAATGATGGGCCATTGTTTTAACAAGGCTTGAGGCTGTATTTTGGCAAATATAACCTTGTAAAGCATCTGTTCTTCCTAGGTCCGCTTCTAAATTTACTGACCTTAAAAATTGCCTTGAGATTGTTACGTTTTTGTCGAGATTCTCAGACATAGGCAACCTCTAAAAATTTTTCTTTGTTGAGGTTATGGCTCTTTCGAGTTACTTGCCTTATGCCGGCCGTGTCTGACCACAGTAGCTGTCCTTTTGTTACTTCACCTAATGACTGAACTCTATCTGCAACGCTGGCTTCATCCAGTTTAAATACTCGACCCGGGGAGCCATACTCGTGAGCAATAGCCTCAAAGGAGAGGGTTTCGGTTGAGGGTGAATGCTTAGCCCAAAAACTAATCAAACAGTAAACAAATAATCCATCGCTGATGGATTGCTTCGCTCCACGGCGAAATTCAAATTGTCCACGTCCTAATTGATTTATTAACCCAAGCTCTCCAAGTACTGAATCTGAAATTTCCTCAGGGGAATCACCTGCTACACGTGGAACGTAGCTTCGAAGACAGCATTCGATATCTCTTTTTAATGTTGCACTCGCAACTTTATGTTTTTGGTCTTTCGCATAATTTTGTAAGTCGATAATTAAATGTTCAGTGTCAAGTGTTGGTTCAATAACATGATTAAATAACCATCTCCAAGTTGTCGATCTATTGCCATCACCGGCAAGTTTCCAGTGAATTAGCCAAGCTGTTGTGGGGTGCTCTTGGTAGGGGTCTAAACCACCGACTCCAAATAACTGATCTCCAAGAGAGGTAGTTCTATAGCCGTCTGCATCATCCCCTTTAATGATGTCGCACGCTAAGGCCCAATGCCTAATTGCTGAGACCATATTCTTACCTACACCAAAGCGCATTATTGCTCGCTCATCTGTAAAAATGCCTTTTGATTCCCTTAAGTATTCTTCGGGGATATCCTTAACTGCTGTATAGGCTTTTTTAAGCCAAAGCTGCCTCAGGGGAAAGGTTTCATGCCCTGAAAATTGAATTTTGTTGTCGGATAAAATTTCGGTATTCATAGTTCGCTGGATCAAGTCTCCAGTCTAGTATATCAACTGGATGGCTCATCCAGCGAACCTACGCCTTTTAATTTTTATTTGCATTAATAAATTAATATTCAATATATTCAATGATTTATAGATTTTTATCTGACTTTTATGTTCTTTTGCTCCCCTAGAATCACATCCTTGTGAATAAATAATTTTTATGAATCTTAGGCTCATCTCCTGAGCTTATCCATACGTACTCTCATTCTTACGTTTCATAACCGCCTGCTTTTGCCTTCCTCGCAAATAAAGGCAAATACAGGAGAAAGTCATGATTAACGGAAAAGCCTTAGAAGTCTTACTAACGACCCGTAAAGGGGTAGTTGCCAGCAATTCAGGAGAAAGCCTGGATGTGCTCTTGCAGTTAAGAGCCCCTATGGAAGAAATCACTGCCACCCGAACCCCATTAGCAGTCTCACTGGTAATTGATCGCTCTGGATCGATGAGTGGCGGCAAATTGGAAGAAGCCAAGAACTGCGCACTGGACTTGCTGTCCCGCTTGCACGACAGTGATCAAGTCTCAGTAATCGTTTATGACGATGAAGTGGATGTAGTGCTGGAGACCATGTCAGCCCAAATAGCCAAAACCCTATTACCCATTCGGTTGCGAGAGATTGAATCCGATGGCATGACCAATTTGCATGGTGGCTGGTTAGAAGGAGCACAAAGCTTGGCCCCACTAGTTAATCGCCCTGGGCAGAATGTGATGTGCCGTGTGATTCTGCTATCGGATGGCATGGCAAACCGCGGCCTTACATCCCAAAGTGCTATCTGCACCCAAGTGCGTAATCTAGCGAGTGCTGGAGTCACTACTTCAACGGTAGGTATTGGTCTAGGCTTTAACGAAGAACTCATGACTGCCATTGCTACGGCAGGCCAGGGCAATGCTTGGTATGGTGAGCGCGCAGAAGATCTCGCCGAATCCTTTGATGCCGAGATGAGCTTCTTGGCTAGTCTGGTTTGGCAAGACGTCAGAGTCCATCTAGAAACCCCACTCACGGCTCGCATGGGGCAAATTAAGGTGCGCAATGACTATCTGCAAAATGCCGGACGCCAATACTGCTTGCCATCGATTGCCCAAGGCTCAGAAGTCTGGATGGCACTCTCACTATCGATGTCTGAAGTCATACACCTGCAAGACAATGGCTCGGTATTGCGTTGCACGATCTTAGTGAAAGACAAAGAGGGCACTCAACATGAATTCATGGTCAGCCTGCCACAGTTACCAGTAGTCTCATTAGAGGCATACCAACTAGCCCCTGAGAATGAACTGGTTGCCCGACGCTTTAATGAAGTGGAAGCAGCCGATATTCAAAGAGAGGCACGCTTACATGTGCAAGACCGTAATTGGGGTGCTGTAGAGAATCTGATTGTTCGCTTAGAAGAGCGAGCCCGTGAAAATCCTTGGTTGCAAGAGACTGTTGCCTACTTACGCAAGCTGCTTGCAAGACGAGATCATGAAGCGATGGAAAAAGAACTCATGTATTCCTCTGACAAACTCAAGAACCGCGTAGCTGGCTTAGAAGAGTCAGTCTTGTATTGCTTGTCAGAAGAGGCGATCAAGCCGGCATTCATGCGCAGAAAAGTCAATCAAGGTCGCAATACTGAATCCCAAAATAAAGAATGAGTCCTGCAAGATCACCCTAAGTAATAGTGAAGAGTGGAGGAGAGAGAACTTTCCTACACTCTTTTCAACCTTTCACTCTATTCAATGCCGACTGATCTCTCTACGCTGAACTCTTCTAAATAGAGGAGGGTTGGCTTTGAGAGTATCGATAGAGTGTTCCCACAGACGATTACAGCTATTTAAGATCCAGTTAGATTCCCGAACTGTGGTGGTTTTGGGCATTATCTGGATGTGCTGGGGAATTCTGAAGGTGCTGAAGGTCTTTTAGCTCCGTACTGTTGATAGAGTTGCATTGACTGCTTCCTGATGTTGTTTAAAAAGCAACTATAGTTGCCAATAAAGCAACAATAGTGCAATATATAGGCTATGTCGACACTCTCAACCGTACTATTTACTGAATATCGCAGCCGAGTACTCGGCTTGCTATTGCTTCATCCAGAGCGCTCCTACTACTTACGCGAAATAGCCCGAATAACAGCAACCGTTCCCGGAACTCTAAAACGAGAAATGGATAAGTTACTGGAGGTGGGCTTGCTGACTATCAAGAAAGTAGGCAATCAAAACCACTACCAAGCAAATCCAGATTGTCCAATCTATGAAGATCTAGCCAATATCTTGCGCAAGACCAGTGGCTTGAGTGATGTCTTGATGAATGCCTTACTACCCTTAAATGAAAACATACACAGTGCATTTGTATATGGATCACTCGCCAGCGGAAAGATTAATAATCAAAGCGACATAGATCTGATGTTGATTGGTGAAGTAAGTTACGCAGAAGTAGTGCCCTTATTGCATCCACTGCAAGAGCAGCTGGTCAGAGAAATTAACCCTAAGATCTTTACAGCTAAAGAGTGGCAACAGTTGGTGAAAGATAATGGAGCCTTCGTCCATGATGTATTGAGTAAGCCAAAACTCTTCATCATTGGGAATGAGCAACTACTCCACACCAATGAGGTCAGCCATCACGCTACAAAACCTAGTCGGAATCAGTCTTGATTCAATAGCAGTAGATTACGCCATTATTAGCAGGCTCATGACAGCCGCGCAATCCAGTTTGCAAGACGCAAAACTAAATACAATTAGCAATGAAAGCCGTTTTGATTTGGCCTACAAAGCCATTATGCAAATGGCGAATGCAGCATTACAGGCAAAAGGGTATCGCGTGCTTACCAGTAAGCCAGGGCATCACCAACTGATACTGCAAGCCTTCCCCCTCACGATTGGCTTGGATAAAACTCAACTCATCTTGCTCGATCAGTTATGTAAGCAAAGAAATGCGATTGAATATTCCGGGGATATTGTTTCTGATGTGTTGATAGCGGAGGTCATTGCGCAGGCTGAAACCTTATTAAAGCTTGTTCAGGCGAACCTCAGGCTGGAAGATGATGCTCCAGAACTGACTGCTGAAGATGTAAAACGTGGCGTATGGTCGATAGATGAAAAGGTGACATCCGAGGCTGAGGGCAGGGCTGCCTTTTCTAAGAAATTAAAAGCGCACTCTGAGAAGCAATGAGGTAGGGGGTGGATGAGCCAAACCCCC
>Ga0214235_1000268_pt1 | contig 25255 bp, 31 predicted proteins | sample TroBogypolimnion_2_FD_153073 | JGI IMG/M metagenome (GOLD analysis project Ga0214235, IMG submission 153073) | Freshwater microbial communities from Trout Bog Lake, WI - 15JUL2008 hypolimnion | ecosystem: Environmental > Aquatic > Freshwater > Lake > Hypolimnion/Profundal zone ... | reverse complement strand
TTCATTGGCTTGGTTTTCAACTGCTGGGGCTTGTAACGAGATCTTCAAGCAAGTATCAAAAAGCCCCACTACCTTCGTGAGCTTAGCTCCAGGCTGGCAATAAATACTAAGCACAATCCCAGTGGGGGTTTGTTTAATCCAAGTCGGCGTCATCAAAGTACTTTAAACTTAAATTATGCCAATCAAAAACTCTGAATCCCTAAACAGTCTTTTTGCCAATAATCGCGCCTGGGCCGAGGCGATGGTGAAAGAAGATCCTGAATTTTTTAAGCGCCTGGTGTCTCAGCAAGCCCCTGAGTACCTTTGGATTGGCTGTGCTGACAGCCGCGTTCCTGCCAATGAAATTGTTGATCTACTACCTGGCGAACTCTTTGTTCATCGCAATGTAGCCAACGTCGTTGTCCACACTGACTTAAATTGCTTATCGGTGATTCAATTTGCCATTGACTTGCTAAAAGTAAAACATATTCTCGTTGTTGGTCATTATGGCTGCGCCGGCGTCCACGCCGCATTGAGTGATCGCCGTGTTGGTCTAGCGGACAATTGGTTGCGTCATGTTAAAGACGTTCACCAAAAACACGAACGTTATTTAGGTGAAGTACTGCCTACGCCAAAACGCCAAGACCGTTTATGCGAGCTCAATGTCATTGAACAAGTGATCAATGTTTGCGAGACAACCATCGTCAAAGATGCATGGTTAAGGGGTCAAGACCTCACTGTTCATGGTTGGACGTACCGCCTAGAGACTGGCTTAGTAAATGATTTAGGAATGTCAATTAGCTCTCCAGAGGAAATGAAAGTGCGTTACGAAAAAACTCTGCTGCGTTATGAGAATGAGTCTAGCTAGTTGCTGAAAAATCTTTCAAATCAGCTTGCAGTTGGTTTTTTAAAGCTTCTTTCAGTTCTCCCCTACAGGCTGCTCGTCAATCTTGGATATCTGCTCGGTAGCATTGCCGCCATCCTACCAAGTGAGCGCAATCGCGTAGTGAAGACCAACTTGAGTTTGTGTTTCCCCGAGTTAAGCCCTAATGAAATAAATCAGTTAAGTCGAAAACATTGGCGCCTCCTCGGCCGCAGCCTGGTGGAGAAAAGTATCATTTGGCTCGGCAGCGCTAAACAAGTGAGCGACATGATTGAAGTGCAATCTGAAGTAAACCTTGCCAGTCGTAAACCACGTATCTTGGTAAACATGCACTTCACCGGCATAGAGGGCAGCATTGTATTGAGTGCTCTTTCCAAAACCCATGATTGGCCCCGCACTTCCGGATTCTTTCAGAAAATGAAGAGCCCCTTCTTCAATCAAAAAATTATTGAATGGCGTAATCGCTTTGGTGGCAATTCGATTGACCGACAAGGCAACTCGATGGAATTGATTCGCGAGATTCGTAAAGGTAGTTTTATTATCATTGCCCCCGATATTGATTTGGGGATTAAAGACTCTACTTTTGTACCCTTCTTTAATATTCAAACCAATACGATTACTGCAGTGTCGCGCCTCGCCAAAATTACGGGCGCTGATGTCTGCACTATGATCACCACCCTCAAAGAGGATGACTCTGGTTACATCTGCTCGATCAGTAAACCCCTAGAAAACTTCCCCAGCGATGATCCCGAGGCTGATACGGCTCGATTAAACCAAATCTTTGAAAAAGAAATTCGGCTCAGACCTGCGGAGTATTACTGGGTCCATAAGCGCTTCAAAAATCGCCCCAATCAAGAGGCCAGTCCTTATTAAGACGCAAGGCAGCAAGCAAGTCTTTAGTTGCCGCTACTTTTATCCTATCATTCAAGGATGAGCGAACGTATTGGGCTTTTTGCCGATCTCCATAGTAATTTAGAAGCCTTTGAGGCCTGCATGGCCAGAGCTAAAGAGCTGGGTGTCACACGCATGGCTTTTCTGGGCGATCTGGTTGGATATAACGCCGATCCCAGCGCTTTAATCGATAGAATTGCTGCACTGGTAGATGCCAAGCAAGCGATTGCAGTCCGCGGCAATCATGATGAAGCCATCTTTAAAGACTACACACAGCAAATGAATATCAATGCTAACGCTGCGATTGAGTGGACCAAAACCCAACTCAATTCCGCTCAAGTGCAGTTTTTGAAAGACTTGCCATTGATCATTCATGAAGAACAAATTTGCTATACCCATGCCTCCGCACATCATCCTGAAGCCTGGAATTACGTCACCGACAGCATGAGCGCCTGGCAATGTGCACAAAGTTCTGGCAAGCCTTACACCTTTGTTGGCCATGCTCATGAGCAAGCACTCTTCTATCAAAGTGCCGTGGGTAAGCTGATTCGTTTTGCACCACATCCGGGTGATGATGTGCCGGTCATGAATCATCGCAAGTGGGTCAGCGTGGTTGGCTCTTTAGGGCAGCCTCGTGATGGCAATCCAGCAGCATGCTTTGCTGTATTTGAGCCTGACTCTCAGTCGCTCACCTTTCATCGCACGCCTTACGACCACTTCACAGCAGCAGAAAAAGTCAGGCGGGCAGGCCTCCCTGAAGAGCTTGCAAATCGTCTGCTGACAGGCAAATAAGCTATGCCACTTTCCTCAGATATCGAAGCAGTCGATGATATTTTTCAAGAGGGCAAGGTTGTTGATGGCTTCTTATTGGGCAAAGAAGTTCATCGAGGCGGCATGGCCAGCCTCTTCTCGGCCACAAAAGCAGGCATTGATGTTCCAATTCTTCTGAAGATTCCTCGGGTTGGCAAAGATCAGCCGGTTGAAAGCTTAATTGGATTTGAGACTGAGCTTACTATTTTGCGCGCCCTCAACAGCCCCTACGTTCCTAAATATTTGGGGGCTGGCAGTATGGCGACCCAACCGTATATCGCCATGGAAAGGGTGAGTGGTAGGCCCCTGGAAGACTTCATCAAAGAAGGAAAAAAATTTAGTATTGAAGAGGTGATTCAGATTGGCGCTGACCTAGCCCAAGCAGTTCAATCACTTCACTCGCAAGATGCAATTCATCTGGATATCAAGCCAGAAAATATTTTGCTTGATGAACATGGCAAGCTCACTCTGATTGATTTTGGCCTATCGCACCATGCCCGTTTTCCAGATCTACTTGCAGAAGAAATGCGCAAAGGTGTTGGGTCTGCGCCCTACGTCTCACCAGAGCAAATCGTGGGTATCCGTGAAGACTATCGCAGCGATATCTTTTCGATTGGCGTCATCATGTATGAACTGCTTACTGGAGAGCTGCCATTTGGCAACCCTCAAACCATGGGTGGTCTTCGAAAACGTTTATGGGCTGAGCCATTTCCACCACGCGGGATTCGCAAAGAAATTCCACGCTGGCTTCAAGAGGTGATTCTTCGCTGTCTAGAACCTCGTGCAGCCAGTCGAATTCAAAGTGCCGCACGCTTGCGACAAATTTTGTTAGATCATGAGTCTCTTAAGCTCACTGAGCGCGCTGATCGAGTTGAGCCACCAAGCTTTTGGGAAAACCTCACTCGCTGGTTTCAGGCCGCTGGTTACGAGCCCTCACCAAGCCCCCTTCCTAGCGCTGGCAACCAAGATTCACCCCTCATGATTGCTGCGATTGATACACGCCAATCTGATGCGGCACTTCAACTGAAGATGCAAGTCGCCGCTAAAAATTTATTGCAAGCTTACTCAGAGGGTCGTTTGATTTGTGTCAGCACGATTGCAAGTACGCCAACCTATGAAGGCAATCAGGAAAGCGAAACAGCCAGTGGAATTGTACGGGGACACTTAGTCCAGCTGATGGAATGGGCTAAGCCACTGAAGCTTCCTCCAGAAAGAATTTCTTATCATGTATTGGAGGCACTTGACCCTGCTAGCAGAATTGTGGAATTCGCCAAGGACAATGATGCATCATTAATCTTAATTGGTGCAACGCATAGACTGCCCAATAAAGTCACGCCCTGGAGAACCTCGATGACAAAGATAGTCGAAGAGGCTTCCTGCAGCGTTCATATTGTGCGGACTTAGCTTGGCGTTGCCAAGCTAAGCACCACACTCATTACTTCATCTTATCCTGCTGACGATCTAGAATGACTTCAGGCTCTTGTGCTTCAATCCAGCTATCGCGATTGAGCACTGCATTCAGTCGCTTGTGATCGAGCTCACCAGTCCAATTGGCGACAACGATTGTTGCTACACCGTTACCAACTAAATTAGTTAAGGCACGGGCTTCGGACATGAAGCGATCAATACCCAAAATGATGGCCAGGCCTTCTACCGGCACATTACCTACGGCAGAGAGAGTTGCAGCCAAAACAATGAAGCCACTGCCTGTAACGCCAGCAGCACCCTTGGAGGTCAAAAGCAGGACCAACAGCAAGGTGATCTCTTGCAACAAGGTCATTTGGGTATTAGTAGCCTGCGCGATGAAGATGGCTGCCATCGTTAAATAAATCGAGGTGCCGTCTAAATTAAAGGAATAGCCAGTAGGAATAACTAAGCCGACACAACTCTTCTTGGCGCCTAAGACTTCCATTTTTTCAATCATTCGTGGCAGGACTGACTCCGAAGAAGAGGTGCCTAAAACAATCAGTAACTCTTCTTTGATATAGCGCACGAACTTGAAAATGCTAAAGCCATTAAAGCGTGCGATCAGACCGAGCACAATGAAGATAAATAGTAGGCAAGTGATATAGAAACTACCCATGAGCTTGCCTAATGAGAACAAAGAGACAATCCCGTACTTACCAATTGTGAAAGCCATTGCACCAAAAGCGCCAACAGGGGCAAACTTCATGATGATGCCGATGATGTCGAAAAGAACGTGGGATAGCTTTTCTGTTAAGTCAAATACTAAAGTGCCGCGGCCGCCAAACTTATGCAACGCAAAACCAAACAAGATGGCGAAGAAAAGCACTTGCAAAATATCGCCCTTAGCAAATGCATCAATTGCAGTGCTAGGAATGATATTCATTAAGAAGTCGACAACGGTACCGATTTTTCCAGGGCCGGTATAGGCTGCGATGCCTTTGGTATCCAGCGAGGCAGGATCAATATTCATGCCAGAACCTGGCTGGAATACATTAACAACAACTAAGCCAATAATGAGGGCTAGAGAGCTCACAACTTCAAAGTAAAGAAGTGCTAAACCACCAGTTTTGCCCACCTTCTTCATATCTTCCATGCCCGCAATACCCAGCACGACGGTACAGAAAATAATTGGGGCAATCAGCATCTTGATGCCCTTAATAAATGCATCTCCGAAGGGCTTCATGGCAACGGCAGCTTCAGGGTAAAAATGACCCATGAAAACACCGATTGCAACGGCTACGAGCACCTGAAAGTACAGAATTTTATAAATTGGGGGTTTTTTGAGAGTCGCGGTCAATTTAGTCTCGCTTTATATAAGAATAGGTTTTTTAAATATTGCGTAATTTCGGAATTTTATAGCTTTATGGCGCTTTTGCCCATAAATCGCTACTGCTTGATAATGAGGGCATGGAAGATCAGGAAAAAGTCCGCGTTTCAAAACTGCTCTCAGAGCTAGGTCTATGCTCTCGGCGTGAGGCCGATGCCTATATTGAGCAAGGTCTAGTGACGGTAGATGGGGAAGTTGTCAATGAACTCGGGGTTCGAGCCTTTCGCCATCAAAAAATTGAGCTGCAATCCAGCGCCCAAAAACAACAAGCTTCTAGGGTAACCGTCATTTTGAATAAACCGGTGGGCTACATTTCTCACTTTGATGATGAACAAGAGTATCAACCAGCCGCATCGCTGATTACGCCGGAGAATTACTTTCCCAGCCCCTTGGATAAAGGCCGCAGCGCAAAATTCAATACCCGTGGTTTAGCCCCTGCCGGCCGGCTTGATATTGACTCTACTGGCATGCTAGTTCTGACTCAAGATGGACGAATTGCCAAACTGTTGATTGGGGAAAACAGTCCTATAGAGAAAGAATATCTCGTCAGAGTGGAAGGCAAGCTCTCATTTGCCGATTTGGATCTTCTAAAACATGGACTCAGCCTAGACGGCGTTGTCCTCAAGCCAGCCCAAGTCAGTTGGCAAAACGAGGATCAATTGCGATTTGTTTTAAGAGAAGGCCGCAAGCGCCAGATCCGAAGAATGTGTGAGATGGTTGGGCTAAAAGTATTAGGTCTTAAGCGGGTGCGCATGGGGCGAATTTCTTTGGGCCCACTACCACCAGGACAGTGGCGTTTTTTACGGCCGGAAGAACAGTTCTAGCAAGGGGTGCCCGCTTATAATCAGGGTCATTCCCAGAATAAGCGCAGATTTACCATCGAAACGAATCCATCCAGCAATACCGCCGCAGAGGTATCTCGTCGCCGCAGTTTTGCAATCATCTCCCACCCAGACGCTGGCAAGACGACGCTTACAGAAAAATTACTTCTGTACGCTGGAGCGATTCAGATTGCGGGTAGCGTAAAGGCAAGAAAAGCCAGTAGGCATGCCACCTCAGACTGGATGGAAATTGAAAAGCAGCGCGGCATCTCTGTTGCGAGCTCTGTGATGCAGATGGAATATCGCGATTGCATTATTAATTTGCTCGATACGCCGGGCCACCAAGATTTCTCTGAAGATACTTACCGAGTGTTAACTGCGGTTGACTCTGCACTGATGGTGATTGATGCTGCCAATGGTGTTGAATCACAGACCTTGCGATTACTCGAGGTTTGTCGCGCACGCAATACACCAATTGTTACTTTCATCAATAAAATGGATCGGGAAGTTAAGCCGCCGATGGAGTTGATGGACGAGATTGAGACCGCCCTCGGAATTGAAGTGGTTCCCTTCACTTGGCCCGTCGGTATGGGTAAATCTTTTGCGGGCGTGATCGACATTGCTCACTCACAAATGCGCATGTTCAAAGCAGGCGAAGATCGCGTAACCGAAGACTCTCATACCATCATTGATGTGAACGATGCGCAGTTAAAAGAGCGTCTCGGATCGAGCTTGGATGAAGCGCTTACAGAAGTTGATTTAATTCAGAATGCTATGCCATCCTTTGATCGTGAGGCCTTTTTGGCCGGACGGCAGTCGCCAGTATTTTTTGGTTCCGCAATTAATAACTTCGGTGTTAAAGAAATTCTCAACACCCTGGTTGAATTAGCACCAGCGCCAGGATCTCGTAAAGCACTGCAACGCGAAGTAAGTCCTGCTGAGAATAAATTCTCGGCAGTGGTATTCAAGATTCAGGCCAATATGGATCCTGCCCATCGCGACCGCGTTGCCTTCTTACGGATTTGCTCTGGTCACTTTGAGCGCGGCATGAAACTCAAGATCTGCCGCAACGGCAAAGAGGTGCGCACCAATAATGCTCTCTCCTTTTTATCCCAGCGACGCGATATTCTTGATGAGGCATTTCCTGGTGACATCATTGGCTTACCAAATCATGGCCTACTTCGTCTAGGAGACACGCTTACCGAAGGCGAGCAATTGCAATTTACGGGCTTACCTTTTTTTGCCCCAGAAATTTTTCGTATGGTTGAATCTGCCGATCCCCTGCGCACCAAACAATTACGAACCGGACTCATGCAACTTGGTGAAGAAGGTGCCATTCAGGTCTTCCGCCCAATGTCAGGCGGAACAATGCTCTTAGGGGCGTTTGGTCAACTCCAGTTTGAGGTAGTCAGCCACCGATTACAAACCGAATATGGCGCCGAGGTTAGACTCCTTCCAGCTCGCTTTAGTCTGGCACGTTGGGTAAGCTCTGATGACGCAGTCGCTTTAAAGAAATTCATTCAAGAAAATATTCACCGCATGGCGGAAGATGTTGTAGGGGCGCCAGTATTTCTGGCCACCCATAAATCAGAGCTCGATGTTGCTAGCCAGCGCTGGGAAGCTATTCAATTTCATGCTCTTCGGGAGCATGCCGGTCTCATTTTTCAATCTGACCTGGCCGGCTAAGCTTCAACGCGGTAATTTACAGTCGAACACTGCTACTAATGCAGTGTCACTATTTCTGTAGGAGGCCACTTTTCCATATTGCTCGCAGTAGGCCTGTGCTTTTTTAGTCAACTCCGCCATGGAGGAGTCATTGCTATTTAAGAATGTCACATGATTGGCGTCAGAGCCATCAGTGAACTCTGCAGCACAAGCAGCTAGACCTAGACACAGAATGAGCGCAAAATAGGATGGTTTGGTCATGAGTGCCTTCGGGATTGAACTTGATATTGCTCGATTTAATCATGAATTAGCCAGGTTTGGCATACTATTAACATGCCTAACTGGAGCTACCTGATTGCACGCCTGATTAGCGCGATTGGCTCGTGGTTAGATGCGAGCAATCTGCGTAATCGGGTTTACCAACTTGAAGAAGAAAATGAGCTTTTGCGAACCGCTTTAGAAGATGTTCAACGCATGGATCCAGAGGGGCGCATTGGGTGGTATGCCAAAGAAACCTTAGATCACGTTAGTTCACCAAAAAAATAACCCAAACTACGCATCAGCGCTCAATAATCTTTTATTATTTGCCCATGAAATCGATCTTATTTGCCGCCCTTTTAACGATTGCTCTGCCTAGCTTTGCTATGGAGGATGTTCCCGATGGCTTACCCGATCACATTGTGGGCGACATTGGTGCAGCAGTGTATACGTCTAATTTGCATATCGGTAGCGAGGGTACTCAGTCCTTAGCCCTCCCTTATGCCTTCTTTGACTATGAGCGCTTCTTTGCTCGGATCGATGAAGTTGGTATTAAAACTTTCAAGATGGGCTATGGTTATTTCGAGCTTGGTGGAAAAATTAATCTCGATACTTATACGGTCAAATCTACGATCAATGGAACTTCAATCAATCGTAGTGATCCTATTCCATTGGGTGTGGGCACTTTTCAAGAAACGCCCATCGGTGCTTTCTTTATCAATGCATATCATGACTTTGGCAAATCAAAGGGTGCCCTTTATGAGCTTTCTTATTTTGGTGAAATAGAAACGCTTGCGCATGTCGTTGTTTATCCCCAGGTGGGAATTGAGAGGCAGTCTTCCCAATATGCGAACTACTACTATGGCATTACTCCAGGAGAATCTACTGCTACCGGCTACTCAGCTTATACCGCACCAGCCACTAGTAATTTAATGGCAGGGTTAATGGTAGAAATTCCAGTAGTAGATAGTTGGTACGTTAATTTATATGGCAAGCGCAAATGGCTCGGTAACGGAATTAACAATAGCCCTGTCCTAAACCGTTCATTTCAAGACAACATCTTTGTAGCCTTAGCGTATCGCTTTAAATAAATTCGCTAGAGCTTAGTGTGTGAGCCATCACAATACGGTGGGGTGCTGGTCTGTTTGCAAGCACATAGGTATACCGTTTTGGTTTTAGCTTCTGCAACCCGCAAAGGGTTGAATCCTGATGCAGTATGTGAGCCATCACAATAAGGCTGGCGCTTACTTTTTCCACAGGCACACCAAAAATAGATCTGCCCTGCCTCGACCTCTAATGCACATGGCGACTTTTGCGCAATGATTGGCTTAGGCATTCCCTATTTCGCTTTGATAATGCCGCGATAAATCAAAAATGTTGCGAGCAGGCCCATGCCACCAGCCATCGCCATCCAGTAACCAGGGGATGCCTTGTCACCAGTACTCTCAATCAGCCAAGTAGACACCAAAGGGGTAAAGCCGCCAAATAATGCTGTTGCCAAGCTATAGGCCAATGAGAAGCCTGTGGTTCTGATCCTCGCAGGAATAATTTCAGTTAAGGCGGCAACTGTTGCACCGTTATAGCTGCCATATAAAAATGAGAGCCAGAGCTCGACTGCAAGCATATGTTCATAGCTTGGATTGGCAACTAACCAGCTGAGCGCTGGATATGCCGTAAATAGAGCTAAGCCAGAGAATAAACCCATGATCGGCCAACGACCGATCCGATCCGATAAGGCGCCCATGACAGGAAGCCAAATGAAATTCGAGAGCCCAACAAAAAAGGTAATTAATAAACTATCCACTATCGATAATTTCATTACGCTCTTGCCAAAGGTTGGCGTATATACCGTGATGAGATAAAACGAAACCGTAGTCATCACAATGAGCATCATGCCAGCAAATACAATCTGCCAATTGATGGCCAGGGTTTGCAAAATTTCTTTAAAAGTAGGATGGTGTTTTTCAGCAAGGAATGCTTCGGTCTCTTGTAAAGAGCGACGAATTTGAAAAACAACCGGAATAATCATGCAGCCAATAAAGAATGGGATGCGCCAGCCCCAATCTGACATGACTTCTTTACTGATGGTTTCATTCAAAAAATATCCCAAGGCTGCAGAGAAGATAATGGCTGCCTGTTGACTAGCAGATTGCCAGCTAACGTAAAGGCCCTTATGACCAGGCGTAGCCATCTCTGATAGATAAACTGAAACGCCGCCTAACTCTACTCCCGCAGAAAAACCTTGTAACAAGCGGCCAAGCAAAACCAAAAGAGGGGCCAGCAAACCAATGCTGGCATATGAGGGGATGAAGGCAACCAAGGCAGTACCCGTAGCCATGATCGAGAGGGTAAGCACTAAACCCTTGCGACGACCAATTCTGTCGATATATCCACCCAAAAAGATTGCGCCCAGCGGTCGCATTAAAAACCCTGCGCCAAAGGTGGCGAAGGTCAGCATTAATGAGGCGTATTCACTGGCCGCGGGAAAGAAAGCTTTTGAAATATAAGTGGCATAGAAGCCGAATAAGAAAAAATCATACATTTCAATAAAGTTACCGCTCGTCACCCGAATAACGGTAGATAACTTTGATTGAGGTTTAGCGATTGCTGTCATCAGAAACTTTCTTTTCTTTTAATCTTCTAAATATATTTTTGATATCTTGCAAAACCTGCAATGCCGCAATGATCATTAGCGACAGAGAAAGCGGTACAACTGCAATGAAACCAAACTTTTTAAAACTCATTGCCCCAATAATGCCACCCAACAGAAACATTAAAAAGAGGGCAAGATGCATTTTGAGTCTGTTGCGGTTGGCTTCAACAAAATATTGTTGATTAGCTGCTCGAGACTTATTCCAATAAAGTAACTTACCAAGCTCAATTCCTATATCCGTGATTACCCCTGTCATATGGGTAGTGCGAATTTCTGCTGAAGACGCTTTGGTCACAATAGCATTTTGTAACCCCATCACAAAACACAGCAATAAGGCAATTGCAGGGACTGTGAGAGGCACATAAAAGCTGAGATGATCCCCTACAAATCCAAATATCAGCAATAAGAATGCCTCCACTAAAAGCGGGAGTGCGAATTGACTATGAATGGCTTGTCTACGGCCCCAGCTCACAATGATTGCCGTTGTCATTGCACCCAATACAAATGCCACCAGAAGCGCAAGCCCTCCCAAAACAGGCAATAGCCTACTTAAGGCGAGATCATCCCCAATTCCAGCAACGATGCCACTCATATGGGATGTATAACGTGCAATCGCCAAAAACCCGCCGGCATTCACTGCGCCAGCGACAAATGCCATGTAAACACCCAGATGAAAATCTGAGCGCATGGATCGATGCGGACTAGTGAGGGCCCGTAGAAATTGAACCAGCATGATGCATTCTAAGTCTGGATGAGATTTGCTGGACCACTATTTACTTATAATATTTTGATGAATTTTCTCAAGCCCTCAATACGCAGCCTATTAGAGTGTCTTCTAAGCGCCGCCTTATACATGGGTTTCTTCTATTTCAACGGGTACATCACCGCTTCAATTGAAGACGCACAAGGGGTTAACTGGATTTTTATTCCCGCCGGCCTGAGAATCTTTTTGACTCTCATTTTTGATTACGCCGGGGCTGCTGGTTTAATGTTAGCCGCCCTGCTCATTAACTACATTGGCTTTTATCAAGCTGACCTAGCGACCAATCTGGGTATTAGCATCATTTGTGGCCTAGCGCCTCTGCTCGGCCGACACTTTGTGATACACAATCTTAAAGTGTCGCCTGATCTAAGCAACATCAGCGTTCAACAATTGTTAGGCAGCATTACGGCTTATTCTTTTTTAAGTTCGGGGCTGCATCAACTTTGGTTTATTACGCGCGGATTGGACTCTGGTGGAGCAGACCATTTCATTGCGATGTTCACCGGAGACATGGTGGGCTCAATACTCTTTATTGCCATCATTAAATATGGCATTGACTTTATTAAACAACGAAGCAATAAAACAAATCTCTTAGATTAGAGCTTTGTTTTATTTTTTGGAATTTTGATCTTCAGCTTGAGGTTTTGCTGGGGGATTCTGATTAGGTGCTGGCTTTAAAGTGGATGGCGGTTTTGCCTGAGCGCCCGGGACAGGATTACTAGTCGCTGGGCCTTGGGTGCCGCCTGTTTTGGTGGGACTTTTCCCGTCAAATAGCTCGCCAAGTCCTGCCGCATATACAAAGCCGAACCCCAAGGCTGCCAATGCAGCCAAGCTCTGCAGTGCTTTTGATTTTTTACTCATAGTCAATTGTCTAGCGGCAATATGAAAAGCGCATGAAAAAACCACCCGAAGGTGGCTTTTCTTATCAGTGAAGATTACTTGCGTTTATTCACTGCATCCTTAAATGCCTTACCAGCAGAAAACTTTGCTGTTTTAGCAGCTGGGATCTTAATTTCTGCGCCAGTGGCAGGATTACGACCAACACGGGCTGCGCGCTTGCCTGATTTAAATGTTCCAAAACCGATTAATTGAACATCATCACCTTTAGTAACTGCTTTGATGATTTGCTCAATCGTTGCGCTCAATACGCGATCTGCTGTTGCTTTAGAGATATCTGCATCGTTTGCAATTTTTTCTACTAATTCTGCTTTATTCATTTTGTCTCCTGGAGAGTATGCAATTTAATGTGGGAATTTTTAATAGCCATTTTGTCTAGTGACGAAATTATTGTATGTGCTTATTTAGACTAAAACAATCAGGAAATCACATAAATGTTAAATATTTTTTTATCACCAAAATGCTTCTAAATCAGTCCCCATCAGGGTTTCCGAGCATTCTAATATCGACTTTTTGGCCCGTAATGCCGTTTTTTAGTGTGCAGCAAGGGGGGAATGGACGCCCCAATTTGGAACATGGATTAGAGGTCTACTTCAAAACCTGATGAAGCAATTTCAGAAAACTACCATCTTCTGCATCAATTGGCCCCATCCAGTAGGCCTGCGCAATCCCCTGACGATCGACCAGATAAGTAGTTGGAATGCCCCTCACTTTCCAAGCACGATAGGTCAGACTGCTGTTATCTAAAACAATAGGCAATGCGGCTTCTGAAAATAAGTTTGATTGAAGAAACGTTTTAATCCGCGGCCTGGATTCAGCAAGATTCACTGCTAGCACTACTAAGCCTTGGGATTCATATTTTTCTTGCAGATAGATGAGTTCACTAAACTCTTCTTTACAGGGCTCACACCAGCTCGCCCAAAAGTTCACGAGAACTACCTTCCCTTTGTATTGCCGAAGACTAATCGTTTGGCCTGCAAGATTATTCAGCTCTAGGGAAAGAGGTACTTTTAGCCCCAAGCCAGAAACCGGAGCCCATTCCGCATGGGCGTAAGCGGGGATCGCCAGAAACACAAGCGCACAATAACGCACCAGCGCATTTCTGATATTTAGCATGAACTAGTCAATGCGCTTGCTGGTGATTTTGTATTTGAAATTGACTGGATCTAAAGAATCTAAGCGGCCCTCTTTAGTTTCCCCTTGGGGATACATTAAAAAAGGAATCTTTCCCTTGCCGCCTAATTTGGATCCTGGCAAAGCAATGTCATGACCATAGTTATAAGGCATCCAATTCATTTCCCAATTACCAAACAAATAATCACGTATTGCAATCACCTTAGGGTCATTCAAAGTAAGATTTCCTGGCTCCTCGAGAATCACCTTACGTACGTCAGCAGGATCTACCGCCACCCAACCAAAGCCTTTAGCAAAGAACTCGGCACGACAATGTTGCGCCTTACTAATGTCTGCAGATCTGCCTAAGCTTTTATAGCCTCTTGCAGAATCATCCACCCGAATACCGTATACATCTCTTGCAGGGATGCCTGCAGATCTAGCAAGGGCGACATAAACAGCATTAATGTCAGCACACTTCCCACCAAGATTATTCGTTTCTAGCATGAGCTTGACATCACCCACTCCGCAGCCTTTAGTGGCAGGATCGCGATAGGTGTTCTCAACCACCCAGTTATATATCGCCTTTGCTTTTTCAATGTCACTCGCGTTTTTAGGTAGTAGCTTGAGAATCTGATTGGCTTTTTCTTTAACGATTCCATCGGTTGGCAAAAACTCTGTGGCGTGAGTCCAGTAAGCATGCTCTTCTTTACTCAAGATCAAGGCCTGATTAAATTGTCCAGAGAGGGTATTGCGTTCACGAGTGGCAATTAAAAATGTGCTGACTAAATTGCGGCTACTGCTTGAGGCATCCCACTGGCCCCACAGCATGCGAGTATCGCCTGTTGGAGTTTTAAACACACTCGCCTGTTTTGCATCACCATCCGTTGCAATAGAGATGGTCTTGAAATAATCTGTATCTTTACTTAAAGGCAAAGGCATCCAAGCCTGGACAATCTGATTGGGGGCATCAATGCTCAACTCAGTGGTGATCTCATAGCGCTTCCAGTTATCGCCCTCAGCAAAGCTGCTAAATGGGTAAAGGGATGGCAGAGCTAGGGCTCCCAAAGTGTTTTGAATAAATGCGCGGCGAGAAATCTTCATAAGGCCTTCAGTGATTGAGTCTGCTCAAATTATAGGCTCGGCCCCTTATCCCATGAGATGGAAAATAAAAACCGCCCGAAGGCGGCTTTAGCAAACAGAAGAATGCCTAATTAATGAGCCTGCCATTGCAAATGACCGGCTTCGATATAAGAGAGCACTTTATTTTTGGAAGGCGCAATATCGTCGCCGTTTAAAACCGATGCACTGACAGCTCCAGCAAAGAAAGCAATTACCGCAACCAATAAGTAAGCAAATTTATTCATCGTCATCCCCCATAGTGATTAATCAAGAACTTCTGCAAACACTATGCGGTATCTTTGTGTCATATTGTTGAATGTTTTATGACAAGTTAGTAAAGACTGTTCCTTAATTAGTCTTTGGGTGCGTATTGCATTGCACCATTACCAAAAGACCAGTTTTCTTTATTGACCTCAACTAAGTTAATCACAATATCTTGGGGTCTTAGCTTAAGCTTGGCCACCAAAGCTTCATTGATCGCTTTATAAAACTGCTGCTTCATCTCAGTGCTTCTGCCTTCATTGAGCGTCACCTGAATAAAGATGATGCCCTCTGAATACTCAATCCCCAAATAGCTTTTAGGGATGACTAATTCATTTGTGTCGTGTTTGGTAATCACCTGAAATTTATCGTCTTCGGGCACATTGATATGCTCGCGCATCGCCTGGAAAATGATGTCGCCCACCTGTTGAGCAACTCCATCAGGATATTGTTTACTTAAGTCGATTCTGACAAATGGCATGAGAGACTCCTTTTCATCTTTTCCAAATCTTACTTTATGAGTGCATTACCGTGCCATGATAAAAATATTGCCCCAGTCCAAGTGTGAAAATAAAATTTCCATAGAGGGCGTGCTCTATACAAACTAAGGCCAAAGACCGAGATCGCGAATAGGTGCTAGCAAATAATAGACCACCAATCAGAGACATCGCTGGGGCAAGTACATTATGCAAAAAAAGATGGGCCATTCCAAATGCGATGGCGCTGGCGATTACCCAATATCGCCCATGCACAAACAATGGCCGATAGCGCTCATACATAAAAGCGCGATAGATGATTTCTTGGGGCACAACCGATAGAACGGGATACAGAATCATTACCAGCAACCACAAGCCGGCATCGCGTCGATACAGACTAAATAGTGACTCAGGCATAAAGCTCACCATCACTGCGGCAATCATGATGGCCAATGGTATGAAGCGATAAAAAATTTTCAGCAAGGATGATTTATTTACCGCATGCCAGCCCCAAAGCCTTTTCAAGCTGATGCTTTGATGATGCAGATACCAGAAGCAAAGGAGCCCGGCTGCCCACAACAATGGAATGAACCAAATTGCGGAGTGCAAGAGCATCAAAGCGAAAGGGGAAGCTAGAGAAAAAAGTGCCAGCTCGCACCACAACCAGAAAGTCATACGCATCCGAAAATATAGTTAGTGTTCTTTATATACCCAATTAGCGCTTGCTGCTGGTGAAAGACTATCTTGACTTAAACTAAGCCCTACTTTGCAGCGGGGTTCAAATGGTTTGGATTATGACGAAGTATCTGCTAACGGCCGGAATGGTAGTCCTGGCCTCTGAAGTAGCCAAGCGCAGCGATCGCTTGGGTGGTTTAATCGGCGCCCTCCCTCTGATGACCCTGCTAACCTTGTTTTGGCTCTATATCGAAAACCAAGGTGAAGGGAAGATTGCCAATCATGCCTATTACACATTTTGGTATGTGCTCCCAACCCTACCGATGTTTTTATTATTTCCCTATTTATTGCCTAAGTTGGGCTTTTGGTTAACGATGGGCGCATCTATCGCTTGCACCATCTTCTGTTTTGCTTTGTTTGCCTTTGTGATGAAAAGTTTTGGGGTGGAGTTGATATAAAAAACCACGCGCCGGTGGTTTTGCTATCTGCCCGGACCTCAGGATGAGGCACTCCTAGTTCCGGCCATTCTTCAATGGCGCAACTGGCTTCCAAGTTAATTGAATGCACAGTTTCATGGGAGTATTTCAAGAAATTTTCTCGATGTCTTCTGTAAAACAAAAGCCCTTCTTTGAGACTGGCTACAGTAGCACCCTGTTCAAGCATCTTATCCCATAGATTCCAGTCTTCTTGAGGATGGGCGCCGTCCTCATACCTCTTTTTGTATCCAATTTTTTGTCCGAGAGCCGTGCGGTACATCATCGACCCGTGATGCTGTTCCTGGCGCTCCCAATACAAGTCGCCCTGATGAGGAAACGCTTGGGTGGGCAATCTCATGAGGATATCTTCCTTCAGCTCCCCAGTAACAATAACATCGTAAGTCACGATGTCGGCACTGACCTTAGATAGCAACTCAATTGCATCTGAACGCAACCAATTATCAGCCCCTACAAATAAAACATATTCAGTATTTACCCTCGACAGCATGTCTTGAAAGTTATCTACAACTCCTAAGTTTTTATCTCTGAACACATATTCAATATTGGGGTATAGATTTGGTAAGTGATCACAATCAAACCCACCATCATCCACAAATAAAATTCTTGCGGGTGCAATAGTTTGGGAAAGCAAGGACTCGATGCAGTGGGCCGCAAGATGTCCGTATCTATAGGAAGCAATAACGACAGTAATCATATTGAGTGGCATTAGAGCATGAAACTATGACGGCGATCTTATTGGGGCGAGAGCGAGGCACCATGACAATCCTCGGCTACGAAGATCATGCCCTTTTTTGGACTAAAAATTGATACATCAGTCTAAAAGTATGTGGATTTTCATTCTCAAAGATATGCCAATTTTCTAAATTTAACCCGAATGGGTCATCAGGAAAGCGCAATTTATAAGATCTAAAACTCGATCTATCAATATCAAAGCCCAAGAACTTAAGCTGATGTTTCTTCAAAAAATGGTGAATATTATCTAATTGCATTCTATGTTCTTGCACATGAAAAACTAAGTCCCGACAAGCGCTCATGCTGTAAAAATCAACCCCACTTGTAGCATGTTCGATATTTTTTAATCCAAGCAAATAGTGCCGATAATGACGAATCTCTTCTGGCGTAGATTGGATGCCATCCTGGCTAATGAGATCTCTTACTTTAACGATGTCTTTTCTGGCGAGCTCGCTATAAAATCCCAGGCGCATCAATCCGTTTGGCTTTAACACTGTGAGCAATGCTTCCCAGCCCTCAAAAGGATCTTCTAGGTGATGCAAAACACCAACGGATTCTATAACGTCAAAGGTCTTTCCGATCGAGGCTATTTTAAGAAGATCAGCCTGTGCATATTCTATTGAGCCAATCCCCATTTGGATTGTTTTTCTCTTGGCATAAGCGAGGCTGGCCATGCTCAAATCCACCGCAAGAATATTGGCTCCTCTTATCACTTGCTCGCAAGTGATTGAATGCTCACCAGTTCCGCAGCCCGCTACTAAAACTTCTAGATTTTCATCATTACTAAGTGGGGAAAAATTCGGGGAGGGATATTTTTTTGAAATAAAAGAATTAAGGTATTTACTATTTGATGTGTTGGGCAAACGAACCCATCGAGGGTATGGGTTTTCCTCATATTGACTTTGAACCGCAAGAGAAATGGTGCTATCGATACTTGTTAAAGTTGGGGTGCCCCTTGTCAGCCTAAGCTCCTCTAATGGCTCCAGTATCTGCTGCCTTAAAACAGACATTACATCTCCTGAATACTCTTTTTCAAGTAATGTCTCGCACCTATCAAAGGTAGACAGAGGGAAGTAGCATGCTGCCGAAAGCACCAAGGCGACGGGAACTTCTGTCCGCTGCTTTAGTGCCTCAGCTAAACGATTCCGTATTGCGTTTGCCAGCTCCAGCTCTGGTGGAGTTTGATAATAAATATATTCATTAATGAAGCATTGCTGCGCAAGCGCAGAATGAATAGCTTCTTCATCACCGAGGATCTGCTTAGTGGGGATTAAATCAGTCGCCTTGAGAAAACTCAAGCGCAAACCAGAAAAATATTCTTCTAACTCTCGATCAGGAATCGGCCCAGAAATTAAGATTGCATGAAGCAAAGAAAATGATGGGGCATTTTTTGGGGGGATATTAAATTCATCAGCATCTCTACCGCCCCTGCTCTCAAACTCTAGAAGCATCCTCTGAAACGCTGGCTCTAACTTTAGTAGTTGACAGGCAAAGGGCCCAATATCGTGGGGCTTTCCCCAAGGCTCCAACAGGGCTGCGGTCACCATGCTTGCTAAGCTTGCATCCCAAATTGTAGGATGAATATTTTTGAGCGCATCAACAAAAAGTCGCTTTACTTCCTCAGTAGGCTTGAGCTCTATTAAATGAGCAAATACTTGAAGTGCAGATATAGGATCACCCAAATCCAAAAGAGTAATGCCTAGGTTATATAGCGCTTCTGGATAATTTGGATTAAGTGCAATTGCATTTCTGTAACTCGCTTCAGCTTCCACAAATCTCGCCAATGCTTGTAGCAAGGTACCCAAGTTATAGTGAGCCTCAGCAAAGCCTGATCCAAGTAATAAGGCAGTCTTGTAATGATGCTCAGCCTCTTGAAATTTATTTTGATTTTGTAAGGCAATACCTAAGTTGTTATATGCCTCTGGATATTCCGGCTTTATCTCAATAGCTTTCTTGTACTGCGCAACTGACTCTTCATAGCGGCCTTGTTCTCTAAGGACATTGCCTAGATTATTAAAAGCTTCGGCGTAATCTGGTTTCAGAGCTATAGTGTTTTTGTAGCTAAGTTCAGCCTCCTGAAGTTTGCCCAGCTCCTGTAAAGTCACGCCCAAATTTAGATGTGCTTGAGGAATATCTGACTTAAGGGCGATAGATTTTTTATAGCCCAGTGCGGCATCCTCCAATCGTCCCAGTCCTTTTAAGGCATTGCTTAAGTTATAAAAAGCTTCTGGATCATTTGGATCTAATTTAACTACAGTTTCATTAGCAAATAACGCACCCTGAGTATTGCCAGTCGCCTGAAGCAGTGTGCCAAGAATTTTCCAAGCAAATGGGTGGCTTGGGTGCTCTTCTGTAATCGATATAGCTAATTTATAGGCGTCGTTATAGCGGGCACTTTGGTAGTGCCCTAGTAATGCCAATAAATCTGATTCAAAAGGGTTTTGCTGGTGCATTGAAAGTAAAGAGTCTCACAAAAGATGTTATCACCTATATGCCGCTCACCTTATGAACAGCCTTACCCGAAACGGAATTGGTCTAGCGGGATCATGCATCCCCACTTACAAGATCAAGACATTTAGCATTATTGATATGGTAGTCACATAAAACAAAACCCCCACTAAAGAGTGAGGGTTTCTGCGATTCTAGGTGGACCAGGGCTGAGGATAGTTAATGATTGATAAGGCTCATGGTTAGCATCCCATCGTCTATATCTCCGCTATCTTTTTTTAACTCGCTATCCTTAGCACTATTCGCTCGAGTGCCTGCTGCGGCACCAATAATTAAATCGCCCGGTACAAAGGCCCAGAGGCCAGCACTTACATAATCACCAGTTGCATTTTTTGGGGAAATTTTAAATTGATAGGTCTTGCCACTCTCAAATAGATAGGCGTGTGAAAACATGCCTGCTGTATATGGAATATTTACTTTTAATGTGTGTTTGCCGGCCATTGTGTTTAGTTGACATTTGTCACCGTTAGGAATGGCGCAGACCTCAAGACCATCTATCAGGACTTGAGCGTCTCTGGCGCCTAAATCTACACTTCGTTGGCGCTCAAAAGTTAAAGTAACATCACCGCCAGGATTATTAAGCGCCTGCACAAGTTGAGGGGCGGTTTGACAACCCATCAATATGGCGGTTGTGCCCATTATTAATATCAGCTTTTTCAAGATTATTTAATCCAGTCGTTACTTATCAGTATTGATCTCAATATTAATGAAAAAACCACCCGAAGGTGGTTTTAGTGTTTCTTGGTGGCCCGGGGCGGAATCGACCAGGGCAGAGGATGGCAAATCCTATTGAATATTCTTATCTTTAATAACTTGCTTCAGCATTGGGAACATATTTTGAGCCCATACTTGGCATCCTAAGACAGTTGCGTGACCACCACTGGCCATATCAAACTGTCTGTGCTCGTGATCTTTGGGGATATTTTTTGTCCAATGGCCATAATAGTAAGCGCCATATTTTTTTGCTAATTCTGCCCCCTCATCTTCGGTTGGATAAATGATGCTATTTGATACAAAGATGGTTGGCATATTCATTTTTTGAAGATATGCCAAGATTTCTTCTGACGGTCCAACACTAAATCTTGGATTTTTCTCATTAGGGCCTGGCTCGAATATCACAATCTTCGTATTTGGATAGTTCTTTAGTCCTTGCTCTAGCCTTGGCATCATAAAAGCGGGTCTATCCCCATCAACACCAGCATTAATCACTTGGCCATTGATCTTTTCCTGGGCAAACATATCGTTAAGGGCGTTTGTGTAGGCCTGGCCTGCGCCTTTACAGTTTGTATTGCTTGTGCCTAAAGCAAATATTTCAAAGCCAAACGAATTGATTGAGAGTAGTCCAAGGGCTAGGAAAATGATTAGATTTTTCATAATCAAATACTAACAAACCTTAAAGAAAATAGCCCAACAAGTGGGCTATTCTGTTTTTTGGTGGCCCGGGGCGGAATCGAACCACCGACACAAGGATTTTCAACCCGTTCAGCTAGACCGATTTCGCTTGCCATTCATCTGGTTCTCCCACCATGTGAAAACTTTGTTCACAAACTCAACATGCCCTTTGTATGGGATTGATTTGGTTGGAGTATTTGACTGACACAAGGATTACAGTAGTTAATGCATCAGTCATGAGGGTTCACTGGCGCAGGGATGGCGCATCCTTGGGGTACTCGCCACCGCTACATGAAGTGTCCTTCTAAAGGACAGTTTTGTAAGCGTCAATCAAACTTCTGCCGATCCATCAAAATGTAATTACTGTAATCCTTGAGAATTGGAAGCAGAAGAAAAGTCAAATTCTTGTATTAGGCTTTGAGCTATGGCACTATTATTTGGATATAAATCTTTTTAATTGAAAGTAATATGAAAATTGCTTATAACAAACCATTTGTTGTCTCTGGCTTAGCGATGATTTTCATGGGCCTCTTTGCCCCAATGGCTCATAGGCATGTAGCAGCGCCATTTGGGCTATTACAGGCCCATCTTATTGGAGAGGTGCAGGCTTTATTGTTCTTTTCTTTAGCAATGCTTTGGCCCATATTCAATTTGCCCAAGCTCTCACTTCGTATTGCTGACTTCAGCCTTCAATTAGGACTATGGGCAAATATGATTGGCACTTTATTTATTGCAGGATTTGGAGCTGGCCGCGAACAATACATTGTCAATCAAGACAAAATCCCTGGCTATCATGGCTTTTGGAATGATGTGACAAACTTACTTATCAATCTATCCGCTTTTGCTGCGCTTACTATAGCCATAGCTTTTGTTGGCGTATTGCACAAGAAAAACTCTGAGGGCTCCAATAAAGCTATAAATGCTTTTTCTGTTGTCCTATTAATATTTTTGGCATGCTTTGTCGCATTCATGATGGCATTTCCTGAGTACTCAAATCTTTAAAGGATATTTCGCTTATTGCGCCTGGAATTACTTATTGACACGTAATACAAAAACCACCCGAGGGTGGTTTTTGTATTAGTTGGTAGGGCAGGGTGCAGTCAATCGAAGGCGGGCATGTTAATCCTTAGCCTTGACTATGCCTTTGTAGATGAGTGCTGTTGCAATTAATCCCATACCGCCTGCCATTGCCATCCAATACCCTGGCGATGCTTTATCGCCAGTAGTTTCAATCAGCCAAGTGGATACTAATGGCGTGAAACCACCAAACAGGGCTGTTGCCAAACTGTAAGCCAGCGAAAATCCAGTAGTTCGAATCTGAATTGGAATAATTTCAGTAAGAGCAACAATGGTTGCTCCGTTATAGCTTCCATACAGAAAGGATAGCCAAAGCTCTACGGCCAACATATGTTCGTAGCTTGGATTTGCCACTAACCAATTTAAGGTCGGATAGGCAGTGAATAAAGCAAGTCCAGAAAATAAAGCCATAATGGGCCAACGGCCTATTCTGTCGGATAAAGCGCCCATTACAGGCAGCCAAATGAAATTTGATAAGCCAACAAATAATGTAATGAGCAAACTGTCGATGATTGAGAGCTTCATTACGCTCTTACCAAATGTAGGTGTGTAAACAGTGATTAAGTAGAAAGATACTGTTGTCATCACAATCAACATCATTCCAGCAACCACCAACTGCCAATTAATCGTCAGTGACTTGATAATTTCTTTAAAGGTTGGATGATGCTTTTTAGCCAGGAATTCTTCTGTCTCTTGTAGCGAGCGACGAATCTGAAACACAATTGGAATAATGAGGCAGCCGATGAAGAACGGAATACGCCAGCCCCTCTCTGGCTGAAACATCTCTAATTTGCTGTTTTAATCTTGCGGCCAAATGGCCAGTGACTAAACCAACAATCAACATCACCAAAAAAGTAATGAGGTATTGGCTATCGTCTACAGAAAATGAGAATCTTGGGGTAACAAAGAAAAAATCAAAAAATCCCACATTGATAAATGCTGAAAATATAGCCGCATTGCGACCCAATGAGGTAGCAATCAAAAAAGTGCTCAGCAGGAAGATCATGACAATGTTGGCAAGATCTACCACCCCCAACAGGGCTGTACAAATAAAACTCAAGATTGAAGCCACGCCAATACAAATTAGGCCAGAGAAAAATGGCTGATTGGCTATAGAGAAATTAGTTGTCTTTTTATCCACATAATCATTTTGGATCTATTGGTGTAAAAAAGGCGTAAAAATGAATTTGTCGTTTTAAACGACATTACAAGCACCGACCCTAGATGAGCGTCGCTTAAATCGACACTTGAACGACGCAGGGATGAATTATTGATTTGTCCTTTTAAAGGACGGTTCATGATGGGGATACACGCGACCAATGGCGCCAAACCCTGCAAAGCCCCAAATGAAAAAACCACCCGAAGGTGGTTTTGGTGTTTCTTGGTGGCCCGGGGGCGGGATCGACCATGGGCTAGGATGCCTGACTGTAGTTTTATCCAATAGTATTGCTGAGTTGTTTACGCCTTCTTAAAAGATGTCCCATGATGCCCACATGGATCAGTATTGCTATGACAATTCCTAAATATTGGAACGTTCGATCACTACCAAAATTTTCTCGATAAAGCGTACATAAGCCCAAAGGAATGAATAAAACAATGGCTGTAATCAACCCAGGGTTATAGGAGCGCAAAATGAATGCGGCCAAGATGTGAACAAACGCATTAACCAAAACAAGGTAGGTAGCTATGAGACCAAAGCCAGGGTTAACATAGAAAGCCAAATAGAGAGAAGCAGCAATAACCCCCCAGACTCCAAAAATATTGATTACAAATCCAGCTTTGTGGGTTAAGAGATTCTTACCGCGTCCTAGGTGATGATTGAGAAAAATTCTGAAACGGTCTTTGTCCCATTCTTCATACTGGTGAATCATATAGATAGGTAAGGTTAAATAGAAAAGTTTCAGTTGGGTTGGCCAGCCTATGGTGAGCAGCGGCATTAAGAGCAGAATGAGCAATCCAGCCAACAAGCCGCCATAAACCCAATTTGAATATATTCTGTTAATCATCAAGCATTACCATACCCCAAATTTCCCAAGACCCAAAAGAAAATAGCCCAACAAGTGGGCTATTGTGATTCTTGGTGGCCCGGGGCGGAATCGACCAGGGATCAGGATGCTTGCTCTATGGGAGCTAATTCTGCTCCAGACGGTCTTTTATAGCGGTTATATGACCACATATATTGATGCGGCTTTGAAAGTATCATCTCTTCAAAATATTGATTCATTTCTGTACAGGCGTCAACTAGACAGCCTGGAAATTCATCTGTCATCAATCGACTTTTAATTTGCCAACCCTTACCCAATCCTAGCCTCTCCGCCCCAACAAAAAGGATTGACACGTTAGCTTGGCGAGCCAATTTAATTGGAAATGATGTTGTGTAAGCATATTGATTAAAAAATTTAGCCCATACTCCATCGCCAACGCTAGGTACCTGATCAGCCAATAAGCCAATGACCTCACCTTTTACTAAAGCTCGCTTGATCTGACGAACCCCGCTAATATTTGCTTCAACAAACTCAATCTTGGCGTGTTTTCGTGATTTAAGCATTAGTTCATTCACCCATACTTTTCGAGCCGGCCTATACATTACCGTTGCTCTTGTGTGCTCAGCAAATATACGGGGAACTATTTCAAATCCGCCCAAATGTGAGGCAAGAACAATTAAGCCGTTTCCGTTTTTAGATAGTTCAATCACTTGGTCCAAGTTGTCAATGGCTACTTTATTAACGGAAGATTTTGGATGTCTCCAAATCCATAATGTGTCAGCAAATATCATTCCAGATTCAGCGGCCACCCTCCACGGGGTTGATTTAAAACCAGAGTAATTAGCGGCACTGTGATGATTTTTATATAGTCGCCCTCGGTACCGGGGAGAACACAAGTAAACCAAAAGCCCTATAAAAGCCCCAATAATTTGAAGGGCCGCCAGCGGGAGCGAGCTAAAGAGCCGCAATATGAAATACAACATTGGCCATTCTAGACCCTATT
>Ga0214235_1000267_pt1 | contig 25274 bp, 25 predicted proteins | sample TroBogypolimnion_2_FD_153073 | JGI IMG/M metagenome (GOLD analysis project Ga0214235, IMG submission 153073) | Freshwater microbial communities from Trout Bog Lake, WI - 15JUL2008 hypolimnion | ecosystem: Environmental > Aquatic > Freshwater > Lake > Hypolimnion/Profundal zone ... | reverse complement strand
ATGATTTTTGGCTTAATGCGGGTTGCTGTTTTAAGGTCGGTTCAAATGGTAATGTCATGATTTTTAATAGTTATGAACACAAAATCAAATTATACGATGGAACTGCGTTCCATAATGAGAGTTGCTGGCCAAAGAACGCGCTGAGAACTTAGCTAAAACTAAATCGCAGTTTTTGGCTAATATGTCTCATGAAATCCGCACGCCTATGACGGCTATTATTGGCTTTTCTGATCTAGCCTTGCTTGATGATGAACGCGAAGTAGCTTATGACTATTTACAAAACATCAATACCTCCGCTAAGCATCTGCTGACTATCCTTAACGATATTTTAGATGTCTCTAAGCTCGAAGCGGGACAAATGCGCCTTCAGCTAGAGCGCTTTACGCTGGTTGATTTACGAACGACGCTGTACGGATTACTCACTAACACCGCACATGAAAAAGGCTTATCGCTGACGATTGATATAGGAGTTAAGGTGCCCTATATCCTCATCGGTGACAGCCTACGCTTAAGACAAGTATTGATTAATCTGTTAGCCAATGCCATTAAGTTTACTCAGAAAGGCTCAGTAACCCTGAACATTAGTCTACAACAACTCAACGCTACCGAAGCACAGTTATTATTTGCGGTTACTGATACCGGCATGGGCATCAGTGCCCAACAGCAAGACAAATTGTTTCAACCCTTTAGTCAGGTGGACGATGGTTTTTCCAGAAACTTTGAAGGCACAGGCTTAGGCTTAACCATTAGTCAAGACTTGGTGCAACTGATGGGGAGTAGCATTAAGCTAGATAGCCATGTGGGCTTAGGTAGCTGTTTTAGCTTTGAGCTAATACTACCATTAGAAAACCTATCGACTACTAAGTCGCAGGTTTCGCCCACTATAAGCCTAAAACCAGAACCGCTTCGCGGTGTTCGGATTCTAGTCGCCGAAGATGATGCCTTCAACCAGACGGTCATTTTTAAAATGCTTAAGTACTACGGAGCTCGCACTGTGATGACCAATAATGGCCTAGAAGCCTTAGAAGCCTTAGAACAAAACCTCTTTGATATCGTGCTCATGGATTTACACATGCCTGCCATGAACGGCTATGAAGCCACCCTAGCAATCCGTAAACAAGCACGCTACGCACAGTTACCTGTAATTGCTTTAAGCGCCAGCGTAACAGAGACCGATAGGCAACGCTGCTGGGAATCAGGCATGAATGCTTTTATTGCCAAGCCGATTAATAAACATGAGTTATTGTCTACGTTGCAGCAATGGCTGACGCTGCAAGATATGGGCACGACTAGACACTCATTTAATCTTTAAGACTGGGGTTGTATATAAAACATAGTTATCGTTTCTATGCTCCGATTGCTGGGATGAGCTACGAATCCCAGCATTTAGAACTGCGATTTACATGGCCCTATGCGCTTAAAGTAATCTAAGCTCGCTTTTATCGAGGCTAATCAGTTTGTTCTTATAGAGCGTACCGATGGCCTGTTTAAAGGCTTTTTTACTGACACCAAAACTCGCATAGATCAGTTCGGGTGGACTTTTATCACTGAGTGCCAGTACGCCGTTATTGTCTTTTAACTTAGCTAAAATAGCCTCATTGAGTGATTCAAACTCATCATAAGTCGGCTTATGCAAACTCAGGTCTATTTTATAATCGTCTCTGATTTTTTTAATATAACCGTCTAAGCGCTGACCTCTTTTTAAGGTCTGAAAGAGTTCATTTTGATACAACAAGCCCCAATGACTATTATCAACGATGGCTTTAAAGCCTAGTTCGGTTTGATCAGCAATCAATAAGGAGACTTTTTGACCGACTTTAAAATCGGTGTTCTCTTCACTGAGATAGCGATCAATTTTAGTGGTAGCGGCAATTCTATTTTTATCGTCTAAGAAGACTTTAACTAAATACGATCTGCCCACTTCCATTTCATGGTGCTGCTCACTAAACGGTACCAGTAAATCTTTACGCAGCCCCCAATCGAGAAAAGCGCCCACATAGTTGAGTGACACGACTTTTAACCAGGTAACATCATCGACTTGGGCTAAGGGGACTTGGGTAGTGGCAGCTAAATGGCCATCGCTATCAACATAGACAAAAACGTCTAAGCTATCACCTACCTGACAATCAGTAGGCAACTGTTTGTCAGTGAGTAACACTTTACCTGAGGTACCGCTATCAAGGTACACGCTAGCACCTTGTTGTTTAACGATGGTTAATTTATTGATTTTACCGATAGATAACATTGCAACTCTCAACTAGTGATGACGAAACGCACAGCGTCCAATCTTAAATGGGCGGCTAGTATATTCTCATGAGCCAGCATGGTCATGTCTTTAAGCTGCTCTATTTCTTCTTCTTTAATAGTCGGATTCACTTTTTTCAAGCGTATTAGACGTTTAATTTCTACCGCCAATGACGTCAACATCGCATTAGTGGCAGATTCAATCAGCGCTTGCATATCATCTTTGGCTTTTTGTTCGGCTTCAGCGATTAACTGGGTAATTAGGGTGCGCTGATTATTAAGAAAGCTAACAATTTGATCTTTATCAAAGTTTTTGCCGGTTTCTATTAAGCTACTGTGCTCGAAAGTTTGCGTTAAATCGACTTTGTGTTGATTAATCAACACACGTATCGGAGTGGGCGGTAAAAAACGACCAATTTGTAATTCAGCCGGTGCGCTGCATTCGATAATAAATAAGCATTCCAACAAGAACTGCCCTGCTTTTAAGTCAGGATGATGAATCACACTGACTACGGCATTACCCGTTTCAGTAGACAGTACTAGCTCCATAGCACCAGTGACCATAGGATGCTCCCAGGTCAAAAACTTTAGGTCTTCTCGTGCCAGTGCCAACTCTCTATTGGCAGTAATGGTCATGCCATCTTCTGATAAACCAGGAATATTTGAAACCCGCAGCTGATCACTAGGACGCACAATAAAACAATCAGCCGAATGATATTCAGTATCTACGCCAAAACAGTCAAATAAATCGACCATGTAAGGCCATAGCAAGCCTTCATGTTCATAATGATTAAGTTGAGCAATCAGTTGCTCGGCCAAGTCTTTACGACAGGAGTTTAATTCTAATAACTGATCACGACCATGATGGAGCTGTAGCTCTATTTCTGAACTTAAGGCATGCGTTTTTTCAACAAAGGCGGCCATATCAGCTTGATCATCTGCTAAGACAGTGCTGAGCTCTTCTTGCAATTGATCAGCAACCGCTTGAGCGGCCGAGTTATTGCTGCAAAAGGCATTAAGACCTTGGTCATACCATTGATATAAACGATGTTGTTCGGTATTGAGTAGATAAGGCACATGTATCTGAATGATATGCTTTTGACCTATACGATCTAAGCGGCCGATACGTTGTTGTAACAAATCTGGATTAGTGGGTAAATCCCATAAAATCAGATGATGGACAAATTGAAAGTTTCTACCTTCGCTACCAATTTCAGAACAAATTAATAATCTGGCAGAGCTTTCTTGATCCGCAAAATAGGCGGCTGCGCGGTCACGCTCAATAATACTCATACCTTCATGAAAAACCGCAGCAGCAATGCCGGCACGATTTTTTAAGGTTTGCTCTAAATCAATCGCTGTTTGTGCCTGTTTACAAATAAGCAGGGCTTTTTGACCGCGTAATGAGCCACCCTCTGCACCTTTTAGTTGCTTGGTTAATTTATCAACCAGCCAAATAAATCGTGGATCATGCTGTAAGTCGTTATTATTGGCAGCCCCTGCTAAGGCATAGCCATAACGTTCGCGCTCTGGAAAGCCCTGTATGGTTTGCCTAGAATTTCGAAATAAAATACGCCCTGTGCCATGATGATCTAGCAAGATATTAATCAACGATTGCCTTGCTGAGGCTGATTTTAATGGATCACTGAGGTTCTTTAATAAATTATCAACATTATCATCTTTCAGTAAGCACGTTAGATGCTGCTTGCCTTGCTCATCTAAGGCTTGTTCTGCTAACAATAATTTAGCGGCATCGGCCACAGGTTCAAATAAACGTTCTTCTTCTAAGAAAGCTGAAAAGCTATAGAACCGATCAGGATCGAGTAATCTTAAACGCGCAAAATGACTTTCTTTACCAAGTTGTTCAGGAGTCGCTGTTAATAAAATCAGGCTAGGCGTACGCAAGCCCAATTGTTCAACAAACTGGTATTCAGGACTGGCGCTTTGCTCACTCCATTTTAGATGATGAGCCTCATCTACAATGACCATATCCCAACCCGCTTGCAGAGCTTGTTGTTGTCTACGCGGATAATTAGAAAAAAACTGTTGGCTACACAACACTAACTGTTCGCTTAAGAAGGGATTATTGTTATCAGATGACTGTTCATCATCTTGTAAGCCATCATCATTTAGCTCTTCTAGGCAACGCTCTTCATCAAAGACACTAAAATGCAGATTAAAGCGTCTGAGCATTTCAACTAACCATTGGTGTAGCAGACTTTCAGGCACAATAATCAATACGCGATTAGTTAAGCCATTAATCAGTCTATGATGAAGAATTAAGCCGGCTTCTATGGTTTTACCTAGCCCCACTTCGTCTGCTAGCATAATACGCGGCGCAGATCGATTGGCCGATTCTTGAGCAATATAGAGCTGATGAGGGATTAACGATACCCTGCCCCCTAATAAGCCTTTAACGGGTGATTGTTGGAGTTGTTGCAAGCGCTGTCTAGTTTCATAACGCAATAAAAACCATGAGCTTGGATCTAACTGACCGGTAAATAAACGATCTTGAGGTTTATTAAACTGAATATGATGATTGAGTTCAATTTCCTCCAGTTGTAACTCTTCTCCGGCTTTATTTTTTCCTACATAGGTAATTAAGCCATCGGTTTCAATTAAACGGGTTACCGTGAATTTATCTTCATCTATGGATTCAATGAGATCACCAACTGCAAACTTCACGCGTGTTAAAGGCGCGTTATCGCTGGCATAAATACGTTGCTCATCACTAGCTAAAAACAAAACCGTGATACGTTTAAAACTGACTTCGAGAATAAGACCTAAACCAAGTTCTGACTCGGTATTACTAATCCAGCGTTGACCGGGGATAAAATCTGCCATTGATTAACTGCCATTACACTTTAAAAAGTGGCTATTATAAGCGTTACCAAAATTTTTTTTTGATTTTGCTGTGTTTGTAGCGTTATTCATTAGGAATATCTTAGGATTGCCCTGAGCCATAGCCATTACTTAGCCTTATGTTGTTGCCAGTGCAAGTCCTCCCACGCTCTTATTAATTGCGTCAAGCGCTCTTTATAAGGCGATGCTTGTAGAGCCTGCTGATAAGATTGCCAGACTTTTAAATCACTAAAAAACACTTGTTCTGTGCGAAAATCAAAGAGTGTTCTAACACCATTTTGTTCGACCTGAGCAATTAATGTCGGTTGCGTTATACTCCCTACCCATTGAAAAACCGTTTTCTTATCGTTGAGCCATTGGTTTTTTAAACCCAAGGCTGAACGTATCGTAAGTTCAGCCACATCAATTTGCCCTATGGGTTCATTAACGACGATAGTGGGGTCATTGATGATAAGGGGGATTTTTGTTTGTATGTCATCTATCGCATGGCCATGTCCCAAAAAACCATCATCAAATAATGACTCGCCATGATCCCCTAAAATAACTAGGGTGACATTAGCTAACAGGTGATGTGTTATTAAAGACTCCAGCATTTTACCAACAGCCCAATCAGCATTAGCCATAGCATTCCAGTAAGTTGCACTGAGTCGATCTTTATTTTTTGCGCTAATATCCGACCTAGAAATAAGCTCTGAGACTAAGCGCTTAGGCATCGTAGGATAAGCATAAGGAAAGTGCCCCGCCTGTATATTGATATAAAAAAACTGTGGCTTAGTTAAATCAACTTGATTGATTCGGGTGTTAAATTGCTCAACGATACGTGCTTCGCTAAGACGCAAACTGCCCGGTTCTTTACTGGAAAATACGCGATCATCAATAGCGGTTCTTGCATCAAAATAAGAAATCTCTGTTTGTTTCATACCGGTATCTGTTGAAACAGTGCCGAAAGATTCATCTTGTCCAGAGATGATCGATAGTTGATAGCCGGCAGATTGTAAAAACTGGATTAAAGTAACTTTAGAATTATCTTCGACCAAGCTCCGGTTAAATATCGCTTTAATAGAGGGCACGGTATAGCCGGCATGACTATAAGCATAATTAATGGCAGCTCCACTTTGCGCAATGCCTTTCATTACTGGAGCGACTTGCTGATCGTTCAACTTTTTATAAATCAATTCGGCTCTAGCACTTTCCAATACAATTAGAACGATGTGCTTACCCGCTTTAAGGGGTAACTCAGACAGCGGATCTTTTTCTATAGACGGAACAATGGCATCCCCTAAAAAACCATCTTCATCGATGCCGTTACCAGGAACATCAACAGCACCGGGATAGATAGACGCATCAAAAATGGCTTTATCTTGAGGATAAGAAAAACTACCAAACCCGTCGGAATCAATATCAGAGAGCCTATCTAAACTAGTACTAATAAGTCGAAAAGATATCTTCTTTTCTAAACCGTATCTTAAAAAGGCATTATGAGAAATGTACCAAGTGAATAGCGGCGTTACCAGCACAGTGACTATCAATAGCTTTGTATAGGTTTTATGGGCGATGTTATTGCTTGATATGCGTTGAATAAAAGATATTTTCGATAACGCTTTTAAACTAAAAAATACAACAATAGCCGCAATACTCAGTAAGCCCATAAACAAAGCAATTTCATTACTGGTGTAAAGTAGCGCTTCTTTTATACTCCCCCCGGCTAAATTCTTAATGATTTGTAAATTAACCGTATCATTAAAATAAGATAATAATTTAAATTTAACGAGCAGCCAAAGTGTCGCTAAAAAAATCACTATAAGACTAAAACTATAATAAATAGTCTGACCATATTTATTCAGCTTGTCTGCAACAAGAAACCAAAGACTTGCCAATAAGCCGATTAGACTTAAGTCATACCAGACTGAAATAATAAAAAAGCTTAATCGCTCCCCAATTGCTTGATAAGAGAACGGTTGTAAAAATCCGCCGGTAAAAAGATCGTATTTAAAATGCAATAATATTATTTCAAATACTTGTATAAAAATAAGCACAAAGACCACCACAAGCAATCGCCTATAGCTTGCAAAAAAGTCCTGTAATTTGTCAAAAAACATGATTAATACCTTAGTTTATTACTTGAATAACTCCAGCCAATAAGCGTGGCAGCCACCTAAGCAGTGCTTAATAAAAAATTTATCATGCTTTGTTCGCAAAACCTCGCCGTTCAGGGCGGGGATGTCGTCAGCAGCAGAAACCAGTGAGCAGTAGCGATACATACTCACTCTTAGGAAACTAGGAATCCCCGTCCTTCAGGTGGGGGGGAGGATGTCAAGACATAAAGTAACGGTTGTTGCATTACTGTTCTAGCGCAGAATGGGCTTATGTAGTTTACAACTAGGCATCTATCAGCCGCCCTCTGTCGCATACGCGTAAGCTTTCACGTAAAGAGAATTAGGCTACCAACTTAAGCGGGGCAGCTTAGCTTAATGGTTCACTTTTAGACAAGGCTGTCTTAAGTTGGTAACCAAGAGTTCTAAGACTTATCTCTCTAAATAGTATGCGTTGTAATGCTCATGCCTACTTGCTGATATTGACGATAGCGATTTCTAGCGGCAGCTTTAGTGACTTCACAATTATCCAGTATTTCGAGTATACGTTTAGTTTTTGAGAGATCTTCAGGGTATTTTGACGATAAATTAAACAGTAATAGTTGCCAATGTTCTGGTGCTTTAATAGTGCCAATTAAAACAACCTTATCGGTACTCGGCGCTAGACCTGTATATATTTCATGCGGAATAAAACTACCTGCCCGGAAAGTCCAGAGCAGGTCGTCTAAAAGCTGACTTTGTTCATCATTGTCGGTGAGTATATAACAGAATTGACCGCTGCGATAAGCTTTCTCGATGAGCTTACAAGCAAACAGATAACGCTCCTGTAATAATGCCGATGATAATATATAAAAGCTAACTTCAGCCATAGGCTCTGTTAATTAGATATTGGCTTAATAAAGGTACTGGACGCCCCGTTGCGCCTTTATTAGCACCTGTGCGCCATGCAGTGCCTGCAATATCAAGATGTGCCCAATGAAAGTTCTCAGCAAAATGAGATAGAAAACAAGCCGCTGTAATGGTACCGGCATCTTTACCCCCCACATTAGCTAAATCTGCAAAATTAGATTTAAGTTGCTCTTGATATTCATCCCACAAGGGTAAACGCCACAAACTATCGTTTGCGGTAATACTGGCCGCAATTAAGCTATCGCATAATTCATCATTATTACCTAATAAACCACTAGGTACTCGACCTAGCGCCACTAAACAAGCGCCTGTTAAAGTGGCTAAGTCGATAACGACCTCAGGATTAAAGCGTTCTGCATACGTTAAAGTATCACAAAGCAGTAAACGGCCTTCAGCATCGGTATTTAACACTTCGATGGTCTTCCCTGCCATACTGGTTAAAATATCACCTGGCTTATTAGCATCACCATCAGGCATGTTTTCTGATGAAGGAATTAAGCCAATAATATTCAACGGCAACTGCATTTGAGCTGCAGCAAGCAAAGTACCTAAAACACTTGCACCACCGCACATGTCATATTTCATTTCATCCATGCCAGGGGCTTGTTTTAATGAAATGCCGCCGGCATCAAAAGTAAGACCTTTACCGATGAGTACGATGGGTTTGCTATTTTTTTCTCCGCCCTGATAATTTAGAGTAATTAATTTGGCGGGTTGACGGCTACCACGAGATACCGACAAGAAAGCGCCCATACCTAGCTTTTCCATATCGGCTTCTTCGAGAATACTTACCTCTAACTTAGTATAGGTTTTACCTAAGGCTAAAGCCTGTTCCGCTAAAAAACTGGGCGTACAGATATTGCCTGGTAAATCGGCTAAATGTTTAGTCAGGTTTATGCCTTCTGCAATAGCCTTACCTTGTTGAAAGCCTTGCTCAGACAGTGTTAATTCATTGACTGCACTGGTAATAATAAGCTGCTTAATATTAAAGTCAGTTTCTTTATTCGTTTTGCAGCTCGTAAATTGGTAAACAGTATCGCTAAATACTTCGATAATTTGTCTAGTTTTCCAAGCGCTATCAACTTCATTGACGGCACAATCAGCTAGATTACAAACAACGGTACTTATCGTCGTCTTTTTTAGGCCACTAATCGCAGCAAGCAACGCCTTACGAAAGCTTTTAGTGGTTAATGGCTGATTTTCACCTAAGCCAACTAACAAAATACGAGCAATCGTATTGCTAGGTACTGCATTTATTAATACAGTTTCACCATTTTTCCCAGCGATGTCACCCCTCGCCATGATCTTTTTAAGCAACTCTTGAGTACTTTCGTTAAGTGTCTTTGCTGATACGCTAAGTTGCTGATCCTGATAAACACCCAGAATAAGACAATCACATGATATTGTATCTAATGACGAGGTCTCTAAAGAATAATCCATATCTTAACTCATAAATAATTGCATAAATAAAATGCTCATAATGACAGGGAAAAATACCTTCCTATCAAGGCCAAGCGACTAATGCAGAATTATACAACCAATAAAACAGTCGTCGCGTTTTTTTAAACAGAAAAGCCAATCTGAATAGCATTTAAGGTCTAATTTAAAAAATAATTCGATTAAGACTAGTTTATTTTTTTTTCTGCTATATAATAGCCAGCTTATCAACGTTATCGAAGCCTCGGTGGCGAAATTGGTAGACGCAAGGGACTTAAAATCCCTCGTTCGTAAGGACGTGCCGGTTCGACTCCGGCCCGAGGCACCATATAAATTAAGAGCTTATGCGACATGCTAAGCTCTTTTTTTATGCCTAAAATTTACAGGACAAGCTCTGGTCAATTCTTAAAAGCACTCTATTTGCTCCTCTCAATAACACTTACTTAAACTTTAAGCACAAAAAAGACCGGTGTTACCCAGCCTATCCCACCATTAAAATAGCTTCATCCTAGCTACAACAACTCGAGGCTGTTTTTCAATAAGAAATGCACTTAAGAAAGCGTCCCGTTTTACTGATCTATTAAAATATCCGGAGGATCTATCTCTATGCAAATGATTATGGGTAATCTTGTCTAGTCGGTCTCACCACAATATAGTGGACCCAAAAATCAGGACAATGGGTATCTACTTTAAAAAGCAGGGTAAATTGAACATCATCAACAATTAAGCTTTTAATTTTAAAGTATTTTATTTTTTACATACCACGTTTTACCCGGGGATTTAAAGTAGATACAATTGCACTCCGTTTTAGTTGTTTGGAGTAAAATCGCTTTAGCTGTTTTTTTGTTTGGGTTTGCAATAGCTGAAGCAATTGCACTCCGGTTATTTAGACAAATTAAGAGTGCCTTACACGACTTGTAGACCTAAGATTTGCTGGAAGGGTTGAAAATCTTTATCTGAATATAATAGCGAAAAGTTGTTTTCTATACAGAAAGTGGCAATCATCGTGTCGATAGTTTTTCGTATGGTAATACCTTGTTTACGCAATACTCTAAAATTCTCTACACTCTTTAAACTTAAGGCGACTCCCACCATGGGATAAACAGGCAAAGCACAGAGTAATGTTTTTGCGGCTTGATAATCAGAGTCTTGTCTAAATCCTTGTAATACTTCTGCCAAAATCAAATCACCTGTGCATATCGGCTGTATGCCCAATAAACCGTCCAGTTTTTTTGTCGCTAAAGTTTCTGCACCATTAAAATAATCGACCCAAACACTGGAATCAACCAGAATCAATGATCAATCCTCATTGTTTCTAAATCACCTTCCCATTTTAATTTGCCTTTAAAAGCTTTAATAGATTCCTGTTGCTTTAACATCAATAAGGTCTTTAAACCAAGCTCCACGGCTTCTCGCTTGCTTTTTACACCCGTTACTTTTAAAACATCTGCCATTAATAAATCATCAATAATAATGTTGGTTCTCATCAGATTCTCTCTGTGTATAAAATGACTAAACAATACACCAAAACAAAGCGACTGTCCCTAAGTAAGCACAGAATACATCAATTGGATTAGGCTGGTACTAGCGCTGCGATGATCTGGATGTAGGGTTGATCTTCGGTGTTCATGGTTTCTTGTATCCAATGTCTATATTCTTCAAAGCGACTGCGGATAGCTTCGGTTTCGTCTTTATGGCGTTTATCTTTGACAGCGGCTATCTGTGCGCTAGTTTCATGAAACAAATCCATTTGTTTAACCTGTTTATGTTCTAAGACCTCTAGCTTTGCCAGTTGCGCATTTAATTTAGGGTGATTTTCTGCTTCAAAGGCTTTACGATAGGCCGTCATTTGCTGTTGAGTTTGCTTAACTACTTCAGGTAAATGCTGTTTAAGTTGTGCTAAATAGCTGGGTTCTTGGCCCGAATTGGGTAAGCCTTGGCTTAAACAGGTGCGTTTAACTAGCGACTCTAATTCTTCTATGCCGGTAAATTTTCCATTCATAAAACGAATGCATAACCAGTGTTTAATGACTGTCTGACCCATTTGAAATGATTAATGATTTAATCTTAGGATTAATTGTTAGATTACGCTGACTATTGTTCATTAGGTCTTATTAAACCTTAGATCACGCTGGCTATTGTTCGTTAGGTCTTGTTAAACCTTAGATTACCCTATCCGCTTAGGCTTGCTCGGCAATACATTGAAGCGTTCATGGACGAACGTGACCCCCAATGAAGTGCATGCGCTTTTCTTAGCACTGAGCGCGAGAGCCGATTTAAATAGCATCCGCTTTTTAAAAAAATCATATATAATTCCTATAAACATTTTAAGCACCCAAAAACCCCCGCTCGTATCTTTCATCGTTGATGTATCAAAAATCCATCGACTCTTTATAAGCTTACTTCATGATTAATACCGTGAATGAGCCTTAGCATCTACAGAATCCAATCGTCTTGCCCTTAAAAACTACCGTAAACTTACTACACTATAAAAATGATCAACGATAAACAAAAAATTGAAATAGCCATCAGCTTCACTCAACAACACCCGACCCCAGTTTCAGCATGGTCACCTGATAAAGAATATGTATCAGAAGATGAGCGCTATTTAAGTATTTATGACAACTTATTAATGGGTGTATACGGCGATTGTTATGGCATTAATGCTGAATATGATGAAGACGGCGAGCTATTAACAGAAGCTACCGAGTATGAAGTTGAAGTGGTGCAATTTGAATCACCTAATGACCCTGCGGAAAAATTCACCTTTGAAATAAGCAATGAACCGACTGAGTTTAGTAAATTCATAGAAGAACATGGCCGATCGGGCAATTGGTAGCGATACTTCGAACACCCTTCTCAACGAAGCTTAACCGCCCTTAATCTACCATAGATTAAGGCGACCGCTAGCGATGACGGTACTTTTAATGCATACGACCACACTCTGCCCAGCTCTATTAATTACCGCACCCGGCTCTAATCACGGCAAAACCACTCTTACTGCGGCGATTGCTCGCTACCATAAAGATCAAGGTTTAAAGGTTAGGGTATTTAAAATCGGCCCTGATTTTCTTGATCCTATGATACTTGAACAAGCCTGTGGGCAAGTCGTTTATCAATTAGATTTATGGCTGATGGGTAAAGACGAATGTCAGCGTCTTTTATATGAAGCCGCGTTGGAAGCTGATTTAATTCTGATTGAAGGCGTGATGGGCTTATTTGATGGCGATCCTTGTAGCGCCGATATCGCAGAGCACTTTTCGATACCCGTTATGGCTGTGATAGATGCGTCAGGCACCGCGCAAACTTTAGGCGCCATTGCCCTAGGGCTTAGTCACTTTCGTAAACAGCTTAATTTTTATGGAGTATTGGCTAATAACGTTGCCAGCGCTCGCCATACAGAAATGCTTAAACAAGGAATGCCAGCAACTATCCGTTATTTAGGCGGAATATCACGAGATTCTCAATTTTCATTACCAGAACGACATCTAGGTTTGGTGCAAGCCAACGAAATCAGTGACCTTGAGACTCGCATCTTAGCCGCTGCCGCCGCCATCGCTATGACTGAATTAGCAACCTTACCGCCCGCAATCATTTTTACACAAGCAGCCCCCAGAAACCTACCTAACTTACTATCCGGTATCCGTATAGGCATTGCTCGTGACCAGGCTTTTTCTTTTATCTATCCAGCTAACCTAGAGCTTTTAAAGGCTATGGGGGCTAATTTAACGTACTTTTCGCCGCTATCCGATACCGCATTACCCGATGTTGACAGCTTATATTTTCCCGGTGGCTATCCAGAACTTCATTTATCAGCATTAAGCGAAAATCTACTGATGAAAGCGGCTCTACACCAGCATTTTCAAAAACATAAAGCTATTTATGCTGAATGTGGAGGACTCTTATATTTACTAACATCCCTCCTTAATAAGGAAGGTGAGTGCGCGGCTATGGTCGGTCTTATCCCCGGCCAGGCCGTCATGAAGACCCGCTTACAAGGCTTAGGTTATCAATCAGCCGCTATGCCAGCAGGACTGCTACGCTGTCATACTTTTCATCATTCTAGTATTGAATCATCTGTTGAGCCGATAGCTTATGGTCAGCGCTTATATAACACATCACCCGGAGAAGCCATATTCCAGCTAAAAAACCTGACCGCGACTTATTTACATGGTTATTTTGCGTCCAGCCCAGAAGCTAGCGCACAACTGTTTCTCAATTAATAGCAACAAAAGCTCGATGGGCACGGCCTTGCCTTTGCCCATCCTACCAGCTACTCTGTTCCTGACAAAAAAGGCACAAAAGTAACCGCCTCTAAATTTTCTTTTTCGTATCCGCTTGGGGTACGTATGATTTTCTGCAAAACCTGCATACCACTGCTACCGGTAGGTATAATCATAACGCCACCTATAGATAGCTGCTCTAATAACATAACAGGTATCTCTGCAGGAGCTGCTGAAACTAGTATGCCATCAAACGGCGCGTAATCTGACCATCCCAAATGACCATCACCATGTAAATAACTAATATTTCTAAACGCCAACTCTCCAATATGGAGCTTTGCTTTTCTTTGTAAAGGTAAAATCCTTTCAACTGAATAAACATGACCAACTAACTGAGCAAGAATGGCCGTCTGATAACCACAGCCCGTACCAATTTCGAGTACTTTTTTTAAACTCCCCACCGAGCCAAGTAACTCCTCGGTCATCTTAGCAACAATATAGGGCTGAGAAATCGTTTGATTATAGCCAATCGGTAAAGCGGTATCTTCATAAGCTCTACTGGATAACGCTTCATCCATAAAAATATGCCTAGGCGTATCGCGCATAACTTCCAATACTCTTTTATTAGTAATACCCTGCCCTGCTAAACGCTTAATCATGCGCTCACGCGTCCTTAGCGATGTCATTCCTATGCCTTGATGGCTAATACTCATAGAGTCTCCTTTGTAGGTAACCATGCCGCTAACGCTTCGATTCTGTCATAGCTAGTTAAATCTATTTGTAAGGGGGTCACCGACACATAACCCTCATTAATAGCGCAAAAGTCAGTACCTAAACCCGCATCTTGCTCACTACCAGGAGGCCCAACCCAATATATTAAGCGGCCACGCGGATCTTCACTTTTAATGACCGCCTCAGATTTATGTCGTTGGCCAAGACGTGTCGCTTGATAGCCCTTTAAAGCACTAATAGCAACATCAGGCACGTTGACATTAAGAATCGTGTCCTTAGGTAAGGGGTTATTAATGAGTTGCTTTAATAAAGTCACCGCTACATGTGCTGCGGTTTCAAAATGACTAGGATTAGCCCCTGCTAAAGAAATCGCAACGGCAGGCAAACCTAAAAACCGTCCCTCAGTAGCCGCAGCAACCGTACCTGAATAAAGCACATCATCACCTAAATTTGCACCATGATTGATACCGGCAAAGATCATATCAGGCTCGTGATCTAGCAAACCAGTGATGGCTAAATGAACACAATCAGTAGGGGTACCATCCACCTTAATAAAGCCATTATCCATAGTATGGGCACGCAAAGGCATTTCCAATGTTAAGGAATTACTCGCTGCACTACGATTTCTATCGGGAGCTACCACCGTAATATCAGCATGGACACGCAAAGCCTCCGCCAAGGCAACCAAACCTTCAGCAAGGTAGCCATCGTCATTACTTAACAAAATATGCATTTTCATTCGCCCTGAAGCAGGATTCACTATAAAATCGAACATATTAGCAACAATACCTAATAAAATCAGCATTCGTGGTAAAAAAAACACTAACGTCAGAAGATTCTGATTTATTTCGCCAAACTATTGGCAAAGTTCGCCCAGTCAATAACGATAAAATCCTGTTAACTACTGAACATAAACCCAAGCCTTATCCAAAAGAGACTCGCCTCCCATTAGCTTGTCTACTAACGCTCTCTACAGAGCATGATCTTGACAAAGTAGGGATTGAAGACAGTCTAAGCTATATAGCGCCGGGTCTACAAACTAGCGTCTTAAAAAAAATACGCAAAGGGTTCTTTGGCTTAGATGCAGAAATTGATCTACATGGCCTGACTAGTAACGCGGCTAAACAACAATTACTTCAATTCTTATATAACTGTACTTATAGCGGTTGCCGCTGCGTACATATTGTTCATGGCAAAGGTTATCGTTCAGCTGAGCAACAGCCTGTTTTAAAAAATAATTTAAATCTTTGGCTGCGACAACACCAAGATGTACTGGCTTTTTGTTCTGCACCTCAAAAAGATGGCGGCACCGGTGCTGTCTTTGTGCTGTTACGGCTAACAAACAAATACGGTGATCACGACAACATCGGTTAGACCTCTTTCCTAAATAGAGTCGTCACGTAAGATGGCTACCCACTTAATACGGGACAAGGCACTTGCGTAGGTCGGGTTAGGCGCTAGCCGTAACCCGACACACTATACTAACCCGACCCCACCTACATCTAAAAAATATCTACTTTTTTATACTTATTTGCTATCTATAGGTATTTCTACGGATTGTTAATGATGTTCTTAACTATTAAAATTTTTCGCACTTGGAACGGAAATCTTTTAAAACTTTAAATTAAGAGTTCTCATTCAAGTTAGTGATCATTTTTTATATTGATGATTACCACGGCTTAATCTTTCTTAATAACATTAACATATCGAGTCAAAATGAAAACACAATCTATCGATTTACAACAGCTAATTTGCATTCTTGATGAATCCAAGATTATTCATACCAAAAGGCATAACATCAATATGTTAATTCACACTATCAAACATCCAGACTATGGTATCGCGGCGATAATGGAGGAAGCGATAGGCGGTGGTACTTTAATATATGAACAATGAAGCAATCCAAGCATTAGAAAATTCAACTTACCCTACCTCAATAACGGCAACCGATCTAAATCGGCACACACGTTAGACTTATCGGTTTTTTCTAAGCTCAGCCTTAAAAAAATGGATAAGGCTCTGTTATCTCAGATAGTTAGGGCAAAGTCAAAGACTTTGCCCTACGTCTAATCCGTTATTATTTCTCGTAAAACCGCTGTCGCATAACTTCCAGGTGGCAACGTAAAACATAGCTCTAAACTCGTTTCATCAATAAATTGCCACTGTAAATCATGCACATTAACGCGCAACGCACGCCTGTCACTATCAACGGCACAATTAATTAATCCTTGAGCCAAAGCAGGATAAACCTCTAATACAGATTGCTCAATGGCTAAAACGTCTGCACAAACACTTACATCTCCCCTACCCCATAAGGTAGCCGTCGGATGTATCTCTTTACTTGCTAAGCGACGAATGATTTCTGCATCAGCGTGTTCTGATTTAAAACAACTATGTGATAAATCAAATTGATAAGTATCTCCTACCAGTGCTTGATTCCAGCTATTATCGCTAACTCGATACGCTAAAATAGTATTAAATAAATAGGAGCGTGCCGCAGACAAATATAAGCTACGCTGTTCTCGACCTACGCTTGCTCCCTGAAATAGCGCCAAGGCTTTATTAACATTTTGCCCCGCATGACCAAAACGTTGTGGACCATAATAATTAGCTATTCCCTCTTTTTTCATCGCCTCTAATTGCCCAAGAGTCGTCGCCTTATCGCCTTGCCATTCGCGAATAATCAATTTAAAGCTATTGCCCGATAAAACACCGCGCTTTAATTTTCGAGCATGTCGAATAGTCTGCAAAACGTTAATCGTTTCTGTTTCAAAATCAGCCCAATCAGGATCGGCTTTGCCGGGCAACCACACACTAAACCACTGAGTAGTCACCGCATGACGATCTTTTAATCCGGCATAGCTAACATCTCGCTGTCTTACCTTGGCATATTTCGCTAACTGCCTAGCGACATAATCAGTATTTTCTCCGGTTTTTTTAACCAACAAAAACACATGCTCACCTACCCCAGAGGGTTCAAAGGACAACTGTTCATTAACAATAAAATCTTCAGGACAACTGCGAATTTTGCCTGAACCAGCAGGCTGGCCGTACACATAGGGCCAAATAGGAAGTTCAATGCTAGGTGTATTAACTGTCATCGTTATTCTATAAAAGGACTTATCATTAGCATTAACGAACAGCAGATAAGTCAAAAAAGGTGTTAATTAGATAACATTTAAGAAAATAAATCCATAACTAGGTATTTCTACGTATTTTTTTAAAACAACTATTGTGTCATTATTAAGCCGTCTTGTTGATCGGCTTGCTCAACAAGATGGAAATAATAGGGCTTGGCATAGCCCTATTATTTCAAAACTCTGTATAAGGGTTTTCAATGCTCATCCTTGGGGAGGGATGAGCATTTTTTTTGTTTAAAAAAGCAGACCTTAACTATTCAACTGAGAAATCACGCATCATACCCATATCCTCATGCTCTAAATTATGGCAATGATACATAAATACCCCTTTAAAATCCTGAAACGGCTTGATAATACGAACGGTCTCGCCCGGCATCACTAATACTGTATCTTTTAATCCAGTTTCAATAAAACCATGTCTAACGGTTTCATAGTCGTCAGTTTTATCAGAACTTACACTACGGCTGATAATCTGAAATTGTTGTCCATGCAAATGTATTGGGTGCGCCATAGACATCATGCCCCCCATCATCCCCATACCTCCTTCCTTATGCTCCATACCCATGCCCATACCGCCACCTTTATGACCCATGCCCATGCCGCCACCTTTATGCTCCATACCCATGCCGCCATGAGCATGAAATATTTCTATAAGCTGTAGCGTATTTAACTTAATACGTTCGAAATCTTGAACATCATTGTCAGCATAAGCGCGGCCATTAAGCAGCATCGCCATCGGCCCTTCAGAGATGGCAATAGGCATCGGTTTATTGGGATTAGCGACATCATTAATATGATAATGAGGAAATGATGATAACTGTGCGGGTAGCTTAGGGCTATCACTCACTTTTTGAGTGACACGAATCGTAAAAATAGGATAGTCACTACCAACGGGAAGTTGATTAGCATGCATCATATTGCCCATACGTTGGGCCATTTTTGGTAATACGCCTGTAAAGGCTAGGCTACGCATCACTAATTGCGAACCGACACTACGACCACTAAAATCAGCCCAGACATCTAAACGTTCTCCTGGCGCCAACATAACATAAGCTTTAATTTCTGGCTGCTCTAGCAAACCGCCATCCACCCCTAACACCGTAATAGGCGTACCATCATCCCACGCTAATTTATAGATACGGGCATTAGAGCCATTTAAAATACGCAAGCGATAAGCGCGACTAGCCACATCAATCTTAACGTCAGGCAGACCATTAACCAGTATACGATCTCCATAAAAACCAACCATACGATCATGTTTATTCCTAGCATAAATCAATTGATTTTGCTCATCAAATAAACGATCTTGAATAACAATGGGAATTTCATGCTCACCAGAAGGCAACTCTAATTTAGCCTCTTCTTCATCATGAACAAACAAGGCACCTGCAAGCCCATGATAAACCTGACTTGCAGTGGCTTCATGTGGATGCGGATGATAAATAGTCATACCCGCGCGGTTAAGTACTTCAAATTCATAAACCAACGCCGCGCCAGGATCAATCGCATACATAGGATGACCATCCATCTCAGCAGGAACATGTAAGCCATGCCAATGCGTAACGGTAGTTTCAGATAAGCCATTATGTAAGACAATGCGAACTTTTTGGCCTTTTTGTAAATGGATGATAGGTCCCAAATAGGAACCGGGAATATTGACTAAGGTTTGTTGGGGACCTTTTTTTAACACGGCGCTATATTGCAGAACCTGCGTCTGGGCGCCTGTTAATATAGCGACCTGACTATGCCTGCAATACAGATCAAACTCTACATCGGCCTTAAAATTTGGATTAGCCTTGCGAGGAGGTATTCTAGGCATCACAGCCATACCTTCCATAGCTTGTAAAAAACTAGGCATGCCTGATAATGCCAGCAAACCTAAACCTGATTGAACCATAAATCGACGACGTGCATTATTTATAATAGTAGTCATAGCCTTTCCTCAGAAAATCTCAGTATAGATTTATACTTAAATTATTTTTATTTACTAGATCGAGGTCTGAGTTTATAACAGAAGCCTTATAGACTCAATGGTTAATGCTAGCAATTATAATAAGCCTAAAGAGCTAAAAGGTTATAAAATAAGCTCACTTCAATCTTTAGCGTAGCCTTCCTTTGCCATCATTCATCCCACCAACGCCTTTATATTGTTGCCCAGTATGCAATGATCCACTTTTTTTACAAGCGACCGGCAAAAGTTACGCCTGCTCACAGCGGCATAGTTTTGATCTTGCTAAAGAAGGTTATTTAAATTTATTACCCGTACAATTTAAACATTCCAAAGAACCGGGTGACAACAAAGCCATGATGACGGCTAGACGGCAATTTTTAGAAGCGGGTTTTTATGAACCGATGGCAAAAGCGGTAGCCATGATGATTGATGTCGTTCAAAGTCAGCAGCCCACACTGTCTTTATTAGACCTAGGTTGCGGCGAAGGTTATTACAACCGGAAAATAGCCAACTATTGTAAGAGTAGCAAGCAACTGATCTTGCAGGGCATTGATATCGCCAAGTTTGCAGTAGCCGCAGCCGCTAAAAAACAACCAGAAACTCAATTTGTTGTCGGTAGCTGTAACCGCCTACCCTACCCTAATGAAAGTTTTGATATGGTGCTAAGAATATTTGCACCCTCTGATGACCAAGAGTTACAACGCGTCTTAAAAAGCAACGGTCATTTGCTAACCGTAACACCAGGGCCACGTCATCTTTGGCAATTAAAAGAATTTATTTATAGCGAAGTTAAAGCACATGCCGAAGAAAGTAGTGCGCCACTAGGCTTTGATCGTTTAACAACACAACGTATCAGTTACAAAATAAGCCCTGATGCTCAGCAAAGAGCCGAATTATTACAAATGACACCCTTTGCATGGCATGCTAATGCAGAGACACAAATCGCACTTAATAATAGCGAAGAACTCGATATTGAAACTGACTTTGTGTTGACGCTATGGCGGTTAAGCTGATTTTTATTTGTGCTTGTAATCTTTAAGTAAAACCTATCACCAGCGGCAGCGTTTGAATACCATCAACTCTGCTTATTCTATGTTGACAATAAGTAGCTATTACGATTACATTTAACACTATAAAATTATTTATCTGGTACACATCACATGACTACCATTACTTTCGATACCCACAAATTTATCCGAACACTCAAAGATGCTGGTGTTTCAGAAAGCCAAGCCGAGGCCTTTTCTGATGCTTTCAAGGAAGCTCAAGGCGAAGCCGAATTAGCAACACAGCATGATATTAATGATGTTCGCAGAGATATTAACGACCTACGTCGTGATATGGATACGCGTCTTATCCAACTTGAGCAAAGGCTAATTATAAAGCTGGGTGCTATGATTGCTTTCGCAATTGGTATCGTCGCAGTGTTGGTTAAACTGCTCTGAGGATAGTGTAGGTTAAAGTTAAATTTCTATTACCAAATCTAGCCGCCATCATCCTAAAGTTAAAGGTTGGAGCGTAAAAGCTTCAGCAATTGCGATTTAAAACAGCTGAAGCTGTTTTACTCCAAACATAACGCTTAAAGCCCATCTACATTACTCGCCGCTAAGGATTGATTGATGTCTAAACTTTGCTTAGCCACTAAGTGAGACGCGTATTTGATTTGTTGGCTTAGTTTTTTTCTTGGTAGCATTTCTGCATAATAAAGTAACGATTCAGCAATAATTTCACCGGTCGGTTTATTATTCTCGTTAGCAATGTCCTGTAATAACTGGCTAACCTTATCATCGCTTGTAAAGGTAATCGTTTGCATGCTATTCACCTTAACTGTGTTGATGGATAATCCCTTTGCCGCTCGAACTCAATGCCTTCTATTTTGGGTATATTCATAATGAACGTTTTAAAATCTTCCTTTATTGGCTCTTGAGATAGTGTTGTAGCCATCGCATTAGCTTTTCTATTGCTATATTTTTCTTGCAGAAATTCGTAGAAATCTAATAATTCTTGCTGTGCATTAGCAGGTAGCGTTGATAAATCGAGAACTGGCATAACAGTCTCCTTTAATTTGGGTGGATTAATAGCTTAACTAAGCTTTATCGTTCTTAAACACTCTATTTATTGTCGCTCTTGTACCAAACTTATAAATGAAGACACATCCATTAGCCAGGTGCGCTGGTTTTCTGTGTAAGATTCATGAAGTCTGCGCGGTATGACCAGTTGCAGATTTTTTGTGTGCATTTCATCGGTTTGATTAGTGCTGATCGCGGCCTCAAAGGTAAGCAGATGCTTATGTTCGATGCGATTGGCTTCTGCCAATACTTGCCGCCAACGGTCTTTGCAGGTGGTCTTTACGCCCAGCATAGTCAACTTAAGGGGATTATGCTGGGTCGTGACACGGCATACTATTTTCTTATTATGATTTTGCAAATTGAAGTGATTCAATAAATTCTTCAATATTTCGTCCGAGTGGATCATTGGTAGCTTCTTCGGTTTGTGCAACAGCATGAAATTCATGCCAGCTATGATCAAGTTGATCGTTATATTCTTTAAAATATAAATCAGGGACGTCAGCTTTAAATGCTACAAAATAGGCTTGATCAATTAGTACATTTTCAACCATTGTTTTAAGAAGGTTGACATTGATATTATGAGGATTAGAAAAAACTAACTCACCCCAGTTTTTAAAATTGCCTGCATCTCTATAAAGATACTCAAATCGAATATTCATAACTATTTTCTATTTTTCAAAAACATGTTCTCGGTGGTAAGCAAGAAACTCAGCATGGGGTTTAAATTTTTTGGGTGAAAAAATAGGTTTGCCGTCATAGACCAACAGAGCAGAATTAAAAAATTGATCGTTATCATCTGTACATTTTTGTGAAACACAGATAGTCATATCTTCCAATATCGTTAATATACCGATATCAAAAGCTTTATCGTGCAACATCGATAAACAGAGACCATTGCTTGGATTTAGTCGATTTTCTGTATTAACTCGCCACGGAATAATATGACTAGCCACCAACAATTTTGAAATAGCTAACCCAGTAATACAGCACTTATATTCGTAAGCACTGAGTACCGAGCGCCGGAAAAGATTCTGACCAACGCGAGTTGTAGTTTGGACTATTTTGTTACTTCCAGTGTAATCAATGAATTCATTTAGCTCAGAAGTATCTTTATCATCTATCGACAATTCATCTATTTCAAATGCACTTGTTGCTTTTTGCACCTCATTGGCGAAGCGATCCCAATCTGATTGCATTTCTTCCCACATAGCTTTATCGGATGATGACGCGCCTTTTAAACCGCTACGTCCTGTAGACGTTATGGCAGGGTCAAGACTGGCAATATTAACCAACTTCATAGCTAATGCTGATGGCGTTCTACCAATTATTTCAGCACATTTAATGATTTCTGGATTGCGAGAGTGCATTTTTCCAAATGGCATTTGACAGTAAAGATTAAAAGCAATCAGCAATTGATCGCGAGACCAGTTAATTCTAGTTGCCATTAGATGCCTGTTTATCGTTTACTGAAACCCTTGTCAAAATATGCGGAATCATAATTTTAGCAACTTCTTTAATCATCGGAACAAGCGCTGCTTGACTAAATTGTTGGTAAGCTTGTGTATCAGAGACTCGAATCTTAAAGCTATCAGGAAACCCCATAAGCCTTGAGCATTCGCGGGGTGTCAACCGACGCGGGCGATTACTTTCGCCCTGTGAAACCAAAATTTCAGAGCCGTCTTTATGGTATCTTGCTGACAAGGTACGAGCTACGCTATCAGCATTCACTAAACCAAAGCCAAAACCATTACCAGCCGCACGGTGTTTTGCGGCATAAGCCTGAAGATAAGTCCATAAATTGGCGGTTAAGGTATATTTACTATTAATAATAGCCTGCGTACCGATCGTGTAAGGCTCTTCAGGTGTTTCGCTGCCATCCTGTGGATGTAATATGCTTGACAATCGCGGCCCAACATCAGGTATTTGTAAATCATCCCAAGAGAAGTCGGTCTTGTCACGAAAGCCCATAATAATAATGCGCTCCCGATGTTGCGGTACAAAGCGCTGCCCATCAATGACTTTATAATGCACCTCGTAGCCTAGCTCATCCCGTAGCGTTTGCAGCATCACCTTAAAGGTATTGCCTTTGTCGTGAGAAAGCAGATTTTTAACATTTTCTAACATAAATGCTTTAGGCCGTTTAGCGGCAATAATGCGAGCAACATCAAAAAAAAGCGTGCCTTGAGTTGCACATTCAAAACCATGCGCACGTCCTAGAGAATTTTTCTTGGATACACCGGCAATACTAAAAGGTTGACAGGGAAATCCAGCCAGTAATACGTCATGATTGGGTATGTCATTTTCATCGACACTGGTAATATCGCCGACAAAAATATGATCGGTATCGTGGGGAAAATTGGCTAAATATGTTTTTTGTGAGAACGCATTCCATTCGCTGCTAAATACACAATGGCCACCGTGGGCTTCAAAACCCAACCGGATGCCACCAATTCCTGCGAATAGGTCTATAAAAGTAAAGGGATGATCACCTGTTGATTCTGCATCGACCAAAGGCAACAAACGCTGACGAATGGCATCAGCTAAATAGGCCGGAGGTTCGTTATCACGAACCTCCCAGCGGCGAACGGTGCGAACATCTACATCAAGTAGTGTGGCAATTTCACCCTGAGTATAACGAATGCGTGCTTGGCGTAATAAGTCGAGCGGCTGAACTGGATACATAATGCCTTTTTATCTAGGAATATTTGCGGACATTATGCCCTATATAACTCCCCATGTATAGGCATCTATATTGTCATCAAAACAAGACAAGCAAGTAGCCTCGATGGAACATAGTGGAATCGAGGAAATAGAACCCCCGAAAACCCTCGATTACGCGCTGCTACATCGAGGCTACGTTATTTCAAAAAAAGAGTTCATATTATTTTGGTAGGGACTAAGTTGTTACTTCGTTAGACATGCTGTTTATGGCCTACTATACAGCTAGATCTGAAATTTTATTTAGCCAGTCCCAAATGTACCAAAATAGCTTGTTCAACACCTAACATGTCAGCTTTTGACAAGGTGCCACACAGGCTTCTATGCCGGTCGGGGTTTGCAACCCCGACCGAAACGTTTGAATCTATGCCGGTCGGGGTTTGCAACCCCGACCGAAACGTTTGAATGCTTAAATCATTCCTGAAAAATTTAACATTAGGGAGATCTTATCGCGTTAACGCTACCGAGCGTTTGCTAGACCTATTCAAGCACTGATAGGGCTATCCAACGCTTGCTAGACCTATTAAAGCACTGATAGGTCCTATCTATCGCTTACTAGACCTATTAAAGCACTGATAGGTCCTGTCTTTCGCTTACTAGACCTATTAAAGCACTGATAGGTTCTGTCTTTCGCTTACTAGACCTATTCAAGCACTGATAGGTCCTGTCTTTCGCTTACTAGACCTATTAAAGCACTGATAGGTCCTGTCTTTCGCTTACTAGACCTATTAAAGCACTGATAGGTCCTGTCTTTCGCTTACTAGACCTATTCAAGCACTGATAGATCCTGTCTTTCGCTTACTAGACCTATTAAAGCACTGATAGGTCCTGTCTTTCGCTTACTAGACCTATTAAAGCACTGATAGGTCCTGTCTTTCGCTTACTAGACCTATTAA
>Ga0214235_1000266_pt1 | contig 25284 bp, 27 predicted proteins | sample TroBogypolimnion_2_FD_153073 | JGI IMG/M metagenome (GOLD analysis project Ga0214235, IMG submission 153073) | Freshwater microbial communities from Trout Bog Lake, WI - 15JUL2008 hypolimnion | ecosystem: Environmental > Aquatic > Freshwater > Lake > Hypolimnion/Profundal zone ... | reverse complement strand
TCAGATTAAAGCATTAATCGCTGGATTAAAGCATTCATCATTCAGATTAAAGCATTAATCGCCGGATTAAAGCATTCATCATTCAGATTAAAGTATTAATCGCCGGATTAAAGCATTCATCATTCAGATTAAAGCATTAATCGCCGGATTAAAGCATTCATCATTCAGATTAAAGTATTAATCGCCGGATTAAAGCATTCATCATTCAGATTAAAGCATTGATCATTCAAATCAAAGCATTAATCGCCGGATTAAAGCATTAATCGCTGGATTAAAGCATTCATCATTCAGATTAAAGCATTGATCATTCAAATCAAAGCATTAATCGCCGGATTAAAGCATTGATCATTCAAATCAAAGCATTAATCGCCGGATTAAAGCATTCATCATTCGGATTAAGCGGCTACCAACTTAAGACGGGACAAAATAGTAGAGAAAGCTTTTCTTATCGTTCCCACGCGGAGCGCTCATCGTTATACACACACCTAAAAGCACGTCATTCCGGCATAGACTGCCGGAATTTAGGTTACATGGATGTATACAGATTGCCATCTATGGCACTGGATACCGGCTTCCCAGCCGGTATGATGGTTTACTTAACATTTGTGTATAACGATAAGCGCGGAGCGTAGGAACGATGTACTATTTAAACTGTCCCGCCTTAAGTTGGTAGCCAAACAAATGGAAGGAGTAAAGACTATGTCAGCCATTTATATTGAACAAATAACCCCGTCTGGAATAATTTTTCAAAATTTGTTCATGTATTGCATAATGAGCACGATTACCTGCAAGCCGTTGATTTATTCGATAGCTTGACTGATGCTGTCGGTGAAAACGAAAATCATCACTTAGCCTCATTAATGGAATTAGTGGGGGGTTTAATTGAACAATACGAGGATATTCATGTACCTGAGATTACCAGCATGTAATATTTCCAACCACATCAGTGCATTACGCTCTCAAGCCAAACAGTTACACGACAAGCTATTGATGAATTAGTACACGCAAAACAGCACGTTGAACAACTGATTTTAGGGGAATAAATATGCCAGAGATAAGTCGATTTTTTGGAATTATTATTACTATGTATTGGAATGATCATAATCCTCCACATTTCCATGCTCAATAGGGTGAACACGAAGTTTTAATTAGCAAGTAGCCCGATGAAACGCAGTGGAATCGAGGAATTCTGAGTACTATATAACCTCGATTCCGCGTTGCTTCATCGAGGCAACTTGCTGGGGCTCAGCACTCCCAGAATAAATAGGTCAGCTTTATTTATCTGTCCTGCTTTAAATGGGTAGCCCATTAGCTTGACTAGCCACTATTTAATATTAGTGCTAAAGTCCCAATTTACCTAGTGATACAGATGTAGAGGTGTTTTAATGCAAAGATATGAAACTGATATCATTTCATGGGCGAATGAACAGGCGGAATTTATCCGCTCTGGTCGGTTTGATTTGCTTGATCTTGAACATATTGCCGATGAGATTGAAGACGTGGGAAAGAGTGAGCAACGTGAATTAGAAAGTCGGATGGTGGTATTAGTGGCGCATTTAATTAAATGGCAGTTTCAGCCTTCTCATAGAGGCGTAAGCTGGGAAGTCACTATAAAAACCCAACGAAAAAATATCGCTAGACGCTTACAAAAAACCCCCAGCTTAAAATCAATTATCAGTAATGATGATTTTTGGCTTGAAATATGGGACGACGCTATTGATATCGCAACCAAGGAAACAGGCATGAGTGGTTTTCCTGAATCATGTCCTTGGGCATATACTCAAATCATAAATTCTGAATTTTGGCCAGATTAATTACCTAAACTCAATAGGACGCTATTATTATATTAGTGCTATAGTGCCATCGTTCAGCAATGCTCTGAAGATTATAATGATAACAGTCGCTACTCAACCTAGCGTCAAAGTCATTGGCGCAATAAGTGGCGATATGGATTTACTGGTTTTAAATGGACAACTACCCTTTGTGATTGAAGCACCCGCGATTTTCAGAGAACGGATATAAAAATCAATTTTATATCCGTTTATTCTATTAGCAAGTAGCCTTCATGTGACACAGTGGAATCAAGGAAATCATTGCCAAAAAATCTCGATTCCGTGTTACTTCATCGAGGCGACTTGCTTTGTTAAATAATAATTACAATAAAACAGTTAAATCAGCCATACCACACTATGTCAATCTTCCGCTTTCAGCAGTTTTCAGTCATCCAGAAGCAATCCGCCATGAAAGTCTGTACGGACGCGGTGCTATTTGCTGCTATGGCACCCGTTAATAAGGGGGATCGGGTTTTGGATATTGGTGCAGGGACAGGCGTACTGTCGTTAATGGCCGCTCAATTGGGAGCAAAGCAAGTGACGGCGGTAGAATTAACGCAAGCTAGCTATGAAGAAGCGCAGCTAAATTTCGGCAATAGTCCTTGGAGCGATCGTCTTGAGGCCGTGCATCAAGATATTCAAGGTTTTGCTATTTCAATTGGGCATCAATATGATCTTGTTATTTGTAATCCGCCCTTTTTTGAGAATCACAGTAAGACTACAGATTCACTTAGAAAAGTCGCCCGACATAACGATGAATTGCCTTTTGCTGATTTAATTAAAAGTGCAGATCAATTACTGTCCAGTCAGGGCTTGTTTTACCTGTTACTACCCGTGCATGCGGTAGAAAAATTTGTTGAGGCCGCGTTAGTGGCAGGTTTTTATTTAAGCAAGCAAACAAATTTTCGTGGCTATAGTCATAATAACGCCAAAGTGTCTGCGCTGACTTTTAGCCGCACAGACCTTGTTTTTTCGAGGGCATTAATGACCATTTACCAATCCCATCGGGTGTATTCGCAAGACAGCGAACATTACCTGTCAGCTTTTCTGTTGCGATTTTCGGCTACCTATTTAAAACGGGACAGATAAATAAAGCTAGCCTATTGATTCGGGGAGCGCTGAGCCCCAGCTCGGCGTAGTCAGTCATCAGCTTGTCTATCCCGTGCCGAGCTGGGGCTCGGCGTTCCCAGAAAGCTATCTGTCCCGTGTTAAATTGTTAGCCATAACTGGCTACCAATTTAACACGGGACAAGGCACTTGCGTAGGTCGGGTTAGGCGCTAGCAGTAACCCGACATACTACGACACAATGTCGGGTTACGCTGTCGCTAACCCGACCTACACCCTATATCCTTACCTTCTCGTCTAACCTTGCTGGCCGATTACATCAAAGCAAATTCATGATAGCCGCTTCTTCTTTTAACTCGGCTTCTGTTAGCTGCATTTTTTGTTTGCTGAAGTCATTGAGGGCTAATCCTTGAACGATACTGACTTTGCCGTCTTTAACGGTCACGGGAAAAGAATAAAACAAGTCTTTGGCAACACCATAACTACCATCAGAAACAATACCCATACTCACCCAATCACCTTCAGGCGTCCCTAACACCCAATCTCTCATTTGATCAATGGCGGCATTAGCCGCAGACGCTGCACTAGAATGACCGATGGCATTAATAACGACACAACCACGCTGCTGTACCGTAGGGATAAACTCATCAGCAAACCAATCTTGATCAACCAAAGACAGTGCCGCTTGGCCTTTAACGGTAGCATGATGTAAATCGGGATATTGAGTGGCGGAATGATTACCCCAGATACTCATGGTCTTTATATCAGTGGTTAAAACTCCACATTTTTCTGCTAATTGACTAATGGCTCGATTATGATCCAAACGACTCATAGACGAAAAGTTTGCAGCACTTAAGTCTGGGGCATTTTTCAAAGCGATCAAGGCATTGGTATTAGCAGGATTACCCGTTACCAATACTTTAACATTACGATTAGCAACTGTATTTAAGGCCTGACCTTGCACGGCAAAAATTTGCGCATTAATGGCCAGTAAATCTTTGCGCTCCATACCCGCTACTCTGGGTCTTGCACCTACCAAAAACACATAATCAACATTCTTAAAAGCAACAGTGGGGTCATCGGTCATTTCAATGCCATGCAATAATGGACTTGCACAATCATTTAATTCCATGACCACGCCCTTCAAGGCATTCATTGCTGGTGCAATTTCAAGCAAATGCAAAATAATGGGTTGATCAGGGCCTAATAACAAACCCGCTGCCAAGCGAAAAAGCAACGAATAACTAATTTGCCCGGCCGCACCGGAAACCGCAATATGAACAGGTGTTTTCATTTATTTTCCTTTAATCCTTCTCAGATAATAGAGCTTAGCTAGTAAACTCCCCAATACTCAATCTCTGTTTACCGAGTACCCATCAAAAACCGCGAGCTGTTAGTTCATAATTTTATAATGATACTATAAACGAGCAATTTATAAATTAGGCCAATCGTATCATTCCTAATCAATTAAAAACACCCCGTGTAGACACAGAACAATCATTTTGTTGTTATTCACTTAGGAACAAGCACGACACAGGTCAGCAACTATGATTTTAAAAATCCTCTCCAGCCCCGCTTTTTCAAAGGGGGGAGCTAGATATATTATTTCGTGCGCATTCCTTAATCACGGCAGAGTTTATTTTATCGGGTATAATACGACCTAAAATCATTGCATTAACGCATAGTCACAGGTAGGTTAATGAAAAAATTGCTATTCCAATTCGACACAGACAGCCACCCATCGGTTTTCGATACAGTAGTTGGCTATGATGGTGGGGCTGATCATGTGATTGGTCATGGTGGATTAACCCCAGAAAATATTACTGCACTGGTTGAAGGCGCTATTTTTACCCGCGCACCCAAAGATAAAAAAAACACCGCTATTTTTATTGGTGGTAGCGACATGATAGCCGGCCAACAATTATTGACTGCGGTACAAACGTGCTTCTTTTACGGCTTTCAGGTCTCTGTCATGCTAGACAGTAATGGCAGCAATACCACCGCAGCGGCAGCCGTTGCAAAACTTGCCGCCAGTGGCGTACTTGCCGGAAAAAAAGCGGTGGTGTTAGCAGGGACTGGGCCCGTAGGACAACGCGCAGCAACTATGCTAGCTCAAGAAGGCGCCCACGTATCAATTACGGCACGCACGATGGTTAGAGCAACAGCCGCTTGTGATAATATGAAAGCTCGTTTTGGTGTCACTCTTACGCCTATTGAAGCTTTTGACAATAACGACCGCGCACTGGCTATAAAAGACGCCCATATTGTTTTAGCAACGGGCGCTGCAGGTATTGAACTGCTTAGCGCTGATCAATGGCAAGATAATCCTAGCTTAGAAATGATTGCCGATGCTAATGCCACTCCGCCTCTAGGCATAGGTGGCACTGACATGATGGATAAAGGTACTTTGCGTCATGGCAAAATCATCTGGGGAGCCATAGGCTTTGGCACCCTAAAACTGGCCTTACATCGTGCCTGTATCGCTCAATTATTTACCGACAACAAACAGGTACTAGATGCTGAAAACATCTACGCTTTAGCTAAAGACATGGCTTAATTAACATCAGTCATTATGAGCTATTCTGCAATCCCATATTTATCATCAAGATCAGCAGCCTTAAGCATTTTTCAAGCAGGCATTAAAGCCGCTGATCCTTATTTAGCTATTAGCCGCTGTTTACGTTCAGATGACCAAGGCATAACCCTCAGACTAAACCTAGAAGACGCTAGCCAAATACGCACGGGGCATTGGTCTAAGATACAGCTTATTGCACTAGGTAAAGGCGCTTGCGCCATGTCTAAAGCGGCTCAAGAAATTATACCGGCGCACTTATTGGCAACGCCTAGCCTTGCCGTGACTAATTATGAAAATGTAACAACAGTCGCTCAAACTAAAGTAATCGGGGCGGGTCATCCCTTACCTGATCAAAATGGTTATCATGCCGCACTTTGCTGCGCCAAACTGCTAAGTCACGCACAAAAAAATGAGCTGGTTTTAGTCTTAGTCAGTGGCGGCGGGTCTGCGCTGATTCCCTATCCAGTCGATGCGATTACGCTACCTGATAAAATCGCTACCACTGATTTACTACTGTGTTGCGGCGCCACGATTAATCAAATAAATTGTGTCCGTAAACACTTATCTACACTAAAAGGTGGCGGCTTTACTCGTCTAGCCGCGCCAGCCGATGTACATGCGTTTATATTATCCGATGTAGTCGGTGATGATTTAAGCAGCATTGCCAGTGGCCCTACAGTTCCTGATCCTAGCACTTACAGCGATGCCATTGCCATCTTTAATGCCTACGGTATTTGGGATTTAGTGCCTGACAAAGTAAGGCAGCATTTAGAACAAGGCCGGCTAGGAAATCGTCCTGAAACACCTAAAGCCGATGATCTTATTTTTAATAATAGTACTCAGACTTTAATCGGCGGCAATACCATCAGCGTTAAGGCAGCACTCAATGAAGCAGAGCAACTGGGCTATCAAACTCAATTGTATGATGCACATCTATGCGGAGAGGCCAGAACGGCGGCACAAAAGTGGGTACTGGCCGCAAAACAACTAAGCCATAGCGGCATTCATCACACACTGGCCTTAGTAGCAGGTGGAGAAACCATCGTCAGTCTAAAAGGCACAGGACGTGGCGGTCGCAATCAAGAAATGGCTCTGGCTTTTGCGCTGGCCGCAAAGCAGCATGACTTAACCGGCAATTGGACTTTTCTAAGTGGTGGCACAGATGGTCGCGACGGCCCTACGGATGCAGCGGGCGGCATCGTTGACCAAGACAGCTTATCGCGCATGATTAAAGCAGGATTAGATCCGTTGGCCTTACTCAATAACAACGACTCATATACGGCTTTACAAAACTCACAAGATTTACTGATGACCGGTGCAACCGGTACTAATGTAGCCGACTTACAAATTTTATTACTCCATCCTACTGTTATACCCACAATACTTTAAAATTTAGGGAATCCCATGTTTAAAAAATCTATGTCCATCGAAGGCTTTGATGATGATCTGTTTCAGGCTATGGAAGAAGAGCGCGGCCGTCAAGAAGATCACATCGAATTGATCGCTTCAGAAAACTATGCCAGTCCAAGAGTCATGGAAGCACAAGGCTCACAATTAACCAACAAATATGCCGAAGGCTATCCTGGCAAACGTTATTATGGTGGCTGTGAATTTGTCGATAAAGTCGAACAACTCGCTATTGACCGCGCTAAAGCTTTATTTGCAGCTGATTATGCCAATGTACAGCCACACTCTGGCTCTCAAGCTAATATGGCCGTATTTATGGCCTTAATCCAACCGGGCGATACTATTTTAGGTTTAAGTCTGGCTGATGGCGGTCATTTAACGCATGGCGCTAAACCTAATTTCTCAGGAAAGATCTACAAGGCAATACAATATGGCTTAGTATCTGAAAGCGGTGAAATTGATTACGCACAAGTAGAAGCACTCGCCTTAGAACACAAACCAAAACTGATCATTGCTGGCTTTTCTGCCTACTCACGCGTTTGGGATTGGCAAAAATTTCGTGATATCGCAGATAAAGTTGGCGCTTACTTTGTGGTTGATATGGCTCATGTTGCGGGCTTGGTCGCGGCTGGTTTATATCCTAACCCAGTACCTTTTGCCGATGTGGTCACTAGTACCACACATAAATCTTTACGTGGCCCACGCGGGGGTCTGATAGTTTGTAAAAGTAATCCTGAGATCGAGAAAAAGATTGATTCCAGCATTTTTCCTGGCATACAAGGCGGCCCTGCGATGCACATTATCGCTGCCAAAGCCGTCGCCTTTAAAGAAGCAATGCAGCCAGAATTTACAGTTTATCAGCAACAAGTCATTAACAATGCAAAAGCGATGGCTGAGGTTTTTATCAAGCGCGGCTTTGAAATCGTTTCAGAAGGCACTGACAATCATTTGATGTTGGTGTCATTGATTCCTAAAGGCATTACCGGCAAAGCAGCGGATGCTGCACTTAGCAAAGCCCATATAACAGTCAACAAAAATGCCGTACCTAATGACCCACAATCGCCTTTCGTAACCAGCGGTATTCGTGTCGGCACACCCGCACCCACGACTCGCGGCTTTAAAGAAGCCGAAATGATAGCAATCGCCCATATGATGTGTGATGTCATGGAAAACATGGAAGACGATACCGTAATTTCCGCAGTACGTGAAAAAGTGAGTGCGTTATGTGCGCGTTTTCCGGTTTATAGTTAAACTCAAGTAACTATAAACTTCCCCCTTTGTAAAAGGGGGATTGAGAGGGATTTATCTAATACCCCCCCCGCCCCCCCCCTCTACAGAGGGGGGACTAAATGATTACAAGCATAAGGTCTTAATAGAAGTTGTCGGGTTACGCTATCGCTAACCCGAGCTACTTAAATTCTTCGTGGCGTAACCGCTCACTGGCATTAAGTTAAGAGAAAATAGTAAAAACTTGGAGTGCTGAGCTTCAGCTCAGCGCTTTAAAACAGCTGAAGCTGTTTTACTCCAGGCACTGATTACTTAACTTAATGACAATGGGCGTAACCGCTAGAAATAGTATTAGCTTAGGAATTACATGTCAGATATAGAAATTGCCCAACAAGCCACCCTGCGACCGATCATCGCTTTAGCTAAAGAACAATACAATATAGATCCTGAGCATTTAGAACCTCATGGTCATTACAAAGCTAAGTTGTCACTTGAATACATCAATAGTTTGACCGATAAACAAGAGGGTAAACTCATACTGGTAACGGCCATTAGCCCTACCCCTGCGGGTGAAGGAAAAACCACTACCACCGTCGGTTTGGGTGATGCCATGAACCGCTTAGGCAAAAAAACCATCATGTGCCTACGCGAGCCTTCCTTAGGCCCTTGCTTTGGTGTCAAAGGTGGTGCTGCCGGTGGCGGTTATGCGCAAGTGGTACCGATGGAAGACATCAACCTGCATTTTACCGGTGACTTTCATGCCATAGGCGTGGCCCATAATCTGTTATCTGCATTAATAGACAATCACATCAATCATGGCAACAGCTTAGATATAGATCCACGGCGTATTCAATGGAAACGTGTGGTGGATATGAATGACCGAGCCCTACGTCATATCGTTGTGGGCATGGGCGGCCCTGCTAATGGTTATTTGCGTGAAGACGGTTATGACATCGTAGTAGCCTCTGAAGTGATGGCTATCTTATGCTTGGCGACTAATCGCGCTGACCTTAAAAAACGCTTAGGCCGCATCATCATCGGCTATAAATCAGACCGCACAACGCCCGTTTATGCCAGTGATTTAAAGGCCCAAGGCGCTATGGCCGCTTTATTGAAAGATGCGATCAACCCTAACTTGGTACAAACCTTAGAAAATAATATAGCCATCATTCATGGTGGTCCTTTTGCTAATATTGCTCATGGCTGCAACACCGTAACGGCTACGAAAACCGCTTTAAAGCTGGCTGATTATGTGGTTACCGAAGCTGGTTTTGGTGCTGATTTAGGTGCTGAGAAATTTATTGATATTAAATGCCGCATGTCGGGATTAACACCCTCCGCCGTGGTCTTGGTTGCTACCATCCGAGCCTTAAAATTTCATGGCGGCGTAGCTAAAGACGACTTAAATCAAGAAAACCTAGCAGCCTTAAAACAAGGTTTTGTTAATCTTGAACGCCATTACCACAATATTACCCAGCACTATGGTTTACCTTGTGTGGTTTGTATTAATCATTTCACCTTTGATAGCGATGCGGAAATTGCTTTATTACAACAGCAATGTGCGGCTTTAGGCGCAACCTGTATCGTCTCTAAACATTGGGCTAACGGCGGTGTCGGTGCCGAAGACTTGGCACAAGGTATTATTGATATTGTCGATGCGCGTGAACCCAGCTTTACTTATGTCTATGACGAAAACCTAAGTTTATGGGATAAAATCGAAACCATCGCCACTAAGCTTTATGGTGCAACCGGTATTAGCGCCAGTGCCAAAATAAAAGCTCAACTCGCCGAATGGAATGTCGATTATGGCCACTTCCCTATCTGCATGGCAAAAACCCAAATGTCTTTTTCTACTGATCCTACTGTTAAAGGAGCACCGACTGGCCATACCTTAGAGATACGTGAACTTAAACTCGCCAATGGCGCGGGCTTTATTGTTGCCATTGCAGGTGACATTATGACCATGCCAGGCTTACCGAAAGTGCCAGCTGCTGAGCGCATTGATATTGATGATAATGGCAAGATAACGGGCTTATTTTGAACCTAGTTCGTTGCTTTGTGCGACACCCTCATTAAAGAAAACATGTAATCATTTAGCCCCCTCCTTAAAAAAGAGAGATTAGGGGAGATTTTATTAGACAAATCCCCCTCAATCCCACTTTTCAAAGGGGGGGGGGAGCTGAATAATAGTTACGCAGCATCTCTTGCTTTTAAAACAGCTAAAGCTGTTTTACTCCAGTCATCACTACTCACTATAAATACCAGCAGATAGCATGATATTTCAATACGATCCTACCTTACTGCTACTGATCTCTCTGGCCGGTCTGTATGCGGGAACTCAAAACACCTTAGCCGGTGGTGGCTCTTTTATTACTTTTCCGGCGCTGTTACTGGCAGGATTAGACCCCTTATCGGCTAATATCACCTCGACATTGGCATTGTTTCCCAACCAAATCACCTCATCTCTTGCTGGACGTAAGTTAGCGGGCGGCATTGGTGAGATGAGCTTAAAAAAATTATTTGCACTCAGCGTATCAGGTGGCCTAGTTGGGGCGATGTTGTTGCTTAATACGCCTGTCACTTTCTTTACGCAACTGGTGCCTTGGTTGGTACTTATCGCCACTGCGCTATTTACTTGGGGAAGCTTTCGTAAAACGCCACTGCATACCGCCCAAACGATACCGCTGCCTTTATTGGCTTTAATACAGTTTATGATCGGTATTTATGGCGGCTATTTCGGCGGGGGTATTGGTATTTTAATGCTAGCAACCTTAAGTCTGGCCGGACAGCAAGTGCGCATGGCAACAGCGACTAAAAACGTACTCGCCATGGCCATGAACGCCTCAGCCGTGGCCTTGTTTGCTTTTTCTAGTCATGTGGATTGGCTGGCAGGATTAGCACTGGCTATCGGTGGTATCGGGGGTGGATTCTTGGGCAGTTGGTTGGTACATCGTCTACCTGAAAAAGTGATGCGTGGCTTTGTCGTGTTAGTTGGCATGGCCTTAAGCACTTGGCTATTTCTGCGCTAACGGAGCGTTTATGGATTCCCCCTGCGAAGAAAATAACTACCTTAGCGAACATGCAGAGCTCATCAGACAAAGCTATAGTCACTGGTTGCTTGCTGAACTGATCCCAGAGAGCCGCTTTGAGCTAGACTTTGCAAAACGCTTATTTGAAGCTGATTTTGCGGTGGTCACCCACAATACTGAATCGGAGCCTATCTTTACTTATGGCAATCAAAAAGCCTTAGAATTATTTGAATTTGATTGGCAAGACTTTACACGCCTACCTTCAAAGTACTCAGCAGAACCCGTTAATCAAGCTGAGCGCGAGCGCTTATTAGCCGTCGTCACAAAAAATGGCTATATCGATCATTATGAGGGCATCAGACTCTCAAAAACAGGCAAACGCTTTGTTATTAACAATGCCATCGTTTGGAATCTGATCGATAAACATCAAGTCTATCAAGGCCAAGCCGCCTGCTTTAATCAATGGCATTATTTATAGAATGGCTAGGCTTAAACCTTTCGTCCTTAGCCTTTCGTTTACGCTCAAACTGTCCTGATTTAAGTTGCTAGCCCCAATATCTATTGCACCGACCACCCTGCGCTCAACTCGAAAATACAAAAGGGTTTAACGATTGATAAACAACAAAGCGGCTCAAAGCCATAAATTAGGATAAAATATATCCTTAAGAAGAGCTTAAAAATCAAGAGTAGCTTACGATAGCACTCCCCACCTACCCTTGCGTTGTTACCAATGACTCTTGATTCATTAAAAGTAGCCGTAAAAAACACCGGATAATAAAACGATGACCCAGAAAGAATGCTTCCAAATTGCAAAATTAGCACTATTTAATGTAAAACTGCTCAATGAACTTGAAAATATAGGCCATGAAGATCTAAAAAACCTCATTAAAGAGGTTCATGAAAAATTAAGCCTAGAAGAAAAACCTGCCTTAATCAATCAAAGTACCTATTTGCAATTTGCCTATGTCACCTTAGTCTGGCTATGGGAATCCATCAACATAAAAGATAAAGATGATTTCTTTGTTAAACTTAAAGCAAGGGCGACTAAAAGAGAATTAGCGCTTCCTGATGCGAGTCAAATCAGTGGAGAGCGGGTGATTTCAGATTGGAAAATGCTAGTTTCGCTAATAAGAAATGCCCTGAGCCAAGGTAGCATTGAAATAACAGAAGATGCCTTTATCTTTTCAGATCAAAAAAAGTTTGGTAAACGAAAAGAAATCGTACCGACAACGCTGACTATTAGCGCAATACAATTAGCCGCTATCAGTGAAACGGTGTTTTGGACCTTAAACGAAATAATAGCGCCTACATCCAAATAAAATAGCGACAGCCTCTCAGAGAAGAGAGGCTTTCTCTGAGACAGACTTTTACTCTAAAAATCGCACGTCCTTACCGGCGTACAAATCTCGGCAGTACATGTCGAGATAACGACCTGAGTTGATACTTATGCATAACTAGGGATGAAAATAAGCCTATGGTGAGGTATGATAGCGACCTGCACTGGGTAACATAAAATCTCTATTTAACGTTTTATAGACCCATACCCCTATTTGAAAACATTGCCCACCCATACGACTTGAATATCATGACTCAAAGAATTGCTACTATCGAACGCAATACACTCGAAACTCAAATTACTTGTAGCATCAATTTAGATGGCACAGGTATCGCAACGTTTGTCACTGGCGTCCCTTTTCTTGACCACATGCTAGATCAAGTAGCTAGACATGGTTTGATTGATATAGACATTAACGCTAAAGGTGACCTAGAGATCGATGCGCATCATACTGTTGAAGATATCGGCATTACTTTAGGCCAAGCGTTTGCTAAAGCCATCGGTGACAAAAAAGGTCTATGTCGTTATGGACATGCCTATATTCCTTTAGATGAAGCTTTATCCAGAGTTGTCATTGATTTCTCTGGTCGCCCCGGTTTGTACTATGAAGTAAACTTTCCCAAAGCTATCATCGGCCGCTTTGATGTCGACTTGTTTAGAGAGTTCTTTCAAGGCTTTGTTAATCATGCCGGTGTTACCTTACATATCGATAATATAAAAGGTGCCAATGCACATCATATTGCCGAAACCATTTTTAAAGCCTTAGGTCGTGCCATACGCATGGCGGTTAGTGCCGACCCTCGTATGACAGGTATAATGCCCTCTACCAAAGGCAGTCTTTAATAAAGTCTAGTTGATCACCGTAGACTTGCACCTTTACTCTCACCAACGTTTTAATTTAATTTATGTCCACTGTTGCTGTTATTGATTACGGAATGGGTAATTTGCATTCAATTGCCAAAGCCCTGCAACATGCAGCGCCTGAAGTTGATGTACAAATTGTCACGAATGCCGAGCAAATTTTGCGGGCCGATCGAGTTGTATTTCCCGGAGTAGGTGCCATGCGAGATTGTATGCAGGCACTGAATCAATCCGGCTTATCTGAGGTGATTCGTGAAGTTGCTAAAACCAAGCCCTTACTCGGTATCTGCTTAGGCATGCAAGCTTTGTTGTCTGATAGTGAAGAAAATGGCACTACGCAAGGTTTGGATATTTTCTCAGGACATGTGCTGCGCTTTCCCGAGGCTTTAAGCGATAAAGACGGTCATAAGCTAAAGATTCCTCATATGGGTTGGAATCAAGTGCATCAACGGCCACATCCTTTATGGGATAAGATTGCTCAAGACAGTCGTTTTTATTTTGTGCATAGTTATTATGCAAAGCCTAATGAAAGCTCTGTGATTGCTGCAACGACAGATTACCCAGATGCCTTTGCTTGCGCACTATCTCACAATAATATTTTTGCTGTACAATTTCACCCTGAAAAAAGTCAGACAGTCGGCTTGCAGCTACTGAATAACTTTTTACATTGGGATGGCCAATCTTAAGATCACTACATGTTATTAAGGATTTTGTTTTTATGTTGTTAATACCCGCAATTGATTTAAAAGAAGGAAAATGTGTGCGCTTACGTCAAGGCCGCATGGAAGATGATACGGTTTTTTCTGATGACCCTATCGCTGTCGCAGGACGTTGGGCTGCCGCTGGCGCAAAAAGAATTCACTTGGTTGATTTAGACGGTGCTTTTGCTGGAAAACCGGTTAATGCTGACATTATCAAAGCCATTGTCACGGCCTATCCTGATATGCCAGTACAAATAGGCGGCGGTATTCGTGATGAAGAGACTATTCAAGGCTATCTGGATGCTGGCGTAGAATATGTCATTATCGGTACCAAAGCCGTTAATGAACCTCATTTTGTTAGAGATATGGCAAGAGAATATCCACGACGCATTATTGTGGGTTTAGATGCCAAAGACGGCAAAGTCGCCATTGATGGCTGGTCTAAACTGTCTAAGCATGATGTTATCGACTTAGCACAGCACTTTGAAGCAGATGGTGTTGAAGCTATTATTTACACCGACATTTCCAGAGACGGCATGATGCAAGGTGTTAACGTAGAAGCCACCGCTAGATTAGCTCGTGCCATTAAAATCCCAGTAATTGCCTCAGGTGGCATTACTAATATCGACGATATTAAGGGCTTAGGCTTGGTTGCTCATGAGGGTATTATGGGCGCCATTACCGGCAGAGCCATCTATGAAGGCACGCTGGATTTTATTGAAGCTCGAATACTTGCGGAATCTTATTAAGCGATGAGTTTAGCTAAACGTATTATTCCTTGCCTAGATGTCGATAATGGTCGCGTCGTTAAAGGCGTGAAGTTTGTTGATATCCGTGATGCCGGCGATCCTGTCGAAGTCGCTAGACGTTATGACCGTGAAGGTGCTGACGAAATCACCTTTTTGGACATTACTGCAACCCATGATAATCGCGACACCATTGTGCATGTCGTCGAGCAAGTCGCTAGTGAAGTTTTCATACCCTTAACCGTAGGCGGTGGCATCAAAACCTTGAATGACATACGCCGTATGCTCAATGCTGGCGCAGATAAGGTTGGCATTAACAGTGCGGCAGTCTTTAATCCTGAGTTTGTCAGTGAAGCCGCTTTACGTTTTGGTTCGCAGTGTATCGTCGTTGCTATTGATGCTAAAAAAGTCAGTGTCTTAGGTGAAGTAGATCGCTGGGAAATCTTCACGCATGGTGGACGTAAAGCGACAGGCATAGATGCCATAGCATGGGCCGAAAAGATGGTTACTTATGGCGCGGGTGAAATTCTATTAACCAGTATGGATAGAGACGGCACCCGTGAAGGCTTTGATTTACTGCTCACGCGGGCTATTAGTGTAGCGGTCAGCGTACCGGTCATCGCCTCAGGCGGCGTGGGTAACTTAGAGCATCTAGCCGAAGGTGTTATTACTGGCAAAGCCGATGCTGTGTTAGCCGCCAGTATTTTTCATTTTGCCGAATATACCATACAACAAGCCAAAGAACACATGGCTTCACGCGGCATAGAGATGCGCTTATGAGCAACGCTTGGCAAGATCAGATACGTTGGACAGCAGACGGTTTAGTGCCTGTGATTGCCCAACAAGCAGACAGCGGAAAAATACTGATGTTTGCTTGGATGAATCCCGAATCCTTAGCCTTAACGGTTGCAGAAGGCTATGCGGTTTATTGGTCTAGGTCACGGCAACGCTTATGGCGTAAAGGCGAAGAATCAGGCCATAGACAAAAAGTAATCGATTTGTTTTTAGATTGTGATGAAGATGTTATTTTATTAAAAATTGAACAAGAAGGCGGCATTGCCTGTCACACAGGCCGTGAAAGTTGTTTTTATCGCCGGTTAATTAATAAACAATGGCAGTCTATTGAACCTATACTAAAAGACCCTACTACTATCTATACAAAAAAATGAACGACACCTTACAACAATTAGCTGATATTCTGGAACAACGTAAACTAGAATCCGCTGACAAATCTTATGTAGCCAGTCTTTATGCTAAAGGCTTAGACACTATTCTAAAGAAAGTCGGTGAAGAAGCGACAGAAACCGTTATTGCCGCCAAAAATGGTGATAAAGAACAAATTATTTATGAAACCGCTGATTTATGGTTTCATTGTTTGGTCATGCTAGCCGATCAAGGCTTAGGACCTAACGATGTATTACAAGAACTACAACGCCGTTTTGGCTTGTCAGGTCTGGATGAAAAAGCACAACGTAACAAAAGCTAATTGGCTCACGGGACAGGTCGCGACCAGTCCCTACGGTGTTTCAAAGTTGCGTAGGATGGGTAGAGCGCTAGCGAAACCCATCAATGACATGCGTTTTATGGGTTTCACTTTGTTCTACCCATCCTACGATCGAATAAGATCATTTTGTAATTTAGGGTAATTATCCTAAGATATTACCTAATACGTCACTGGAGTTAAAACATGCACGTCAGCATCACCCAATTATTAATTATATTAGTTATCGTCATTGTGCTTTTTGGCACTAAAAAACTTCGTAATGTAGGCTCAGATCTAGGTGGCGCTATCAAAAGTTTTCGCTCAGCCATCAAAGAAGGCGAAGATGACAAAAAAACCACTGAACATGAAGGTGAAACCCTAGACGGTGAAATCACCTCCAAGAAAAACGAAAAAATATAATATGTTTGAAGTTGGTTTTTCTGAGTTAGTCATGATCGCATTAGTCAGCTTATTGGTGATAGGGCCTGAGCGCTTACCTAAAGTAGCTAGACTTGCGGGTTTCTGGATAGGCAAAGCACGCAATATAGCGGCTACCTTTAAAGAAGAAATCAAACACGAACTACACGCAGAAGAATTACGTCAGATATTTAATGAACAAGCCGAGTTACACGATTTTCATGCGGCACTCAATGAAACAAACAAAATAATTGATGCTATTCAATCATCAGCCGAACCTAACACTGAAGTAGTAACTGAAGTAGCACTAGAGCAGCCTATTACTCATGAACTCAAATAGTTTCGAAGAAGCGGCTCAACCTTTCATCAGCCATCTGATTGAATTGCGTAATCGACTATTAAAAGTCATCAGCTTTGTGATTGTGGTCTTTTTAGGGTTGTCCGTTTATGCCAATCAAATCTATAGCTATTTGGCAGGGCCGCTATTAAAGCACATGCCTAAAAACAGCACTATGATTGCCATTGATGTTGCCTCACCGTTTTTTACACCATTTAAACTAGCGCTAGTGGCCGCTATTTTTATATCCATCCCTGTTATTCTTTATCAATTCTGGGCCTTTGTAGCACCCGGACTTTATAAGCGTGAACGTCGGATGATATTTCCGCTACTCATTGCCAGTACCTTACTGTTCTTTCTAGGGGTCGCTTTCGCGTATTACGTTGTTTTTCCACTGATGTTCGGGTTTTTAACAGCCGCAGCGCCTGAAGGTGTCGCAGTCATGACTGATATTAGCAAATACCTAGATTTTGTACTCGCCTTATTCTTTGCCTTTGGTATTTGTTTTGAAGTTCCCATATTTACCATTGTCTTAGTCTGGACGGGCTTAGTTACCCCGGCTGATCTATCTGAAAAACGACCTTATGTCATTGTTGGTGCCTTTGTTATCGGCATGTTTTTAACGCCGCCTGATGCCATTTCACAAACCATGCTGGCAGTACCGATGTGGATGTTATTTGAACTCGGCTTGTTGTGCTCTAGGTTATTCGTGCATAAAGATAATGAAAATAACGATGAGCTGGATAAAATAGAACAGCTTAGCGACTAATACTATTTATCTATCCACTCATAAAGCTCTGTTAAGGTCGCATCACACTTACTGCAACGAGTGCCACAGGAGGACTCTAGCGGCATTTTTCGGACACTGCCTTTTCTAACCCACTTATCCAGCATACCCCGCAGCGCATCGGCATCCATATTAAAATGAGTCACCAAATCTGCCAAAGCACAGCGATGCTGTTGTTTTAAATAACTACGCAAATCAGATAATATCATTGACTGACTCCTGAACTTGTTTTGCCATCCCCTGCTTTCCTGTTAGCCATAATGCCACTATCACCATCACAAAAGCACTAATCAAGCCACTAATCCACATCAGAGAATAATCAGGATGACGTTCATAAGTCATGGCCTGATAAAACACCGTAGCGGTCATATAAGCAATACCGGTAGTCCAAAACACCACAAACACTGTCCAACCTGTATTGGTTTCTCTATGTATCGCCGCAGTCGCTGCAACACAAGGGGCATACAATAAGATGAACAGCAGATAAGCAAAAGCCCCCACTTTTCCATCATAGCGTTGCTGCATAGCGGCAAAGGTATTGGTCTTAACCTTTTGTTCATCGGCTGCAACCGCCATATCATCAACTGTGCCGATATTAAGACCGAGTGGATCTAATAGATGATCAGCAACCGCATTTAAGTTATCAGGTATGGTCTGTAAAGCCGCCATTAACGCTACGCTAAACACAAAGGGCGCCTTATCAACTAAACCACTATCAGGGCTTGATAATTGGCTATATAAGGCATCTAGGGTGCCTACCACAGCTTCTTTAGCCAATACTCCGGTAAAGACACCGACGGTTGCCGGCCAATTATCTTTTTCTATACCCATAGGCTTAAATAGGGGTGTTAATGTTTTACCTATTTCACTCAATACCGATTGATTGCTGTTTTCTTGGCCAAAGCTACCATCAGTGCCCCAGGCATTCAGAAAATTTAACACCAAGACCATTGGCACAATGATTCTACCGGCGTTAATCAAAAAAGACTTCAACCTGTCCCAAGTCCTAGTAAATACCCCCCGCAAGGTAGGCATGTGGTAGGCGGGTAACTCCATAATAAATGGCGAAGCTTCTCCTTTAAACAAGGTGTGACGCATAATTAAACCAGTCAATACAGCCACCGCTATCCCTAACAAATACAATCCAAAAACGATATTTTGTCCACCGACAGGAAAGAATGCCGCAGCAAATAAGGCATAAACCGGCAATCTCGCGCCGCAAGACATAAAAGGATTCATTAGATTAGTCAGTATCCGATCACGCTGATTCTCTAAGGTTCGTGTCGCCATAATAGCCGGCACATTACAACCAAACCCAACGATCATGGGCACAAAAGACTTACCCGGCAAGCCTATCATGCGCATGAATCTATCCATGACAAAAGCCGCTCTGGACATATAACCGGAATCTTCCAGTGCCGATAAAAACAAGAATAAGAAACCGATAATAGGGATGAAGGTAGCAACCACTTGTATGCCGCCCCCAAAACCTTTGGTTATCATCACCTGCAACCACTGAGGCAATGAATAATCTGCGAGCACACTACCTAAACCATCAATCAATAACGCGCCAACCGCTTGCTCAAAAAAATCAACAAAGGCCGTCCCTATATTAATAGTGAACATAAATAGCGTGTACATCACTAACAAAAAGACTGGTATGCCTAAAAACCGATTTAATACGATGTGATCTATTTTCTCTGTAACATGCCGACTGACTTCATTCAGTTTACAGACAGCAGCTTGCGTTATTTCATTAACAAAGCCATAGCGAGCATCGGCCGCCAAAATATCAATTTCATCATCCGTTTCTGTTTCTACTTGCTGCTGTAATTGACCTGTCAGGGCTCTTAGCTCCTTTCCTGCCAGTTGCTTAGCCAGCGTATCATCTTCTAGGGTACGCAGCGCTAACCAACGTAAATCACAACTATGATCACGGGCAATATCGATTAACGACAAGGATAGCTCTTCAATCGCACGCTCTAAAGCGGGCACATAATGTATTGTTACGCTAGGAATAGGCAGAGTAATCGCGGCACGATTAATATGCGCCTTTAAAGCCACTAGGCCATCTTTAGTAGAGGCGGTAATGGGAATGACCGGACAGCCTAATTGCTGCGCTAAATAGTCACAATCAATCTTAATGCCACGACTTTTAACCTGATCCATCATATTCAGTACCAAGATCATTGGCACACGCATTTCTATTAATTGCGAGGTTAAATAGAGGTTTCGTTCTATATTAGAGGCATCAATAATATTGATAATTAAGTCGGCTTGCTTTGAGGCGATATAATCTCTGGCAACTTTTTCATCTAAAGACACTTGATCATCGGCAGCCTCTAAAGAATAGGTACCGGGCAAATCAACTAACTCAATCAGCTTATCTTCGTAAGTGTATTCTCCCGTTTTCTTTTCAACGGTAACGCCCGGCCAATTACCTACATGCTGCTTAGAACCTGTAAAAGCATTAAAAAGCGTGGTCTTTCCGCAATTAGGATTACCAACGACACCTACCGTAAAATCAATGTTCATCACTGCTTCTCTATCAAGACCACGGCGGCTTCGTCTTTACGCAAGGTGAGCGAAAAGCCACGTAATTTAATTTCTACGGGATCGCCCAATGGCGCGAAACGAGTCACGCTAAACGTAGTTCCCGGCGTTAAGCCCATGGCGAGCAAGCGCTTACGATAGGCTTTACCTTCAGGTTCAAAGCCTATGATTTTGCCTAGATCGCCGACCTTAAGATTTTTTAAGCTTAACACGCTATTTGGCTCCGTGGGGTATCAGTGACCGTCCTAAAGACGAGTCGCCAATAAGGAATGGTTCTCATTAAGAAATAATATAGCATAGTTTTAAACACACTAACACCTAGTCAACTTAAGTTAAGTGTAATAGTGAGCTTAGCAAGCTCTATCTTGTCAATATTCCACACGGCTAAACAGTTAAATATGAATAAATTGTGCTGATGACTGGCAATAACCGCCCGTTCAAATTAAAATGTACGCTTTGTTGTTGATAACACTCGATAACCGCATTGCGACACTCCATTTCAACGGATTTTTAATGACTGATTACAAACTAACGCACCTTAAAGAACTCGAAGCCGAAAGCATACATATCATTCGTGAAGTCGCGGCTGAATTTGAACGCCCAGTCATGTTGTATTCCGTCGGTAAAGATTCTGCGGTTATGCTGCATCTAACCATGAAAGCCTTTTTTCCTGGCAAACCGCCCTTTCCCATGATGCACGTGGATACCACGTGGAAATTCAAGGAAATGATTGAATTTCGTGACCAGATGGTCAAAGATCTTGGTTTAGACCTATTGATACATGTTAATCAAGACGGTGTTGAACAAGGCATAGGGCCATTTACTCACGGCAGCAAAAAGCACACCGATGTTATGAAAACCGAAGGTCTTAAACAAGCCTTAGATAAATATCAATTTGATGCAGCCTTTGGCGGCGCACGCCGTGACGAAGAAAAATCTCGCGCTAAAGAACGTGTTTATTCCTTTAGAGATAAAAATCATCGCTGGGATCCTAAAAACCAACGTCCTGAACTATGGAATATTTACAACGGCAAAATAGACAAAGGTGAAAGCATCCGTGTCTTTCCTTTATCTAACTGGACAGAGCTAGACATCTGGCAGTACATCCATTTAGAAAACATCCCTATCGTACCGTTATACTTTGCTAAAGTACGCCCTGTTGTGGAACGTGACGGCATGTTGATTATGGTGGATGATGAGCGTATGCCGATTGCTGAACATGAAAAAGTTGAAATGAAAAAAGTGCGTTTTCGCACCTTAGGCTGTTATCCCTTAACAGGCGCTGTCGAATCCAATGCCACCACCCTACCCGAAATCATTCAGGAAATGTTATTAACCACTACCTCTGAACGCCAAGGACGACTCATAGATCACGATCAATCGGGCTCTATGGAACAGAAAAAGCGCGAAGGCTACTTCTAGCCTAGACAAGACTAATCCATCAGTTACAGGAAAATGTGCTTTACATTACTTGATTTCTATCCGGCTTCGTAGATTAATAGCATGATAAACCGTATTAAACTTAATAACTTCGGCCCTATGGATCAGCTTGATTGGCAGAAATTAGGTAAAATAAATCTGATTATTGGCAATAACAGTAGCGGTAAGACTTTTTTGCTTAAAGCCATGTATAGCGCCATGCGCACTTTAGAAGAATACAAACGCGGAGACGATCAGCGCAAAGCTTCTGAAATTCTTGCCGAAAAGTTATATTGGACGTTTCAACCAGAAAAGATAGGCGATTTAGTGAGTAAGCAAGCTGACTCGCCATTATTTCTTGAGCTAACACTTGATGATAAAACGTTCGATTATAGTTTTGGCAAAGATACCATTAAATCGATTTCAAGCGTAGAAAACCATATTGGTTCACGTACTAGCAATTCAATATTCCTTCCCGCCAAAGAAGTATTATCGCTGCATAACATTATTTTAAAATCGCGCGAACAAGATAAGGTATTTGGTTTTGATGATACCTATCTTGATTTAGCCAGAGCACTACGCCTGCCCACAACAAGAGGAAATAATTACCCTGAGTTTGCACAATCCCGCCAGCAATTAGACGATATGTTCGGTGGAAAAGTTGACTATGACGAGTCTTCAGGACGCTGGCAGTTCAAAAAAGGAAAGCAAAAATTTCCGATAGGGGTTACCGCTGAAGGCATTAAAAAAATTGCCCTGTTAGACACCTTATTGGGTAATCGTTATCTCGATAAAAATTCGGTTGTTTTCATTGATGAGTTAGAATCTGCCTTGCATCCTACTGCCATTTCTAAATTCATTGACATCTTAGCAATACTTGCAAGTTGTGGCATTCAATTTTTTATTGCCAGTCACTCTTACTTTGTCATTAAAAAATTATTCCTGATTGCTCAGGAACAAAAATTATCTATTCCGACGCTTTCAAAAGACAGCGATACTTGGCAACAATCGAATTTATTAGATGAAATGCCTGACAATGCCATTATTGAAGAGTCGATTCGATTATACAAAGAAGAAATCGGACTGGCATTCAAATGAACGTGGAACCGATTATAGAATCTGGTATGGCTTTTGGCCCTTATCCCGATGGACATCTTTTTTATATCGAGAAAAGTGCGGTTATTGGTAAAATCAATAAGAACGCAAAAAAAGACGAGGGCGTACAAATTGCAGAGCTCTTATTATTAAAATTAGAAAATGAATTGCCAACCATTTGGGTAATAGAGGCGAAATCAAGCTCACCACAACCCAGTAATCAAATAGATTTCGATGACTATATTAATGAGATCAGAGAAAAGCTTAGTAATAGTTTGTCGTTATTCTTCGCCCTTTATTTAAAAAGACATTCCACCTGTGAATCTGAACTTTCAAAAGCTTTTCAACAAGCGAATATGTCAATTGTACGTTTCAATCTTGTTTTGATTATTCATGATCACAATGAAAAATGGTTGCAACCACTACTAGACGCACTGAAAACATCACTTAAACCAATGGTTAAAATCTGGAACTTATCGCCAACTTCAGTCAAAGTCCTTAATGATAACGGCGCTAGAGAATTAGGATTAATCGAATAATATTTTAATCGCTATCAAATATAGCTGTTTACTACCCTACTTTATACAGTTTTTAGGAAACCTCATGTCCCACCAATCCGATTTAATCAGTACCGATATAGATGCGTATTTAGCGCAACATGAAAACAAAGAATTATTACGCTTCTTAACCTGCGGCAATGTTGATGATGGCAAAAGTACCTTAATTGGTAGGTTGCTGCATGATTCTAAAATGATCTATGAAGATCAACTAGCCGCCGTGCTAGCCGATAGCGTTAAATCAGGCACCACAGGCGCTGGCAAAATAGATTTAGCCTTATTGGTTGATGGTTTGCAAGCCGAGCGTGAACAAGGTATTACCATTGATGTCGCCTATCGTTATTTTTCTACCGCGACACGCAAATTCATTATTGCTGATACACCCGGGCATGAACAATACACCCGCAACATGGCCACTGGCGCTTCGACCTGTGATTTGGCCATCATCTTAATTGATGCGCGTTACGGTGTACAAACCCAAACTAAACGTCATAGCTTTATCGCCTCTTTATTAGGCATACAACACATCATTGTTGCTATCAATAAAATGGATTTGATGAATTATAGCGAAGCGACCTTTAACGAAATCAAACAAAGCTACTTAGACTTTACCAGCACCCTAGATTTACATGATATTTGTTTTATCCCCATGTCAGCCTTAGATGGTGATAACGTGGTTAATGCCAGTGAAAACATGCCTTGGTATACCGGCGAACCCTTAATGGCCGCGCTTAATAGCATTGAAATTGCCAACGACCATAACTTTACCGATGCGCGCTTTCCCGTGCAATATGTTAACCGCCCTAACCTTGATTTTCGTGGTTTTTGCGGCACGGTAGCCTCGGGTGTTTTTCGTAAAGGCGACCTCATCACCGCACTGCCCTCAGGTAAAAGCAGCAAAATAAAATCGATAGTCACTTACGATGGTGACTTAGATCAGGCTTTTCCACCGATGGCCGTCACCTTAACCTTAGAAGACGAAATTGATATCAGCCGTGGCGATATGCTCATAGGCACAGAACAACTAGCGCCTATTGTCGCTGATCAATTTAAAGCCACTATCGTTTGGATGACCGAAAAAGCCTTAACGCCAGGCCGTCAATACATTCTTAAATTAGCAACTCGCAGTGTCTCAGGTTCGATAGCATTGATACATCACCGTATTGACGTCAATACCTTAGAACATCATGATGCACAAGCCTTGCAACTCAATGAAATTGGTTCTTGCACGATTTCTGTGAATGCGCCGGTAGTCTTTGATGCTTACAAAACCAACAAAGGCACTGGCGCGTTTATTATTATTGATCGCTTGACCAATGGCACAGTCGGTGCTGGCATGATTACCGGTGTCTGCGATGAACAAAACCAACTACCGGTCAGTACTGAAGAGCGTGCTGCCCGTTACAGCCAAAAACCAACCGCGATAGCCTTAAACGGAGCGACCAGTAAAGACAGCGCTTATTTACTGGAAAGAAAGTTATTTGATAATGGCCATGCCACTACCGTATTAGAAACCCAAAATACCGCATTAATTTTAGCCATCAAACATGCAGGCTTACTGTGTTTATGCGTGAATTACAGTGCCGACCTAGCGGATATTAGTTTTAATACCGACCTACAATCAATTGATGATATTTATAGTGCCTTGAAAGAGCAACATATTATTTATTAAAGCGATAACCATGCCCATGCTGGACGGGGTTTGCACCCCCGTTCTTAACGTTTAAGGTTTCGAAAGTTATTGAAACATTCAAACGTTTCGGTCGGGGTTATAAACCCCGACCGGCATCATAATGCCAATATCAAACGTTTGAGACGGGCTACCATGCTGGACGGGGTTTGCAACCCCGTTCTTA
>Ga0214235_1000264_pt1 | contig 25319 bp, 22 predicted proteins | sample TroBogypolimnion_2_FD_153073 | JGI IMG/M metagenome (GOLD analysis project Ga0214235, IMG submission 153073) | Freshwater microbial communities from Trout Bog Lake, WI - 15JUL2008 hypolimnion | ecosystem: Environmental > Aquatic > Freshwater > Lake > Hypolimnion/Profundal zone ... | reverse complement strand
TTTATCGGTTTAACAGGCGCTTTCATCTTGAGACGCTTCCGTTGCATCTAGTCGTCGCTGCAATCAGTATTGGGCCTAGGCCATTACGGTGGCTTCGCCAAGCTGAAGCATCTTGCTAATCAGGAGGCTTTATGGGCAATATTTGCGGTAGAAATAGCTCTTTTTGCTGGCGAACTCACTATGTAATCCGGAACTAAATGCTGTTGCAGCATCCACTCCCCCATCCGCTGTACTGCTGTTTTACCACGTTTTTTTAAAGGCCGGTCAAAATCATCGACGGCAAGGTCACGATCAGATTTCCCATGCCTTAGTAAGCATAATTCTTTACTCATATTAATCACCAATATATTTAAAAAGCAGGCAACATTAAAACTAGGTTACGATAGCCTTTCATTATGACACTGTCATTAAAAATTAATACGACATTGTTATTATTAAAGGGCATCTCGTTAATCCGACTCATAACACTACCACCATTCAACTGTCATTATGTCTCTATCATTTAACTTTATAACTAGCTTAAGCGCCAAGAAATTTATTGCTAAACTAAGCGATAAAGCGACTGTGCAATTGGTTTCTAAGCAATATTCGTTAAAAACATATTATGACAGCTTTGATTGGCGACTTTACACAAAGGGAATCAGTTGTGAATTTAATCGCTCAAAAACAAACTCAAGCCTTATATTAAGGACACTTAGCGATGACTCTATTTTAGCAAGTGTCGACCTAAATGAAGTACCTAACTTTAGCCATCAACTACCTTCTGAGCAAGTTCGTAACATTATTGGGCCATTACTAGATTGTCGAGCATTAATGGCAGTATGCAATCTGGATTATGAAACGTATAGCCTGAATATTCTCAATAAAAATGAAAAAATCATCCTACGATTAGTTTTAGAAGAACACGAACTATTTGATAACCGTGTCATTTTGCTGCCGATTAAAGGCTACAATAAAGCCATAGAACACATTGCAGCATTACTCACAACAGATTTTGCCTTAATTCCCTCACACAAACCGCTACTTCTAACGGCTTTGCATATGCAAGGCCGCAAGCCTAATGACTATAGCTCAAAGTTAAATGTTAACTTAGATCCTGATATGCGTGCAGATATAGCCACTAAATATATCTATAGCCATTTACTCAAAGCCATTAAAGATAATGAACAAGGCACCATTGCCAATATCGACAGTGAATTTTTGCATGATTTTAGAGTCGCCGTGCGTAGAACTCGCGCAGGACTTAGTCAACTTAAAAACCTATTACCTGAAGACGCGAGTCAATACTATACCGATTTCTTTTCTTGGCTAGGCCAAGTTACTGGCACAACAAGGGATTTAGATGTATATCTGCTAAATTTTACAGACTATAAAAACAGCCTTCCAGAATCAATGCGAGATGATCTACAGCCACTTTATGATTTTCTGCTGACTAAACAAAAGCACGCTCAAAAAGAATTAGCCACAAAATTACGCTCCAGTCGATATTTAACGACTATTTCAGAATGGGAGCAGTATCTTAAAGTCCAAGCGCCACTTAAACCAGTAGAACCCAATGCTAAATTATCCATTAAACAACTCGCTGATCGACGAATTTGGAAGAATTACAAACAGGTATTACAAGAAGGTAATGCCATCAATGAACATTCGCCGGCTGAAGCATTGCATGACCTAAGAAAATCATGCAAAAAGTTACGCTATTTAATGGAGTTTTTTCAAAACCTTTATCCTGAACAACAAATAAAAGTCTTCATTAAAAATCTAAAAGGCTTACAAGAAGTCCTAGGTGATTTTCAAGATTATGCCACTCAAGAACTGACGCTAAAACAATTCAGCGAAGAAATGTTAGCCAATCAGGTGCCAGCCAATACACTGCTAGCCATGGGCGTACTCATACAAAACCTAGATATTCTTAGAACTAAAGCACGAGACGATTTCTCTGCTAAATTTATATTTTTCAAACACGAAGACAATCAAGAGGCGCTTAAATCTTTATTAAAAGGCTAATCGTCAGACTATCCTGCCTAGCGCCTTTACTAAACAACCACCAGCTAAAGCTGGTGGATTAGATCTATCGACTAAAGTCGGGATACGGGTCGCAAGACCCATCTATGTTTCTGTCCTAAAATTATTATCGTTCTTTAAGTTAAAATGAGCCGCTCAATGTAAGTTACAAGTGTTGCTTAATGTGATGATTGTGCTGTCATCTTAATTGAAGAATCAATGTAGAAAATGTCTGGGTCTTATACGCGTTATTGCATCAACTCTAGGTTGTCTGTATCCTGCGTACCCATGCAAATAAATCTAATTTCAGTAGGAAACCGTATGCCCAGCTGGGTACAGCAAGGCTATGATGAATATGCCAAGCGTTTACCGCGTGAGTGCGAGTTGGTGCTTAAAGAAATTGCTCCAGGCAAGCGTACAAAAAATAGCGATGTTGCCCGAATTGTTAAAGAGGAAGGTGAGCGTATGATTGCGGCTATTCCTCAGGGTACGCATATTGTAACCTTAGATATACCTGGCAAACCATGGTCTACGCCTGAGTTAGCTCAAGCCATGCAGCGTTGGTTGGAAGGCGGCCAGCATGTTGCTGTTTTAATAGGTGGACCTGAGGGCTTAGCGGATTCGGTTAAACAATTAGCTAGAGAGTCTTGGAGCTTATCTAAGCTTACCTTTCCACATCCGTTAGTGCGTATAATTGTTGCCGAACAGATTTATCGCGCTTGGAGTATTCTTAATAACCACCCGTATCATCGTTAATGACTGCACAGATTATTCTCGCTTCAGCATCTCCTCGTCGACAAGAATTGCTGGACCAAATTAATGTTACTTATAAAGTATATCCAGTAGATATTGATGAAACACCTAGAGCCAATGAGTCTCCATTAGCTTATGTACAACGGCTAGCCGCAGAAAAGTCTGCTGCCTGTAAGGCACGATTGAACCCAGATAGACCCATTTTAGCAGCCGATACGACGGTTGTTTTGGGAGAAATGATTATGGGAAAACCCAAAGATCAAGCAGATGCTCTAGAGATGTTGATGCGCTTATCTGGAAAAACCCATCAGGTTTATAGTGCTATTTCTGTTCGTGGCAGAGTGCATGGGCAGGCCGTTAGCGTGACAAAGGTCACGTTTAGGCACTTGAACGAACAAGAAATATTAGCTTACTGGCAGAGTGGTGAGCCGCTAGATAAAGCTGGCAGTTATGCTATACAAGGATTGGGAGCTATGTTTGTCGAAGCTATAAAAGGCAGTTTTTCAGGGGTAATGGGTTTACCTTTATTTGAAACAGCCGAACTTTTATCTAATCAAGGAGTGACCATTTTCAAATGAGTGAAGAAATTTTAATTAATGTCACGCCCCCAGAAACGCGTGTTGCTGTTATTGAAAATGGTGTCTTGCAAGAAGTCATTATTGAGCGTAGCCGTGAACGAGGCTTAGTCGGCAATATTTACAAAGGTGAAGTGTGCAGAGTATTACCCGGTATGCAGGCTGCTTTTGTTGATATTGGCTTACCTAAAGCAGCCTTTATCCATCTTTCGGACTTATGTGCCAAGGATTTGGAAAAAAGAGGCACCGAAATAATTGAACATTATTTACATGAAGGACAGCATATTATTGTGCAAGTGGTTAAAGATCCACTGGGCACTAAAGGAGCCAGGTTAACGACGGAAATATCAATTCCATCACGTTATCAAGTTTATATGCCTTATTCGAATAATACAGGCGTATCGCAACGAATTGAATGTGAAGCGGAGAGAGTTCGATTAAGAGCTTGTCTTGATGGTTTTAGGCGGGAGCATCTGTGCGGCGGCTTTATTGCAAGAACAGCCGCAGAATGTGCAGAGGAATCAGTTTTGATTGCCGACATGATGTTTTTGTTGAAATTATGGGAATCGATTTCTGAAAAAATTGCCGATGCTCAGCCTAAGCAATTTATTCATAAAGATTTACCTCTGAGTATAAGAACCTTAAGGGATTTATATAAAGAAGGTATCGATAGAGTACGTGTAGATTCTAAAGAAACCTATCATCGTTTACTGGAATTTGCCGAAATTTTTGTGCCAGAAATTGTGCCCGTTATCGAACATTACACGGGCGAGTGCCCTGTATTTGATATTTACAGTGTTGAAGATGAGATTAAAAAAGCCCTAGAGCGTAAGGTTAAATTAAAATCCGGTGGCTATTTGATTTTTGATCAAACGGAAGCTATGACGACTGTTGATGTTAATACCGGTGGTTATGTCGGTGGCCGTAATTTAGAAGAAACCATTTTTAAAACTAATCTTGAGGCCGCGCAAACCATTGCTCGCCAGCTTAGACTCAGAAATTTGGGGGGCATCATCATTATCGATTTTATCGATATGAAGAGTGAAGAACATAAGAAGCAAGTCTTACAGGCACTGGAGCGTAACCTAGAAAAAGATCGGGCGAAAACTAAAATCACAGAAGTGTCGGTGCTGGGTTTGGTAGAAATGACCCGCAAAAGAACACGAGAAAGTCTTGAGCATATTCTATGTGAACCTTGCAGTGCTTGTGGAGGAAGAGGCGTATTAAAAACGGCTGAATCTATGTGCTTGGAGATATTTAGAGAAATCATTAGAGAAGTCAGATTATACAAAGTACAAACAATTTTGGTGTTGGCCTCTAATGAAGTGGTTGAGATGTTACTTGATGAGGATGCCGATATGTTGGCCGAATTGGAAATATTTTTAGGTGTACAGATCAAATTTAGAGCTGAGACACAATATAATCAGGAGCAGTACGATGTTGTATTACTTTAAGTTTCAAAGCCTAACCATTAACCTTTGTATTGCTTTTTCAGCTAAGCGTCTTTAATCGATTTTATGATTCATCATATTAAACGTGCAACTCGATATTTTATTTTTGGGTCTTTACTGGCATTAGCGATCAGTTTAACCGGCGTGCGTTTTGTGTTATCAGGTATCCAAGGCTATCAACTCCAGCTGCAAGCGCGTGTTAGTGAGTTAATGGGGACGCCCGTCATTGTTCGTCATTTAAGCGCTAAAATGCGTGGCTTTAGTCCCGAGTTGATACTTAAAGACATTACGGTTGCTTCGATTGACGCTAATGCCCCACCTGCGATTCAACTTAAAGAAATACGCTTCGCTATTAATCTTCTTGATACGCTGGTGCATCGAGAATTATGGGCTTCTTCGCGAGTGACCTTAGTGGGAACTAAATTGACAATAATTCGCAAGCTAGATGGAAGCTTTTCGGTTCTTGGTTTAAAGGCCGGAGATGAGCAGCCCTTGTGGTTATTACAGGGCGGTCAGTTCGAAGTAGTGCAAAGTGAAATAACTTTTTTAGATCAAAAAAGGCAAGCTAAGGCTCTTAGCTTTGAGTCGGTTGATTTAGCGATTATTAATGAGGCGTCGCGTCATAAAATTAATCTTTTGATGACGCTACCGGAAAAATATGGCGATAGCTTGATGGTTGCTATGGATTTACAGGGCAATGTTTTTGAAGCTTCAGCCCTAAATGGTGCCGTTTATATTGAAGGAAAAAATCTTAAATTGTCTGAATTGGCAGCGTTCGATTTGCCTATGTCGCTGAATGTTACTTCGGGTGTTGCAGATATTAATGTTTGGGCTGAATTACAGCGTGCGCAATTGCTTGCAATGACCAGCGAAGTTCAATTAAAACACTTTAATTTATTACATCATGATCATGATGTATTACCTATTGAGCAATTAAAAGCACGGGTACATTGGCAATTTTCTGATAATCAATGGCAACTTGATGTGTCTCAGTTTTTATTGGAAACAAGCGACCTGAGTGGTTTAACTAAATGGCCTGATGCTGTTTTCAGTGTTGCAGGTAGCGTTAAAGACGAACAGTTTTTACGTAAGCTTGCCGTGTTTGTGCCTCAGCTGGATTTGCAAGAAGTTGCTTTATTGGCCAAATTTATGGCGCCGTTACAGGATGAGCAGATTAATACGGTAGAGCAAATGCAGTTAAAAGGGCGCTTAGAACAATTTGCCATCTATGCTGATTTTGAAGAAAAAACACTCGCTGTTAACGGAAAATTTATAGAGCTTAGTGTGAATCCGTTTGCTAGCTTTCCTGGCGTAAGTCATTTAACAGCTCAAGTACAGGGTAATGAAAAAAAGGGCGTCATGCGCTTGATGACCGAGAGTGCAGAACTTATTGCGCCTGTCTTTTTGCGCGAACCCTTTGTCATTACTAGCCTTAAGGGCAATGTAAATTGGCTGCAAACCGAGACGGATTGGCTAGTCTCGAGCCGTTTACTGGAGTTAGAATTACACGGGCTTCAGAGTAAAGTTCGATTGAACTTAGTACTGCCCAAAACCAGTGCCTTACCCTTTTTAGATATACAAGCATCATTTATTAGTGATGACATTAGCAAATTGCTCCATTATTTACCCACTAAAGTAATGAAGCCTGCTGATGTCATTTGGTATGATCTGGCCTTTCTTAGCGGCAGAGTGACGCAAGGTGGTTTGTTATATTCCGGTAAACTGGGCGCATTCCCAACTAAAGTAGAAGACGGAGTGTTTGAGGCCAACATTGATCTCGATCAACTGAATTTAGCCTATCTTCCTGACTGGCCGCAGATTACCAATTTAGCCGGTAAGGTAGTGGTCTTACAAAATGTCATGAACGCTGAAATAACGCAAGGACAAAGCAGTAATCTTAATATTACCCAAGCAACAGTCATTAATCCCGCATTAGGAACTAGCAAACGTCTCACAGTTAAAGGCATGCTTGAGGGCGAAATTAGCGATGTATTCAAATTTTTAAAGCAGACTCCGTTAAATTCAACCGTGGGTTTTCTGGTGGACGCCGTTGTACCTCAGGGCAATACGCAAATGAAGCTTGATCTGAGTTTGCCGTTGTCTGAAGAGCTTCAGCCTATAGTTTACGGAGCTGCGCAATTTAATCAGGCAAAGCTTAATGTCAGCGCACTTGATTTATGGATAACTAAAATTACTGGAGACTTAAAGTTTACAGAATTGGGCGTTTATAGTGAGGGCATTCGAGGCGTCGCTTTAGGTCATCCTATCAAAATTAATATTGATAAAGCCGATCATCAGCAAACTTTTTTAGATATAAAAGGTAGTGCTGGAATAATAGACTTACAAAAACAATTCAAAATGCCGGGATGGGAGGTTGCTCAAGGCGAAATGAATTATCAATTAAAGTTGGGGCTACCGTTTCCCAATAGTCCAACCGAACTAGTTATACAATCTGATCTTGTGGGCGTGTCGTTGGAGTTGCCAAAATTTTTGGCAAAAACAACTTTGCAAAAAAAGCCCTTATCTTTGACTTTTGGGCTGAACGGCGAAGCAATACTGCCTATTATTTTAGATTATAACGATAGCCTAAAGGCCGCCGTAAAAGTCAATCTAGCCCAGAAACAACTTGATTCAGGGCATGTTTTGGTAGGTACAGGGATTGTTCAAAAAACAAATCAACCCGGTCTAAAGTTAGAGATTAATCAAGAGACCCTAAACTTACAAGAATGGCTGGTCATGTCGGGTCATCAAAATAAAGAAAATAAAGAAAATAAAGAAAGTGGTGTTTTAAATAATATTAGAGAAATTAAGCTTCATAGCGCCCATGCACAATGGAAAAACAGCTCTTTAGGGGCTTTTGATCTGATTTTGACGCCAGAAAAAACCCATTGGTCAGGTCTTATTAAAAGTGATGTGGCAACAGGAAAGATACAGATTCCTCTTGAGATTACCGGTACTGAAAAAATCAAGCTGAGCTTGTCGGCCCTTGATTTATCTGCATTAAAGTCCGTAGCATCACAAACTAATAGTACGGAAGACAAAGGTGCTGAACTTAAGCCAGGATTAGTGCCCGCTGAGCTACCCTTGCTTTCTATGACGAGTGATAACACTTACTGGCGGTCAGTCAATCTTGGACAATTAGCGATAGAAACTGAACGTGCAGCTCATGGCATGTTACTTAACTACTTAAAGCTAACCGCTAAAGAGCAACAATTACAATTATCTGGGGAGTGGAAAGTAAAAGGCTTGCAGTCTGAAACATGGTTGCAAGGTCGCATAGAATCAGCTAATACGGGACAACTGCTTAACCAACTCGATATTACTAAAGATTTAAAAGATGCCAGTGCGGCTGTTGATTTTTCTGGTAATTGGCTTGCCGCTCCTTATGATTTTTCTCTACAGACATTACATGGAAAAGTAGATGTTAATCTAAAAAATGGTCGTATTCTTAGTATAGAACCCGGCTTTGGTCGATTATTGGGCATATTGGCTATGGCGCAGTGGGTTAAGCGCTTACAGCTTGATTTCAGTGATGTATTTCAACAGGGCTTGACCTTTAATAGCATTACCGGTCATTTTAATCTATTAAACGGCAAAGCAATCACTCGTGACTTGGTGATAGACGCAATACCTGCGAAGATAAATATCTCAGGTCAAACTGACTTTATTAATAAAAGCTTAGATCAAATTGCCAGCGTCATTCCAAAAAGTGCTGATGCAGTGCCTATTGCTGGTACAATCATGGGCAAAGTTGTCTCGCTCATTGGGCGATCATTAACCGGTAAAGATCAGGAAGGCTTTTTCTTTGGATCTCAGTATCAGGTTAAAGGTGGTTGGGACGATGCACAAATTATTCCGCTACATGAACACGAAGGTTTGCTGCAAAAAACATGGAACGGTATCACCGGTTTTCCATGGGTACAGCAACCCAAAAATCAATAATAGGGAGACGACATGAGTAAATGCGCAGCCATACAAATGGCATCGAGTCCAAATATCGGTTTTAATTTATTGGAAGCCGAAAAACTAATCGCCGAAGCCGTTAAAGCCGGTGCAAAATTAGTCGCTTTGCCGGAAAACTTTGCCTTGATGGGCGATCATGAATCCGACAAACTTAAGGCTAAAGAAGTTGATGGCACAGGTCCAATACAACATTTTTTAGCAACCGTCGCCAAAAAATATGCAGTGTGGGTAGTGGGTGGCACTATTCCTTTGGAAGCGGATGATGCCAATAAAGCACGGGCTGCCTGTCTGATTTACAACGACCAAGGTGAGCGAGTGGGTCGCTATGATAAGGTTCATTTATTTGATGTTAATGTACCGGGCACTAATGACGTTTATCGTGAATCAGACTCCATTGAGCCGGGCATAGAATCACACGTTTTTGATACGCCTTTTGGTAAATTGGGCATTGCCGTTTGCTATGACCTACGCTTTCCGGAATTCTTTCGAAAAATGAGTAAAGAAGGGGTAGAGATTTTAGTCGTGCCTTCTGCCTTTACCGCAGAGACAGGTGCGGCTCATTGGGAAATATTATTACGGGCTAGAGCGGTAGAAAATCTCTGTTACGTGATTGCACCGAATCAGGGTGGCTTTCATCTTAATGGTCGTAAAACCTTTGGTCACAGTATGATTATAGATCCTTGGGGTACGATATTAGATTGCTATAAAACAGGCGGTGGTTTTGTTATGGCAGATATTGATCAAGAGCGACTCGAAAAGGTGCGAGGCGCTTTTCCTGTTTTAAATCATCGTCGTTTTTTCTGTGAGTAATATGAAAGTCATTGTTAAAAGCTTAATATTATCCTTAGGTTTAGTTTCTTGTGGCGCTCCGACGGAAAGTCGTTATAGAGATACGGCCATGCTGGAGCGACCTCCTATTTTACCCGTGACACATCAATCAGCAGAGCAGTCAGTGCTAGCCGATAATAAGTTAGGGCAAAGAAAATCTGAGCAAGAACATGAAGGCCCCAGTGTTTATATGACGAACACAACGCCGCCGTTATTGATGATTAGGCAGCCTCTTGAGTTAGGATGGGATACTTTAGGACATGCTTTAAAACAAGATTATCTAAAAGTCTCTGATCGTCAGCAAGAAAAAGGACTTTATTTTATAAGTTATAGTCCTGAAATAGTCGAAGAGAAAGACAGTGGCTTTTTTGACAAAGCCATCTCCGTTTTTAAGAAAGATCGTCAGGAAGAGCATTACGTCTTAACCGTAACGGAGCAACACTTAGAAACCCAAGTGAGCATCTCGGTTAACCAACAAAAACCGACTACAGAAAATAATGTTAGCGCCTCTTTACCCTTAGCGGAGGATGCTAATAAACTCTTATTGTTGATTTATAAATCAATGAGCGATAAGCCCCAGCCTGAGAAACAAGAACAGAAAAAAACGGCTAGTCGCCATAAAAGCGATTAATAAAAGCCCTTGCGTATCCTAATCCTGCCAACCGGTATCGTTAAAATTAACTAAACGTCTGATGAAATTATTAAACCTTGTAAAACAAGCTATTTTAACGCCCGTTGGCATACAAGATAGTGATATCGAAAAAATCATGAGTAGATTGCTAAGCTCACCTGTGGATGCGGCAGATATTTATTTTCAGTCCAGTCATAGCGAGTCTTGGGTTATGGAGGGCGGTATTATTAAGGAAGGTAGCCATAATATCGAGCAAGGTGCAGGTGTACGAGCAGTGTCGGGTGAAAAAACGGGCTTCGCGTATAGCGACCGGATTGAATTACCGGTATTACTAGAAGCGGCTAATAATGTTAAGTCCATCGTTCGGCAGGGTCAAGAAGCGCAAGTAGGTCTCAAGCAGGCAGTAAACTGGCCACAGTATTATCCTATAGCCAATCCGTTAAAATCCTTATCCGATCAGCATAAGATCGAGTTATTGCGTAGAGTTGATACGGAAACCCGAAAATTAGATAGTCGCATTGAAGAAGTCATTGTTAGCTTGGTAAGTGCCCATGAAAGTATTTTGGTGGCTAATCAAGATGGTTCTTTAGCGGCAGACATCCGACCTTTAGTACGAATGAATGTAACGGTGATCGTTGAAGAAAAAGGTCATCGCGAACAGGGCAGTATGGGCGGCGGCGGGCGTAGTGATTATAGTTATTTTATTGATCAGGATCGAGCCTTGGAATACGGCAAGGAAGCCGTAAGACAAGCCTTGGTTAATCTGGAAGCAGAAGAAGCACCTGCCGGTAATATGACGGTAGTGTTAGGCCCAGGTTGGCCAGGTATTTTATTGCATGAAGCCATAGGTCATGGCTTGGAAGGTGATTTCAACCGCAAAGGCACGTCTGCATTTAGTGGTCGTGTAGGTGAGCGAGTCGCCTCTGATTTATGTACGGTAGTTGATGATGGTACGTTACAAGGGCGACGTGGTTCATTAAGCATTGATGATGAAGGTACTCCGACAGAAAAAACCGTATTAATTGAAAACGGCATCCTCAAAGGCTATATGCAAGATAAGCTTAATGCGCGGCTAATGGGGGTTAAATCCACCGGTAATGGTCGGCGTGAGTCTTACGCGAGCTTACCCATGCCACGCATGACTAACACTTATATGTTAGCCGGACAGCATCACCCAGAAGAGATTATTCGTTCGGTTAAAAAAGGTTTGTATGCTAAAAACTTTGCCGGAGGTCAGGTTGATATTACTTCGGGTAAATTTGTTTTCTCTGCCAGTGAAGCGTATTTGATTGAAAATGGCAAAATAACCCGCGCCATTAAAGGTGCAACCTTGATAGGTAATGGCCCTGATGTACTAACTAAAGTATCTATGGTTGGAAATGATCTTGAGCTAGACAGTGGTGTGGGTACTTGCGGCAAGGACGGTCAAAGTGTCCCTGTTGGTGTGGGTCAACCGACCTTAAAAATTGATGGTTTAACGGTGGGTGGGACCAGCGTTTAGGTTTATAAAGGTACATTCGAATATTAAAGGAACTAACATGCCGGTGATTTCCTATTTCTTTGGGATTTATATTCGTATGTACCACGATGATCATAATCCGCCGCACTTTCACATAGAGTATCAAGGGCATCAAGCTTTAATGGCTATTGAAAACGGTGAGCTTATAGCGGGAACACTGCCCAATAAAGCCGTTAAATTGGTACGAGAATGGGCAAAAGATCATCAAAAAGAATTATTAGCTGATTGACAGTGCGCTATTGAGTTAAGACCATTACAAGGTATTTCAGGAGCTGACAATGATTAAAATCATCCGAGCGCAGTTTATACAGCAGAAAGTTTTGCGATTGTATTTTTCCGATAATTCATGGGGAGATTATGATTTACAAGCCTTATGTGACAGGCAAACTGAATTAGTTATTCCTTTGAATGATGAGCAGTATTTTGAGACATTTTTTATAGAGCTGGGTGCGCTATGTTGGCGTAATGGTTTGGAATTAAGCCCCAGCAACATTCACAGAAAACTTGAAGAGCAACAAAAACTGCATTATGAGTCCAATGTTGCTTAATTGAATGATAGAACGCAGTAAATAGACAAAAGACTAGCAAATCGAGCCTTTTCGCAAGATAAGGGTACTCGGCATGTTTGTTAAAAGCCGTAACACACCCTTTATAATTTAGAGAGCACCGTGCAAAACCAAGAAGAAATCAATCGATTAAAAAATATCGTCCAAGACTTATTAGATGAAGCCAAAAGCCAAGGCGCTAGTGCTGCTGAAGCAGGACTAAGTCAAGAGAATGGTCTGTCGGTGTCGGCGCGTTTGGGTGATGTAGAAACCATAGAGCATCATTGTGGACAAGGTTTAGGGGTTACCGTTTATTTTGGGCAGCACAAAGGCTCTTCTAGTACGTCTGACTTGTCTCCTGCGTCTATTAAAGAAACCGTGAGTGCCGCGTGTAGTATTGCCCGTTATACCAATGCAGACACATACTCCGGCTTACCCGAAAAGGAGTGCTTGGCGACTAATTTTCCTGATCTTGATCTCAATCATCCTTGGGATGTGAGTGTCGATGCAGCTATTGAACTCGCCATAGAATGCGAAGATGCTGCACGCTCTTTTCATGCTGAAATCAGTAATTCTGAAGGCGCCTCTGTAAATACCCATCAAGGTATTCATGTCATGGGTAATAGCTTGGGCTTTCTTCAGGGCTATCAATCAACACGACATTCTTTGAGTTGTTCGGTGTTAGCGCAGCGTGGCGAGAGTATGCAGCGTGATTATTGGTATAGCGTGTCCAGAAATGCTCAAAACTTAGAGTCTGCTGTCAACATTGGTAACAAAGCTGCTGAACGTGCCCTGCGTCGTTTAGGGGGGCGTAGTTTAAGTACTCGGCAATGTCCCGTGCTGTATAGCGCAGAAATAGCATCTGGTTTGTTATCCTCATTTATAGGCGCTATTAGTGGCGGTAATTTATACCGTAAATCATCGTTTTTATTAGATGCTATCGATAGCCAAGTTTTTCCTGAATTTGTACATATACATGAACAACCGCATTTAATCGGTGCGCTAGGCAGTGCAGCTTATGATGGCGAAGGCGTAGCAACTCATGCTAGGGACATCGTCAGTGCCGGTGTTTTACGCAGTTATGTTTTAAGTACCTACTCTGCGCGTAAGTTGGGATTACAAAGCACAGGTAATGCTGGGGGCGTGCGTAATTTAATCATTGACTCAGGTCTTTTAGATTTTCAAGGTATGCTCAAACAACTCGATACGGGTTTATTAGTGACTGAATTGATGGGACAGGGCGTTAATATGGTGACAGGTGATTATTCACGCGGAGCCGCAGGATTTTGGGTAGAACATGGTGAAATTCAATATCCAGTTGAAGAAATCACCATCGCAGGTAACTTAAAAGACATGTTAAAAAACATCGTCTCTGTAGGGTGTGATGTTGAATATCGCGGTAATGTGCGTACTGGCTCTATCTTGGTAGAGCGCATGTCTATTGCTGGGGGAATAAGTGTTTAAGGCAATAGCGGCGGTGTAAATATTTTTGCGCTTGGAGTAAAACAGCTTCAGTTGTTTTAAAGTGCTGAGCTGAAGCTCAGCACTCCACTCCACTGTGTTCGTTTAACTGTGGTCAAACTCGCTTTATAGCGCATTAACAATGTCAGCAATTAACTGCGGCCCTTGATAAATCAAGCCGCTATAAACCTGTACCAAGCTTGCGCCGGCGGCTAATTTTTCTTGAGCATCTTCGGCACTTAAAATACCTCCAGCCGCAATAATCGGAACTTTCCCCTGGCATTCAGCGGCTAAACCGCGCACCACTCGGGTTGCGGCTTCTTTAACCGGCGCACCACTTAAACCACCGGCTTCATTGGCAAAAAGATGGCCGACTATCTTATCTCTAGCGATGGTCGTGTTAGTGGCAATAACGCCATCTATAGAAAACTCTATCAATAATCGGCCTATATGGCTGATTTCATCATCACTTAGATCGGGTGCAATTTTGAGTGCCAAAGGTACATAAAAACCGTGCTCTTGTTCCAGTTTACGTTGCTCTTCCTTTAAGGCACTGATTAGGCGTTTTAAGTCATCACCTTGTTGTAATTGCCGCAAGTTCTTAGTGTTGGGTGATGAAACATTCAGGGTAATATAACTGGCCAAACTATAGGCTTTACGTAGGCCTATTAAATAATCATCAACCGCCTGCTCCATCGGCGTATCAAAATTCTTACCGATATTAATCCCTAAAATGCCGATGTAGTGGCTGTGCTTAACTTGGCTTAACAAATGATCTAACCCTAAATTATTAAAACCCATGCGATTAATAATAGCCTGATGCTCAGGCAATCTAAATAAACGAGGCTTAGGGTTGCCAGGTTGTGGCCTTGGCGTTACGGTACCTATTTCAACAAAGCCAAAACCTAAGGCCGATAGCGCCTCTATATAATCACCATTCTTATCCATGCCCGCCGCAAGACCGACAGGATTTTTAAAGTGTAGCCCCATAACGGTAACAGGTTTGTCGTTAATGCCAGCAAGCATCAGCTTGCCTACTCCAGAAACATGCGTTGCCTTTAATAGTTTAAGGGTGACTTCATGAGCCGTTTCAGGATCAAGGCTAAATAACAGGGGGCGTAATAAAGGATAAATGTTCATAGCGTAGAGTGAAGTAAGTTTAAGATGATAGCTGAAGTGCAACTGCTTTAGCGGTTGCGACCTAATTGATAAGGTTCTGGGTCTACACTGGTCGGTAGCTTTAATAGTAAATCAACCATCAATTGTGCAGAGGCAGGGCCCATGACTAAACCATTTCTAAAGTGACCGGCATTAATACTTAAATTGCTAATGTCTGGATGTCGGTCTATATAAGGTATACCCAATTCAGTGCCAGGTCTTAAACCTGCCCAATGATGCAGTAGTGGCGCGTGCCTAAGGGCAGGCAATAAGCTTAAGGCAAAGTCTGTTAAATCGTTTCGTGCTGTCTCGGTGGTGTGTTTATTAAAACCATCGTGCTCTACCGTACTACCGGCTAAGATTTTTCCATCACGCCTAGGAATTAAATAGTGATCGCCATCCAATACCATGCTGGGCAACAAGCCCGCTTCGGCTTCAAATAATAACATTTGGCCTTTAACAGGCGCAATAGTAGGCGAGGCCATTAATCCTTTAAAAAGGGCTTGAAATAATGATCCTGTCCAAGCGCCTGCCGAAATAATAACCTCCTTAACAGGGTATAGACCTGTGCTAGTTTCTATATGGGTAATGGTGTGTTGTACTTGCCTGATAGCCGTTAACTCGCAATGTTCGATGAGAGTTGTGCCCTTGTTAATTAAATCTTGTTTTAACGATTTAACCAAGCGAGGATTACGGGCTTGAGCAATATCAGGTAACCACAAAGGCTGATCAGTTTGCGTGACTAAGTCCTTAAAGAAAGAGGCTTTAGCATCTTGAAAGCGAATACCATGATGCTGGCACCAAGCAATAGCGTCATTAATATCAGGATTTTTAGTGATTAATAAGCCACAAGGCGTCCATTCCGGGTCTTTATTAGTCTCCGCGAATAATTGTGTCGCCAAGCTTGGATATAACGACAGGCTATGGACGGCTAACTGACTAATGGCATCGGCTTGTCGCCACGGATATAGGGGCAATAAAATACCTCCACCTGCCCAAGAAGATTCTTGTCCTAACAGGGCTTTATCAATAATCGTTACGCTGGCGCCGGCATTGATAAAGGCTCTGGCTGTTAATAAGCCAATAACGCCGCCTCCGATCAAAGTAATATCTGTAGTGTGAGTCATGAATCAGAAAGAAGTCAGTCGAGAATGTTGGCTTGCGAAAAATAGCAGTCCAAGCTACATAAGGGTAAGTATTAACCGCCCTCTTTACAAAGAGGGCACTAAATAATTACACATAAGGTTGTTTATAGTGTCACTATCGCAAAGTATACCGCGATATAAGTTACATTTTTGTCTTTATGCTTTTTAGGTCAGCGTTGCGCTGGCGCTACGTGAGTGGTCGTTGTAAATAAGATTAGTCAATAAACGCTGTTGTTTTTCACCTACAAGATTGTAATATAGTAGTCTACCAATCGATTGTTTCTGCTTACCCATTGATATATATCGCTTATTTTTTTGTATGGAAATAACATAAAAGCTTGTGTGGGGATATATTTGCTGATATGATCAGCGTCGTGAAATCGGATTTGTTGTATTTAAACAAATTACTTAACATAAGCCTTACGAGAGGAACACATGACATCTAATAAAAATAAATTAGGTCTAGGTATTGCCCTAGCCACATTAACTATGGCGGGTGCCTTAGTTTCTACTGCGGTTGTTGCTGATGATGCTGCAACGGCAGCACCTAGAGCGACTAAGCATAAAGTTGCTAAGCATAGAGCGGCTTATGCAGCGCCTAGCAAAATTGATATGTTAGAAGCTCAATTACGTGCTATGCAAGACGAAGTAGCTGCGTTAAGAGGCCAAGTACATACAACGGCTCCAGCGGCTAGCGCTGATGCACAAAAAGTACAAGATTTAGATGCTAGAATGGCTACTGTTGAAACAGCTGCTGCTAAGCATGCTAGCAAAGCAAAAAACCATATGATTTATTTCCGTGGTGGTTTAGCTCAGAATGATTCTGTGATGGTTGCTACTACTAGCACCACAATTACTGGTGCGACTGTTGCTAATTCTGGTATGCATAGTCAGGGTTATAATTTTGGTGCAGGTATTGATTTTAGTCTGACTGATAATATGTTTGGCCTAATGAATAAGACAGAATTGTTAGGCGAATTAGATATTAATTATGTCGACTTAGGTAGATTTAATTCCCAAATTATAGCTGCGGGAACAACAACAAATGCCCAACAAAGCATGTTGAGAATTACTGCCGCACCTAAGATTAAATTCTTTGAAGGTAGCAAACTGAGACCTTGGATCATTCCTGTCGGCTTTACTATGAACGTTATTAGTCCACCTAGCCAAGTTAATGCGATTACTGAATTAATGCCTGCTATGCATTTTGGTACTGGTGTTGATTACAACATCTGGAAAAGTATTTATGTAGGTACTGATGTACGTTACAACATGGCGTTTGGTACTTTAAACGGTACTAACGTTAATGGTTTAACTGCAGGTGGCTCTATCGGTTTTGGTTTCTAAGTAAACACTTAAAAACTTAAGCGAGTAAAGAAGGGAGGGCTTAGCTCTCCCTTTTTTTTGCCTAAAATAAAGTGAGTGCCAAAGCGTGACGGGGTTTATAACCCCATTACTAACGTTTCGAAGTTATCGAAGCACCTAAACGTTTCGGTCGGGGTTGCAAACCCCGACCGGCATGGGGAGAGGACTTTTTAGTAGAAGACTGACGATTTTATACAGCAGCCTAAAGCTTAAAGGCAGGTGTGTGCCAGTTTTTTTAGCCTGTCGCTGACTTATAAACTGATGCCTCAGAGGTGCAGGCAGATGCGCAAAAGCCATAGGCGCTGTTGGCAAGTTTTACCGCAAGGGTAAAAAGTGCGATACACTGGCTGGCCAACTTTATACAACTGCCTAAAACTCAATGGCAAATATTCTCAAGTTTTTTAGTGCGCTGCTGACTTATAAGCTTATGCCTCAGACCTACAGGCAGATGTACAAAAGCCATAGGCACTGTTGGCAAGCTTTTATGCAAGAGTAAAAAAGTGCGATACACTGTCTTCCAAAACCCGACCGGCATTGACTAAGCTAAATACTAGGAGTGCTGAGCTTCAGCTATTGCCTTTTAAAACAGCTGAAGCTGTTTTACTCCAAGCTCACATCCGTTATTAGAACGCTTAATCCGAATAAACAATGAAAACTCTATATCCTGAACTAGCCCCTTACCACACCTTCTTTTTAGAAACCGGCAGCAAGCATCAAGTATATGTTGAGCTCAGCGGTAATCCTGAGGGTTTCCCTGTTATCTTCTTACATGGTGGCCCTTGCTCTGGCACCAAACCCGATCATCGGCGCTTTTTTAATCCTGAGCATTATCAGATTATTCTTTTTGATCAGCGTGGTTGTGGCCAGTCTTTACCTTTTGGTGAACTGGAACACAATACCACTCAAGATTTAATCGCCGATATGGAAAGCATCAGGCAAACCTTAGCTATCGAGCAATGGTTGGTGTTTGGTGGTTCTTGGGGGGCGGCCTTGGCCTTGCTTTATGCGCAGCAGCATACTGAGCACGTTGCCGGCCTCATCGTACGTGCGGTGTTTTTGGCTAGACAAGCGGACTTAGATTGGTTTGCACAAGACGGCGCTAATCGTATTTATCCTGAACAATGGCAAAAGCTGATCGACAGTTTGCCTGAATCTGGCAGGGCTCAGCCCACGCAAGCCTTATATGATGCGCTATGGGATACTGATGAATTGGCAAAAAGACGCGCGGCTAAAGAATGGATGGCCTGGGGCGCGCAAGTTGCTTTAGGTAACGCTTATCAAGCTTGCGAGCAAAACGAGCATGTGACTGAGAAAATGGTTAAACAAGCGCGTATGGAATTACATTATGCCGAGCAGCATTATTTTATTAAAGAAAATCAGATTTTAGAAAACTGTGTGCTATTATCAGCCATCGAAACAATCATCATTCATGGTCGTCAGGATTTTGTCTGTCCCATAGAAGCCGGTATGCGTTTACACTTAGCCATGCCGCAGGCGCAGTACCAGATATTACCCAATGCGGGACATATTGCCCAAGGTACGGAGATGATAGTGGCCTTAGTATCGGCAACCGATCAGTTTATAGAAAATAGGCTTTTGTCTATCAATCATCCTCTTTAAAAGTTTACCCTACTGGAGTACAGCGGCATTAGACGTTGTTTAAGCCATCATTAATGATGGACTCCAGTTTTTTAAACAGATTCTTTCGCTTTTAAGCCTTTATTACTCATGCTACCAAAAAAACGTTTAATTATTGCTATGACCGGTGCAACCGGTGCCATTTATGGTGTGCGTATGTTACAGGTTTTACAAGCGCAGCCCGAATGGGAAACGCATTTAATCATTTCTTCTGCCGGTGTGGTTAATTTAAAGCATGAAATGGATATGAAGCGTGCTGAGTTAATGGCACTCGCTGATGTTTGTCATGGCATTAATGACATTGCTGCGAGTATTTCTAGTGGCGGCTTTAAAACCGAGGGCATGATTATTGCCCCCTGTTCTATGAAGACACTGGCTGCTGTCGCCCATGGTTTTGGTGATAATTTAATTTCACGCTCTGCCGATGTGGTTTTAAAAGAGCGTCGGCGTTTGGTGGTGATGCCTAGAGAAACTCCGTTGAATCTAATACATATTAGAAACATGGCCAGCGTGACAGAAATGGGCGGCATCATGTTTCCACCTATGCCAGCCTTTTATAGTAAAACCGATTCTTTAACGGCGATGGTTAACGAAACCGTCGGTCGCGTGTTAGATATGTTTGGGGTTAATGTTGAAGGGCTGTATACGCCTTGGGAAGGCTTATAGTGACTGGAGTAAAATAGCTTTAGCTGTTTTACAGCACTGAGCTAAAGCTCAACACTCTAGTTTAAGATCATAACCCACTTAAACTTAATCACAAATAAGACTCGTAGGAAAATGGCAACTAAAACAACTGCCGTTGCCCAGTTCACTGTTAATCTTTAACTGAGCATCGTGACGCATTAGCACATGTTTAACAATTGCTAAACCTAAACCCGTACCATTTACTTTTTTAACTCGCTTGACTTCGCTGCGATAAAAACGCTCAGTGACCCGTGAAATATCAGCTTTGGCAATGCCCTCCCCCTTATCTGTAATGGCTAGGACAAGGCTATTGGCATCTTGATACCAGTGTAGTTTTACAATGGAATTATCCGGTGAATATTTAAGCGCATTGCCGAGTAAATTAGTGAAAGCACTACGTAGCTCTTGTTCTTCACCCATAATGTGAGCAGGTGATTCTAAGGTTAATTCTATACGTCTAGTTGCACTTTCTAAGTCATCACCTTCTTTGCAGATCTGGCTTAATAGTGCGGGTATATCTACACAGTGTAATTTCTTCTTTTGAGTTTCTAAGCGGGTCAGCAATAATAAATCATCCACTAGATGTTGCATACGCTCAGTTTGACCTTGCATTTGCAAAAATGAATTAGTGAGTAACGGTGACTGACCATCATCTAAATCTTGCAGGGTTTCTAAATAGCCTTTTAATACGGTTAAGGGTGTTCTAAGTTCATGTGAGACATTGGCCACAAAATCTTTACGGGTACGCTCCATTTTTTTTAACTGCGTAATATCTTGTGCCAGTAATAGGCGCAGTCCAGCGCCATAGGGCACAATGCGGACTTCTAAGCTAATACTATGATCGACGGGCGACGGTATGATAACGGATGTTTGATAGTTATTAGCGTTTAGATAACGAATAAATTCAGGGTAACGAATAAGGTTAGGGATGCGTTGACCTTTGTCTGAAGCGTGCAAACCAAAGACTTTTCTAGCCGCTTTATTTGTCCAATCAATTTCATTATTAATACCTAAGACCACAGCGGCATCAGGCAGTGCTTCTGTGGATTGACGAAACTGGTCGATCATCTGGCTCAGCTTCTTTTTACGGCGCTTCTCATTTTTTTTAATGCGGTAGACATGGTAATAAAGATCTTGCCAAATACCAATAGAGCTAGGATATTTTTTGCTGGCACCTCGACTAATCCACGCTTCAAATCGGCTTATTTGCACGACTTGCCTTGCAATAATAGCCATTAGCAGTAAAAACATTAACGGCCAAAACAATCCTGTAATGCTGCCAATGATCGTAATCATCAAGAGAAATAAAAGGATTGTTTTTATCTCTTTTTCCCAGATGCCCATAGTGATTAGTCCACTAAAGAAAACCGATAACCAAAGCCGCGCACGGTTTGTACAATATCTTCACGGCCAAATTCTTCGAGAATTTTTCGAAGACGGCGTATATGAACATCAATAGTGCGCTCTTCAATATAAACACTACGGCCCCAAACCTGATCTAGTAATTGCGAGCGACTGTAGACTTTATTAGGATGTGTCATAAAAAAGTGCATTAAACGAAATTCGGTAGGACTCACTTCCACAGGCTTATCATTGATAGAGAGGCGGTGTTGTTCCGTATCGAGTATTAAATCTCCCAAGATAATTTGTGGTTGTCCTTGAGTTTTACCACTGCGACGTAACACTGCGCGTATACGGGCTACCAGTTCTTTGGGTGAAAAGGGCTTAGTCATATAATCATCAGCACCGATCTCAAGACCTCTGACTTTATCTTCTTCTTCACCTCTGGCCGTTAACAAAATGATAGGCATTTCTTGATACAGCGCTTCTTTTTTTAAGCGCCTCGCCCATTCAGCACCACTCATGCCTGGCAACATCCAGTCTAGCAAAATTAAATCAGGAAGCTTATCATCGAGTATTTTTTGAGCATCCTCCGCATCAGCGGCAGCAATTGGCATAAAGCCTGCTTGCTCAAGGACCATCATTAACATACCTCTGATAGCGTCTTCATCTTCGACAACTAGAATATTAAAGTTAGACATAATGATTAATAAAGAGAAAAAAGCTATTGTAACAAAGAGACTGTTACCCCTTTATGACAAAATTTATGAATTGAGTAAGGCTATTCTAATACAGATTACCCTAAGAGTAGTGGGCTTAAATAGTTTTCTTGGAATAGCCGATAGTTAGAGAGTATGTGATTTTCAAAATAACGCCTAAAGTCGGCATTAAAAATACGGATAGTGTCGTAAAGCCTGACGGGATTTATAACCTATACCCATCAAGCTAAGCCCATCACATTGCGACAATGCCGGTCGGGGTTTGCAACCCCGATCGAAACGTTTAGATGCACCCGAACGGCGCTATATAAGCAAAAGTAGGCCTGTTTCTTCGATGATCTTTCAAAGATAATGGCAATATCAAACGTTTGAGACGGGGTTATAAACCCCGTCTCGCCAGTGGTGACCGAGTTTATAACCCATACGCATCAAGCTAAGCCCACTACATTGCGATGATGACAATGCCAGTAGGGATTGTAAATCCCGACCAGCATTGGGGCTTGGGTTTTTCTAATGCATGAGCTACGCTTAAGCCTTAGAAAATTGTAAGCCCTTTTCATCAACATCGACTTTGATGGTATCGCCAGCGGCAAAATAACCCGACAATATTTCTTGTGCCAGTGGGTTTTCTAATTGCTGTTGTATGGCACGTTTCATGGGTCTTGCTCCGTAAACAGGGTCAAAGCCTGCTTCGCCTAATAAATCCAACGCGGCATCGGTGATTTCAAAAGCAATTTCTCTATCAAGTAAACGATGACGTAAGAACTCAATTTGTATGGCAGAAATCGCCCTAATATGTTCACGTCCTAAAGGATGAAACACCACCGATTCATCAATACGATTGATAAATTCAGGTCGAAAATGTTGGCTCACTTTTTCCATAACCGCAGCTTTCATTACCGGATAAAGGGTTTCTCCAGACAGTTCTTGAATAATGTCAGAACCTAAGTTTGAGGTCATGACGATCACGGTATTTCTAAAGTCCACGGTGCGGCCTTGGCCATCGGTTAAGCGACCATCATCTAAGACTTGTAACAAGACATTAAAAACATCAGGATGGGCTTTTTCAATTTCATCCATCAGAATGACAGAATAGGGTTTACGTCTGACTAGCTCCGTTAAGTAACCCCCTTCTTCATAACCGACATAACCTGGAGGCGCACCGATTAAGCGTGCCACTGAATGTTTTTCCATAAATTCGGACATATCAATACGCACCATTGCATCAGGGGTATCAAACATAAATTCCGCTAAGGCTTTGCAAAGTTCAGTTTTACCGACGCCAGTAGGGCCTAAAAATAAAAATGAACCATTGGGGCGATTAGGGTCAGAAAGCCCTGCTCTGGAGCGACGTATGGCATTGCTGACGGCTTTAAGTGCTTCATCTTGACCAATGACTCGTTGACTTAAATGCTCTTCCATACGCAGCAATTTGTCGCGCTCACCTTCCATCATTTTTGATACTGGAATACCGGTCCATTTAGACACCACTTCGGCAATTTCTTCTTCGGTGACTTTATTGCGTAATAAAGTCATTTTTTGATTTTCACCCGAAGCGGCGTGTTCCAATTGTTTTTCTAGGGCAGGAATAATGCCGTATTGCAATTCAGACATTTTGCCTAAGTCATTAGTACGACTGGCGGCTTCTAAGTCGGTACGTGCATGTTCGAGCTTTTCTTTGATTAAGGCGCTACCTTGTAACGAAGCTTTTTCTGCTTTCCAGATTTCTTCTAAATCAGAATATTCTTTTTCTAATTCAGCGATTTCTTCTTCCAGTATTTCTAGGCGTTTTTTAGAGGCAGCATCTTTTTCTTTCTTTAACGCCACTTGTTCAATTTTTAATTGAATCAAACGCCGATAGAGCTTATCCATTTCTTCTGGCTTGGAGTCGATTTCCATACGTATACGACTGGCCGCTTCATCAATTAAGTCAATGGCTTTATCAGGCAATTGTCGATCAGCAATATAACGATACGATAAGCTTGCCGCTGCAACAATGGCAGGGTCGGTAATGCTGACGCCATGATGGACTTCATATTTTTCTTTTAAGCCCCGTAAGATCGCTACGGTATCTTCAACAGAGGGTTCATCGACCAAGACTTTTTGAAAGCGACGCTCTAAGGCGGCATCTTTTTCTACGTATTTACGGTATTCATCCAGCGTGGTAGCGCCTACACAATGTAATTCACCGCGAGCCAAGGCCGGTTTTAACATATTGCCGGCATCCATAGCCCCTTCCGCTTTACCTGCACCGACCATGGTATGCAATTCGTCAATAAAGAGGATGACTTGGCCTTCTTGTTTGGCAAGATCACTGAGTACCGCTTTTAAGCGTTCTTCAAACTCACCCCGAAATTTAGCGCCGGCGATTAAGGCGGCCATATCTAGAGACAGCACTTGTTTGCCTTTGATACCTTCGGGCACTTCACCATTAACGATGCGTTGCGCTAAACCTTCGACTATGGCGGTTTTACCCACGCCCGGTTCACCAATTAATACGGGATTATTTTTAGTGCGGCGCTGTAATACTTGAATGGTGCGCCGAATTTCATCATCTCGTCCAATGACCGGGTCTAACTTGCCTTGTTCAGCACGTTCTGTCAGGTTAATGGTGTATTTATTGAGCGCTTGGCGCTGATCTTCAGCATTAGCATTATCAACGGGGTCGCCACCGCGCATTTGTTCGATGCCGGCTTCAACTTTTTTAGCATCGACACCAGATTTTTTCAGCAAGGTGTTTAAAAAACCTTTTTCTTCGCAAGCCGCTTGCAGAAACAATTCACTAGAAATGAATTTATCATGACGTTTTTGCGCTATTTTGTCAGTTAAGTTGAGCAATCTCGTGAGTTCATTAGAGATAGCGACATCCCCGCCTGAGCCACTCACGGTAGCGATACGCCCTAATTCTTGAGTGAGTTCGGTACGCAATAATTGAGTATTAAGCCCCATCTGAGCTAACAAAGGTTTAATGCTGCCGCCTTCTTGGTCAAGTAAAGCGATCATTAAATGAGCGGGTTCAATGAATTGGTGATCTTTTCCTAGGGCTAAGCTTTGTGCATCTGCTAGTGCTGATTGAAATTTGCTTGTTAATTTATCCATACGCATAGTGTTCACCTTTTGCTAAATAATAAGTTATGACTGATATAAGGTAGTTTTGTGTGGTTTTCAAGCAGCTAAGCATCACTTAAGTTTTAATAAGCTGTTAAACCAGTGTTTTTCTGTCATTGATCGGCATAAAGGCAAAGCACTTTGCGGTAGAACGATCATGGTCTAGCGTTTTTCAAGATTATTTTGCTGTCGATAGTCATGAGTCCGTAGGGGAGAGTACTTACTCCAGCGTCTATCATAACGATATAACGAGTTAGCGTCTACACTGTGTTGCGAATGAAGACTGAAGTTATGGTGGCGCATAACTGTAGTGTCTGTCGTAATCGTCACTATCAACATAGTTAATCTGACTTAGGAATGAGCACGAAATAATGTAATCAAGTAGCATCCCCCGCCCCCTTTGTAGAGGGGGGGGGCTGGGGGGGGGGGTT
>Ga0214235_1000256_pt1 | contig 25869 bp, 19 predicted proteins | sample TroBogypolimnion_2_FD_153073 | JGI IMG/M metagenome (GOLD analysis project Ga0214235, IMG submission 153073) | Freshwater microbial communities from Trout Bog Lake, WI - 15JUL2008 hypolimnion | ecosystem: Environmental > Aquatic > Freshwater > Lake > Hypolimnion/Profundal zone ... | reverse complement strand
AGTCGTCAGCAGTACCTGTTGTAAAAGTAGCGAGTGTAGAAAAACCAAAGCCTGTGGTAACGTCAATTAATACGGCTGTAGTCCAGCCGTCAGCAGTACCTGTTGTAAAAGTAGCAAGTGTAGGAAAACCAAGACCTGTAGTAACGTCAAATAATACGGCTGTAGTCCAGCCGTCAGCAGTACCTGTTGCAAAAATAGCGAGTGTAGAAAAACCAAAGCCTGTGGTAACGTCAACCAATACGGCTGTAGTTCAGCCGTCAGCAGTATCTGTTGCAAAAATAGCGAGTGTAGAAAAACCAAAGCCTGTGGTAACGTCAATTAATACGGCTGTAGTCCAGCCGTCAGCAGTACCTGTTGTAAAAGTAGCGAGTGTAGAAAAACCAAAGCCTGTGGTAACGTCAATTAATACGGCTGTAGTCCAGCCGTCAGCAGTACCTGTTGCAAAAGTAGTGAGTGTAGAAAAACCAAAGCCCATAATGACTTCAAACAATGCTGCTTTAGTTAAAGCATTTGAAATGCCTGTAACTAAGGTGGATGTCAATCCCGTGGTGAAAAAGGACTTGCCTGTCAGTGATAAGACCAGTGTTAATAAAGTGGTGAGTATTAATGAAGCCAAGTTCGCAGTTAAACAAGACAGCGACAAAACGCCTAGTTCGTTAGTAAAAGAGCCAATAGCTAAGGTGTTCACTATGCCTATTAAAAAGGTCTCCACTGAAGTAACTACAGGCATTATTAAGGTTGTTAAATCAGCTGGGGCAGAACCATTAAGTAAGTTACCCCCAGCCGATGACAGAAAATACTAATCAGTCGATTATTGAGAGCTCAGAGTTACTTAATACATATCCCGAGTCCAAAAAGACTGTCAATAAACTAGCGGCTCTTTTCTAAATATTTGTCTTGAGCTTCAAATGCGGCTAATTCATCAGGGGTATTAATATTTATAAAGATGGCGGGCTCATGGCTAAAATCAACATTGACGCTATTAAGCGATTTTAGCCAATCACCAACCTTGCGCTGACCACTAGCCAAATAGTCATGCAGATTCTTGGCTAATGACGTTTTAAGTGCTAAAAATAGCGGGTGTCGTTGTACGCCATCAAAGGCGATAGCAACATCGGCATCGTGCACTGCACGAGCAGTCAATAGTTGTTGTAAATGTTCTGCCTTAAAAAAGGGCGTGTCACAAGGCATAACAAGCAATAGCTCGGCATTTGTATGAATCAGCGTTGTTAAGATACCTGCTAAAGGGCCGTCAAAACTATGGGTTTGATCTGTAATAACAGGGTGGCCAAAGGCTTCGTAATCTATGAGGTTACGATTAGCATTAATGAAGGTTAGTTGGCAAACAGAACTCATGGCCTCAAGGGCATAACTGATCAAGGTTCTATTTTTAAATTGAATTAGACCTTTATCTTGATTAGCCATGCGCCTAGCACGACCACCGGCTAATATGACACCGGCTATTTTAGCGTTGTTTATTTGAGTAGGCATGGTTCAGAATATGGGGTTAATAAGGCAGTTTTATAGGTTGATTGGCGTCTTTTGCTACTTATATTATTTTAATAGTGGTCATAGCGATAGTCTAAATGATCTTAAGGAATGAGCACGAAATAATGTCGTCAAGTAGAATCCAACCCCCCCCTTTGAGAAAGGGGGCGGGGGGGGATTTTTAAAATCATAGTTGCCGAAGTTATTTCATGCACGTTTCTAAGCTATGAGGTTATAGCCGTCAGAAACTGCATTTTTCATGACATGTCATCAGCCTTCTTAGTCAATATACCCTATACTATTAAATTTGATATCTATGCAAAAATAAGGGTAGTTTTTGACTTATCACCGCGTGCTGAATATTGATGGCGAGTTAAGTTGATGCTTAAGCTTAGTTATTACATGGCATGCTATGGCCACTGGCTTTGTATTTAGGTAAGACGGAATAATAACCCCCCCTATAGGGGGTCTTTTATTTTTTGCGAGTTACCTTGCCGCCTGCCATCTTGCTTAAGCGATAACGGGCTGTTCTATTTAGGTGTCTGGTAAGCATTAATGAGCCCTCATTAATAATAACCCGTTATCTGGCTGCCATTGCTAGGCATCTGTCTAGCATGGACAGACAACTAGCGAGCATAAAATGTGACTAGCAATAGCAGCCAGACGCCTAGCAATAATAGCTAGTCATCTGGCTAACATGGACAGAAAACTGGCCAGCATAAAATGTGACCGGCAAGGGCAGCCAGGTGTCTAGCAACGCTAGCCAGACACTTAGCAACGTTAGCTAGTCATCTGGCTAGCACGGACAGACAACTGGCCAGTACAAAATGTGACTAGCAACGGCAGCCAGACGCCTAGCAACAATAGCTAGTCATCTGGCTAACACGGACAGAAAACTGGCCAGCGTAAAATCTGACTAGCAACGGCAGTCAGACGTCTAGTAACGTTAGCTAGTCATCTGGCTGACACGTACAGATGACTGGCAATGGCAGCCAGACGACTGGCTACGCTAGCCAGATAACATTCTGTCGTGCAAAGCTGCCTGGCGGTCATAACATCATGTCTACAATACAACAGCCCCCCTGTTACTGATTAAGCGCAGACTGTCTATGCCTTATGATTAGCATGGTTATCGTTAATAGTGTAGCTTTCTAATATGAGTTGCCATGCTTGTTCGGCAGTTTCTGCGTATTGAATAAGATCACGATCACTGGCGGTAATGGCTCCTTCTTCAACTAAAAAATCAAAGTTGATGAGTTGATCCCAGTAAGCTTTACCAAACAGAATAACGGGTATAGGTCTTACTTTTTGGGTTTGTATCAAGGTCAGAGCTTCAAAGAGTTCATCTAAGGTGCCAAAGCCGCCCGGAAAAGCAACCAGTGCTGCGGCACGCATCAGAAAGTGCATTTTTCGTATAGCAAAGTAATGAAACTGAAAGCAAAGTTCTGGGGTAATGTAGGGGTTGGGTTTTTGTTCACTGGGCAAGACGATATTAAAACCAATACTTTTACCATTAACATCTGCCGCACCGCGATTAGCCGCTTCCATAATGCCAGGGCCACCTCCAGTGACTACGGTTAAATTATGTTCACATAGCGTAATTAGTGCGCCTAATTTACGGGCTTCATCGTAGTAATGGCTTTTAGCCAGCATACGTTTAGCAATATCGACTTTATCAGAGTTAGATAGGTGTTGGTTCTGTTCTGCTTTGTGTAAGACTTTTTCAGCGTCAAGGTGTTCATGAATTCTAGCACTACCGAAGATAACGACAGTGGCATTGATGTTATGTTCTTGTTGGCTTAGTTCAGGTTTGAGTAACTCTAATTGTAAGCGCACGGGACGTAATTCATCGCGCATAATGAAGTCAAAATCGTCATAGGCTAAACGATAGGACGGAGAGTGACTTTGCGGGGTGCCAGCGTCATAGACGACTCTACTAGCATCTTGCTTTGCAGTGGGGAAAGGGCTGTGTTGGGGAATAATGGTTTTTTTAGTCATCGATATCTTTGATGATTAGGTTTTTGAGCAGTGTTGGTCAGTAAATAGTGGCTAGCGGTAAAACAGCTTCAGCTGTTTTAAAAGCAACAGCTGAAGCTGTTGCACTCCAGATTATCTGTATAGTCGAACTTTAACGCCATTCTCCGTGTTCCATGCGATAACGTTCACCATCTTCATGGCGATGCCAGCGATGTTCCATCCATTCGGCATTGGGTCTAGGTAGTTGTGACCATTGGCCAGGTATCCATATCCAGCGATTTTGCCAATTCCAATAGCCGGGTCTCCAAACATGCATGGCGGAGGGTGCTTGCCTGATGATTTCTTGTTGTGAGAGAGGTGGCGCATTAGGTGCCATTCTTTCGTTTTCGCGCGACTCGATATTATAAGTACGTTGCTGATTATAGTCTTGTTGTTGATCGTAATTTTGTTGTTGATCGTCGTTTGGCGGTTGATTGTAGTCTTGTTGTTGTTGTTGTTGTTGTTGTTGTTGTTGTTGTTGTTGTTGTTGTTGTTGTTGTTGTTGATTGTAGTTAGGCGCTTGATTGTAATAAGGGGGAGGATATCCCGCGAAACTTACCTTAATACTGAAGGCAACAAAACAGCCTAGTATTGATGCCTTAAATAGCCTATATTCATTTTTCATGTAGGAGCCTTATAAAGGATTATTGTCAGGTATCTTGCCTGAAAGCACTTTCAACACAGAGTATTTAAGCTTAATGAAATCCATGTTTTTGCATACGATAAATCAGAGTGTCTCTGGTAATGCCCAGTAGCTTAGCGGTTTTGCTGCGATTGCCTTTAGTCCGATTTAGAGCCTGATGTATGAAGTTGACTTCTAAAGCGTCAAGTTCTATGCCTCTTTCCGGTAGCAGTAATGCATCGATATTGGAGTTAGCATTTATAAACTCTTGAGGCAGATGCTCTAGCTCAATGATATTTCCAGCCATTAGTATACTGAGTCTTTCACATAAATTACGTAATTCACGAATATTGCCGGGCCAAGGGTAAGCCTTAAGTGCCTTCAAAGCCAGTTTGCTCAATTTGGGAGCCTCTATCGCGTGTGTAACTGCCATTATGTTCATAAAATGATTAATGAGCGCTTCCATGTCATCGCTACGTTGACTTAATGAGGGTAATTCTAAAGGAACGACATTCAATCGATAATATAAATCCGATCTAAATTCCTTGGTAGTCACCAGTTTAAGTAGGTCAGTATTGGTTGCGGCAATAATGCGCACATCAACGTGATAAGGTTTAATGTCACCTATCGCTAAACATTCACCAAACTCTAAAAAGCGTAATAGTTTGGCTTGTATGGAGTAGGGTAATGAATTGATTTCATCTAAAAATAAAGTGCCACCATCTGCTGCCTGAAAGAGTCCTTTAGTGCTAGCTGTCGCGCCGGTAAAAGAGCCTTTTCTATGACCAAATAATTCTGATTCAATTAGGCTTTCTGGTAAGGCAGCGCAGTTTAAGGTAATAAAGGCTTTGTCTGCACGCGAGCTTGCTTTTTGAATGGCATTAGCGAAGACTTCTTTACCCGTGCCAGTTTCACCTTGTAATAAAACGGTGACATCCGTTGCCGCCACCATTTTAGCGCTACGAATTAATGATTCTAATGAGGGGGATTGACCGATGATCGATTTAAAATGACTCATGATAAAGCTCTTCAGTGTATGCTCATGTGAGTATAAGCCATAGGGTTAAGCCAAGGTAAACCCGCTAATAGCGACAGAATAATCATAAATAAGCCTATGACTTGTTTAAAGCGGCTCATTTTAGATAAGCGAGTTAAAACTTGCGTCATTATGCCTACGCCCATCACGGCTGGTAAAGTACCCAAGCCAAAAGCTAACATAGTGAGTGCGCTTTTACTGATGTCGCCGGTGGTTGCAGCGAGTGCTAAGGCGGCATAAACCAAACCGCAGGGTAACCAGCCCCAAACCATACCAAAAAGATAAGCGTGGGTAAGGCTTTTTACGGGAATGAGTTTACGGCCATAAGGTTCTAGTTTTTTCCAAAAGAATACGCCAGACTTTTCAATATAGGCAAATCGTGGAAACCAGCCTGCGATGTAAAGTCCTGCACCGGCCATAATGGCAGCGGAGATGATTTGTAAAACACGATGACCCTGAGCTTCTCCTATGGGTAGTGTTAGCAATAGCTCTACTCCGCCCATTAAGGCACCCGCTATGGTATAGCTGGTGATACGGCCAAAATTATAATTAAAAACAAAAGGCAGTAGTCTTTTTTTATTATTGCGTATTTCAGGGCTCAGACTTAAAGTGAGTGTGCCTATGATAGAGCCGCACATGCCAATGCAGTGCATACTGCTAAATAAGCCCATAATAAAAGCGACTACATAGGAGGAGGTAAAGGCTGGATCAAAGTGCATCATAAGGGTAGGGAAAGCTTGAGTGGCGAAAGAATCAGGGCAAAAGACTAAAGATAAATCTACTTTAGTCTTTTAGGCTACTAACTTAAGGTAGGACAGATGCTAGAGTTAACCGTTCGCCCTGAGCCTGTCGAAGGGTGATAGGTTAAGCCGTTCATGGTTCGACAAGTTCACCGCGAACGGCTTAACCTCAAACTGTCCCGTCTTAAATTGGTAGCCGTCTTTTACTTTAAGACTTACAAAGGGCTCAAAAATTGAGCCAATATTTGACCTTGTATTTTTTCTGCCATCGCTTTGCGATTATCTGCATCACGAATGGGCCTGCCAACCACGATATAATCAGCGCCATTTTGCATAGCCATTTCGACACTGACGACGCGCTTTTGATCATCTTCTTCACGATTATCAACGGGACGAATACCTGGGGTAATGACTAATAATTTATGATCTAGCTCTGCTCTGAGCATGGCGACTTCAAGTCCTGATGAGACTATACCATCACAGCCGATCTGCAATGCACGTTTTGCCCTAGACAAGACCAGTTCACGTACATCACATTGAAAGCCTAAATCATCTAAATCGCCACGATCTAAACTGGTTAAGGCCGTCACTGCAAGTACTTTAAGATCACCCTTTTCTTTAGCGGCCGCTTCCATGATGGCATCATTGCCATGAATAGTGGCTAGATCTACGCCTTTGCTGCTTAAGGCTTTAATGGCACGACCGACGGTTGCGGGGACATCAAAAAATTTTAAATCGACAAATACTTTCTTATTTTGTAGCTTTAACCATTCAATAAAGCCAAAATAATCTCCAGACATAAAGAGCTCCATGCCAACTTTGTAAAAAATAACAGAGTCATCGAGTTCTTCTACTAAGGCCATAGCTTCGGGTATGCTAGAAACATCCAAGGCCATAATTAAGCGTTCACGGACGGGGATAGGTTTGGTTGATATAAAAGCCATAGTGTGAGTTAAATAGTTGTTAAGTAATCGATGCAAAGCACAAAAATCCGTGAACGGTCTAGTTGTCTCTTGATTTATTGCGTTTTTAAGCCTGCTTTATGCCAAGCAATTAAGCCACCTTCCATATTTTTGACGTGGGTAAATCCAGCTGACTTTAAGATGTCTAAAGCTTTTGCAGAGCGTGCGCCAGAACGACATTGAGTAATAATGCCACTATTTTTGTAAGGCTGAAGTTCAGATAAGCGATTGTTTAATTGTGCCAAGGGAATGTGAATTGCACCGGGAATATGTACGGTATTCCATTCGCCATCTTCTCGCACATCAATAATAACGGCCTTTTTTTCAGCCGATAAAGTTGATGCGTCTTGGGGGGATATTAATTCTAGGGTATCAGTACTTGCTTTAGCCGCATTACAACCCAACATGGAAATGATGAAGCTTAAACGGCAGTATTTTAAAAAGTTTCGCATATCATCCTCAAATTATTGAACTAAGTAGGTGAGTGATAATGTTATCATCGCGCCCCATTAAATCTACGTGTAACACTTGCAGAAAGCGATATCTTACAGTAACTTGATTTTACTTTGAATCAATATTCTCACTTTTAAGTAAATACAATAATTATGAACTCAACATTAGTACAAATGACTCTGTTAATGGCTAGCGGAGTTATTTGGCGCTTGCTAAAGCCCGCAGGATTAGAAGCTGAACAAACTCGAACCGTATTAACGACTTTTGTTTATTATCTGCTATTGCCAGCTATGGTGTTAGACGTACTATGGACAGCGAGCATAGGCTTACAATCTTTTCAGTTTAGTTTATTGGGGATTAGTAGTATTGGCGTTGCAATTGTCTGTATTTGGGCGGTTGGTACTTTATTTAAGTTTGAACATAAGCGTCTAGGTGCCATGATACTAGCGGCGGCCTTTCCTAATGTGACTTATCTGGGTTTACCCGTGTTAGAGCAAACCTTTGGTAGTTGGGCACGCTCAGTGGCCATACAAATGGATATTTTTGCAACGTCGCCGTTCTTATTTACTATCGGTATTATGATAGTACGACATTATGGCGTTGATGATTCTGAAAATCCAAAGTCAACCTTGTCTTTTTTGAATGCCCCGCCTTTTTGGGCGGCGGCTTTAGCCGTGTTATTAAATCTTAATGGTGTCATTGCTCCCGATTGGTTATTGGGTACCTTACAAAAACTATCGGCTGCTGTAGTACCTTTAATGTTGTTTTCATTAGGACTTGCCTTAAGTTGGAAGGCGATCAAAATTAAAAATATCCCTTATGTACTACCGGTTGTTTTAATTAAGATACTAATAATGCCGCTGTTTGCAGCGATAGTGGCCAGTTACTTACCCATGCCTGGGCCGTTTAAGGCTGCTGCGGTTATGGATATGGCCATGCCAAGTATGGTTTTGGGCGTGATTTTTTGTGATCGTTATAAGCTAGATAGTGCCTTGTATGCGATGACAGTGACTGTCACCACAGGGTTAAGTTTACTCTCACTGCCATTTTGGCATGCTGTACTTATCCATGAGTTTTTAAAATGAATCCATTACTGGAAATATTTTCACAAGGTGAGGAGTTAGTCACCGGACAAATAGTGGATACCAATGCGGCTTGGTTGTCGCAACAGGCTGTCGCTTGTGGCTTTACCGTTACTCGACATACGGCTGTTGGCGATAAACTATCTGAGCTGGTTGCCTTATTAGTAGAGATTGCTCAGCGTGCCGATTGTTGTATTTGTACGGGCGGCTTGGGGCCTACCAGTGATGATTTGACGGCATTGGCGGTCGCCGAAGCTTTTGATCGTCCGTTAACATTTGATGCTAAGGCTTATGAGCAAATAGCCCGTTTCTTTGCTAATCGATATCGAGAGATGCCAGAATCAAACCGTAAGCAAGCCATGCTTCCGCAGGGTGCAAAACGACTGGATAATCACTGGGGAACTGCGCCAGGATTTTCAATCAAACACGGACGCTGTTGGTTTGTTTTTTTGCCTGGCGTCCCTATGGAAATGAAGCATTTATTTCAGGAGCAGGTTCTACCTTCATGGCCTCAGCGCTATTCTTTACAGCCGAGATTATTAATTACCTTTAAGACTTTTGGCATAGGCGAGTCGGCTTTACAGGAGTTGATTAACGGCATTGAAATCCCCGCGTTGGTAGACCTGGGTTTTCGTGTGGGTACGGATGATGTGCATATTAAATTATTGTTCCCATCGGATTATTCAAAGCAGGACATGAGGGTATTAATTGCCGATTTCTCAGCACAATTAGGTGAGTTTGTATTCGCTATTGATGGCTTAGGTGAGGCAACAGGTGATCTGGTTTTTGCAATCAATAAGCAGATGGCTGCTAGAAATCGTACTTTAGCGGTCATAGAAACTATAAGTCACGGTTTGCTGGCAGCAAAATGTATCGCTTGTGATTGGTTGCTCAGCGCAAACTACCAGCAATCTTCAATTAAGTCAGATGCTGCGATAGACGTAATGGCTATCGCCGAAGCTATGGCTTATGAGCACAAAAAAAACAGTGCAGCTGACTATGTATTGGTACAGCTTTACACGGGTGATAAGGCTTGTTTGTACAACAAAGAACGATCGATAGTAACTTATATTGTGCTTTTAACGGATACGGGTTTACATAAGATCAGCCATTCAATTGCAGGCCCTATTCAACGCAAGCAAAATCAAGCGGCTTTATGGTCGCTTGATTTATTAAGGCGTTATTTAAGTGGCTTTGATTAGGCTATTCCAAGAGCGCACTAATGTTGCCTGAATGGAGTTTTGTAATTGTGATAACGACCCTCCTGCTGAATAACTGAAACTGACCTGTAGTAAGTGGCCTGCTTTAATCACTATTGGCTCTGGTAAAGGTAAGATCATGTGAGGGTTATGCCATTCAGTGATTTCGTTATCAGCGCTAGATATACATAAGATGTTTTTAGTAAAAAAACGTAATGCGTTAACAACTGAGCCAGTTTCTAGTGTAAATACACCTTCCCAACTAAATTCTTCAGACATCTCTTTAGTAAAATCTACAGTGCTATAAACTTGTGGTGGCGCTAATTCCGTGGTGTCTTCTTGGGGGGCTATCGGTATTTGGAATTCTATGATGGGCGCATGAAAGCCCATAAACACATAGTTCTGCTGTATAGGTTGAACGGCTAAAATAACCGCTTCTGGCACAAAGCGTGGCAATGTTTTGCTGATTTTTTGGCTATAACGTTCTTTAAAGATTTTAATGACGTTAATTTGTTTTTCAACCAACATGACAGGATGTAGCATTTCACAAATGACTATATCAACTGGTTCAGGAGGTAAGTAAGTAAACGCATCGTCTTGTATCACTTCGATATGTTCGCTACCTTTATTAAGCCGAAGTAATCTAGTTGCTTCTTTGACTAAGTCAGGATTATATTCAACACACCATACTTTTTCAGCCTTTGCGGCTGCAAACCACGACAATACCCCTGTGCCCCCGCCTAACTCTAATACCTTAGCACCAGCAAAAACGGTTTGTTCTATCGCTGCTTTAAAAGCTCCCATTCGATATTCAGAGATCAGCATGTGATGATGATAGTGCAGGGGAATGAACTGCCCTAAATAACTGTCATTGTTATCTTGTAATTCATTACTGCTAGGTACATTAAATGTGGTCATGGTTAGCGTTTTTTTTTGAGAGTAATTAACACATTAATCAATCAAAGCTCAGAGAGCCATCTGAATGGTAATAATATTCGTAGTTGTCGTTGTAAATAAATTTAATGCGAGCCCACATATTGACCTTTTCATCATAACCGCTGTAATTCTTTCGAATGAGATATTTAGGATAATCTTTTAGATTTTCGTGTACATGATGAGAGACTCCAATATGATTAGGTCCTTTGCATTCGTGCCCTATCATAGTGGCTCTATCTATAGCGTTTCCTATCCAAAAAAGCCCATAACTTTGACTACTACTAATATCAATACGCGTGCAAAGGTTTTTTCCATGATCTATACCGATGCCAAAATCAATATCAATATATTTCTTAATCATTGGCTTTATACCCTGTTGTTCATTTGAGAGCATAAACTTTATTTTCATGGCTGTTAGTACAGCATTAGAAAGCGTTTCTTTTGAAACACCCTGAAAAAATATCAAAGCACTATTTTCAGTAAAATTAGTGACATAGCCATTGTTTTCATCAGCAATAGCACAGATGACTTCTAAATAGACGCTACGAACTTTAGCAACCGTTGATCTATTATGATTATTAAGAATTTTAGTTGAACCACGCATTTCAATATAAACGGTAGTTGCTTCAAAAAGTAGGCCAGTATTGCTGTTTTTTAATTTAGGATCACCCGGTTTAGGTACATAGGGTACATCAATGATATCCAAATCTTCATCAACGATATTTTTTACTTTGGTTTTGATATCGTTTTTTAGTGCCATATAAAGTTAGTATTCCTGTAAAAATCAAAGTGTAATGGCTGTCGCCTATACACCATTAATAATGGAGTTAAAAAATAAAAAGCGCTAACCATGTATGTAATGTTCAATATAACAATATAGATTTACGTCAGCGGTGTATTTAATGATTACTTTCGCTGTCAATATAATATTGTTTGTGACTTTGATTTAACAACTGATGTTACGCAGCTTAACAAAAAATCAATGGCTTAGGCAGCAAAAACACACAGGTAAGTTATTGATAGTTCCTAGTCGGTGCGTAACATCAGTTAACAATAATAAGTTAGTGAATGAGCTTGCATCCCTTGTTTTAATTTTGGTAAGCTTTTATCCCTTAAGTAAGTGCCGTGATGATATGCCAGCAATATTCCCTAGTCAACTTTAATGGTCTCTAAAATTAGGTCTTTCAACGGCTTGATTCATTAATAAGACTGGGGGATTTTCTCAAAAGCATCCATTATAGCTCTCTATATAAATCGTTATCTTGGCATGGGTTGGGGAGATCCTGCGTCTAGGGATGGCAATATAAGCTCGCTATCTGACTAAAATATAGAGAGTTATGATTTTTTTAGGCTGTTTTTTCTCATCAGTGTGTCCTTTATTCCGGCCAACCCTCGTTACGCTCCCTCTGCCGGAATGACGGGCTACCAACTTAAGCTGGGACAGATAACTTTCTGGAAACGCCGTGCCCCAGCCAGCTCGGCACGGGATAACCAAACCGATGACTGACTACGCCGAGCTGGGGCTCAGCGCTCCCGGAATCAATAGGCCAGCTTTATTTATCTGTCTTGTTTTAAATAGGTAGCCGAATGACGGCATATAAAACAGCTGTCGCTACCTGTGGATTATAGAGGTAATTCACACAGCTCTTTTAATATAGAGCTAGTGGTAGATACCTTTTTTAAGTGTTTGCTTGTTATAATGCCGTAAATTTTGTAACCGTATAATTTTGAGCTAGAGATTTCATGATTCAAGGTAGTATCGTAGCGTTAGTCACCCCCATGTTTGAAAATGGTGATGTAGACAAGGAGAGTCTAAAGAAATTAGTTGATTACCATATAGAAAATGGGACTGATGCCCTAGTTGCAGTGGGTACTACAGGTGAGTCAGCAACCTTGGATGAAAATGAACACTGCGATGTTATTAGGTTTATCGTTGATGTGACTGATCGTAGAATTCCTGTTATTGCCGGTACGGGAGCCAATTCAACTAAAGAAGCGATTACACTCACCCAGAAAGCTAAATCCTTAGGTGTGGATGCCTGCTTAATTGTAACGCCCTACTATAACAAGCCTACGCAGGAAGGCTTATATCTGCATCATAAAGCGATTGCTGAAGCAGTCGATATTCCGCAGATTTTATATAATGTACCGGGACGTACTGCCTGTGACATGTTGCCTGAAACCATAGGGCGCTTATCTCATGTGGCTAATATTGTCGGCGTGAAAGAAGCGACGGGGCAATTATCGCGATTTAAAGAAATCCGTGATTTAGTGGGAACTGAGTTTGCAATATACACCGGTGATGACGCCAGTAGTCGTGAGTTTTGTTTACTAGGGGGCAATGGCACGATTACGGTAACCGGTAATGTAGCGCCTCGCTTAGTTCATGACATGATCTGGGCAGCTATGGCAGGAGATAAGGAAAGCTCCTTAGCACTGGATAATAAATTAGCAGCATTGCACAGTAGTTTATTTATTCAGTCAAATCCCATTCCAGTTAAATGGGCCGTTGCTGAGATGGGTTTAATCGGTAAAGGCATACGCTTACCGTTAACATGGCTAACAGCCGATTGTTTTGATCTAGTACGCGATGCATTGCATCAGGCAGAAGTTATCTAATGAAAATTATCCTCTCTATTATCGTCATCATTGCCTTAAGTTCAGTCTCTGCGTGTACGCGTATAAAAAGTTATTTTCCTGACAAGGAAAAAGAGTATCAATACACGTCCGAACTTCCTTTGCTTATTTATCCTGCCGATTTAAAAGTTAATCTCTTGCCGGTACTGCCAGGTGCTATGGCTCATGCTGAGCCAATAAATACTGCAGCAGATACAACGACAAATGCCTTAACAGTTCCTATATCTGCGGCAAGTCATTCCAAGGCAGTTCCTCCTGCACCTGCGTCTACTCCTACGGTAGATAAAGTCTATAACGATGAAGAAGAACTCGCAGCTAAGCTTGTTACCGTTGAGCGTATTCATGTTGATAAAGGCGAAAGTCGCCTACGACTTAATGTGCCTTTTATCAGAGCGTGGCGTATTGTAGGCAAATCATTAAGTAGAAAAGCCCTAGAAGTGATGGTACGTGACCAGGACGCCGGTCTTTTTACCTTGAAATATGATCCTGATGAACAGGGTGCAAAAGAACTCTCTTATACGGACAGGCTAAAAGCATTAATTGGTACTCTACGTAGCAATGAAAAAACGTATCTCATTAAGCTAGAAAAAGACCAGCCACAAACTGACGTTACCGTGCTTGATACCAACCAAAACCCTATCGCTGATGTTGACAGCGTTAATTTGTTAACCTTGATACAAGAAACGATTAAAGCAGATTTGGCGACACATAAGTAACTGACCTATTGTTTAGTGCAGGGTATTTAGACTTAGGCGCTTATGCTCTGCACTATTAATTAAACTATTCACCTTGACTGTTCTCTCTCATGTTAAAAATTTCTGGAACCTACGCGCTATCTGACTTTCGTTTAAAAAAACTACTGGCACAATTACAAGAGTTAAACCCCAGTGTCACTGCTGTATCGGCTCAATTCATACATTTTGTTGATATTGATCATGCGTTAGATGAGCTACAAATGGGCATCTTAAGTCAGTTGCTCGCTTATGGCGCAGAACACCTTAACGTTAATGACTCGCTAGACGCTATCGTGGTTGTACCGCGATCAGGCACTATTTCACCTTGGTCTAGTAAGGCCACTGAAATTGCCCAACGTTGTGGATTAGCATCAATTAAACGCATAGAACGAGGTATTCAGTACCGCGTAGTTGCCAACGCGCCCTTAACCGTAGAGGTTAAAACTCAGTTAGCTACGTTGCTGCATGATCGTATGACGCAGTCGGTTTTACTTGGCAGTGCTGAACCTGATTTATTTAGCCACCACAGCCCTAAGCCTTTAGTGGCCATCCAGCTTATTGAGCAAGGTCGTGCGGCATTGGTGATGGCCAATCAACAATTGGGTATGGCCTTATCGGATGATGAAATAGATTACTTGACCGATGGCTTTCAAAAGCTAGGCAGAAATCCAACCGATGTTGAGTTGATGATGTTTGCACAAGCCAATTCTGAACATTGTCGGCATAAAATCTTTAACGCTGACTGGACAATTGATGGCGTAGAACAAGCGCAGTCTTTGTTTGCCATGATACGTAATACCGCCAGTCAAAGTCCTGAGGGTATCTTGTCGGCTTATCATGATAATGCCTCGGTGGCTGTAGGCTCTAACGCTCAGGTTTTTATCAGAAATGCGCAAACGGGTGAATATAGTTATGTTCAAGAAGACGCACATTTATTGATGAAGGTTGAAACCCATAATCATCCCACCGCCATTTCTCCTTTCCCTGGCGCTGCGACAGGTTCGGGTGGTGAAATTCGTGATGAAGGCGCTACGGGTAGAGGTTCGGCCACTAAAGCGGGTTTAACCGGTTTTTCTGTATCGCATTTAAAAATTCCAGGCTATGCCCAGCCTTGGGAAGTCGAATTGGGTAAACCAGAGCGTATTGCCTCAGCATTAGCGATTATGTTGGAAGGGCCTTTAGGGGGCGCAGCTTTTAATAATGAATTTGGACGGCCTAATATAGCGGGTTATTTTCGTAACTTTGAACAAGTCGCCCCTAATGCTCAGGGGAATGAATACAAAGGCTATCATAAGCCTATTATGATTGCCGGTGGCATGGGCAATATTCGTCCGATGTTGATTGATAAACATCCTATACCTGCCGGCTCTTTAATTATTATTTTGGGTGGCCCTGCAATGCTCATTGGCTTAGGGGGGGGGGCTGCTTCATCACAAGCGTCAGGCGCGAGTTCTGAAGATTTAGATTTTGCTTCGGTACAACGAGAAAATCCAGAAATGGAACGTCGTTGCCAAGAAGTGATTAATCATTGTAATTCTTTAGGTCATGACACGCCGATTGTTTCTATACATGACATAGGCGCGGGTGGTCTTTCTAATGCCGTGCCAGAAATTATTCATGATTGTGAGCGGGGGGGGCGCTTTGAATTACGCAAGGTTCATAATGCCGATTTAGGCATGTCACCCATGCAAATTTGGTGTAATGAAGCACAAGAACGCTATGTAGTGGCTATTAAGCCAGAATCACTGCCTTTATTTAGTTCTTTTTGTGAACGAGAACATTGTCTATTTGCGGTGATAGGCGAGGCCACGCAAGAAGAGCATTTGACGCTTAATGATGGTTTATTAGGTGATAAGCCGGTTGATATTCCTATGTCATTATTATTTGGTAAGCCGCCAAAAATGCACAGAAATGTTAAACATGTAAAACCGAGTACCTGCGCCTTAGATTTAACGGACGTCGATATTAAAGACGCTGTGCAGCGAGTCTTATCATTTCCTGCGGTTGCTGATAAAAGTTTTTTAATTCATATTGGTGATCGTTCTGTGACCGGCTTAGTGGCTAGAGATCAAATGGTCGGCCCTTGGCAAGTGCCTGTTGCCGATGTCGCGGTGACCGCATCTGGTTTTTATGCCTTAACAGGAGAAGCGATGGCAATGGGGGAGCGCTCCCCTATCGCTGTTATCAATGGCCCTGCATCAGGTCGTATGGCCATTGCTGAGGCATTAACTAACCTTGCCGCTGCTAGGATAGAATCGCTGTCTAAAATTAAAATCTCTGCTAACTGGATGGCCGCAGCAGGTTATCAGGGTGAAGATGCGGTACTGTTTGATACCGTAAAAGCGGTAGGCATGGAGCTCTGTCCTGAATTAGGCATCGCTATACCAGTTGGTAAAGATTCATTGTCAATGAAAACAGTGTGGACTGAGGGTGCGGTAGAAAAGACTATGACAGCGCCCTTGTCCTTGGTCGTGACCGCCTTTGCGCCCGTGCTAGATATCAGTAAAACACTCACACCTCAGCTAAAATGGTTAGACGCTGAAAGCAGTTGTTTGTTGATGATTGATTTAGGCGCTGGCCGTTTAGGTGGCTCAATATTAGCTCAAGTCTACAATCAAATGGGCGACGACTGTCCTGATTTGGATAACCCTAGTCTTTTAAAAGCTCTGTTCTCTGCACTACAAACACTGAATGATCAAGGTAAAGTACTGGCTTATCATGATCGCTCTGATGGCGGTTTATTAGCGACTGTCGCCGAAATGATGTTTGCCAGTCGTTTAGGGGTTACGTTAACGCTAGATTCCTTGGGCGACACCGCCTTAACCGCCTTATTTAATGAAGAGCTAGGTGCGTTATTACAAATTCGTGATACTGACCGTGAGGCCGTTATCGCGACCTTAACCGAACTCGGCTTAAAAGACTGTATCTCTATCGTGGCTGAGGTCACTCAACAAGCGCAATTAACCCTCAGCTTTAAGGGTGATATCATCTATACGGCTAGCCGAGCAACCTTGCAAGGCTATTGGTCTGAAGTTAGTTATAGAATGCAAGCGTTACGGGATAATCCAGATTGCGCCCGTCAGCAATTTGAACGTATTGCAGATGACAATGATCCAGGCTTACATGCCGTTTTAAGTTTTGATCTTAATGAAGATGCCACCGCTTCTTTTATAACATCAGACCGGCCTAAAGTGGCTATTTTAAGAGAGCAAGGTGTTAACGGCCATGTTGAAATGGCAGCCGCTTTTGATAGAGTAGGCTTTACCAGTATTGATGTACACATGAGCGATATTATTCATGGCCGAGTCAGCTTAAGTGATTTTACTGGCTTAGTCGCTTGCGGTGGTTTTTCTTATGGCGATGTATTAGGTGCGGGTGGTGGTTGGGCTAAATCTATTTTGTTTAATCCACGCGCAAGGCATGAATTCTCGGCATTCTTTCAACGCACAGATACCTTTGGCTTAGGCGTTTGTAATGGTTGCCAGATGATGGCTGGCTTAAAAGACATTATTCCAGGCGCAGAACATTGGCCGAAATTTATGCGCAATAGCTCAGAGCAATTTGAAGCTAGAGTCGCTATGGTTGAGGTGCAAAAATCGCCTTCTATTTTGTTTGCAGGCATGGAAGGTTCACGTATGCCGGTCGCTATTGCCCATGGTGAAGGTCGCGCAGAATTTGCGTTATCGCCGCAGGCCGCTATTGATGCTAATGCTGTCGCCTTAAGTTATGTTGATAATTACGGTGTTAAGACAGTAGATTTTCCAGCCAACCCCAACGGATCTGTTTTAGGTATTACCGGTTTAACCAATAGTGATGGGCGCTTTACCATTATGATGCCGCATCCTGAACGCTGTTTTAGAACCCTACAAAACTCTTGGTATCCAGAGGCTTGGAAAGAATATGGTGCGTGGATGCGTATGTTTAAAAATGCTAAGGTTTGGACTCAAGGTTTAAAGTGATAGACTCTTTATAAATAGTGTTATTAGTTAATAACTGACAGGCTAGCGATGATTCTAACGACATATCAAAAGATTGTTTATGGCCTAGCGCTGTTAGGAATAGTGGTGATGGTCACTATTCCTGATGTGGTGATAGAGTTAACAACTGAATTCTTTCATTTGGTGTTTGAGCTGATCTTTGAAGTGGCCGATGTTACTTTTGAGTCGGTTGAGACCCTGCTTGATAATGTGGTTGAGCATTTGCTGCATACTGAACTACACGATACTCAGGTTATTGTTTATTATGTGATCGTCAGTTTATTAGCGTATCCTATTTATCGTTTAGCGCGTGCCGTGTTGGAGTTTTTGTTTCGATTGTTCGTGCTTATCCCCATTAAATATGCCGACTATAAGACTCAATGGTTATTATTGCGTCAAGACATTAGTTATTATTGGCAAAAGCTAGCCTTTATCAGCAAACTTAAGTGGGTATTGATTGCGACCGGCATTCTTTACCTCGCTTCTTTTTTAGTGATGTAAACAACTTGTCGTCATTAATCTATAGGAGTAAAACAGCTTTAGCTGTTTTATAAAGCAATAGCTGAAGCTATTGCACTCCAGTTTGTTAGCTGCCCACTTAAGCCAGGACAGATGCTAGACTTAACTGTTCGCCCTGAGCCCTTCGTCTGGGCAAAAAGATTCCCGCTTTAAGTGGCTAACCTGTTTCCATAAACCTCACTAATCCATTAAGAGTTTTACCTTGCAAAACAAATTCCTTATTTTTATTGGTCCATTATTCTTTCTATTGGGGTGTGCTGTGAATACCGTGCAATCAAACAACGAAACCGACACTAAGGTCAAGCAACTGCTGTCTGAGATGACCCTAGAAGAAAAAATAGGGCAAATGACGCAAATTGATTTTTCAGTGATAGCCGCAGAGCTCGGCAGTGAAAATCCAGTGGATCAGCGTAAATTAGACGATGCTGTTTTAAAATACCATATCGGCTCTATACTTAATGCACCGCAAACGCCTCATAACCAAGCGCAATCTGTGGCCGTTTGGCGTAGGGTTCTACAGTCCATACAGGCAGTCGCTGCCCAGTCTCGGTTAAAAATCCCCGTGATTTATGGCATAGATGCCATTCATGGCGCTACCTATACCAAAAACTCAGTGCTGTTTCCACAAGCCCTTAATATGGCAGCAACCTTTAATACGGATTTAAGTTTTAAGGAAGGTGAAATTACCGCCAGAGAATTACGTGTTGCAGGCTTGCAATGGAATTTCTCTCCAGTGATGGATTTAGGTCGGCAACCTTTATGGCCACGATTATGGGAAACCTATGGCGAAGATGTGCATTTAGCCACGGTGATGGGCACGTCTTATATTAAAGGTCATCAAGGCGATGATTTTTCAGCGCCCACCAAAGCCTTAACCTGCTTGAAGCATTATGTAGGCTATAGTTTTCCGATTAACGGTAAAGATAGAACGCCGGCGTGGATAAGTGAAAGAATGCTGCGTGAATATTTCCTGCCGCCGTTTGAAGCGGCTATAAAAGCCGGATCCCCCACTATTATGGTTAACTCAGCCGAAGTTGACGGTATTCCTGGCCATGCCAATTATCAGTATTTAACCACCATCTTACGCGATGAACTGGGCTTTAAAGGCTTTACCGTCTCTGACTGGGAAGATATTAAACGCCTTTATACGCGTGATAAGTTAGCCGCTTCTGAGAAAGAGGCCGTTAAAATAGCGGTCATGGCTGGCATTGATATGAGCATGGTGCCTTTTGATTATTCGTTCTATCATTTATTGCTAGAGTTAGTGAATACAGGCGAGCTGCCCTTAGCCAGAATTGATGAGGCCGTGACTAGAATATTGGGGGTTAAGTACCGAGCCGGTTTATTTAAGCCAGCGTCAGCCTTATTGTCCGAAGCTGAATATTTTGCAACACAGCAAGCCACCGAGATTAATCGCCAAGCCGCCAGAGAGTCTATCGTACTGGCCAAAAATGAACAGCAGAGTTTGCCCTTAAAAAAGAATGCCAATGTCTTAGTCGCAGGCCCCAATGCCAAGCTATTAAGTGTGATGAACGGTGGTTGGACGCTGACTTGGCAGGGTGATAATGAAAGTTTATATCCAAAAGATAAATTAACGCTGTTTAAGGCCATACAAAAGAAAGCCACAGGCAAGGTTACTTATTTAGAACAAAAGGTGCTTGATAAACAAGCCGCACTGGATGCGACTAAAAATGTCGATGTGATTGTGCTGTGTTTAGGAGAAAAGCCCTATACAGAAACAGTCGGCAATATAGGCTCATTAAATCTTGAGGCCACGCAAGTCAAATTAGCAGATGCCATGCTAGCCACGGGTAAGCCTGTTATTTTAATTATGACCGGTGGTAGGCCGCGCATTATTACCGAGCAAGCTGAATTAGCCTCAGCGGTTATCTTAGGCTTTTTACCCGGTATGGAGGGCGGTGCAGCCATCGCTGATATTTTGTATGGCGATTATAACCCGAATGGCAAATTACCTATTTCGTATCCTAGAGAGTCCAACGATATCGTTTTATATGATCATAAGCCGATTGAGAGCTATGAAAGCAATGTCTATCATCCTTTGTACGCGTTTGGACATGGCTTAAGTTATACCTCGTTTCAAACCAGTGCTCTTAAATTGGCTAGCGATACCATTAACTGGGGGGACACTGTTGAGCTTAGTGTAGACGTTAAAAATACCGGCTTAATAACAGGTAAAGAAACGGTATTGGTCTATCTTAATGATGTAGCGGCCAGCGTCACTAGACCTAGTCGACAGTTAAAAGCGTTTAAGAAAGTAGAGCTAGCCGCAGGGCAAACACAAACACTACACTTTAGCTTAAAGCCAGAGGATTTATCTTTTATCGGTGTTGATCTTAAGCGAGTCATAGAGCCCGGCGAATTTAAGATTAGGGTCGGTAATGAAACGGTAAGCTTTACGCTTAATAAACCTTAAAGTTACCACTTGTCTGGAGTGCAATAGCTTCAGCTATTGCTTTTAAAACAGCTGAAGCTGTTTTACTCCGAGGACACTGGTAGGGTGATAAAAATGGCCCGCTTGATACTTAATAAACCTTAAGGCTACTCTCTAATGATTAAAGTCACCGATACTCAACAACCCTCCTATGCTGGATCGTTAACCTTATTAACAACCTTGTTTTTTATCTGGGGTTTTATCACCTGTTTAAATGATATTTTAATACCGCATTTAAAGGCCGTGTTTACGCTCAGCTATACCCAAGCCATGCTGGTGCAGTTTTGTTTTTTTACCGCCTATTTTGTGGTCTCCGTTCCTAGCGGTTATTTACTTAAAAAAATAAGCTACAAAGCCGGCATAGTCACGGGCTTAAGCATCGCCAGTTTAGGTTGTTTATTGTTTTATCCCGCCGCCAGTCAGCACTGCTATGCGCTATTTTTAGTGGCTTTATTTGTGTTAGCCTCTGGTATTACCTTACTGCAAGTGGCCGCTAATCCTTATGTGACCTTATTAGGGTCGCCCAAAACAGCTTCAAGTCGCTTAACAATCACGCAAGCCTTTAATTCACTAGGTACCACTATTGCCCCTTATTTTGGGGCGCTCATGGTGTTGGCAACGGCTGTTAAAAGTGCCGAAGACATCGCTCAACTAAATAGCCTGCAATTAACGAGCTATCAAGCCTTACAGGCCGCTGCGGTACAAATCCCCTATTTAGGTCTTGCTGCACTGCTACTGCTGATGGCGATTGTGTTTACGCTCATCAAATTGCCTGATATTCAAGCCTTAGATACCACGGCGCTTGATAAGATAACGTCTAGCCCTTATGAAGATAAAGCCAGCGCATGGGCTTATCGGCATTTGGTCTTAGGAGCGGTGGGTATTTTTATGTATGTCGGTGCCGAAGTCTGCATTGGTAGTTTTTTAATTAATTTTCTGACCGAACCTATGGTAGCGGGCTTATCCATTGTAGAGGCCGGTAAATACGCCTCCTTTTACTGGGGGGGCGCTATGGCTGGGCGCTTTTTGGGTGCGGCGATGATGCAAAAAGTAGCGGCGGCTAAGCTACTGACTTTTAATGCGCTGACCGCTGTTATCTTGGTATTAACCGCTATTATGGGTACAGGATACCTCGTTATGTGGGCGGTGCTTGCTGTCGGTTTGTGTAACTCTATTATGTTTCCAACCCTGTTCTCTTTAGCTATAAATGGCTTAGGCAAGCATACTCGCCAAGGTTCAGGTATCTTATGTACGGCCATCGTAGGTGGTGCCCTACTTCCTCTGTTACAAGGTGTCTTTGCCGATAACGTCGGCATACAAAACGCCTTTATCATCCCCGCGCTGTGCTATGCCTATATTGTCTTTTACGGCTATAGCGGCCATCGGCTAGCCACTTAAGACCCGACAAGCGGCGGTGTAGGTTGGGCTGTATGCCTCATGCAGGACGGGGTTTTCATGCAGGACGGGGTTTTCAACCCCGTCCTTAACGTTTTTAGGATGTACGAATTAAGGAATGAGCACGAAATAATGTAGTCAAGTAGCATCGAACTCCCCCCTTTGAAAAAGGGGGGCGGGGGGATTTTTAAAATCATAGTTGCCGAAGTTATTTCATGCACGTTCCTAAGCAGCGTTACAGGCTACCGATTTAAGGCGGGACAGTTTGAATATATGTCGTTCCCACGCAGAGTGCTCTGCGTGGGAACGATAAAAGAAAGTGGCAGCATCAAACGTTTGGGACGGGGTTGCAAACCCCGTCCCGCGTAGGAAAGTGGCAGCATCAAACGTTTGGGACAGGGTTGCAAACTTCGCCCCACGTAGTACATGCAGGACGGGGATTTTCAACCCCGTCCCGCGTAGTTCTCGGCATCAATATTGGGTTAACGATAGAGCCATTAGCCCAACCTACTTTAACTAAGCGCAGACAAAATGCGATGGGCGACCGGTTAAGTCTAGCATCTGTCCTGTCTTAAGTGAGTAGCTGATTTGATGTAGGTATTTCTACGTATTGTGCGTTTATAGGGCTTTATATAGAATGCGCATTCAGAAGTCAGCTAGTCTCAAGTCTTAGGTCACTTGCAAGCAATAAAATACCCGCTATAGGATGTGCAGAGCAACGTGAAGCACATCCTATAATAGTGCTTACCTTAAGTTAGTGCCTGTGTAAGCTGATTTCTATTGATGTTAGAGAGTTGTTTTGTTGTTTAAAACATCGGCTCAACGTGTCTGCAACGTATAAAAAGTCCGCCCCATTCGCTTTCTAGTCAACATGAAACGTAATAAGTTAAGCCATAGAACCGTACACAATATTAAACAAAGCATAGCCTTTCATGAGGCAGGGCATGCTGTTGCCATTTGTCTAAATAACCGCGCAAGGCAACAGCCGCCGGTTTTTTTTCAAATTGTTTTAAAAGATACTCGTCATTCAGGTGAGTTTAATCGCTCATCTATTGACTCTGAGCATAGTATGGCCAGAGTTGAGGGGGGGCGTTTAGTTCAATCACTGATTGATAATGTCGATGACGTAGCCCATAAATTAATCAGTCTTGATGAAAATATCGCTCCCTTAATAAGAGAGTATCAAGTGGCCTTTGATACCGACGTTGTTAACTTGCTCATTGGTCCTTTAGCGGAAGCTAAGCAGTCATATATCCGTGACAACGAGCAATTTAATTATCAGCTAATCGATTTAAAAGCCTTAAAAAATTATGGCGGTGATGCGGACCTAGCTTTGGCTTGGGAATACTTAGGCTGTTATTCCAAAGATAAGCTACGGCAAGAAGAAAAATTAAATGAATTATTCATAGATGCTGGGAATTTTATTAGTGATAGTGAAAACTGGCAGGCGATAACAACACTAGCCAACACTATCCTCCATAGTCACCAAGAAATCATTAGCTGTGAAGACGTGCTAGCCTTAGTGGCTAACAACTTAAAGCGTGGCAGCTAGCTTAATCGTTCACATGCGGGGCCGGGTTGTAAACCCCGTCCCGCATGAGAAACAGTTAAAGCGTTTTTACGCCTGACTGTCTACCACCGGCAAGCTAATATAAAAACAAGTACCGATTCCTTGCTGACTATCAAAGGTCAAACTGCCATGATGCGCAACTATCAGCGAGCGGCAGATAGATAAACCCATGCCCATGCCTTCAGTTTTAGTCGTTACAAACGGCATAAATAATTTATTTTGTAGCTCAGTTTCTATGCCGGGGCCATTATCCCGCACTTGTATTTGTAGGTTCTGCTCATCTAGCATTAGGCTGCTGAGGGTGATGGTTTTAGGGGCAGGGTTGTCATTAGCCGTCAAGGCTTCGCTGCTGTTGCGGATTAAATTAATCAGCACTTGTTCAATTTGAATAGCATCGATAAACAGCTTAGGCAGCGCGTCTGCAAGCTCTAGGCTGAGTGTGATGCTGTGTTTTTTTAAGTCAGAGTTGCAGAGCACGATGCAATCTGTAATCAAGGTGTTGATGTCGGTGCTGATTAAAGTCGTGTTTTTGTTTTGGCAAAAGGCTTTCATGCGATGAACAATCTTGCCGGCTCTTAAGGTTTGCTCGACCACTAAGCCAGCTATCCTTGCAATTTTTTCTAAATCAGGCTCTGCTACCGTCGCCAATATTTTTAAAGCGGTGGCATAATTGGTTGCAGTAGTCAGCGGTTGATTAACCTCATGAGCAATACCGGTGGCCATTTCGCCCATGAGTCCCAAGCGGGTGACATGGGCGAGTTGATCTAAATGGGCTAGATTTTGTCGTTCTTGGAGTATCTGCTCTGTGACATCCTGCGAACAGCCGATGATGCGTGAAAATTGCCAATCAATCGTAGACTCAATAAACGCGTAGGCTTTAATAAATCGTAGCTGTCCATCAGGGCGGAGAATGCGAAATAAGAGGGCTTTGTCTGCTAAAGGCAGCGTTAGTTGCTTAAGCCATGTTTTCACTAAAAGCTGATCTTCTGTATGGATAAGTGTCATTAAGGCGCTTAAGTTATGACCAAAGTCGGCTTTATTAATGCCGTAAATAACATACATTTGTGCTGACCAAATGATGGTATCAATACTAGGTATGTGCGACCAATTGCCCAGTTGACTGATGCTTTGAGAAAGAGCCAGTATGTCTCGATCTTCCTTTAATTTAAGTTCTATCTGCTTACGCTCGCTGATATCCATATGCGTACCTATCATGCGTATGGGCTGGCCTAGATGATCTCGACTGACGATAGTGCCTCGACTTAAGACCCATAGATATTCGCCCTGTTTGCTGAGTAACGGAAATTCAACTTCATAGCGTGGGATGCTACCGTCCACATAAGCCTGTAAGGTGTCGACTGTCACTTGCAGATAATCAGGGTGAATTAATTTTTCCCAGCTATGGTACTCCGTTAAGATGTCTTCTTCCTGATAGCCCAGCATGGTTTTCCAGCGTGGCGAATAATACATGTTGCCGGTCTGAATATTCCAGTCATAAACCCCATCTCCAGTGCTGTCTATGGCCTGTTTCCATAAACGATCATTGTCTGCTAGGGCGAGTTGCTGTTTAGCATCTGACTGCCTAATCATTAGTTTATAAGCTAAGGTCTTTATGAGGGTTAGGCTCAGCTCATGGACTGATTTTATTTCGAGTGTAGACCAAGACTTACAGGAATCTACATCATCGACTTGCATGGCTTCAAAGGAATTTCTAGGGCGTAGTCGTAACTCACCGCTAGTTGTTTTTACCAGTCTTTTGTAAGGATCACCTACCCATCGCTTTTGTGAGGTCTCGGCTTTTTTAAGCCAAATTAAACAATGGCTCATATCTTTATCGAGTGCGCAGGCCAGCAGGCCAGAGGCGATGTCTTTATAAGCACTGGCGGCAGGGTAGAGTGTAGATAGATTATTAAAGTTATAAGTATAGGTACAAGCGCCTGTGCCGGTGCCTAGTTCTGGTTCTGGTTCTGGTTCTGGTTCTGGTTCTGGTTCTGGTTCTGGTTCTGGTTCTGGTTCTGGTTCTGGTTCTGGTTCTGGTTCTGGTTCTGGTT
>Ga0214235_1000253_pt1 | contig 26175 bp, 25 predicted proteins | sample TroBogypolimnion_2_FD_153073 | JGI IMG/M metagenome (GOLD analysis project Ga0214235, IMG submission 153073) | Freshwater microbial communities from Trout Bog Lake, WI - 15JUL2008 hypolimnion | ecosystem: Environmental > Aquatic > Freshwater > Lake > Hypolimnion/Profundal zone ... | reverse complement strand
TTATTCGGCCAAACAAGCTTCTGCCAGTGCTTTAAACAAGGGGCTTTATACAGCAAAAGCGAAGCAAAATACCTATGATCATCTTGCAGATTGTGCCAAAAGTATTTTAAAAGCGGGTTTTTCTGTGATAGTCGATGCCACATTTCTTGAACATAAGTATCGCCAATACTTTAAGCATCTCGCCGCTGAGTGCCACTGCGATTTTATTATTATTGATGTACAAGCCTCTTATGAAACGCTATGTGAGCGTATAGTGCTGCGGCAAGGTGATGCCTCAGAAGCTACAATTGAGGTCTTAGATGACCAACGACAATGTGCACAAGCACTAACGACTGATGAACAGTTTGATGTCATTACTGTTAATAGCGAAGCCGATAAGGTTTTGGAGGCTTTATGGGCAAATGACCCTTATCAGCGTTTAACTAAGCACTAGGTTTTTCATCAAGCTTGGCCACAAAGCGCCACCAAAACCACTGCTGTACATGTAAATAACGCCGTATCGGCGTTTTGACCAAAATGAGCAACAAGCCGATAGAATATAAACACCAAACAGCGGCCCATTCATTGGGGTTACTGGTCGTTAACCAAGCGAGCAAAGGCCCCGTCAGAATATGGTAAAGCGTCATTCGCCATGAGCCATATAAGATAGGCATTAAAAAGGCGGCGACCACATACATGTTAAACAGCATTAAATTGGCGGTCGCGGGGATTTCCCAAGCGATATGCCAATCTCCAGATAAGGAGCAGATTTTTCGCCCACAAAACGGTACGGTAAAAGATTTTGCATAATCGCTAAATAGCATTAAGCGCGTTTTAACTTCATAACAAAAAGGCGCCCATTCAAAGGGATATAACCTTAGCAGTAAACAAGCCGTAGCGATTAAACAGACAAAATACACAAAGGGAGCAATCTTAGTCCTGACTTTTTCGGGAATAAAATACAAGGACACCGCATTGATAAAAAACGGCTGAAAAGCAATATGAATATAGCCTAACAGTGTCGCTATTTGATTACCCGGATTGGCGCAATCATCAATCACCGTGTAGGTATAGGCTTGCAATAGCTCCATTAAGGAAAAGAAACCCAAGGCATAACAAAGCGCTGCGGGTTCTTTTTTATAGAAAAAATAAGCGGTACTGGATAAGCCAATAGTCGCTAATACTGCGGATGCTTCGCCACTCCAACACATAATGCTTACTCGGGTGATTTAAAAAAATAGTGTTATTCAGAGACTAAGTGCCTAAACGATCAGTATCGGCTTACGACTATTGAGCTCTGTGGTCGGCTATCATGGCATCGACCGCCAAGGCTAGCAACCACAAATAGTGCAAGGGATAGTTCAGTCCGTAGTCCGTAGCCTCGATGGAGCAAGGCGGAATCGAGGATTTACAGAGCTCCGACGACCTCGATTCCACTGCGTTTCATCGAGGCTACTTGCTTTGCTTAACGATTTTGTCTAATCGCATAAGCGACATCAGCTGCTTGTTTGTTTTCTTTAACATCATGCACACGAAATAATCGCACACCGGCCATCACCCCTAAGGCGGTCGTGACTGCCGTTGCCGTAACTAGCTCCGAAGGCTCATTGACATTACACAGTGTGCCCATAAAACGCTTACGACTCGCGCCTAACAGCACAGGAAAACCTAAAGCCACTAAAGCATCGAGATGTGCCAATAAGCTTAAATTATCTTGCTTACGTTTACCAAAGCCTATACCGGGATCTAACACGATTTGTTCTTTTTTGATGCCCGCCTCTAAAGCCGCCGCCACGCATTGTTTTAATGCGGTAATAACCTCGGCAATAACATCCTCATAATAGGGATGATCTTGCATGGTTTTCGGTGTGCCTAGGCTGTGCATTAAAATGATAGACGTATTTGTTATCGCCGCTAACGTCAGTATGGCAGAATCGGCAGTGCCCCCTGAAACATCATTAATAATCGTTGCGCCTGCATCGAGTGCGGCTTTAGCAACGACACTAGAGGTGGTATCTATACTTATCGCTAAGCGACCGTTAAGTTGTTCTCGTATAGCGCTGATCACAGGAACGACCCGCTGTATTTGCTCAGCAACCGAAACGGACTCTGATCCAGGCCTTGTTGATTCGCCACCTATATCAATAATATCCACACCTTCAGCTTGCATACGTAGTGCTTGTTGCAAGGCGGCATTGAGATTGGTAAATTTACCGCCATCAGAAAAACTATCTGGGGTGATATTTAATATCCCCATAATGAGAGGTTTGTCAGTCTTACTAAACATGTCTTATCTCCTGTGCGTGGCCTTAATAAAGATTCGGGTATAATGCACGATACTTTAGAATCTGAATCATGTCATGAATAAACCACGATTAGCTTGGGCAATAACCGGTTCCGGTCATTATATAGAAGAATGTTTAAATTTTTTGCTTACGCTAGACGATGTGGATCTTTATCTAAGTCAGGCAGCAGAAGAGGTCATTAAAATGTACGGCTTTAATCTGAATGAGATCCGTGAAAAAATGCCGGTCTATCGCGACAAAACCGCCTCATCCCCCCCAGTGGGACATTTTTATAAAGGTTATTACCATACTTTTGTTATGGCCCCCGTCACTTCAAACACTGTGGCTAAGTGCGTATTGGGCATCGCCGATTCTTTAGTCAGTAACTTATATGCGCAAGCAGGAAAATGCCGTGTGCCTAGCATTGTTTATCCCTGCGACATTGCTCCAGAAATGGAAACCACCGCACCCAAACATAAAACAGTGATGGTTTATCCTCGCAAAATTGACTTAGAAGGCACGGATAAGTTACGTAGCTTTGAGTATACTCACGTTGTCGAAAGCGTTGATGAGTTGATAACAGCTGTTAGCAACAGACTGGCATTCGTTAAGCTCAATGAGCAGGTATTGAGTTCACCGTCATGAATGAACATATACTTTTCTTAACGGGCAAGCTGGCTGAAAAGCAATTGCGTAATATTCTGGAAAAAATGCAACCCGACTTTACTTATACTGTGCATCAGCTAGGTCTTAAAGTTGCAGCCTTGATGACCTGCGACATGATCGCAAGACGGCTTAGCGATACCTTTGGGGCTGATCGCATTATCATACCTGGACGTTGTCGTGGTGATGTCGATGAGTTGTCAGTTAAATTAGGCTTAGCCATTGCACGCGGCCCTGAAGAACTTAAAGACTTACCTCAGTATTTTGGCAAAGCTGCCCAACAACACGATTTAAGCCGCTACCAAGTTAAGATTTTTGCCGAGATTGTTGATGCGCCGCATGTAAGCATAGAAGAAGTCGTTAATCGCGCCCAGTATTATAAAAAAAATGGCGCGGATGTTATTGATATTGGTTGCTTACCCAGTACCGACTTTCCACACATGGAAGACATCATTCGCACCTTGAAACAACTAGGTTTCATGGTGAGCATTGATTCTTTAGACGCTAATGATTTGCTTAGAGGCGGCAAAGCCGGTGCCGACTACCTGCTTAGTCTGCATGAAAGTACACTTTGGGTAACCGATGAGGTCGCCGCAACACCCATTATCATCCCTGAAAGCCATGAAGATTTGGCCTCCTTGGATAGGGCCATTAAACGACTACAAGCCAAAAATAGAGCTTTTATTGTCGATCCTATTTTAGATCCTATACATTTTGGTTTTACCCAGTCCATCGTCCGTTATCATGAAGTCAGAAAAAATCATCCAGACATAGAGATGATGATGGGCGTGGGTAATATTACCGAACTCACTCATGCCGATACCGCAGGTATGAATACCTTATTATTGGGTATCTGTTCTGAGCTTAATATCAATCATATCTTGGCGACTGAAGTGAGCAAACATGCGAGTCGAGCGATTAAAGAAGCAGATGTGGCACGACGTATTTTATTTGCCGCTAAAGAACATGACACCTTACCTAAGCATATTAATCCGAGCTTAATGGCGCTGCATGAACCCTCACCATTTCCCTATACACTCACCGAAATACAAGAATTAGCCGAGCACATCACCGACCCTAGCTTTCGCATACAAACCAGTAGTGTAGGCGTACATATTTTTAACCGTGATGGCTTGCATAGTGGCATTGACCCTTTCGATTTATTCCCACAATTACACGTAGAACACGATGGTAGCCACGCCTTTTATTTAGGCGTGGAATTAGCAAGAGCGCAAATAGCTTGGCAATTAGGTAAACGTTTTACTCAAGACCAAGCGTTAACGTGGGGTTGTGCGACTGAGCAATCTGAAGCAAGTATTGATTTACACAGCTTTAAACCAGCAGGCACTACTTTACAAAAACCCAGCACTACAACGAAATAACAGCGCTTATTTCTTCAGGGCATAGCGGTGATAAATCAGTACACACAGCCATAATGCCAACAAAACAATCAGCATAGGATCACCTATGCGTACATAAGGCGTTACGCCAGTCATGGGTATAATCTCACCCGTTAATACCGTCTCTACAAACGGCGCTGCTTGTTTGATGACTTGCCCATCGGGCGCGACTATGGCGGTAACACCGGTATTGGTGGCGCGTAACAAATAGCGGCCGGTTTCCAAAGCACGCATTCTCGCCATTTGTAAATGTTGCTGGGGCTCTATGGAATGACCAAACCAGCCATCATTGGTGACATTCACCAAATAAGCGGCTTCAGTCAGGTTTTTTACCGTTGCACTACCAAATACATCTTCATAACAAATCGAGGTTATAAAGGCATAGCCTCCGGCTTTTAACAACGTTTGATCGATGGCACCGGGGGTGAAATTACCTAAGACTAAACCTAGGCTATCTAAGATAAAACCGGAAACAGGTTGCCACGGTAAGTATTCACCAAAGGGCAATAAATGTATTTTTTTATAGGTAGCAATGTCTTTACCCAAGGTCATTACCGCGTTGTATCGTTCATGCGCAACTTCTCCTCGTAACGGCAAACTGACAATGATATCTGAACCCTGTTCTTTAGCAGCCTGACTTAAGGGCAGTAAAAACCAATCTTTAACTTCAGATAAATAGGCGGGAATGGCGGTTTCAGGCCAGACTATCACCTGTGAATCCCAATGCGCTTCCGTCATCGTTTTATAAAAGTTCAGAGTGATCAGTAAGTTTTCAGGCCGCCATTTTTGGTCTTGACTGACATTACCTTGAATCAACGAGACCCGAATAGGCTCGCCTATAGCCGTCGTCCAGTTGATGGTTTTTAAGCCTGCGCCAGTCAGCCACAAGCTCAGTAATATGACGACCATCAAGCCTCGGTGTTTTTTAAGCTGTACTATAGATAGTAACAGGGAGGCACTTAAGGCCACTAAGAAACCCGTACCATAAACACCTAGCATAGGAATATAGCCGGCTAACGGTGTTTCCAATTGCGAGTAAGCCACTTGCAACCAAGGAAAGCCATTCAATATTAAATAACCACGTAAATACTCTATCAACACCCAAACGATGGGCACTATGACTATGGCGCTAAGCCTTGGATTGATTAAGCTGATTTTGACTGATAAGTAAGCTGACAATGCTGGAAATATCGCCCAAAAAGCCACAAAGAGCACGGTTAATGCCCCAGAACTTAATAGATCAGCAGCACCGAAATCATGAATACTGACATAAACCCATGACACTCCTAAACCAAAGGCTGTCAACCCGAACAAATAGCCGCGATACAAGGCTTGCAAAGGTGTCGCTTGCTGCCAAGAGGCAAACAATAATACTAAGGCTATTAACGCCAGATAAGGCACATCAAAAGGAGCAAAGGCCAGTGTATATAACAAACCCGCCAAGCTAGCTAGCAAATCCCAATAAATTTTCGGTGTAAGGTGCATGAATGAACATTATCCATTTAAACTAAAATCGCTAAGAGTGTACGCTAACTCTCTAGTCAGAAATATTAATGTTGTGGCTGTAAAAGAAACATATAAGCCTACTATTCACTTTTATAGATGAGATGAGTCAATTAATAACTTGGGTATCAGTCGCTCCCACAAAAGAATTTCATTCCTAACTGACGCAATCGTATACAATAATTCATGCAAAAAAATACAACTCTCAGTGCCAATCTTTTTAGCGACTTATCGGCTAATAATAGCGAGCAAATTAAGTCTGCCTTAGCCATAGTCGCTCGTATTCCTGACGATCCACATTACAACCGCCCCAAAGGGGTTGATGTGGCGGTGGTATTAAAAGATTACCATGTTGATATAAATACCCTACTGGCCGCACTATTAAGTGATCCTCGTCTTGCAGAACTGTGCTCAGAGGCTGAGATCAAAGCCCAGTTCGGTGAGGTGGTCGCGACTTTAGTCAAGGATGTCAATTGGTTAAATAAATTAACGGTCTATACCCCAGACATGGCTAATAAGCCTAATCAGACAGAAACCTTGAGAAGGATGCTATTGTCCATGACTCAAGATGTTCGAGCGGTATTGATTAAATTAGCTTATCGAATTTATAGACTGCGACATTTACCTCAAGAATCTTATGAAATCCGCCATTTTATCTCCCGTGAAACCTTAGATATTTATGCCCCTATTGCCAATCGCTTAGGCATACATCAATTTAAGTGGGAATTAGAAGATATGGCTTTTCGGTATTTAGAGCCGCAAGCCTATAAACAAATCGCTAAATCACTTGCCAATAAACGCATACAGCGAGAAAACTGTGTTAATAGTTTTATTGAGTTATTACAAAAACATCTGGCCGAAGAAAATATAAACAGCCTTTGTTACGGTAGACCCAAGCATATTTACAGCATTTGGAAAAAAATGCAGCGTAAACAACTGACTATAGATGAATTGTATGACTTACTGGCCGTGCGGGTAATCGTTGATAATTTAACCCAGTGCTATACGGTATTAGGTATTGTTCATAGCTTATGGCAATACATTCCTAAAGAATTCGATGACTATATCGCTAATCCTAAAGAAAACGGTTATCAGTCTTTACATACCGTTATTTTAGATCCGCAAGGTAATCGTATTGAAGTACAAATACGTACCCAAGATATGCACGATTATGCTGAATTAGGCGTTGCCGCTCATTGGGCTTATAAAGAAGGCGGCAAACAATCGGCTGCTATGGAAAAAAGCGTAGCAACCTTACGCAAACTCCTAGAAGAAAAACAAAGCGATGAAGTTTTAAGCGATGATTTTCGTAGCGAGTTATTTAGTGATAGGGTTTATAGTTTAACGCCAGCCGGTAAACTGATTGATTTAGTAAAAGGTTCAACCCCCTTAGATTTTGCCTATGCTGTGCATACCGAAATCGGCCATCGTTGCCGTGGTGCAAAAATTAACGGTAAGATCGTACCTCTCACTTATCAACTAAAATCAGGGGAGCAAGTTGAAATCCTTACTGCCAAAGAAAGTGCGCCTAATCATAATTGGATTAATCCAAGCTTAGGTTATTTAAAAACCTCACGCGCGATTAGTAAAGTAAAAAGCTGGTTTAAAAATCAACAGGAAACAGAAAACATCCTTCGAGGCAAAGCTATTCTGGATAAGGAAAGTCAGCGACTAGGCTTAAAAGCCTTAAATATGGTCGATATGCTCAGTCATTTTAAACAACCGGATATAGACTCCTTACTCGAAGCTATTGGCCGCAGCGATATTAATAATAAGCAACTAGCAGGTTTTTTGAAAGTTCCCGAGTTAGAAGAACTGCCCTTCAACATGCGAGCAAAAAAGACTTTCGCAAAGTCGGCCGTCTCTGTGGCAGGTATCGATAATGTACAAACCTCCTTTGCCCACTGCTGTACACCTATGTCTGGCGAGGACATTATTGGCTATATTTCCCATCATAAAGGCATTACCGTACATCGTAGCAATTGCAAAAACATCAAAGAACTCAGCCTAGAAAAACAAGCTCAGCTTATTTCTGTATCGTGGGGCGATAAAAAAACCAGCCATGCGGTTCCTATTGTTATTCATGCCTTTAATGCCCAAAACTTATTACATAATGTCTCGCAAATGCTCACTCAGGCCAAGATTCATATTTTTAACGCGGCATTAGAAACTCAAGCTGATTTATCAGCTACTTTAAATTTAACGCTGCAAATAGAAAATACCAGTCAATTAGCTCACGTTCTGAGTAAGATAAGTTGCCTACCTAATATCATCGATGTTAAGCGTAAAACTTAACAAACAAGACTTTTCACCTTTAACTTTTAAGCTTACGCCATGTCACAACAAACACAAAAACGTCTCATTCTAGTTGATGGTTCTTCTTTCTTATTTCGTGCTTATCATGGCGTACCGCCGCTTACTAATGCGCAAGGTGAACCGACTAATGCTATTTATGGTGTAACTAACATGCTGCGTAAACTAATCGCTGATTATCAAAGCGATTATGTGACGGTCGTTTTTGATGCGCCCGGCAAAACCTTTCGTAATGACCTTTACGAGGACTACAAAGCACATAGACCCGCTATGCCCGATGATTTGCGTGTACAAATCGAGCCTTTACATCATTTGATTCGAGCGATGGGCTTACCGTTAATTATGGAGCCCGACGTGGAAGCAGATGACGTATTAGGCGCGTTGGCACAACATGCCGCTTTACAAGGCTTTAATGTCGTTATTTCTACTGGAGATAAGGACATGGCTCAGTTAGTCACTGAGCAAATCACCTTAGAAAACACCATGACCAATACGCGCATGGATATTCAAGGTGTAATTGATAAGTTTGGCGTTAAGCCAGAGCAGATTATTGATTATCTGGCCTTAATGGGAGATACCAGCGATAACATTCCTGGCATACCTAAAGTCGGCCCTAAAACAGCAGCGAAATGGCTACAACAGTATAAAACTTTAGAAAATCTAGTTGCTAATGCTAATGACATTAGCGGAAAAATTGGTGAAAACTTACGCGCACACTTAGAGATGCTGCCTTTATCTAAGCAATTAACGACCATCAAGTGTGATCTTAATTTGCCTTATACGATGGATGATTTAAAACGCCAGCCTACTGACTTATCGGAACTAAAAAGCCTAGTTTCAGCGTTGGGTTTTTCATCATGGCTAAAGTCACTCAACAATCAAATAGAAATCGTGATTGTTGAAGAACCGCCAGTAGTCGTTGATATAGAATGCCACTATGAAACCATACTCACTGATCAGCACTTTAAACAATGGCTGACTCGCTTAGAGCAGGCTGATTTATTTGCTTTCGATACTGAAACCACCAGCTTAGATTATAGTGTCGCTCAAATCGTAGGCATCTCCTTTGCCGTGAGCCCTGGCAGTGCCGCTTATGTACCCTTGGTTCATGATTATCTAGGCGCACCTAATCAACTCAATCGTAGTGATGTTTTAGAACAATTGCGACCGCTATTAGAAAATCCCCTCAAAGCGAAACTAGGCCAGAATCTTAAATATGATAGCCATGTATTAAGTAATCATGGCATAAGTTTGCAAGGCATCGCTCACGATACCATGCTGGAATCTTATATAGTGAACAGCACGGCCACTAAACATAATATGGATGATCTTGCTAAAACCTATCTAGGTGTTACTACGATTCATTATGAAGAGGTGGCTGGCAAGGGCGTTAAACAAATTCCTTTTCAGCAAGTCTCCATAGAACAGGCAGCGCCTTATGCGGCTGAAGATGCCGATATTACCCTGCGCTTACATCAGGTCTTAATAGCTAAACTGCAACAAACGCCTAGTCTATTAGCCTTGTACACTGACCTTGAAATTCCTCTGATCAGCGTACTCAGCCGTATAGAAAGTCAGGGCGTATTGATTGATAGTGATATGCTCGCGCAGCAAAGTTTTGAACTCACTAATCATATCAACGCTCTTGAACAACAAGCCCATGATTTAGCCGGCAAGGTTTTTAACTTAGGTTCACCTAAACAAATTCAAGAAATTCTCTATGATGAGCAAAAGCTGCCTATTTTAAAGAAAACCCCTAAAGGCCAGCCTTCTACCGAAGAATCGGTATTACAGGAATTGGCTGTTAATTATCCATTGCCTAAACTGATTTTAGATCATCGTAGTTTAAGTAAGCTTAAATCAACCTATACCGACAAGCTGCCACAACAAGTGGATCGTCAAACGGGCCGTGTACATACCTCTTACCATCAAGCCGTTGCGGCTACCGGTAGACTGTCATCGGCTAATCCCAACTTGCAAAATATTCCTATTCGTAGTGTAGAGGGTCGCAAAATAAGACAAGCCTTCATTGCGCCATCAGGTTATAAAATAGTCGCTGCCGATTATTCACAAATTGAATTGCGTATTATGGCGCACTTATCAGCCGATGAAGGTTTACTTAAGGCTTTTAGTGCAGGTCTTGATGTGCATAGCGCAACAGCAGCAGAAGTCTTTGGCGTGGCGCTAGATCAAGTGACTACTGATTTACGTCGCTCAGCAAAAGCTATTAATTTTGGACTTATTTACGGCATGTCAGCTTTTGGTTTAGCTGAGCAACTTGGCTTATCTCGTAGCCAAGCGCAATCCTATATCGACTTATACTTTACTCGCTATCCGGGCGTAAAAAATTATATGGAAAGTATTAAACAGCTAGCCCATGAACAAGGTTATGTAGAAACGCTATTTGGTCGTCGCTTATATTTACCAGAAATAGCTTCACGTAATGCTGCTCGTAGACAATATGCCGAACGTACCGCTATCAATGCGCCTATGCAAGGCACGGCAGCCGATATTATTAAACGCGCCATGATTAGCACTGACCACTGGTTAGTGTCAGAAAAACCCGATGCTAAAATGATTATGCAAGTGCATGATGAGCTGGTTTTTGAAATTGCCGACGATCAACTAGAGCACTGTACCGCAAAAATTAGAACCCTGATGTGTTCTGCTGCTGATTTAAAAGTACCCTTGATCGTTGATATTGGTAGAGGCTTAAATTGGGATGAAGCGCATTAATATCAAACACGCGGCTAAAGCCGCTCCCACAAAAGAAGCCATGTAGTCGTGTGGAGTTCTGAGCTTCAGCTATTGCACTGTAAAACAGCTAAAGCAGTTTTACTCCAGGCACACAGAATACTTGTGTATAACGATGAGAGTTATGTAGATGCCGGATGCGCTTTGCTTATCCGGCTTACACGGCTATACAAGTTTTAACCGACTGATGACTGCGTTAATAGCGCACTCTTGCTTGATAATACTTTCACATAACTGAAATTGATTAACAGCTCTATGCAAATTCTGCTCGAGTTCCGTGACTTTAAAATAGCAATTACCTTCAAGATAATCCGTATAAAAACGCAAGCCTAATTCAAAGGGAATTAAGCGGATACTGGCATATAAATAATCATAATCAGCTTCTGAAAAAAACACACCCGCTTCAGATAAATAACTCGTTAATAAGGCCGTCGCTATCACTAGATCAAAGTCATTAGTCGCTAAATTATGACAACAAGAGCGCAGACAATCACCAATATCATAATGCACTAAACCGGGCTTAACGGTATCCAGATCAATGAGACTGATGATTTGCTGAGTGTCTTTAGCAAATAAAAAATTATTGAGCTTAGGATCGCCATGAATAACTCTTAAGGGCAAACAGCCTTGCTGTTTTGCAGCTTCCAGATCGTTAATAAAATGTTGATGGTTAGTAATAAACGAGGTGCAATATTGGCTTTCAGGACTGCTAACGGTAGGCGCTGCCTTTAAGACTTGCAGGTAATGACTGAAGTAATCGGGAGCGATATGAAAACCGGGCAAAGTATCAACTAAGTGGCTAGGCTCAAGGTCACTGACTAAGCGGTGAAAATGTCCCAAGGCAAAACCGGTTTGCTGAACTTGATGGATATCAGTGATGGTTTCTAAACTTTCAGTATTGGCAATATACTCTAAAGCCCGCCAATAATGGCCTTGTTCATCCTGATAAAGCTCATCGTTACTTTGCGTTTTTAAAATAGCCGGGATTATAAGCTTAACGGCATCTTTAGGTTTTTGTGCGACATGAAGATTAAGCTGACTTAGATTAGCCATAATCTGCGCTGGCTGTGGAAAAACACTGTGATTAATCCGTTGCAGCACAAAAGGCTTAAAGGAAGTTTGTACTAAATAGGTGTCATTAATGAGGCCATTGCCTAAGGCAGACAGCTCAAGCGCTGTCTTATTAAACTGCTGAGCAATCGCTAACTGTGATTCCATCAAAGAACTGAACTTCTGGCCTTAATTAAAGCGCTTAGACTACGCACTGCTTGCCCACGATGGCTTAAGGCATTCTTGACAGTAGCGGGTAGTTCAGCGGAGGTATACTTGTGACTTGGCACCCAAAACACGGGATCATAACCAAAGCCCTGACTACCGATAGCTTGAGTGGTAATCAACCCTTCCCAAACACCTTGTGCAATCAGTGGGGTAGGATCATTGGCATGTTCCATAAAGACCATGACACAGATAAATCGTGCTGTGCGCTGACTCTCTGGCACACCCTCAAGCTCTTGTAACAAGAGCTGCACATTATCTTGATCACTGGCGCCAACACCCGCATACCTAGCAGAAATAACACCAGGCGCACCTTTTAAGGCATCAACGACAAGACCCGAATCATCCGCTATCGCAGGTAATTGGCTATAGAAAGCTGCATGTCTGGCTTTGATAATGGCATTTTCTACAAAAGTAGAACCGGTTTCTTCTGCTTCGATGATATTAAAAGCAGATTGAGCAATAATCGGATGACCTTCCAATATGGCTTGGATTTCTTTAATTTTGCCTAAATTACCGCTGGCTAAGACAATTTGTTGTGAGGTCGAAAAGGTCATATAGAAAAGAGTTCAGGTTGGCTACCAATTTAAGACGGGACAGTTTAGCTTAATCGTTCACTTTTAGACAGGGCTCTCCTAAGCGCAGACAAAGGACGAAGGGCGAAAGATTAAGCCTAATATCTGTAACGTCTTAAATTTCTAGCCTCCTAGACTTTATCTTTCGCCCTGAGCCTTTCGTCTGGGCTGAAACTGTCCCACTTTAAGTGATAGTCCTCAGGTTAAAGACAATGTTTGTAGAGGCCGTTATCTGCCTCTACTTCATTAACTAAAAATCAAGAATAACTATCTAAAGCTTCTTGTTGTTTTTCTAGTAATTGCTTAATACCTAAGCCGGCTAATTCAAGCATCGCATCTAATTCTTCTTTTCTAAAGGCATGGCCTTCAGCGGTGCCTTGAACTTCAATAAAAGCACCGGCATCATTCATGACTACATTCATGTCCGTTTCGGCGTTACTGTCTTCGGCATAATCCAAATCCAATACAGGAACACCGTTATAAATACCTACAGAGACAGAGGCGACTTGTCCATGTAACGGATTGGTTTTAATTTGCTTACGCTTAAGCATTTTATCAATGGCCAAGGTCAACGCTACAAAACCACCAGTAATGGCAGCAGTACGTGTACCACCGTCAGCTTGTAAGACATCACAATCGATAGTAATCGAATGTTCACCTAGCGCTTTTAAATCAACCGCAGCTCTTAGAGATCTTCCGATTAAACGCTGAATTTCTAAGGTACGTCCACCTTGTTTGCCATGAGAGGCTTCACGGTTCATACGACTATGAGTTGAGCGTGGCAACATGCCATATTCTGCAGTCACCCAACCTTCGCCTTTACCTTTAAGAAATCTAGGAACGCTTTTGTCGACACTGGCTGTACAGAGTACGCGAGTATCGCCAAACTCGACCAATACAGAGCCTTCTGCGTGCTTAGTAAATCCGCAGGTAAATTTTATCTCTCTGAGTTGATCAGGAGCTCGTCCGCTAGGTCTCATACTATTGTTCCACTAAAATGAAAACCGCACAGTATACCTGAAATAGCCCACTTTAGGTTTCATAAATCAGTCAAAAGATGCAAGACTCGCCTTACAAGGTTAGAATGACGGCTTTTATACAAATACTTTCGCAGACTTTGGTGAATAATGATTAGAAGCATGACTGCTTATGCCGGCAATGAAGTCAGCATTGGCGATATAACCCTAAACTGTGAATTACGTTCGGTTAATCACCGCTACTGTGATATTACTTTAAAACTTCCTGATCATCTGCGTTTCATAGAAACTGATCTACGCAGCCTACTGGCGACTAAGATTAATCGCGGTAAAGTTGAATGCGCCATCAGTTATAAAAAGCAGGCTAAAAATGGACAGTCTTTCAACGTTAATATGGAAGCCGTCGCAGCCTTACTAGCAGCGACCGATCAAATTGAACAACAAATGCAGGCATCGCTATCCTTTTCTGCCTTGGATATACTGGCTTTTCCTAATATCACCCAAGAACCTAGCATCGATAAATTAATATTGAATGAAGAAGTGACCCAACTGGTTAAAACAACCCTAGCGAAATTTTTAGAGGTTAGAGAACGAGAAGGCGCTCAACTTAAAGTATTAATAGCAGAACGTTGCATAAAAATTCAAAGCTTCTCCTTGTTAGCAGCTAAGCGTATGCCTGACGTTTTATTGCTAATACGCACTAAACTAAAAGACAAAATTGACGAACTACAAGTACAACCTGATTTTGATCGATTAGAACAAGAGTTAGTTTTTGTAGCGCAAAAATTGGATATTACCGAAGAACTGGATCGCTTAGATACGCACATCATCGAAGTTTTACGTGTGCTTCAAGAAAAAGAACCGGTAGGTAGACGCTTAGATTTCTTAATGCAAGAACTTAACCGCGAAGCGAATACCTTAAGCTCTAAATCTACCGATAAAGAAATGACCGCGATTGCTATTGAGCTTAAGGTTTTGATAGAGCAGATGCGTGAGCAGATTCAGAATATTGAGTAATGTTTTAGCCCGTAGGTTAGGTTGAGGTGAAGCAACGCAAACCCCAACAAGTCACGCGTTGCGTTGGGGTTCGTTATCACTCACCCCAACCTACGGACTATGTTTGCAGTGGAGATGCCGCTAAAGGAGTAAGCAATATTAAGGTAGCTTCCAATAATAATCTAATAGTGTCTTGAATGGCTCAGATCCTATAGCATCAGGGCCGTTAAATGGATTATTTTCTAGAATAAGGAGTGTAAAAGGAACACTTAATAAAGCTGAATAAAACCCAATATAAATGGCATGAGATCGATAACTAGGCATATTCAAAAGACATAGAATTAGAGAATATAATAAGGAACTAATCGATAAAAGCACCCAAACTGAATAACCAATCAAAGGCTTTGTACTCATCACTCGATTTCGCCTTAGCTCCCGATATTCAGACATTAACTTAAGTACTTCTTGGTGACCTACTATTTCACCATTATCGGTAGGCTTAAAAAAAATGATTGAATCGTGAAATGATTTTAGTCTTTTTATTGCTTCATGGTCAGGTTTTCCAGTTTTCATAAGAGGCCACTCCTTCTCAACCACCTCGGTCACATAAAGACCAAGCTTTTCTTTACCAGATTCACGTACGTTTGGTGGGTAAGCATCAAGAGTTCTATATATGTTGTAAATACAGTTTGCCTCTTTACCAATCATATTACTTATGTTTCCGTGATCTTCCCAAACTGCAATCGTTACAAAAGCAATGATAAGAGAGAACAACCCATTCAGTGCCGACATCGCAGTAGGTGCAAACCGCTCCTCTTTATGGAACTTAAATGCTATTTTATAAGCTATAAATAAAAATGCTTGACCTACAATGATAAAAGTAGATAACAGAAATAGAACTAACCCTAGTATAGAAAATTCGGAAAGATAGTTGGCAATCATAGTTTTAGTGATAGTTTTGGCTATTAGGATCAAGCAGGTAGGGTGGGCAACGCTTTTCTGCCCACCGCTCAATCGGCAAATGGTGGGCAAACGATAAAGCTGTTTGCACACCCCACATCACTTTTTCCCTTGCCCCACCAAAAAACCAACCAAACCTGATGCTATAGTGCTGACAATGCCAGCCGCCCATTTTTTTGTCATCGGGCATACCAGTGGCGAAGGTATAAACACAAGCTACAAAGATTATGCTGATTATCAGCAGTGCGAAACAAAAAAGCACATAGGTCATTTTCCGCGACAATTCAGCGTCGGCGATTTCTTTTGATCGTCTGACGGCAGCATCTTCTGATGTTTCATTACTCACTGACAGTTCGTATTTATGATCTTTGCCTACGATTTGTCCTCAGTTGATTTGAGGCTCAGAACTTTGACCTTGATCAGAATCTGTCATTAGATGCCCACAATTTCTGTCAAAAGTTTTTTGTTTTGGTCAAGAATACCAAAGCGTTTTTTTTCTGTTTTCGCTTCGGCTACCACATCATATAGAGCAATGGCTTTACGAAGAATTTCTGTTTTGGTGGTACACCCTGAAGAAGCGAGTTGCTCCAGGCGCTCATTGAGTTCAGGCGATACAGACAAACTAAGGCGAACGACTTCTTTATCAATACTCATATAGACTCTCCTGTTGCGTAATTTATGCGTAAATAATACGCTTAATTATTACAGAAACAAGGCCTACTAAAATAACTCATTTACGTATTACGCAGAATGATACGCATTGCATACCACGCCCCCTATAGTTACACCTTACCGTAAGCCGAAACCCATCAAAACAAAACCCACACAGATATAATGCCAAAACGATGTGTATTATCCCTCCCGAATTCATAAAATCAACTTCACCACAAAGACTATGCCTTTATTTGTAATGGGACATCGGTTACTGATCGCGCCGATGATAAGCTACATAAATACTTACAGTGTTATACAATAGTAAAACTTTTAATAGAGTAGGGAAATAACCATGACCCAAGTAGCCATCAGACAATCCGGCGGAGCAACTATTATTAGCTTGCCTAAAGTCATTTTAAACACACTGCATTTACAAGTGGGCTCGACATTAGAGCTGACGCTGGAAAATAATAAAATCATCCTAAGTCCGATCAATCAAGAACTCAGCTTGGAAGATCTATTAACAGGCAGCCCTAAGTCAGCATTAAGATTGAATGAAGAAGATCAACAGTGGTTAAATTTTCCAACTAGGGGTAAGGAAATTTAATGGTCTATATTCCTGAACAAGGCGACATTATCTGGTTAAGTTTTGCCCCTAGCAGTGGCAAAGAAATCATCAAACGCCGCCCTGCTTATGTAATTTCCAGAAAATTGTTTAATGAACATACAGGACTGGCTTTGGTTGCGCCCATTAGCAGCACAGTTCGCGGCATTAAGTTGGAAGTGGTGTTGGATGATAACCTGAATACGCAGGGCGCAATTTTGATACATCAGGTCAAATCACTGGATTTTATTGAACGCGAAGCAAATTTTATCGAGCATGTTTCCCAAGCAACTATTGAGCAGGTAAAAGCCTTGCTTAAAGTCATTATGGATTAGCCGGTCAACTAATCACTTCTTTATCGATTGAAGTAAACATCAACCACTTTCTTTGAGTGATAGTTAGGGCTACCAACTTAAGCTGGGACAAGCAACAAAACTTAACCATTCGCTCTGAGCTTGTCGAAGGGCTGTCGTAGGAGCAAATTTAGCCGCTCCCATAAAAAAAGCTTAAGTTATTATATTTTTATTGCTTAACTTTAAATTGTCCCACCTTAAGTGGGTAGCCCAATTAATCAGTAAAGCTGACTATTTTCAATAGTTCCTCAGATTCAATTAATAACAATTTAATCTCGTCTGAAAGCTTATTAAGCATTAGTTTGGCCTGTAATTCCTCTTCAGACTTATGACCTAATTTAACCGCATGTCTTAATTTATCCATATCATATTTTCTACGTTTCTCTGGATCTATTAAAACAGCATAGGCCTCATTAAGCACCTTAGCTTTTTTTAGCGCCTCTTCCTTATTACCGCTTGACCTATCTGGATGATACTTCATCATCAACGCTTTATAAGCCGCCTTAATGACCACTAACTCTGCACTATCAATAACACCCAATAGCGTATAAAAATCTTTTTGTCTTACCGTCATCTAACACCCAAGAAACACGCAAAATTCATTAAATAACGCACCTAAATAAGCAACTAAAGACGCTCTAGTGGAAACCTTAGCACAAACGTCATGCCTTAGACAAAGCTCTTTATCACCATAAAAACCTGCTCAAGCGGATTTAGTGCTTTAATGCTTGCAGTTTTATTAACAAGCGACCTAGGGTGTTGTACTATAAGTACGCAATAATACCCATTTACATTTAATGTAAACGCTTTGAATAGACTTAAAATTAATAACCGGAGAACATAATGACTGTTAGTATTGATGATTTTAAAAAAGCGCTGCAACTTTGGGCTAGCGGTGTTACCGTAGTCACTACTCATTCTGAACAATATGGCGCTCAAGGCATGACGGCTACTGCTTTTAGCAGCGTTTCCGTTGATCCCCCACAAATTTTAGTCTGTATTAATGATGCCGCCGATACTGGCTTGGGCATACAAGAAAGTGGTTACTTTGCTGTTAATCTTTTGACTTTAGAACAACAAGACGTTTCTAATCAATTTGCTGGTGGCGCTAGCCAACAGCAACGCTTTGACAATATCAGCTGGAAAGCCGGCATCACAGGTGCGCCTATACTCAATGACAGCCTGATGTCTTTAGATTGCAAAGTCCTAGAAAGAGTACGCGCCGGTAGTCATTGGATCATCATAGCTGAAGTTCAAGATAGCACCTGCCGAACCGGTGAGCCCTTGTTATATTATCGTGGCGCTTATCGAAAGCTTGCTGAGCTTTAATTGAACACAGGGGCTAGCAATAAGCCCCTGCATGGTTATGAAAGATCGGGTTACACTATCGTTAAGCCGATCTAGGCAAGCACTCGATTTTAATTTATCTTTGATTCATGAAATAGTTGAAATTCATAGCAAATATATCTAAAGTAACCCACTGCATTACTAGGTTACATAAAAATAACATCAAACCTTGATTGAGGAATAACCATGAATATAACCCATCTATTAAAATCGGCCTTGTTGATAGTTCTTGTCACCTTAAGTAGCCAAGCGTTAGCTTATAGCCCAGAGGAATTAGCAAAATCTTGTAAAAAGCCACGCTTTACCGACTTTAATTTGCCTGAATATAAAGCACCCGACAATAGTGAGGTCGCGCCAAGATCAGAGTTTTTTATTAAAATATCCGCGTGGGTAGATCCTACTACGATTACCTTAACTGCAAAAAAACAACCCTTACCTTTTACCCTAGAAACCACGAGTACTTTTTTTAAGGTTAAAGCCCAATTACCTGCTGAATACACTGGCGAATTCATTAGAATCAATGTGGGTGCCAAAGCCGTATTAGGTTGCGATGATAATACCGGCTGGCTGATTAAAGTGGCTGATCATTAACAATCAAATTATTGACATCCTGCCCACCTGAAGCATAGGTATCTACACAAGCCCCCATTTCAACATGGACGGCCTGAATCTAGGCCACATGGATGTATAAAGATTACCATCCTTGATACTGGATACTCGCTTCCCTACAGGATGTCGGCATATAAAACATGTGCAGATACCTACCCCCTGAACAGCGAGGTTTTGCAAACAAAATCTTAGAGCGCAACAGCCTTAGCTGTTGCCTTTAAATCAGCCAAAGTTGTTTTACTCCAAGTAAAACGTATACTTCCAAAAACATTAATTACACACTTTACAAAAAACATTTCAGCCTTGATTTAAATGTTTTCGCACCTATATTGTCATCTATGACTGTTTAACTCACCTTTTGCTCTTACCGATGAAAACATCCTTATTAAAGTCCTTTGCTTTATTCTCTATTTTATCAGTGTGCTCCCTTAGTCAAGCGGCCGGCTTACCGCCTTACGATGGCACTCAAGCCCTGCCCTCGTTAGCGCCTATGTTAGAACATAGCATGCCTGCCGTAGTCAACATCGCCACCTCGAAAAACATTCAGATTAGTGATAATCCCTTAATGCAAGACCCTATTTTTAGACAGCTGTTTAATGTGCCTAATTCATCGCGCCAACAGCAGCAACAAAAAAACAGCTTGGGTTCTGGCGTTATTATCGACAGCAAACAAGGTTTGGTTTTAACCAATAACCATGTCATTGATAAAGCCGACACGATCTTAGTCACCTTACATGATGGCAGGCAACTGAATGCTGAATTAATCGGCACGGACCCTGAATCTGATGTCGCGGTGATTAAAATTCCGGCTAATAATTTAAGCCAATTAACGATGGCTGATTCTAGCCTGCTTAAAGTGGGTGATTTTGTAGTCGCGATTGGCAATCCTTTTGGCTTGGGACAAACGGTTACTTCTGGCATTGTCAGTGCTCTAGGTCGTTCTGGCTTAGGCATAGAAAAGTATGAAAACTTTATTCAAACCGATGCTTCTATTAATCCCGGCAATTCAGGCGGCGCACTGGTTAATTTACGCGGCGAACTCATTGGTATGAATACCGCCATACTGGCACCTTCAGGTGGCAATGTCGGCATTGGTTTTGCCATACCCACTAACATGATTATGACCATTAAAGATGTACTGGTTAAACATGGCGAAGTAAAGCGAGGTTTACTGGGCGTGACTACGCAAGATTTAACACCTGATTTGGTCAATGCCTTTAACTTAGAAACCCAGCATGGTGCGGCCATTAGTCGCATTGAAAATGACTCACCTGCCGCTAAAGCTGGTTTAGAACCGGGCGACATTATCGTTGCGGCTAACGATAAGCCTATCAATAACAGTCAAGATATCAATAATATCGTAGGCTTATTGCAAATTGGTGACAAAGTCACCTTAGATTACTTTCATGGCACAGAAAAAAAAGCCGTGACTGCTGTTATTGCAAAGCCAGAACAAACTCAATTAGCCGGTGAAAAGTTACATCGTTTATTAGTCGGTACCGTATTAACCTCCACCGCCAAAAACCAGCTAGAAGGTATTAGCCTCGACAAAATCAATACCGCCTCTTATGCATGGAAAATAGGCTTAAGACCGGGCGATGTGATCGTCTCTGCTAATCGCTATCGTGTACATAATCTGGACGAATTAAAACGCGTCATTAATCCCAACAATCCACTGCTAATTAACATTCAGCGCGGCGAACAAGGTTTATTTGTTGTGTTAAGATAACCAACATATCCCGTAACTTGGGCTAATGGCTTTATCATTAACCCACCATTGGTACTATATAAGGTTAGGCAGTCCAAAAAGGCAGCTCAACCTTATATCTACCATGACCCAACATTGATTCATTCCCAACAAGCCACTTAAAAACATGAGCCCTGATAGAGAATTTATAGCTTTAAATATTGCCATATTAGTAGTTTCTGACTCGCGTACTGAAGCCGATGACCTATCGGGCCAAACTTTAGTAGATCGCGCCATAGAGGCTGGACATCATGTCCTAGAAAAGAAAATAGTGCCTGATAATATTTATCAAATTCGTGCCGTGGTTTCAGAGTGGATAGCAAAAGCAGAGGTACAAGTGGTGATTAGCACCGGTGGCACGGGCGTGACAGGTCGTGACGGCACACCCGAAGCGATAGCACCTTTACTCGACAAAGTATTAGATGGCTTTGGTGAAACCTTTCGAATGCTCTCCTATCAAGACATTAAAACCTCAACCATACAATCACGAGCTTTGGCGGGTGTCGCTAACGCAACCTACTTGTTCTGTCTACCCGGTTCATCTAGTGCCTGCCGTACCGGTTGGGATAGCCTCATTAAGGAACAATTAGATAACCGTACTCGACCTTGTAACCTAGCTCAACTCATTCCTAGACTCACAGAGCGTTAATATGAAATCAATCTTTTTATTTTTAGGTGCTTTAAGTGCCTTGGTAGGGGTAGGCATGGGGGCTTTTGGTGCTCATATTTTAAAAACCAGCTTAAGCCCCGAGCAATTAACGATTTACCAAACTGGCGTTAGTTACCAAATGTGGCATGCGCTAGGTTTGATGGGCATTGCTTTGGCCTTACTGCAAACTCCCACCTCTAAACTATTAAAGTGGGCCGGCACCTTGATGTTTATCGGCATTATTATATTCTCTGGCAGCTTATATTTACTCGTATTACTAGACATGAAAATATTAGGCCTTATCACTCCCATCGGCGGCGTTAGCTTAATTTGCGCTTGGGCCTTACTCACTATTTACGCTGCTAAAAAACAGCATATCAACAGGTACACACATGACAGCCACTAATCCCCCTACTATTCTCTTAAAAGATTACACGGTACCTGACTATCTTATTCAGAACGTTGATTTAAAGTTCACCTTAGCAGAGGAAAAAACGCAGGTTATTTCACGCCTGACTTTAATCCGCAATCCTGAGAGCCAAACGGGGGACGTGGCACTGGTTTTAGCCGGCGAAAACTTACTGTTAACGCGCGTAGTGCTTAATGATGATAACGAATTAACGGCACAAGATTACCAGCAAACTGAAGATACACTGACTATTGCTAACGTACCGCAACACCGTAGCTTTATACTGACTATAGAAAACACCATTAACCCAAAAGCCAATACCGCTTTGGAAGGTTTATATCTATCTAATAGCATGTTATGCACGCAATGCGAAGCAGAAGGCTTTAGAAAGATCACTTACTTTCTGGATCGTCCTGATGTCATGGCCAAATTCACCACAACCTTAGTGGGCGACAAAAAGCGTTATCCAGTCTTGTTATCGAACGGCAATAAAATCGCTGAGGGCGACTTAGCTGATAATCAACATTGGGTGACTTGGGAAGATCCTTTTAACAAACCCTGTTATTTATTTGCGCTAGTTGCCGGCCAATTAGAATGTATTGAAGATGAATTTATCACACACGCTAATCGCCCCATCAGCTTACAAATTTTTGTCGAAGCCCATGACTTAGACAAATGCGCTCATGCCATGCAGTCCCTTAAAAATTCTATGCTCTGGGATGAGCAAGTTTATGGTCGTGAATATGATTTAGATTTATACATGATAGTCGCCGTGGGCCATTTCAATATGGGAGCTATGGAAAATAAAGGCCTGAACGTATTCAATACCAAGTTTGTATTAGCACGTCCTGATACCGCGACCGATAGTGATTATGAACACATCGAAGGCGTCATAGGCCATGAATATTTCCATAACTGGACCGGCAATCGCATTACTTGCCGAGACTGGTTTCAATTGAGTCTTAAAGAAGGCTTTACGGTATTTAGAGACCAAGAATTCACGGGTGATCGCACCTCTAAGGCCGTTAAACGCATCGAAGATGTCAACATGCTGCGCACCCGCCAGTTTGCCGAAGATGCAGGCCCTATGGCTCATCCTATACGCCCCGAGGCTTATATAGAGATTAACAATTTTTACACCTTAACCGTGTATGAAAAAGGCGCGGAGGTCGTGCGTATGATTCATACCCTAGTCGGTGCAGAAGGTTTTCGTAAAGGTAGCGATCTGTATTTTGAACGTCATGATGGTCAAGCCGTCACTTGCGATGATTTTGTCAACGCCATGGAAGCTGCCAATCATATCGACTTAACTCAGTTTCGTCGTTGGTATGAACAAGCAGGCACTCCGGTCATTACCGTACAACAAGCTTACGATGCAGATAGCCAAACCTTAAACTTAACGCTAAGCCAACATTGTCCCGATACACCCGGACAAACCAACAAAGAACCGTTACATATTCCTGTCACGGTCGGCTTGCTTAATCCTGATGGTAGCGAGGTCTTGGCGTCAGTTATTTTGCAACTAACCCAAGCTAAGCAAAGCTTTAGCTTTGAAGCACTAGCACAGCGCCCAATCATTTCTATCTTAAGAGGTTTTTCAGCGCCAGTTAAACTGGCTTTCGAGCGCAGCCTTGAAGAACTCGCCTTTTTATTAAGCCATGACAGTGATACCTTTAATCGCTGGGAAGCCGGACAGCAACTCGCCAGCCAAATTATTTTTAATTTAATCGAAGATATAAATCAGGGACGCAGCTTAGTGCTAAACCCTATTCTTATTAAAGCATTTCAACAAATCATGGCGCAACCGCCCACTGATTTATCGTATTTATCGTTATTGCTCAGCCTGCCTTCAGAAACTTATTTAGCCGAGCAGATGCCGGTGATTGATGTGGTCGCCATTCATCAGGCGCGTGAATTTGTAGTACATGGTTTAACTGAACAGTTACAAGCACAATTTAAAGCCTTATATAACACCCATCATCGCGATGAATCAGGATTGTTTAATGCAGATACCATAGGTCGTCGTCGCATTAAAAATACCTGCTTAGCTTATTTAGGTCGTTTAGAGCTTGCCGAATATCAGCACTGGGCGCAGCAGCAATTTACCAGCGCTAAAAATATGACCGATCAAATTGCCGCCTTAGCAGTGATCGTTAATAATGCACATCCTGCTAAACAAGACTGCTTGGCTGATTTTTATCAACAATGGCAAGCTGAAGCCTTAGTCATCGACAAGTGGTTTGCCTTGCAAGCCACTAGCCCTCATGACGACACTTTTACAAACGTACAAGGTTTAATGCAACATCCTGCCTTCGATATCAACAATCCTAATCGGGTCAGAGCCTTAATAGGTGCTTTTAGTCAGGCCAATCCTTTACATTTTCATGCTGAAAATGGTCAAGGTTATCTATATCTTGCCGATCAGATTATTAGTCTTAATAGCCTTAACCCCCAAGTAGCTTCACGCATGTTAAGCGCCTTAACTACTTGGCGTCGTTATGATGCCCCTAGGCAAGAACTCATCAAAGCCCAGTTAACGCGCATTATAAATACAGAAGCGGTTTCTAGGGATGTGTTTGAGGTTGCTAGTAAGAGTTTGGCGTAGAGGGCTGTTGAATACCGCCATGTCGGGCAACGATAAAACGGTTGCCCGATTCTTTCAGGAGTAAAACAGCTTCAGCTGTTTTAAGTGCAACAGCTGAAGCTGTTGCACTCCTATTAATGGCTAGGCAAATAATCCGGTAAATGTGAGCGGATTTCTTCGGGGCTTAAGGTGGTGATGTTTTTAGCTAATTCAAAGCAAATGGTTTTTTTGATGCGTTCGGGTAGACAGTGACGCATCCAACCCAATAAAGACGGTTCGGCTACGATCAATAACTGGGAAAATTGCTGAGCATTAAGTGCGACTTCCAAATAATGTGTGATCCTATGAGCAAATAAATCGGCTTCGTGTTGTTTAGGGTCGGTAGCTTGTTCAAAGGCATGGCCAATATTGCCAGCTCCTTGAATTCTGCCTGGCAAATCTGAAGTCAAATCACGATCATGCAATCGACCTTCAGTATGGGTCAAGGTTTCTATTTCAATTAAGGGGGCAGCAGGTGCGTCGGTTTTAAAAATACGCGCCCGACTTTGATCCGCGATAACAATTAAGGTTGCTTTCATAGTGGCTCTCTCTAACACGATAAATAAGTTTATATTAATAAAGATATCAATAGATGATATGTATAATTAGGTCTATATCAGGGATATTTATCTTTAATGAGCAGTTACTTTAACTGTTAATAAAACAGGGCGCTATTCGTATAACTACTTAAGTGCGTGACAAATGATAGTTTTTTAGGCTACAGTTAGCACCTATGAATTTTAAGGATACAAATCGCTAACCCGATCTACCTGACCCAATTTTTCGCTGAGACTTATGAAACAAACAACTTAACTTGCGCACTAACTTCTTTATAGGACAGCCTTTAATGGAATCATTGCCTGATCAAATAACACCAGAAGACGCAAATCTTCTAGTCCCAGCGCTTACCGTAGTAGGCATTGGCGCTTCCGCAGGCGGACTAGAGGCACTCACCACCTTCTTTACCCATTTACCACTAGAGTCTGGCTTTGCCTTTATTATTGTCACGCACCTAAGTCCTGATCGACCCAGTTTATTGCCAGAGCTATTACAAAAACATACCCTACTTCCAATACGTATTGCCGAAAATGGTATGGCTTTAAAAGCCAATCAGATTTTTATTTGCCCAGAAGGCAAAGAACTGGCTGTAAAAAATTATCAACTACAGCTCATTAATAATCCTAAACATACCGGTGCATACCATTCCATCGATACGTTTTTACAATCGCTAGCACACGACTGTCAAGCTCACAGTATTGGCATTATTTTGTCCGGTACAGGTACAGATGGCACGCTAGGTATTAAAGCGATTAAAGACGTTGCCGGCATTACTTTTGCTCAAGACCCCAATTCAGCGGGCTACGACGGCATGCCTAGGAGGCTGTCCGATAATCCAGCCAATAATGATAGAATGGTCACCTACGCTAAAATAATTACTAACCGATGAATATTCCTTTCAAACAATCGCCTATCGCGCTTAATGCCGCATTGCTCTCTCCC
>Ga0214235_1000240_pt1 | contig 27082 bp, 23 predicted proteins | sample TroBogypolimnion_2_FD_153073 | JGI IMG/M metagenome (GOLD analysis project Ga0214235, IMG submission 153073) | Freshwater microbial communities from Trout Bog Lake, WI - 15JUL2008 hypolimnion | ecosystem: Environmental > Aquatic > Freshwater > Lake > Hypolimnion/Profundal zone ... | reverse complement strand
CGAATTGCCATCCTCAATAATTTGTTTAGGCCCACCCGTTATGGGTAAATCTAAACCTTCTTTAATAATAAATTGCATAGTTGAAGCCTACTCTCCAAAACAAGTTGTAGCGGAACCGTCCTCTTTTTTCAACCTTAACCAAATAAGAGGCGCATTAAGACGTTTAAGAGCGGCATTACACCATAAAAACAAGATTTTCTCAATTTTGTCGTACACCTATTTACGACTCTAACATCAGTACAATGGGTGATTATTAAGCCATTAACAGCGACAAACAGGCGGCAGACTCTCTTATGCCCTGCATTAAACTTAAGGGCTATCAACTTAGGAATGAATACGAAATAATCTAATCAAGTAGCATCGCCCCCCCTTTGTAGAGGGGGCTGGGGAGGATTTTAAAATCATAGTTGCCGCTATGCTCGCTCCTAACCTGAGTTCGGGATAAGAATAATGAGACTCCCCTCTTTAAAACATGAAAGAATATATACTTTCAATCATTACACATCCCTCTTGATTGAATCCAATTCATTCTTAATAAACGTCACCTCAAAAGCCTTACAAGCCCTGTGTTGCTGTAGTCGGTTGGCAAAGGTGAAGGCATCATTCATTTCATAGTTTTGGAAGACATCGAGACCACGATCCATCAGGATTTTCCAGCCGTGGTCGGTCACTATATGCCGCGCGTGAATGCTCCCTGTTTGATCAAACTCCCAGGTAAAGTCAATGCCTACCGCATTACAGGACCCCTTGATCTTCTCAAAGCTCTCTATCTGCTGTTCAGCTTTGAAATCGTCTTCTGATGTCATCAGGTGAACAGCAATTTCTTCGTCCTGTGGATTGTACTTCACGACGGTTTCGAGGAACTCCATAAAGTTACGGACTTGGTAAAACAACCGGATGTAGGGATCGGTAATGGTTATTTTACTTGCGCCGCGCAGATAAGGGCCAAATAAAGCGTCAAAAGATATGCCCTTCTGGTTTTCTTGAAAGGTCAGATGTTGTTCCTTGACAACGGGTTCGGCGACAACTGAAGTTCCTTGTTGGGACTGTAGCAATTCTTGTAAGATGCCACCCGTATCAGTTGTACCAGTCCCTGTTTCAGCAACTGTCTTATAGTAGTAATCCGGATATTCTTCTTCCTCCAGTGTCTTAATAGAATTGGTTTTACCAGAGTGATCCAGATAGGTGAAGCACACGCTTGGGTAAGTGCTATCAATACGCATTAATTGGTCTTTGATGCGCTTGCGACCTTCAACCGCAAATTTAAGAATTTCCTCTATTTCATCCTTGGAAGCCTCGCCTTGGGGATATAAAATTTTCATCAGCCCAGAGAAAGTTTTGTTAATGCCATCCCTGTCCCGAGTTGACAGGTCAGAAGACAAAGTAAAATGTGCTTTATAACGATCTGAATAGTCATGATTACGCATTGCCCTAAGAATTTCAGCAAGATAGTCCACTACAAAACCATAATTACTCGAAAACATTTCGCCACGAATAATATCCACTTCCCATCCAGGAATGTAATAGTGAATTCGATCAAGAAAAGCGGAATCATAAAACTTGTCGGGTAACTCATCAAATAAATCAGCGTGCTTAAGCATATAAGGCACTGTATGCTGAGTATTGCCAATAAAAACCATTGAAGCTTCAGCGCCAAAGGTTTCAACACCACGAGAAAAAGACTTGTTGGCCATGTAATTTTTCATAATGTCGACCAGTGCTTTTTCCACCCGTTTTTGTTTACCGGCAAACTCGTCAAATCCCACCACATCCCAGTACCCGACCAAGCCTATTTTTCCGGATGAATTATTAACAAACAGCTTGGGGACGGAAACTTCGCCACCTGATATGAGAATGCCGTGAGGAGAAAATTCGGAATAAATATGCGACTTCCCCGTTCCCTTGGGACCTAACTCAATAAGGTTATAATTCCGCTCGCAAAAAGGAATCAGGCGAACGAGTTGGGTTAGCTTACTGCGTTTGCCAAACAATTCTGGGTTAAAACCAATGCTCTGAATAAGCAAATCAATCCATTCGTCGGTTGTGAATTGCTTGCGTGCTTCCACATAGCCATCAAAATCGAAGTACGATAATTGAATCGGCTTTAACGAAGATAAAATCCAGGGGCTGTCATTTTTTTCTTCAGAAAACTCATATTCCAGATCTGCAATACACCAGACACCACTCACCAACAGTTTCGGATGTGCTTTCACAGTTCGGGAGTCGACCAATACTTTTTTGATGCCAAGATTAGAAAAAGCAGCCTCGTAAACATCGGCATTGTCATTTAGCGCCACGCCGATTTTGTCGATGACCTTATAACGCCCCTTTTCTTTGATATCAGAACGAATCAAGCCGGCTTCATTACGATGCACATAGTGTTTGCGCAGTATTTCTTTAACCGTCTCAATACCTGACTGAATGGAGGCTTCGTCACTGGTTGCGCAGTACTGACCTAATAAATACTCAAGAACGTAGGAGGGAACAATCGCATTACCCTTTACGGTTTTAACAAGATCCTTACGGACAACAAGCCCCGCAAAGTGCGTATTTATTTTCTGGTCAAGTTCATTCATAACGATTCCTTTTAACCACGAATAGACACGAATAAACACAAATATTTTTCATAAAAAGGTTCGTATTCAATCGGTTATTGGTTTATTTTAACCACGAATACACACGAATAAACACGAATATTTTTCATAAGATAATTCGTGTTTATTCGTGTCCATTCGTGGTTCTTTATATTTTATTTTAACCCATTGCACAGCCCACAATTTGAAACACTTAATTTCTCGATAATAATTCGTGTTTATTAGTGGTTCCTCTGGTTTTAAAAATCAAAATCGCTGGTGAATGAGCGTCGTATTAGATACCGGAGTGATTTGTACTCTTTGTAATGTGTAGTGCCTGGGTGTTTTTCTCCCAGGCGCAATACCACTTCCTGGCCATTGGCCTCATCGGCCTTACGGGTTAGCACAAAACGCACTTGCAGTTCGCGCTCCCTGGGGTTGTCAGAAGCCAGATCAAACTTCAGATTATGACAGTCAGAAATTAAATCACCCAACTGGGTATAAATACCGGCTCTAAGCGTTCTTGGACGTACCTTATCAGTCACCGGTTGCGCCTGATAAAGCGCTACCGCCAACTGACCTGCTGTAATCACCGAACTTGCACCGCGTAAAATATCTACCTCAACAGCCGATATATCACTCTGCCTTTTCTTGTTGATTTTAAGGATAGGAATCACCACTTCTTGCAACGATGCCCCACCATGCACAAAACGACTGCCTGAACCTTTCAAGCGAAGTCGATTGATGGATTTAGGAATCTGCACTTCCACATCACCAATCAAACCTAACTCGGTTGATTTAAATTTCCGTAAACTCGGCAACTCTTTTAAACCCAACCCCAACACAAAACGCCGGTCGTAAAAAAGCACCGGATTGCCTTCGGGCTCAACATCCGCAAAATCACTCTCGTCAAGCGCACGGTTTTGATAAATAAAGCCATGATCCGAGGTCACTATCAAATTACTGGCATTAGCCCCGGTTAACTTCTTGATTAACTTAATCAGCTCCTGAAGGGTCTCTTCAACGGCCTCAAATACCCGCTCTTCCGACTCGCGTTTGTCGCCAGTCGCATCGATACGATTATGGTAGATATAAAGCACATCATGGTCGCGCAACAATGCCCGACTGTCCTCTTTATTAAGTGCCATAAAAGCGTCTGCTTTAACCGCCGTACTCCGCTGAGCAATCCCTTGATTAAGGATCTTGATACGATTAACTGTACCCTGTGAACTTAAACCATCCACTAAAACGGTACTGGTGTCATTATTCGCCAGCGCCAATTCTTTATTGGGCAGCAATGCCGCCATACCCAATTGTGTATAGCTCGGCAGCATTGATAAAGCAGGTTCTAACTGCGCATCGTATCGATCTTCTTGACGAATAAGGCTAAGCAATTCGTCACCAATTTCATAACGCAAAGCGTCAGAAATAATGACACAGACCTTGTTGTCTTTATTTAAAAAGGGTTTGACACAACGCTCATAAAAATTACGTTGCAATAGCACCGGCGTGGCATCCCATTGTTTGCCCGTATCGACAAACACCTGCCATTGATCATTGAGCTTGAGTAAATAATTATTGGAATAAAAATTTTCAACCTGGTCCGTTAGTGTGCCCATTAAAGTGGCCTGACCGGATAGCCTGACATGGTAAGTAAATTTTCGATAAAGCTGATCTAGGCGAAACCAAAACCGACTGTAACGCTCAATGCCTTCAACAAAGCTACCCATTGATAAATTTGCTTCACTGAGTACTTGAAAAAACTGCGCTGCAAAGTCTATCGCCTCATACAAATGACGATATTCCTTATACCAATGACATTGCCTACGTTGCCGCACCAGAATCGCGACATCACCACTGGTTATCGTTCTTAACGCTACACAGTTAACCAGATCACTAATAATCTTCTGATCAATCAGACGAAAGTAATCAAGCTCAATCAGTTCACGAAAATCCCGTTTATCTAAATCTTGCTCAATGCCCAGAATATCCGTGCACTCAGCAGACAGTGTTTCAAAACTGGCTTCAAACTGCCGACTATCTTTCCAACGCTTCAGAAATACCAAAGCGTCAGCTGTTAAACGAATCTCGCCCTCCAATCCCATCGCATAGCAAGACTTAAAGAGTTCGATAACAAAATCATGAATGCTGGGTTCGTCCGATTTATAACCGTAACAACGGGTCATTTGTTCCCAAAAAAACTCATCCAGACTACAGCGGCCCATTAATTTAATTTTATCGCTCCGTCCTTCAGCCAACTCTTGCAGCAAACATTCCAAGACCGCATCCAAACGAGGCTCGGAACCCGCACAAACCGCCAGCATCTTTAAACGAATCCCCCCAAAGGTATCATCGGCATTAAGCATACGTTTTAATAACTCTTTACGCTTAATGGCCTGATAAAACTCGGCATGGGCTCGCACCAACTCCGAAAATTCCAGGCTTAATTCCATTTCAGCCAACAAAATAGCCACCTGATCCGTGCGAAACTCGCCCTGTGCCAACTGCACGTCCAGCAACCAATTATCCAAATCATCCGGTTGCGGGCCATCACGATACAGCAGAAACTTTTGCTCGGGTTGTTCTCGTAAGATACGATGCTTAACACCAAACTCGTTATTAAGCAGCTCGATTTTCTCAACACCCGGCATGTTCAAGGCTTCAAAGCTGTTACGTAACTCCTGCTTGGCGTCATACCAAAACACAATACGGTGACGCTCGAAGAGTTTATTCAATGCTTGGACAATACGATTATTCATGCGCTTACATAATCTCCAAACAAATAACGAATAGTCGTCCAAAATTCACCATGCCGTCCACTCGCCTCTTTTTCAAGATAGCCGGAAACAAATTGCCTCAACTCCTCTTCGTTCAAAATCTCTTCCAAAAAAGGCTCGATTGCACTGGCACGCAAGGCATTAAGTTTTGGTATATTAAGGCCCAGGTGATTAATGCTCTCAGTGGCAGCGGTATCAGTCAACAATGACGGCTTAATAGCGCCATTACCCATAAAAGCAAATCGGCTTTCACAAGCACTATCAAGAGGCGATATCAAAAGTGCCGCATCATACCAATCATCTTTAAGATTTCCACAATGGCGTGGGTCACCTTTTTTTAACTGCTTCTGACAAGAACACAACATATTGGCAAAATCCAATGGATCAACAGCCGGATCACTTTGGGGCCGCAAGTGTTCAATATGTAAATCTTCATCGGTCAACCTCCGCTCGCAGTAACAACAAAGATAACCTTGTTCCTTCATAAGCGCCTCGTTAACCGCTGCTTTAGGCGCACCACTCAAATCATCATAATCAGGTTGCCAATCTTCATTAGCCTGATCTTTCCAATCGGCAAAGGCTTGCGGTTCACTACATTTTATAATGTGCTTCATTTGCCGATGATTTCCTTGCGCTTAATCAGCACTTCGGCTTTTACCAATTCAGGATCTTCACCAATCTCGGTTTTTAAGTCCGCAATTTTTTGACGTGCATCAATCAGTTGACCTTGATTAATTTCTTCATAAAGACGATGAAGTTCCAAACTGACTTTATCAGGCCGTGTAGTTTCCAGTCCCATCAAGTCTTCCAATATCCTGTCGGTATTTTTACCATAGGATTCTCTGGGTCGTTGAGCCGTCATGCCTGACTCGGTTTGTTCAAGCAGGTAAATACATTCAGGCTGAACATGCGTGATAACATGCGGTGAATGCGTTGAAATAACAAATTGGCAGTTCGGAAAAATAGCCGTCAGTTTTGGAATCACCATTCGTTGCCACTTTGGATGAAGATGCAAATCGATTTCATCAATCAGGATAATGCCCTCGCCCTCTAACGGGTTATCACGAATAGGATTGGCAATAGCCATTTTCCTGGCCAAGTCACCAACCATCGCCATCAGGCATTTCTCGCCATCGGAAAGTTGATTAACGGTCAACCGTTTGCCGCTTTTTTCAACTTCCATACGCAATGGATTACGACGCACGGTAAGGTTTTTAAATTCAGGTAAAAATAGATAAATTGCTTGACGAACTGCTTCTAATTGCGGATCTGGAAATTGATTAATGTTCTCACAAAAAAGAGCTTGCTGATCTCTTCTCAGTTCATTTTCAAAATCTTCACGCTCACGGAACCATTCAAAAAATGTACGAAAATTAGCACCACCCGATAAGGTATCATCGTAGGCAGTTAATAATTTAAAACTGTGTTTCTCTTTTATTCTTAAAGGAATATCCAATACTGCCCGATTAACCGGGTAATAAGCAAATAAGGGCAGATTAATTTGTTCTTGATCGTCGGCAATCTGTATTTGCAGTTGTTTGGCAAACTCATTAAGTCCGGTCAGTGTTGATCGTTCTTCGGTACCGGCATGTCCTGTGCGTGATTTGACCAACTTCCAATTTATAGACTGCTTATCCACTACACAAGCCAGTTCAATGATGGCGGTTGATTTACCATTGGTAATATCATCCTCCATGACAGACCTGCCAGACGAACCGGCATGCCTTATTCGACTAACCATCCAGGAAAGCAAAATAACCGTGGCATCCAAAACGGTTGATTTACCCGAACCATTGACACCATAAAAAACATTCAGCTTTTCATGAAAATCCAGCGATAGCACTTCAGCACTACGATAATGGGTTAAAGATAATTTTTTAATATTCATGTCTCAAGCCTTTTGATACTGTGGAGTCGACTCTACAATTTGTGGCGCTAACGTATTCTCCGTCATGGTGATTTTCATAGTAGATTTACTAATCATCCTTCGCCGCCAATCCTATCTCATCCAAATTAATCTTTAATTGCTTATTCGCCAACGGAATCGGGCTGTGAGCTTGATTGATACAAAACAGGGACTTGCTCAGTAATGGTGCCATCGGGTAATTGAAAGTAGAGTCTTTTATTTTTGCTGTAAACATTGGCAATGCCTCTTTGCAGGCTATCGATTTGTGCTTCTTTAACCGCTTTGGTAGCCACTTTTAAAATCTTTTTTTCCAACTCATTCATATTCAGTTCCTTCAAGAAATTGCTTTAATAACGTGTCGTCATAAACCTCATGAGTGACAGCAACCAGTTCAAAGTTGTCATCACCATTAAAAAACAACAACCATTCATCAACCAAGGCTCGATAAACTGACCAAAACAATTTTCTGCTTCGATGATAGCGCCTAATAATGTCTTGGGTTGGCACATGATGCCCGCCTTTGAGGACTCTGTTTTTTACCCTGTAAATATTTTCTTTTTCTGTTTCCAAAAACAGGTAAATCAATGTAGTTTTAAAGTTGTTTTCTTTGGCTTTTTTAATGACTTGTATCAAATACTTACCGGATAGTGTTGTTTCAATAATAAAAGAGTCATCTGCTTGCAGCGATATATTAAGTTCTTTAAAAAACTCTTTACCCGCTTTAACCTTATACTTTTGAATATCGTCCGGATCATATTTTTTAGCTATTTCATCAGCATTAATAAATTTTAAGTTTTCTTGATTGGCGTATTGGCTCGCAAAGGTTGTTTTACCGCTGCCATTTGCCCCGGCAATAATATACAAGATTTTCATCTACATCATCCTTCCTTCGCGGCCAAACCCGGTATTTTCTTCAATGCCTCACCAAACTTCTGGTAATTCACTTTTACGCCGTCATCCAAATCAATCTCTATTTGCTCGGTCGCCAACGGATACAGCACTTCACGTTCGTAAACATCCAGCTCATCAATCATTTTACGGTGGTTTTCAATATCCTTTAGCGCTTTGGTCTTATCGCCCGCAGAGGCGTTGCTACTGATACTGACCGCTTCCAGATGATTTTTATGGGCGCTTAGTTTGGTACGAAACTCACGCAAATAATCGTTAAGCACCACACTGACCGTATCCGCGCGGTAGCGGTGCATATAGATCAAGGCATTAAAAGTACCCTTTGGACTACTGAACAGCCAATAAATCGGGCGCTTTTTGTAACGCTTCAGATGGTCGGTGTAGAAATCTTTCAAGAAATACTTACGGATATCTTTACCGAGCGCCTGCTCGATAAACTTAAGATTTTCTTCGTAATGGGCATCACCAAACGTCACTTTCAGGAACTGACCAAAACGTTCAGTCACGTCATCCGTAAACCAATCACCATCAAGCATGGGGATTACGTTATCGTCATCCGCAGGAAACAAAACGTCTGATTTTTGAACCACGAATGAACACGAATCAACACTACTATTTAATAATTTCTTTTGTGGTTCTTGTTCTTCTTTTTCAGGATTTTGAACCACGAATGAACACGAATTGACACTAATATTTAACCCGTTCTTTTGTGATTCGTGTTTATTCGTGTCTATTCGTGGTTCTTGTAGTTTTTTATAGTAGTCTTCAATGGTTTCGCCTTGATTGGCTAGAATCAATCCCGGTTTATCCAGTGAGTAACGGCCAAACATACAACCCACGGCATAGGAAATGAATTCTTTCATGGTGTCGGCCAGCAACAACGTTTCTAGCTCTTCCTCGTTTTTGTTGGCACCGTAGCGGTAGTGTGGATTGCAGGTTAGGGTAATTTCCTTCAATGGCACTTCTGGTATTAGTTCGTCTTGTAAGCCGTAGGCGTCAATGAAAATGCGGTTATTTTCTTCTTCGAGGCGCTGGGTTTCCAAGGTCATTTCTTGCCAATATGCATGGAGTTGGGTGTAGGTTTCTTTGATGGATAACGGCAATGGGTAGGTTGGGTTAGCGGCTTTATCGCGTAACCCAACATCGGCGAGTTGTCGAGTTACGCTATCGCTAACCCGACCTACGGTTTGGCTATTAAGAAGCGGTAGGTCGGCAAAGTCCCATGAGGTTTCATAAGAGTCCCAGTCATGCTTTGAAATATGAGTTATTTTTACAACATCACTATCTACACCTTTAGATGAAGGTAATATAACTGGAATATTTGCAACAGTTCCTGCACCAAAATTTAAGGTAGGATTTATAATGGCGAGAGTATTTCTGATTATTGGAGTATTTAGTAGCCCAAGAACACATTCTGGTCGATCAGTTGGAAACATAGAAGATCCTGCTGAATCGAATAAAGCACCGTAATCAGTTAAACGGAAACTGGAAACACTGGACGTAAGTGCGCTCCAAGTAATGCCGTCCTTGAAATATTTATCTTCACTACGGATTTCTTTTGTATAGCTCCCTCCACCGTATCGTGTAATTACCGCATTTTTTAGCTCCTTGCCATCTTCTAACCAATTAATTACATAATCTTTATTTCCATACCACTTCCTAAATTCACCACCTTTATTTAGAGGGAACCATTTTCGATCAGACTTTTCGGCATCTAACTTATTTTTGTACCCAAATCCAAATCTATCTTTGGAAATTTCGAACCAAAAGCGCAAAAATCTATTGTTATCAGTCGTTGCCAACCCCTTTTTTGGATCAGCAATTTTTCTCAACAAGGCACCATCAGTAAACGCATTTCTTAGCGTCTCACTCACCCAATAAGCAATCGGACTCCCCGGAATTTTCTTAAAGTCAGCCGCAGAAGCACGAAAAAAACCCTTCTCTACAGTGTCACTAATTTTGGTGCTGTCGTTACTCATCGTCTTGTCCTTCAGATTCTTTATGTTCGTGTCTTCCGTGGATGCTGCTTTTATCCGTGGCATCCGTTTCATCAATGCCTAACTGATCTTCAATCAATTGCCGTTCGTGTGCTTGAGCTTCCAACAAATGCAAATCTGCCTCTATTTCCTCAACCGTAGGCAATACGCTTTTCAATTCATCAGGTAAAATCTCGGTGAAGTTATATTCACTGACGCCTAAAGGTTTCTTCAAATCACGTAACGCAAATTCGACTTCAATGTTATTTTTGTCTCGGCAAAGTAAAAGCCCGATGGTTGGATTGTCATCAGCACGCTTTACTAAACTGTCCACAGCAGAAAGATAAAAATTTAGTTTGCCAGCGTATTCGGGTATGAATTTCTTATTTTTCAATTCCACCACGACATAGCATTTAAGAGCAACATGGTAAAAAAGTAAATCGATGTAATAGTCTGTCTCGCCAACTACCAATTGATATTGTTGACCAATAAATGCGAAGCCCTTGCCAAGTTCCAATAGAAATTTAGTGATATGCCTGATAAGCTCCCTTTCAACATCCCGTTCATGGTAGGGAACCGTCATCGCGAGAAAATCAAACGTATAAGGATCTTTCAATACCTGTTGAGCCAAATCCGATTGAGGTGGCGGCAGTGTCATGCTGAAATTGGTTATTGCTTTTCCCGCACGGAAGTAAAAATTCGATTTAAACTGTAATGCCAGCACATCACGACTCCAACCCTCCTCAAGCGTTTTATTGATGTAGAACATGGCTTCATCAAGACTTTTTGACTTGGTAAAAATCAGAATGTTATGCCCCCAAGGCAATTGGTCAACAGCCTGTTGACCAATTGCCCGACAAGTGTTGTTTTCAACGGGAGCATGCTGTTGTGGATCTTGCAACCTGCCATAAAACAAGAAAAAACGCTTACAATATTTCAGATTTGATATCGAAATCCCCTTTAAATCAGGAAATTCTTTTTGCAAATCATTCGATAACTGGCTGATAACGCCATCCCCCCATTTGCTTTCAGACTGCTTGCGAAAAATTATTTCTCCCAGTTCAAAGTAAAAATGTATCAGTGCCTTATTCGCTGCTAATGCCACTTTAACTTGAGTATTGGTTATCCGTTTTTTAATATCCGCAAGCCACTCTCGATATTCTACTGATTCAAGAAAGAACTCACGCGTCATGCGGGCATCTTTCTGTTCTATAACACCTGGCACTTGCGACATTTTTTCCAACTTATCTTTGTTCATCAGTGTCCTCCTCCTATTCCGTGTGTTCTGTGGATAATGTTTCTTCAATCAACCGAATTTAGCACCCGACGGGTACTAAATTGCCAAGTATTAATAAAGCAATCCTGTTTTGCCAATCAACTCTAGCCCTTTTGTCGTCAACCGATACTTCTGCAATCGGCTATTGGGTTTGTCGGGCAAGGTCATTTCAATGAGTTGCAACTCCAGCAAGCGCTTAATTTGTTTATGCAGTTCACCGGAAACGGTTTTATGGCCGAGGTATTGTGCGAGTGCAGACTTTCCGGTTTCTTGTTCTTGTAGCTTTACTAATACTTTAGCGGCGAGTGGCGACTCTAGCCGTGACTCTAGCCGTGACTCTAGCCGTTGTTCAACTTGTGCCTCCGGTTTTTCATGGCTCTGTTTTTGGCGATTTTGAATGCGTACAGGTTCCAGCAACGGAATAATAAAGCGTACCCGCATACCTGTTTCGATGAGTTGAGGTTCCGGCAGTCCAAGCGCTTTGGCTTCGGTAAAAATACGCCGCACGCCGGTGCCCCATTGCTCAATTAAATGCAGCTCTCTGAACACACGGGCAATGACGGTGTTACGAATTTTTGAAGTGCCTTGTTTAATGTCTTCCAAGGTTAATCCGGGCAGAAACAAACCAGGATTATCGATTTCAATACGATCATCCAAAAACACAATTCGAATCGGTGCGCCGCGCTGGGAATAGTCGGCATGAACAAGAGCATTGATGACGGCTTCACGCAGGATGCCCAGCGGAATACTCCAAATATCTTTGCGGCGTACTTCTGTTAAATCGGCACCACGAAACGCATGTTTCTTTAAAAACAGCATGATCTCGTCCACTGCTGTGGGTAGCGGTGCATGGATGTCGAGATGGTCAAAAATATCCAGTTTTTCGCTGCCCATAAAACGCCCGCACTGTATCTAGGCATCTGCAAAATGCACGCTGCGTTGTTTACCAAACAGCAGCACAGCGCCTTTGGTGGGTACCCGTCGGCCCTGATAATCGGTAAGCAAGCGCAAGGTGAGTAAGCTTTGCTCATCCAAGCGTCGATCATGACCAAACAAGGCCTGTGCAGCGGCTAAATCCAAATCATCGATGGATAGCTCCGGCATCGGCATTTCATCAAAAGCAACACTATCAACCGAACGCTGTAACTCGGCAATCAATTCACGATCCGCCTGCCGATTGGTAGAACCCAAGCGCACATAAACGCCCAACTCAGGCCCTTTTGCCTTAAGCCAATGTGGGCGTGAATTGCTGAGATAGACCTCAACTACCAATAAGGTTTTTCCTTCAACCGTGACCATTTCGACATTAGGCACCAATCGCGGTGAAATGGCATCAGCGATTAAATTGCAAAGTCGCTCTTCTTCGGTCAATGGATCATCAACCCCGATGAGTTGATAATCATCCGTGACGCCAATGACTAAACGCCCGCCTGCGGTATTGGCAAATGCAACCAAGGTTTTTAACAGCGGTTTAGGCGAGGATAAATCCCGCTTAAACTCTAAAGTCTTGCCTTCAGACTGTTGTAACAGGGTTTCGAGAATGAAGGTCATGGTTTAGACGAGTGCCGCTTTGGTAATATTTTGTTTTTTATTTTGTTCCGTTATTATTTCTAATGCCTTTGGCCCTTGGATCGCAGCCCCTTTAAAATCAGATAAACGAACATATCCACCTTTGTAATTAGGCTTATGAGCATTTTCAATTGTAAACGTACAGATGGGCACTGTTGCTCCCTCAAATCCAGAATACTCAAGTTGAATTAATGAGGTAATCGTTTTTTTATCAATTAGAAAACTTCTTAACTTCTCGTATGATGAAATAAACATCCACACGAAAGGCGTCATAAAGCCTAACTGGCCTTTAGGTAACGCGAGTTCGGTATTACGTACAATAAAAGCTGAAAACAAATCTGATTTTACATCAGGATAATTATCTTTTACCCAAGCGCCCATTCGCCCGTTCATGCCTTTGCCACCCATATACGGTGGGTTGGCAATCACTATATGATATTTTGGGCTGAGAAAATCAGCTTGATTTAATACCTGCAAAACTTTCTCATGAGTGAGACTGTAAAATAGATGACTGGAAACGTCTTTTGCGTTCAGAATCTCTAACATGCCTTGCACGTTGGTCACTTCAGGGCGAATCAAGGAACCAAAGTTGTCGGCTTCTTCAAACTGACTCAGGGTAGCTTTTAAGCCTAGCGTAAAGATATCCTGTCCCACAAAATCCATGTATTCATTGATTTCGGTTTCATCGAAATGGATAGCCTGTAGCACACAGATGTTGGGTTGAACCGGTTTTTTAAAGAAACGACGTTGTTTGGCTCTGGCCTTCATGGTTAAGGCAAAGGCAGCCAACTCACCGGCACGCTCATCGATTTCGATGCCGTACAGGTTATGTGTCAGAATCTTTTCGGGGATTTCAGACGGATCAACGCCTTCTTCTTCATAAATGGCGTACAGCAGATCAAAAGCATACACCAGCATGTGCCCGGAACCACAAGCGGGATCAACGATTTTAAGTTCTTCAGCCTTATTAATGTGCAGAAAGTCTGTCTCGACGTCTTCAGGATGGATGTAATATTCCATCTTCTCAAACAGCGTTGAGTTAGGACGATTGAGCATCCATAGACGGCCTAAAGAATTTTCGACCAGATAGCGCACAATCCAATGTGGCGTAAACAGTTGGGTGGCAGCCGGGATGTTTTCTGGCGTGATCTTTTTATTTTTCTTCAGTTCATCAAAAACCTTGTCTTTTTTCTCGGAAATGTAGAATTGATACAGCCAGCCAATCACTTCCACATCCTGGCACATATCAGGCGTCATTGCCTCGCGGGTGTAAGCTAAAATGGAGTTACCAGAAAGTAAGTCATCGGGCATTAAGAGCTCGGTGTAATCGGCGATACGTTCAAACAGATAAGGCATGGCCTTATGATAATCATTGCAGGCAGCGACTACCAATAAACGGTAGGCTTCGGCTTGCGGATCTTGGCTGGGCGCAGTACCACCCAGCAAGGCAAAAATCTGTTGGCGTATCTTTTCGGGCACAGACTCTTCGTCGATATGCCCCATCTTGGCCTCAGCCAGAATCTCCGGCTGAAACTGTCCTTCGATGGGTGATACCAAACCAATACGGGTATAACGGTTTACGTCCATAAATCGCAAGGCGCAAAACCGGTTAAACCAGATATAAGCAATCTTTTCGATCACCTGTTCTTTGCCATGCTCGCTAATCTGTTCTTCAAGCTTGTTGATAGCTGCTGCGTTCTCGCGCCGCGCGGCACTATCTTCTGCCAGTACCAAAGCCACTTTACTTGAAACCTGATCAATCAGACTGCGGCGGGCATATTGGGCGAATTTTTTAAGTTTTGCAGTATCCATTGTATTTATAGTCCAGCCAAATGATTAAACTGCAGATGGTGTGGCCAATCCACTTTCATAGCTTTATTTGGTGAATCATGTATGGGGCTATTCTTGGTAATTCTGGTTTTTTTCTTTGCAATACTAGTATGCCCAATACTGATAAAACGGTGCTCGTAGCCATCCAGGAAGCTATTTTCTTTCCAGAAAGACTTGCCAATTTCCTGACAATATTTCACAAAGCACTCGGCTCCAATCAACTGCTTAACTATCTGCTCCCAATTGTCCTTGGTTCTTTTAATTTCAATATATAGAATGCACTTTTTTTCCAAGCTGATAATTACATAATCGGCACGCTTGCATTCACCATTAGAGCCATTAAAAATATCGTCAGGCGACCTAAAAGCATCCACTTTAATAACCAATGTGTCTGAAGGAAGATTTCGGATCGTTGCAAATGAATCGGGAGCTTGAGGCTCATGAAGCGTAACGAATGCCTTACCATATTCTTCCTGAAGTTGAACACGCGCAGTTTCTTTAATCATTTGTGTAAGAATTTCCATATCCCGCATTATGCGTCCCCTCCCCAAACAATCTCGTCCTGAATACGATTCATATCTTCAATGGTTTTATCAAAGCTTCTGGCTTCTATGCCCATTTTCGGGTCAATATCTGCCTGAACAAAAGTCTGGCAACTGGTTTTCCGTTGCGCACCATCGATTTTAATCATGGCTTCTTCTGCGATATAAACACGCACCTTATTAGCACTCAGAAGTTCATCCTCCCCATATCCTTCAAGCTCTGCGAATTTTTGAAGTCGGGGGCTGTCTTGATTGAGCATAATTAACGTGTTTAGCTCTTTAATAATGTAATCACTATGTGTAGTGATAAACACCTTGATGCCAAGGTTTACCAGTTGAGAAAAAAGCCGTGCAACACGCCTTTGATTTTCCGGATGCAAATTAAGCTCCGGCTCATCTACCATGAGTAAATCACCGGGGGCAGCAACATGACGTAGATAAAAACCAATATCTAATAACGAACGAACAGCACTTGAACTTTCGTCCATTGTTAGTTTTACACGCTTGCCTTTAGGAACAAAGTAAAGCTCGTCGTTTTTGGTAACGAGGTACTCTCCACCAATGATGCCCGCAAAATCATTTAAAATTTTCGGATGTTGTTTCGCAATAAAACTGTCTTTTTTTGCCAGCGTTTCCAGTTGTCTTGTGAAATCAACATTGGATTTAACAGGTAATGCGTAATCGGAATACACTTTTGAGAGCAAATCAAAAGGGTTAATGTCTTTTTCCATGTATCTCATTTCTTCTAAGATACGATTCCTCGCGAAATTCAGTTCTTTTCTGAATATTGCTGCCCCCGTTCTCTCAGCGCTGGCAATAAACGGTTTTGGAAAAAGACGCCCAAAAAGGATCTCTTTTAAGGCTTCACCTATAATCTTTCTAATAACTTCCTGAGGAATTTTTAGCTTTTCTTTTTCAACGAGAAGAAAGATGGTGATCAAAGGTGAATCAGCTTTTTTTGATATGGAAAATAGCTGAGTTTTTGTAGCCCCCATTGTTCGTTCAAAAGCTTGGTTAGGGTCTATATCACTTAAATCCAGAACTACCGCGAACTGACTTTCTGAAAAGTGTTTTTCAGAAGAAGCAAAAACGTGCGGCAATTGTTCGGTGAAAGCTTTACAGCCGTTTTCAAGTATCTTAGTTGCATTATTGATGTAGTCTTTAATATCTAGCTCGATTGAACCTTCGTCCAATAATTGACGGACATCATCGTCGGGTACTTTAATAGAAAAAACATCACGCCAATAAGACAGGAAGCCAAATAGCGCGTAGGTAGCATAAGTTTTTCCTGAGTTATTGCCTCCGCAAATGATCGTCATCTCGCCAAGAGTGAATTCAGCTTGCTTTAGCGCACCGAGGTTTTTAATTACAATTTTCATAAATCTATATCTCTTTAAATTTGAATTCGTTTACCGCTACGAATCTCTGCAAGCAGTGCTACACGCATGGCATCCAGATAGCTGTCTACATCAGATGCATCAGCAAGCCAGGCTTTATCGAAGGTGACCAGAACCGTCCGACTAGGAACATATTCAATTTGGGGCACAGGCTCAACCACTACCGGCTTAGTGCCGGCATCTGGCTCAGCCACTTGATTTTCTTCGTTTTTATCTAATGGCGGTTTTGGAACAGGCTGTGCCCAAGCTGTCATTTTAGAGAGCAAGCGTTGATACTCTGCTTCCTCGAAACATCTTAAGGTATCGCGAATAACGGCAATCAATTTTTGCCGCTCTACCGTCTGGATAAACTCATTAAAAGGCTGTGAAATTTGCGCTTGTTGCTCCGCTGATAATGCCGTGTATTCTGCCATACCGCATAATCGCTCTTGCAGTGTAAGCGTTGCGGCTTTGGCCAGGTTAATTTCTGCTTCTATCTGCGAAGTGACCTTGACTTGTAGGGTATCAACCAGCTGTTTGACTTGTTGCATCCGGTTGTTTTTAAAACATTCCGGATCGGCCAGTAATTCAATGATCTGAGACGAGTCATTACCTTCGAGGTAAGAAAAATTGGCTTCCTGTGCCTGCACGAATTTTTGGGCATTATCAAAGATGGCTTTCTGCGGCCCGCTCATAAACTTTCGTACAGGATCAATGATATTTTCTTTAAAATCCAGTAGCTCGTCTTCCAAGCGTAAAAAGTCGGTTAAGTACCAAGCATAAGGTTTACCACTTATAGCGGTTAACTTCTCTATGACAGGGGTTAACGCTTTTAAAAAAGGGTAAAGCGCTGCTTGAGACGCTAAGGGGCTAATTTGATTGATCAGTAATTGTAGTGCTTCGCCGGCTTCTTTCCCCAATGCCTTTGCTTCATTAGCGCGTGGCTGTGAGTCGAAGAAGTCTTCATAAAACTCTTTGAGATTACGCACTTGTGAACCAGTAAAATCAACCTGTGGTTCTAGTACGATATTGCTTTGTTCTCGAGTGTTACGTAGTGTTCGCTCTAACTCATCTTCTTCAAGAATATTGCCGTCTGTTCTTACCTCTACCTTACCTCTTGCACATAAGTTAGCAAGAATGCAAAGCACGGCAGCATAATACCAACCATAAGGCTTACTCTCGAATTTCTCCAGCAAACCTTTTAAAGTAGTGCGAATACCACTTCGATTATTACTTTGTATAAACGCCAGTAATTCCTGTTCTGATTCTGCTAATGGAGTGGCTTCGTTACCAAATAAACTATCTTGCGAATGCTTGAGGCACTTGGCAACATCATTTTCTGTATAAGTAATTCCGCGTAACATCCGTAAGTTGGGATAAGCTCGGGTAATAAGCTCATGAAATCCACGATTGATTCGGGTTTGTGGATCGTCACCACCCACTTCTATTTCACTGCCTGCCACATAAAGCCTGGCTTTTCCTAACAAGGTTTGTGTGCGTTGCTGTAGCTCAGCATAACGTTCTCTATTTTGAAAACCCTTATCGGCTAGAATGCGTTTAATAGCTTCTTGTTGTGTTATTTGAATGTTTTGACGAATGTATTTTTCGGTGCGTTTATACATCAAAATATCACGCACCAGACGCTCATCTTGTGTCATAACCACCAATAATTCATCCCGACCAAAAGAATGCATAAGTAGCGAACTTTGGTTATCGGAAAATTCATGAAAAGGGCTAATCACATGAATGGTTAATTCATAGTCACGTCCCTGTAAGCGCTCATCGAGTTTTCTTGAAAAGGCATAATCCTGCCCATTATCTTCGTAACGGATTTTTTTGTGCTTGATGACGTGCTCAAAAACAATTTTTTCCAGTTCAGCGGCAACCTCAATTGATTCTACCTCAGTATTTTTAATTTCTTCCTCAACATCTTTTTCTTCATCGGTGAGGTAATCATAAAAATCACCGTTACGCTGAATATAGGTCTGTTGTTCCAACAAATTAAGCGCCTCTTCAACGTTCTTGCGCAATTGTGGTAGATCTTGACTAAAACCGTCCAGCATCAAGATGCACAGGTTGCGTAGCGTTGGTTTAAATTCTTTAACGTATTTGACCAGAAAAAGGGTTTTTAACAGACGAATGGCGAAGGCGCTATCAAGTTGTTTTTCTGATTGTAAAATAGCCCGCTGAATGTTGGCTTTTACGGCGGTGCGTATGCCTTCAAACATCAAATCGAAGGTGGCAAGTTGACCCATTTGATGGTTACCGATTTGAATGGCGACTTGCTGAAATACGCCCAGCATTGACCGCTCACCTACCGAGCTGTTTTTGCCTTCAAAAGCATTATGTTGCGAAAGATTAGCAATAGCCGCTTGAAATAAGGCAAACTGATACGGAATAAAAGGATAGCTGTGCACAAAATGCTCGCGATCCTTAAAATTACGATACGTTTTAGACCCGTCAGCAAAATCAAACAAGGTTTTAAAGTTATTGGCTTGTTGATGATAAACATCCGTTAGCAACTGTACGCCATCATCATTTTTTAGCAGCAAGCGTTTTTGTATGACTTCAGCCACATCAGAGCTGGTCAATTTCATGCGATTTTTAAAACGGTCCTGGATCTTGGAAAAATCGTTACCCTGCTGGTGGCTCATTTCACCGACTATGGTGGTCATATCTTCTTGCGCGGTAACAATAACCCAAGCTCGCCCTTTGCATTTGGTGGCAAGACTTTCAGCAATCGTTTGCAAGTTAGTCATTAACTTTACGTTTTCTGCTATGTACTGCCCCACCTCATCAACAAAGAAGTTCAGCCTAAAGTCAGGGGCTTGTCGGTCAATGTAAGCTTTAACTTGATCAGCAAAATCTTCAATTGAAACTTTATATTGGTTTCTGTATTTATCGAGTATGCCTAAGGCCGTTGTTTCCGGATCACCGGTGACATTGGCATAGGCTTTTGCAATACTGGGACCCTCTAAAAGTGCTTGTTCGCGTCCTTTATACCAGTCTTTTCCGGCCAAGATTTGGTAGGCCGTTTTAAAGGGTTCAAATAAATCCCGACTGTCCAAGTCCCTTTCAAACTGGGCAATGTGGCCCTGTTTGCCGTAGTAACCACAGCGCTCATCAAAGACTTTTACAAAAACAGCCAACAACGCGTCAATTTGAGTCTTACTGATAACGTCCGCTTTTTGATCAATGTTAAACAGAATACTCTTTGACGGTATTGCAACGGCTCGCTTAAGATCGCCTCGAATAATTTCATTATCGATACATTTAGGCAGGAATAAATCGATAGCAATAACGCCATCAATTACGCGATTTTCCAGCAACAGGGCCAACATTTTTAAAAGATGTGATTTACCGGAACCAAAGAAACCGGAGATCCAAACACCATTAGCGCCTTCATAATTATTGTAAGCATCTAGGAAAGATTCCAGACGTTGTTCAACCTCATTGGTCAATACGTATTCTTCAATTTCAAGGCGAAGACTGGCTTCATCATCGGCTTTAATAACCCCTTCAATCGGGCGATCAACCGGTTTTTTAAAAATGCTCTTAAGTGTTATCACGTATTCCTCGTTTAGGCTTCGCAGTGAAAAATGTTGAATGCACGGTAATACTTGTCATCATGTAATCTCTGAAAAAGATCAAGCGATGCGCCAGATTCCAACGAGTGGGTATAAGTGCCTGGAAAGAACATCAGGGTCGGCTTTTCCTTGGCGGTACTTTGTAAATTGTTGAGTACGTGGTGAGAACGAATATAAGGAAAAATCTCGCCCACACCGGTTAGAAACAGCATATCAAATTCGTTGTTTTTGAGTTTGGAGGCCATGGCAGGAACTAAATTAGTTTCAGGATCCAACACCCCTTGCAGCAACTCTTTTAGCTCGTCTTTTGAAACACTCGGTTCTATTTCAAGAATTTGTTCCCAAATGCCACGTTCCTTGAGCATTTCAATGGAGAGGTCATATAAATTGATTTCCAGTACTCTAATGCCGGATTGTTCAAGACGATTGATGAGTTGCTTTTGGCGTCTGGCGACTTCAACCGAAATAGTGGCATCATAAGGGCAGATAAAAAAAGGAACCTCGTTACCCAAGCCTTCTTTTTGCAGGAATCTTTTTCCGGAAAGTACAGCTAGTAAATGATCAAAACTGGCTTGTAGGTTGGTAGACGTTACGCTGGAAGTCACGCGGTAAATCCTTGCAGATCAGATTCAAAAATAGGGAAAAATAAAAGATCTTGACGCTGATGTTTTACTATCACCTGCACAAGCCGTGGGCTCAACAAGGCAGCATTAATGGTGTTATTAACGGTTAGTAACTCGGCTTCCCGTAACATTTTAAATAAAACCTGACGCAATTTACTTCTGGTTGACGGCTGTATGGCGTCAATTTCTGAATGCCATTCTGATTTTTTATGAATAAAGGCTTCAAAGTCTTCATTGTTTAAATCCACTTTAAGACTTATAAAACGCTCTCGAATAACTTCAACTGCAAAATCACCGATAAACCTGTATCGGCGGCAAATAGCCAGCCATAAAAGATACGCCTGTTCTTGGGATGTACCATTGATTAATAACTCAAGCTCTTGAACCGATAACGTTTTTAGTCGTGAAATAATCTCACTACAGAAACGTTTCGACGTGTTTTGAGTTCTTGCTTGTAATAAGTTGCCTACAATCACAGTATTTCTTACGGCATTCCAATCTTTAAGATCAACAAACAGCGCTGCCAGCATTACCGATTCACGGCAAAATAGAGTGCCTGTCGTAAATGACATGCTGTACCTATCATTTTTCATGAATATTTTTATCATGCTTTGTCCGCAAAACCTCGCCGTTCAGGGCGGGGATGTAAGGATGCTCTTGATTTTTTTTGCTCATAAAATAGACTCTAAATCAGTAGTAAATGTTTTAAATCTGCATTAGTGATAACCAAGCGACAATAGTAAAGCCTTAAACTCTGTTTTTTAGTTAAAAATAACCGTCGGATAGACGGGGCTAGTCTGTGAAGTGAACGGTGCAGTCATGTCGTCAGCAGCAGAAACCAGTGAGCAGTAGCGATACATACTCACTCTTAGGAAACTAGGAATCCCCTTCCTTCAGGTGGGGGAGGATGTCAAAAAAAATGTTATTACTAACCACCAAGGTATACACATATTTCATTAATAGATAACCACCGGCCGGCCATTTCAGGCATTGTTTAAATTCCTGAAATTTAGATTGGTAATTATACTTATAACGTCACATTACATTAAAAATGGAACATAGGGTGATTGTTTTCGTATTCGCACATTAGAAGAGAATATCCATCAAGTAAGTTGATCATTACCTATTACAAGGATTATACAGGAAAGGTAGATTTAACTAAGCCGCGGCACTCCTTAGGCAGGGCAACCGCATATAAATTTCATGCGAGGAAAACCACGTTCTCCCTGAATTTATCATTCAAAGCGGCTTCAAAGCGTTTTTTCTTAATGCTCATTTTAGACGGTTTCTTTTTTAGCATATTGATGCCGAGTTGACGGAAAATATTAAAGTTTTCTGGCGCGTAACCCGTACGAATGCACGACTCATCTTCTCTAAAAGTCACATCCAGTACCCAATGTAATGAATTTTCCACGCCCCAATGTGCTCGTGCAGCATGAGGTTTCGAAAGGTATTGAAGCATTCAAACGTTTCGATCGGGGTTGCAAACCCCGACCGGCATCGGAGGCTTATCCAAAACATGATGCCAATAGCTATCACTGCGGACTATGTATAGACAAATATGCTCCATTATTACCCCCCATATAGACCTTTAACTTGGCAAGATAAAGGGCTATATGGGGGGTAACCGAACTGTCTTTTGTAACATGAAGACTGTCTTAAGGGGCAGATACAAGCTTATCTGCCCCCATACCGTCAATTCTTACCCCCCTATGATCGCTTTCGTTAGACGGTTGATAGCTTTATATGAGGGCAACCCGCCCTATATCTTTACAAGTTAAGCCTGTCGTTGCCCCCTAATTAAAGCATCGTTAAAGGAGTAATTTGCGATATTCTGCCAAAGGCAAGCAAAACTCTTATGATTATCTATCGATATTTACAAGAGAGTCTTGACTTTAGGCGACAAAGACTTATAGTTAAGCTAACGCTAAGAAAGAGCCGTAAGTATAACTACTAATCATTATGAGGATATAACCATGCAAGCCAAACTTATTATTAGCTTCGAACACCTAAGTGAGCCTGATTTTCTAGTTAAAGCAGAAACCATTATTACCGCATTGACCGGCAATAGTCATTATGCTGAGCCTTGGCCACCCCAAGCCCCTAGCTTAGCAGAACTAACGCTAGCGTTGAACACTTACAAAAACGATTATCATGCCAGCCTTACTCGCGACACCCTAAAAATAGCACAGCGTATCAGCTCTAGGCAAAACCTAAGCGACTTACTCAAACGCCTGCCCTCTTATTTAGAATTTATCGCCCAAGGTGATACCAGCATACTCGCAACTACCGGTTATGATCTACGCAAAAATTCTGTACACAATCCCGGCAATGAAATTTTATCGGCTCCTAGTGACTTTAGGGTAAGTCATGGCATCAAAAAAGGTACGCTAATCGTACATGTGGCTTTATTGCCTGATGCCGGCAGTTATGAAGTGCAAATCACCCTAGGCGATCCCAACGTTGAAGCTAATTGGCAACATGCCACCTCTTCTTTAACCAGCTTTCAAATTCTACTAGAAGGTCTAGTTCCAACTCAAACTTATTGGCTACGTATACGTGGCATAGGTCGCAATGGTTCAGGGGCTTGGGCAGAGCCTATTAGTATCATCGTGATTTAAAAAATCAGGCTACCAATTTAAGACGAGGCAGTTTAGTTTAATCATTCACTTTTAGACACAAAGTGCAGACAAAGGACGAAAGGTTAAGGGTTAAGACTAGTATCTGTCATGCCTTCGCCCTGAGCCTTTGGTCTGGACTGAAACTGTTCCGTTTTAAGTGGGCAATCAAAACAGTTATAACTATTTACTCCAAAACCCTAACCAACCACTATGAACGTTAGCCACGGATTAATATTGACAGGTGCTTTTATCTTGGCATTGGGGCTGATTTTAGCTTATGCGCCTAGCTTGCTGAGTTGGTTTGGCAAGCTGCCCGGCGATATACGCATCGAAAACCCACACAGCTTTATTTTTATCCCTATTAGCTCAATGATAATAGTCAGTTTATTGGTAACATGGCTGCTTAATTTATTCTTTGGTAAATAAGAATTCTAAATATGAGCCTGCTAGTCTTACAAATTACTATCAAACAATGGGATAAAAGCCAACGTAGCGATGCGCATGCGCAACTACGCTCTGCGGCACCTACGCAACATGCCATTACTTTTCCACCGGCTTTTTATGTGTTTGATCAGCACTGCGTCATTGATCAGCATGGCGGCTATTTACAAGCCGATAGAGTCCAGTACTCAAAACAAGAACATATCATTCATTTTGATCGATATCTCATTAACCTAGACACACAACAGCTTGCTTACCATGACCCTAAGGCAGATCAGCCACCACAAATGATAGGTTCTATTAATAATCAATGGTTACAAAGCCATTATCAGTGTCGCTATAGCGTCTATGAATCTGACTTGTTTTATTGGCTGTATGAAGATGTGACCTTAAATGCCCTTTATAGCACCAATGGCTTAGATGAACAGGTGTTTTTAAAACAGACACAGCTCGTAACTATCCTTAACTAGGCAATGATTGCGCAATTCTTTAGTAATTTAATCAACTTTTTTATAATAACCTACTGATTGTACTGTTGTTATTTTGCAAACCCGCCAATATTGAGCTTGGTTAAGATCAAGAAAAAAGCCCGTCATGACTGAGTATCGACTAGAAAGCAGGGGCTTTAAATGGCTTGTTGCAAGCTAACAACTAGCAATTCTGATACCAGAAACCCAAGAAGACTATTAAAAAATAGACTTGAATCAAGACCTCAAGCAGGGCACTATTTGACTACACGTTGCCTCATGCAACGGCCACATCCGTTATTTTAATTGAACTTACTTGTAGGTGACTCCCATGCAAAATCCAGATGAACATAACAACAAAATAGACGCTTTTTCAAATGATGAACTCCCACCCACCAACCCCATTAAAGCCGCCGCTATGGTCTTAGGTGGATTAGGGCTTTTATTTTCTATTTTCACCTTATTACCTATGCTTTTTACGCTGATGTCCGATGGTGATTTTCGAGCACCGGCAGAAATTCATCCAACGGATACGGCAGCAAGAAAGTTAAGCCAAAGCGGTTATCAAAGTAGTGGCTATAGCAAATAAGCAAAGCACTTGCTATTAACGGCTACCAACTTAAGACAGGAAAAAACGATAGTAAAAGCTTTTTATCGTTGCCACGCGGAGCGTCACTGCCCACAGTTAAGTAATCTGTACCTGGAGTAAAACAGCTTCAGCTGTTTTAAAACGCAATAGCTGAAGCTCAACACTCCAAGTTTTTACTATTTTCTCTTAACTGTGGGTAGTGACGCGGAGCGTGGCAACGATGTACTATTTACACTGTCCCGCCTTTAGTTAGGTGTCCTATTAACACGCACAGACTTAGCTCACCCCTAACCTAGGACATCATCATGAACTTAAATTTCTATAGCTTTTTTATCTTACTTTTAGTCTCTAGCAACTCATGGGCTTACGGCAGCAGCAGTAGCTCAAAAGCCTGTACCAAACCAGAGTTTAGCCAATTTATACCGGCTGAAAATTCAAGCGTTGCAGCAGGCTCTGCTTTTTCTTTTTTCGCCTCAGCAAACACCTATCCGACCACTATTAAGGTGACCGTTAAAGGTTTGCCCGTTGAGCTGAGTATTACGCCTAAAGAAGCCGCAGGCTTTCAAGTAAAGGGCACTCTGCCTAAATCATTACATGATGACTTTGCCAGAATAAGCATTAATGCTGAAGGTCAAAAGAACTGCAAAGGTGATGGCGGCTGGTTGCTTAATATTGCTCAGTAATTTTGATAGCCTATATGTGCTTCAATGCCGGTCGGGGTTTGCAACCCCGACCGAAACGTTTGGATGCTTCAATAACTTTCGAAATCTTAAACCTTAAGAACGGAGTTGCAAACCCCGTCCCGCTTGTAACCCCGTCCCGCTTGTAGGACTATTTATTTTTGCAACCCAACTTGCCCGACGGCTTTCCTACGAGCGACGATCAAGCCATCTCGCGTTGGGTTAATAAAAGCATCAAAGTCTGGATCATTAAATATCAGGCGATTATGTTCACGTATGGCTTCAGTCCAACCGGTAAAAACATCGGAATATTGCTCTGCGGCCACTCTACCGCGCCAAAGTACATTATCAGCAATATATAAACCACCAGGACGCACTCGCTCTTTAGCCATCATCCAAACCTCAGGATAATCACCTTTATCGACATCGTTATAACAAATATCAAACAAGCCTGAGGTTTTTACAAAAGCAGCCTGAGCCATATCAGCATGAAAATCAATACGATCCCATAAACCGGCGGCACTTAGATACTGTTCGGCTTTTTGTTGATTAAGAAGATCCGCTTCACTGCAAATCACTTGCCCGTTCTCACCTACCGCTTTAGCAAACCAATAAGCAGAATAACCATAACCACTACCAAACTCGAAGATCCGCCGCGCATTGATCATTTTGGCCATGGTTTCTAAGAACGCACCGGCCAATCGCCCGACGATAGGGAAATTATTTTTTTGTGCAAAGGCTTCCATCTCTAGGAGCACGGGATGATCGGTAGGCTCTAGCAAGCCGCGCATATAGGTTTCAATAGCGGGATGTACGGGTGTTAAAACGCTAGGATTAGCAACAGTAGGAGATTGTAGTGGTTTAGTCATGCGAATCCTTGTGGTTATTAGCCACGGCTAAGAATAAAGATAGAGGCGTAGGATGGGTTTCGGCTATCGCCTCTACCCATCCTACGGCTCTAACCCAACCTACGGCATTGTACTGACTTAACCCTTCAACGCTTTCAACACCGCCTGCATAGTGGCATTAGCATCACCAAACAACATACGGGTGTTATCCAGTACGAACAAAGGATTACCGATACCCGCATAACCAGAAGCCATACTACGCTTAAGTACGATAGTGGTTTCACCTTTCCAGCATTCTATGACCGGCATACCGGCAATTGGGCTATTAGGATCATTTAGCGCAGATGGATTAACGATATCATTGGCACCAATAACGATAGAGACATCAACATTGCCAAAGTCATCGTTGATTTCATCCATTTCATAAACGATGTCATAAGGCACTTTAGCTTCTGCTAATAATACGTTCATGTGGCCTGGCATACGACCGGC
>Ga0214235_1000239_pt1 | contig 27210 bp, 35 predicted proteins | sample TroBogypolimnion_2_FD_153073 | JGI IMG/M metagenome (GOLD analysis project Ga0214235, IMG submission 153073) | Freshwater microbial communities from Trout Bog Lake, WI - 15JUL2008 hypolimnion | ecosystem: Environmental > Aquatic > Freshwater > Lake > Hypolimnion/Profundal zone ... | reverse complement strand
GCCCATCCAAGATAACTGGGAAATGATTCGCCAAGAGGCGCTTTCCTTGCAAGAGGGAGGCTCAATTGCGGTTGCCACCGGCTATAACGACATTGGCTTTAACTCATTCTTTCGTACTGGCTGGAAACGTTTTCACCTCTGCTGGTATGGAAAAGAGGTGCCCTCAGCCCAAGCAAAGTGCCCAAAGACTGTAGCCCTTCTCAAATCCATTCCTTCGGTCAAGGCAGCTATGTTCGCTTCTTTGCCACCCGGAGCGACACTAGTTAGACATCGTGACCCCTATGCGGGTTCCTTACGCTATCACATTGGCCTAGTAACACCCAATGATCCTAAATGCTTTATTGACGTAGATGGAGAGCGTTATTACTGGAAAGACGGGGAGGCAGTCATCTTTGATGAAACCTATATTCATTTCGCCGCCAATGAAACAGATCAGCAAAGAATCATTTTATTTTGTGATGTGGAGCGTCCGGTTTACACCAAGTTTGTTGCACTATTCAATCGCTGGTTTGGCAGATATGTCATGAGTGCCGCCTCGTCTCAAAATGTTGAAGGCGAAAAAGTAGGTTTTGTAAACGTTCTATTTACCTACTTCTACCATCTCCGCGCACAAGCTAAAAAACTAAAAGCAAAACATCGCTCCGTTTATTACGTAGGCAAGTGGGTTCTTATTCTGGGAATTTTGTGGGCTATTTTCTGGTAAATCCAAAGTTCAGTTGTGTGGACTCAATAACTGAATAATCTGCTCGGGGCTAATAGGGCCCCAAATTTCCACTCTTTTATTGCGACTATTTTGGCCTGACAAAAACTGAATCTGCTTTTGGGGCACTCTTAACTGCTTAGACAGCCAAGCCAATAAAAGCTCATTAGCCTTGTTTTCTAGGGCTGGCGCCTGAAGAGAAATTTTTAAACAGTCATCATGGAGACCAACGACTTTTGTCACTTTTGCCCCTGGCTGGCAATGTAAATTTAAGGCAATTCCGGTAGGGGTTTGTTTTAACCAATTAGGCGTCATTAAAGTACTTTAAACTGAAAGTATGACGACAAAGAATTCTCAAGCTCTAGAGCAGCTATTTGCTAATAATCGCGCCTGGGCCGAAAGCATGGTTGCAGAGGACGCTAATTTCTTTAAGCGCCTTGTTTCTCAGCAAGCCCCCGAATATCTTTGGATTGGCTGCTCTGATAGTCGAGTCCCAGCAAATGAGATTGTGAACCTACTGCCAGGTGAACTGTTCGTTCATCGAAATGTTGCCAATGTGGTCGTACACACTGATTTAAATTGTTTATCTGTTATTCAATTTGCTATCGATCTGCTTAAGGTAAAGCATATATTAGTAGTTGGCCACTATGGTTGCTCAGGCGTCCATGCTGCACTAACAGATAAACGCGTTGGTCTTGCAGATAACTGGCTGCGTCACGTGAAAGATGTGCATCAAAAACATGAGCGCTATTTAGGCGATGCCATTCCAACGCTCAAGCGTCAAGATCGTCTATGTGAACTGAACGTCATTGAGCAAGTTGTTAACGTATGTGAGACAACCATCGTGCAAGATGCATGGGCTCGCGGACAAGATCTAACGGTCCATGGCTGGGCTTATCGTCTTGAAACTGGCTTAGTAAATGATTTAGGCATGTCGAGCAGCTCTATTGAAGAAATGGCAGAGCGCTATACCAAATCCGTAAAGCGTTACGAATCTGAACGCAACTAACTTGCTTAAATCTATTTCTAATCAACTAGGCGTCATCGCATTAAGACTTCTTGCACTCCTGCCTTATAGAGCACTAGTCACAATTGGTTATGGTCTAGGCTATATTGCAGCACGCATTCCGAGCGACAGAAATAGGGTTGTTAAGACAAATCTTCATTTGTGTTTTCCAAAACTCAGCCCAACTGAAATAGATGATCTTGCCAAGAAGCATTGGCGATTACTCGGGCGTAGCCTAGTAGAAAAAAGCATCATCTGGTGCGGCAGTTCAAAACAGCTGAGTAATATGATTGAGGTTAAATCTGCCGTAGACCTCGCTAGTAAAAAGCCGCGTATCTTGGTCAATATGCATTTCACAGGCATTGAGGGCAGCATTATTTTGAGTGCACTCTCGAAAGAAAAGCACTGGCCACGTACGTCTGGGTTTTTCCAAAGAATGAAAAATCCATTCTTCAACAAAAAGATTGTGGATTGGCGCAATCGTTTTGGAGGAAACTCCATTGATAGACAAGGTAATGCAAAAGCAATTATTCGAGAAATTCGCAATGGCGATTTCATCATCATCGCGCCTGATATTGATCTGGGTCTGAAAGATTCTGAATTTGTTCCCTTCTTTGAAATTCAAACAAACACCATCACCACAATTTCACGTTTAGCAAAAATTACCGGTGCTGATGTTTGCTTGATGACCACCACATTAAAGACCGATGAGTCAGGTTATCTTTGTGAAATTAAAGCGCCCCTAGAAAACTTTCCAGGGGCAGATCCTAAATCTGACACTGCCCGTCTGAACCAATGTTTTGAAGCTGAAATTCGACTCCGGCCTGCTGAGTACTATTGGGTTCATAAGCGCTTCAAAAATCCTCCTGATAACGGTCCAAGCCCCTATAACCCTTCTGTCTAACGGTCTTTTGCCATATCATTAAGGGATGACCGAACGCATTGGGCTCTTTGCAGATCTGCACAGTAATTTAGAGGCTTTCGAAGCTTGTATCGCGCGCGCCGAAGAGCTTGGCGTAACACGTATGGTTTTTTTAGGCGACCTCGTGGGATATAACGCAGACCCAGTAGCAATTATTGATCGCATCGCCGCCTTCGTAGAGAGCAAAAAAGCAATTGCTATTCTTGGTAATCATGATGAGGCTGTTTTTAAAGATTGTCACAGTCAAATGAATGCGAGTGCTAACCTAGCTATTGAGTGGACTAAGTCACAACTTAACAATAATCATATAGAGTTCTTGAAAAATTTACCGCTCATAGTTCAAGAAGAAAAAATATGTTTTGCTCATGCCTCTGCACATAATCCTGCTGACTGGAATTATGTTACTGATAGCATGAGCGCATGGCGTTGCGCGCAAAACTCTGGGAAGAGCTATACCTTTGTCGGGCACGCACATGAACAAGCACTTTTTTATCAAAGTGCCGTTGGCAAATTAATTCGCTTTGCGCCACATCCTGGCGATGAAATCCCTGTACTCCATCATCGTCAATGGGTGGGTGTTGTTGGCTCACTGGGCCAGCCCCGAGATGGCAATCCTGAGGCTTGCTTTGCAGTTTTTGAGCCCGAGTCTGAAGCGCTGACATTTCATCGCACGCCTTATGATCACTTTACGGCCGCAGAAAAAGTGCGTTGCGCCGGACTACCAGAAGAATTAGCAAATCGCCTCATTACCGGCAAATAAAATTAATGGCGATCAATACTGAGATTGAGGCAGTAGATGACATATTCCAAGAAGGCAAAGTAGTAGATGGCTTTCTTCTAGGAAAAGAAGTTCATCGCGGCGGCATGGCTAGTCTCTTTTCAGCTAGCAAGGACGGTATAGACCTGCCTATTCTGCTCAAGATACCGCGCGTTGGCAGAGATCAACCGGTGGAAAGTTTGATCGGCTTTGAAACTGAGCTCACCATCTTACGTTCACTGAAAAGCCCTTATGTTCCAAAATATTTAGGCTCTGGCAATATGGCAACACGCCCTTATATTGCAATGGAAAGAGTTGAGGGTCGTCCGCTAGAAGATTACATCAAAGCAGGCAAAGTTTTTACGGTAGATGAGGTAGTGCGGATCGGCGCAGACTTGGCACAAGCCGTTCAGTCTCTGCACTCACAAGATGCCATTCATTTGGACATTAAACCAGAAAATATTTTGATCGATGATAAAGGCAAGTTAACACTCATTGATTTTGGCTTGTCGCATCATGCTAGATATCCAGACTTACTTGCTGAAGAGATGCGCAAGGGCATTGGCTCAGCGCCATATATTTCTCCCGAACAAATAGTTGGTATTCGCTCTGATTCACGTAGTGATATTTTTTCTATTGGCGTGATCATGTATGAACTACTCACTAGAGAACTACCGTTTGGCAATCCTCAAACTATGAGTGGTTTAAAAAAGCGGATGTGGGCTGAACCATTTCCCCCGCGCGCCATTCGAAAAGAAATTCCACGCTGGCTCCAAGAAGTCGTTTTGCGATGTATTGAGCCCAGAGCGGCAGATAGATATCAAAGCGCAACTCAATTACGCCAAGTCCTGCGAGATCCTGAAAGCGTCAAAATCACGCAGCGCGGTGAGCGCGTTGAACCTCCTAGCTTTTGGGATAGCCTTAAGAAATGGTTGAAAGCGGCTGGATACGAGCCTTCACCCAGTCCGCGACCGAGCATGGGTAATCAAGATGCGCCCCTCATGATTGCTGCGATTGATACTCGTCAGTCAGATGAAGGTCTACGTGAGCTCATGCAGACAACCGCTAAAAATTTATTACAAGCGTATCCAGAGAGTCGTTTGGTTTGCATCAGCACAATTGCGAGTACCCCAACCTATGAGGGCAAACATGAGAGTGAAACTGCCAGCGGCATTGTGCGGGGACACTTGGTACAGCTCATGGATTGGGCCAAGCCACTGAAATTACCGCCAGAAAGAATTTCTTATCACGTGCTAGAGGCGCTTGACCCTGCATCTCGCATCGTAGAGTTCGCCAAAGATAATGATGCCTCCCTCATTTTGATTGGGGCATCCCATAAGCTGCCTAATAAAGTAACGCCCTGGAGAACCTCTATGACTAAGATTGTCGAAGAGGCCCCCTGCAGCGTGCACATTGCACGTACTTAAAAATTATTCTGGAAAACGAGGCAAGCGTTCGTTACCAATGGGGGCTGGACGTCTTGCCATATTCATTTCCATCGCTAGGAAGGTGTAGTAACCAGCAATGCCTGCCAAATCAATCACTCCCTTTTTACCAAAACGCTTTTCCGTTTTAGCAAAAGTGCCATCTGAGACCTGCTTATTTCTTTGTAGCTCAATGGTGAAATCATAGATAAGGGTTTGATCTTCACTCATACCATCAGGCCTTCTACCGTCTTTTAAAGATTGCGCGATTTCCGGCTTAAGGCCTGCCTTGATAGCGATTGGGTAATGAACGGACCACTCATAATCTTGACTCCATTCGCGCGCCGTAATGAGTATTGCAAACTCACTCAGAACGCTATCGAAGGCGGAGTGATAGCGTAGGTAGTCACCCATCGCACGTGCGTTATTCATGAGCTCTGGGCTGTACATCAGCATTGCAAAAGGCCCCCATGGGGCCTTTTTACGCACCAACTCAAATTCTTGCGCAGCTTTTTGTTGCTCTGTTGTGTATTGATCTAGCGGAATTTCTGGGAGGCGGGTTTGCGCAAACACTACATTATTAAACGTTGCTGCCGCAATCAATACCAGCCAAATTGATTTGTCTTTCAAATCGCCTCCAAAAGATTGTTTTACTTCATCTTATCGCGCTGCTGATCTAAGATCAATTCTGGCTCTTGGGCTTCAATCCAGCTATCTCGATTTAGCACGCTCGTTAATTGTTTTTGATCTAACTCACCAGTCCACTTAGCAACCACAATTGTGGCTACGCCATTACCAACTAAATTAGTCAAAGCTCGCGCCTCAGACATAAAGCGGTCGATTCCCAAAATGATCGCCAATCCCGCAACGGGAACTTCACCCACCGCAGAAAGAGTGGCTGCCAAAACGATAAAGCCACTACCAGTTACTCCTGCCGCCCCTTTAGAGGTGAGCAACAACACCAGCAAGAGTGTGACCTCCTGTATGAGTGTCATTGGTGTATTAGTGGCTTGAGCGATAAATACTGCAGCCATTGTGAGGTAGATGGAAGTGCCGTCTAGATTGAATGAGTAACCGGTTGGAATCACAAGGCCAACACAAGTTTTCTTAGCACCAAGTAACTCCATTTTTTCCATCATGCGTGGCAAGACAGACTCTGAAGAAGATGTGCCTAAAACAATTAAGAGCTCTTCCTTAATATAGCGCACGAATTTAAAAATGCTGAAGCCATTGAGTCGCGCAATGATTCCTAGAACAACAAATATAAAAAGTAGACAGGTTAAATAAAACGAGCCCATCAATTTGCCCAATGAGAACAAAGAAACAATGCCGTATTTACCGATAGTGAATGACATTGCGCCAAATGCACCAATAGGCGCAAACTTCATGATGACGCCAATCATGTCAAACAGAACGTGTGATGTTTTTTCAATTAAATCAAACACCATCGTTCCACGACCGCCGAACTTATGTAATGCAAATCCAAAGAGAATTGCAATGAAAAGAACCTGCAAAATTTCACCCTTAGCAAATGCATCAACCGCACTGCTCGGGATAATATTCATTAAGAAATCAGTGGTTGTACCCATTTTTCCGGGTCCTGTATACGCAGCAATTCCTTTAGTGTCCAAACTTGCTGGGTCGATGTTCATGCCTGCGCCAGGCTGAAGTACATTCACCACGACTAAGCCAACTACTAATGCAATCGTACTGACAATTTCAAAGTACAACAGTGCTAGTCCACCAGTTTTTCCAACTTTCTTCATATCTTCCATACCGGCAATACCAAGAACTACCGTACAAAAAATAATGGGAGCAATCAACATCTTGATGCCTTTAATGAAGGCATCTCCAAAGGGCTTCATATCCGTGCCCAAGCTTGGGTAAAAATGGCCCAACAAAATTCCAATTACTACTGCCGTAAGTACTTGAAAATAAAGGATTTTATAAATTGGTGGCTTTTTTAGAGTCGCGGTCATTTTTGTCTTTGCTTATTAAATATGAATCGGCAGCATGGTGCGTAAGTAATCAGACATATTACTCTGAACCTTATCAAGCTAGCCTTTGCCCGATAATACATAGATGGAAGAAAAAGTACGTGTCTCAAAATTACTCTCCGAGCTTGGTCTTTGCTCACGCCGTGAAGCAGACTCTTATATTGAGCAAGGTTTAGTGACGGTAGATGGTGAAGTCGTTAATGAATTGGGTACACGCGCATTTCGTCATCAAAAAATTGAGCTGCAATCAGGTGCAAAAGCACAACAAGCATCTCGCATTACTGTCATTCTCAATAAACCAGTTGGTTACATATCTCACTATGATGATGAACAAGAATATCAACCAGCAGCCTCTTTAATCACGCCCGAAAACTACTTTGCTAGCCCATTAGATAAAGGCCGCAGCCCTCGCTTTAATACCAAAGGTTTAGCGCCTGCAGGAAGGCTAGATATTGACTCGACGGGCATGTTGGTATTGACCCAGGATGGTCGTATTGCCAAATTATTGATTGGAGAAAATAGCCCAATCGAAAAAGAATATTTAGTACGCGTTGAAGGCCTGCTATCTTTTGCAGACTTAGATCGCTTAAGACATGGCCTATCACTTGATGGCGTAGAGCTAAAACCTGCGCAAGTCAGCTGGCAGAATGAAGATCAACTTCGCTTCGTATTGCGTGAGGGTCGTAAGCGCCAAATTCGTCGCATGTGCGAAATGGTCGGCCTTAAAGTTTTGGGTCTTAAGCGCGTCAGAATGGGTCGCATCTCCCTGGGTCCCCTACCTCCGGGCCAATGGCGCTATGTAAGGCCTGAAGAGCAGTTTTGATGCACTTCGGGCGCTTATAATTGCGCTCGAAACTAGATTAATGAACGCAGAATTACCATCGAAACCACTACCTCCAGCACTCCCGGCGCAGAAGTCTTAAGACGGCGTAGCTTCGCCATCATCTCTCACCCAGATGCAGGCAAAACCACGCTTACAGAAAAATTATTGCTCTACGCAGGAGCAATTCAAATTGCAGGAAGTGTTAAAGCTCGTAAAGCGAGTCGTCATGCAACATCTGACTGGATGGAAATTGAAAAGCAACGAGGCATCTCGGTAGCAAGCTCTGTGATGCAGATGGAATACCGTGATTGCATCATTAACTTATTAGATACTCCAGGTCACCAAGACTTCTCTGAAGATACTTATCGCGTATTGACTGCGGTTGACTCAGCGCTCATGGTGATTGATGCAGCTAATGGCGTTGAATCTCAAACCTTGCGCCTACTTGAAGTATGCCGCGCACGTAATACGCCTATTGTTACCTTCATCAACAAGATGGACCGCGAAGTCAAACCCCCAATGGAGTTAATGGATGAAATTGAGACTGCGCTAGGTATCGAGGTCGTGCCCTTCACCTGGCCGGTTGGGATGGGGAAATCTTTTGCGGGTGTGATCGATATTGCAAATTCTCGCATGCGTATGTTTAAGGCAGGCGAAGATCGTGTTACCGAAGACTCCCATACCGTGATTGATATCAACGATCCGGCCCTGAAACAACGTCTTGGCACCGATCTAGAAAATGCTTTGGCTGAAGTAGAGCTCATTAAAGAAGCAATGCCAGCGTTTGATCTCGAAGCCTTCTTGGCCGGACGTCAGTCGCCCGTCTTCTTCGGCTCAGCCATCAATAACTTTGGTGTGCGCGAGATTCTCAATACATTGGTTGAGCTGGCGCCATCACCAGGCTCACGCAAAGCATTACAGCGAGAAGTCAGTCCTGCAGAAAATAAATTCTCAGCGGTCGTATTCAAGATTCAAGCAAACATGGACCCAGCACATCGTGACCGCGTAGCATTTTTACGTATCTGCTCGGGACACTTCCAGCGCGGCATGAAACTCAAGATTTGTCGCAATGGCAAAGAAGTTCGCACAAATAATGCCCTTTCCTTCTTATCCCAGCGACGCGACATTTTGGATGAAGCCTTTCCAGGCGACATCATTGGCCTACCAAATCATGGCTTGCTGCGTCTTGGAGACACACTGACTGAAGGCGAGCAATTGCAATTTACTGGTTTACCATTTTTTGCTCCAGAAATTTTCCGCATGGTTGAGTCTGCCGATCCATTGCGCTCAAAACAATTGCGTACAGGACTCATGCAATTGGGTGAAGAAGGAGCAATTCAAGTCTTTAGGCCAATGGCGGGCGGCACCATGTTGCTTGGTGCGTTTGGCCAGCTGCAATTTGAAGTAGTTAGCCATCGCCTCCAAACTGAATATGGTGCAGAAGTGCGACTACTGCCCGCCCGCTATAGCTTAGCTCGCTGGGTGAGCTCAGATGATCCTGTAGCTCTTAAAAAATTTACACAAGAAAATATTCATCGCATGGCAGAAGATGTTGTCGGCGCATCCGTTTTCTTGGCATCACACAAATCCGAGTTAGACGTTGCACAACAACGCTGGGAATCGATTCAATTCCATGCTCTCAGGGAGCATGCCGGCCTCATTTATCAGTCTGATTTAGCTGGCTAAATTAGCGCTGCGCTTTGCAATCAAATACTGTAACTAGTTGAGTATCGCTACTTCTGAATGTAGCAAGCTTGCCGTACTGAGCACAATACGCACTTGCTTTTTGAGTTAATTGCTCAATAGACTCGCCACTGCTGTTTAGAAACGTAACATGATTAGAGTCTGATGCATCGGTATACACCGTAGCGCAAGCGCTCAACACAGCGCTAAAAAATATGCTCAAGATGTAGGATTTAGTTAGGGCATTCATTTGAGTCTCTTCGTAAGTCATTAAGGCTTATTGGTTTCGAGCACTTCCAAAATCTTTGCAGTGATCTTGCTAGCCAGCGGCCTGTAAATCAAAATACAAACAATCGCTACTGGATAGGCAACTAACCACACCTCAAGCCACACCCGAAAGAAATTCTCTACCAGGCCAACCCGAACAAATGTTGTGGCAAGCGTAATGCTTAAAGACATCATGCAGCCCATGATTAAGGCAAAAATGAGGTTTGGGAGACTCTTCATGGCTACATCATAGCTTCTAGTGTGCTTAACTGTTATTCTGGCCTGTGATCACTATTGTGCGCCCTAGACAGGGGAATCTCTTTTGCAAGCTCTCGAGATTCATCATTCCACTACTCTAGGAAAATTCTATGGCTGTAGGCCAAAATCAAAGAACCAGAAAAAATGACTCTATGCTTACTAAAACAGGTAAGCCCCGCTTAGGCCCCCTGAATGCTACACAACTTACCAAGCTACTAGAGTCAAGCACCAAACCGAAAGAAAAAAGCAAAATTTTGCGAGCACTAAGTAAACGTCCAGCTGTTGCAGCATAATTAAAAAGCCCCGCCATCAAATGAGCGGGGCTTTTTAAAATCAGTATCTCAAGCATACCTATTTCTACGCTCTCTTTATCAACATTCTCTTTCCGAGAATAACGGTAGACACAACCAAGACAGCAAAGATTAAATTCATCACAGTAAGAGAATCACCAAGTAAAACGCTTGCAGCCACTAATGTGCAAAAGGGTTGAATAAGTTGTACTTGGCTTACTCTTGCAATGCCGCCAATTGCGAGCCCCTCATACCAAAAGAAAAAGCCAAGAAACATCGGAAATAAACTGAGGTAGATAAAGCTAGTCCAGGCAACTGCTCCAGCGCCTATATACCCCGGACTATAAGTTAGCCATGTCATCACGATATTGAGCGGCAATGAAATCACCAGTGCCCATGAAATTACTGCGCGAGGATTCATTTTTCTAGAGAGTTCACCACCTTCGACATAACCAATGCATGCGCTGATTCCACCAAGCACCAGAAGGCCATCAATATATGTGAAGCTTCCGGCACTTTTCAGCAGGGCATATAAGACAACTAAGCCTGCACCTAGTAGAGATACCAACCAAAACCCCAATGATGGGCGCTCTTTAAAGCGCAGCACCCCAATCACAGTTGTAGCCAAAGGCATCATCCCTAATATCACTGCACCATGGGATGACGAGCCATCAGTCATTGCCACAGTAGTAAAAATAGGAAATCCAAACACTACGCCCAAAGCAATCACTGCAAACTTCACAAAATCAATTTTGCTTGGTTTAGCCTCTTTTTTATAAATAAGATAGGCAAGTGCAACTAGACCCGCCAATGTTGCCCTACCAAAAGCAATAAAGTAAGGATTAAAGCTTAAGACAGCAATTTTGCTTACCGGAAGCGTCAAGCTAAAAATGAGGATGCCGATAAAACCAATCAGCATTCCTTTGCTTTCTTTATTCACTATCGCCCTTTATCTAATCTTGAATAGATTGTATTAACAATACTCAGCATGTGGGCTGTAATATATAAGCAATACTTATGTCATTCAATACGCACATTCGGGCCATTTATCTTGCGACCACTGCTGGTGTCAAGATGCAATCTGTCGACCCCATCAAAGTTCATGCCGGCTGTGGCATTGAAGGTGACCGTTATGCGCTCGCTACGGGGGCCTACTCAAAAGTCGAGCCAGCTAAGGTTCGCCACATTAGTCTAATCTCCTTGTCAGGTATTGAAACTGCAAATGACTGGCTTAAGGCTGGAGATGAACCCCCTTTTGATGAATCAGAAACGCGCCGCAATATTGTTCTAGATGGAATCACCGCAACCGAGCTAAATGATCTAGTAGGCAAACAATTTCAACTGGGTAGCCTACTGCTCTTGGGTACAGAGCTTTGCACCCCCTGTGAAAGACCAGCTCAACTACTAAATAAACCTAGCTTTATGGAGGCATTTGAGGGACGCGGCGGAATTCGAGCTGAAGTACTCACTTCTGGAACGCTGACTATCGGCGACAAGCTAACCCTAACTAATGAAAAGCGCCATGATTGATTATCGCGACAACGCCTCAATTACTGCCGAACAGGCTATCGATCTCTATAAACGCTCGACCCTTGGTGAGCGTCGCCCTATTGACAATATTCACACCTTTGAGGCGATGCTTAAAAATGCGAATCTCACCATCACCGCCTGGGATGGTGAGAAGCTGATAGGCATCTCTCGTTGTCTCACTGACTTTGCTTATGTAGCTTATCTCGCGGATTTAGCGGTAGATCAACAATATCAACGATCCGGCATTGGTAAAAAATTAATCGAAGAAACTAAAGCACGACTCGGGGCTCAATGCATGATTGTGCTTCTGGCTGCACCTAAAGCAAATGAATACTATGCGCATATTGGCTTTGAGCATAACCCTCGAGCCTGGACTCTTAAAAAGTAATTCAGACTTAATTATTGACGTATGACTATTACTCGCTTTTGTTTAGTTCGCCATGGTGAAACTGACTGGAATGCCTCACATCGCCTTCAGGGCCATACGGACATTGATCTCAATACAAGAGGCCATGCTCAAGCAAAACAAATGGCGCAGGCTCTTAAAAAAATGAATCTGCAATTTGATGTTCTATATACAAGTGATTTGCAACGGGCAGCCAAAACTGCACAGGCAATTGAAGCATTATTTAAAACTACTGCAATAAGTACAGCTGCACTGAGAGAGCGTCATCTGGGTGCACTACAAGGGCTTACCACCGATGAAGCGCTAACACGAGAGCCAGACCTCTGGAAATCTCACCTGAGCAGAAATATTGAAGAAAACTTACGAGACGGCGAAAGTATTCAACAGTTTGCGGATCGCATCAAAAAAACTCTTGAAAAAATTCGAAAGGATCATTCAGGCAAAACTATTTTGCTAGTAAGTCATGGTGGCGCATTAGACATGATGTACAGAATTGCGAGCAATCAGGCCCTAGGTGCTCAAAAAGCTGTGGCAGTGCCCAATGCCTCACTCAATTGGATCAGCCATGATGGGCTTGTCTGGAAAGTAGACGGCTGGGCAAATACTGACCATTTAGATGCCCTAGCCCTAGACAATCTTGACCTGTAAAGAAATGCCAATTCAGGCTATGATTCGCATATGAAACTGATAATTAGCACTGTGCGTCTAGCTGCCCTATTAATTACTGCCGCAGTATGTATTCCAGCATTTGCGGCAGATGATATTCCAGATAGCCTGCCAGATCATATCGTTGGAGATATTGGTGCGGCTGTTTATACCTCTAACCTACATATTGGTACTGAAGGAACTCAATCCTTAGCCCTTCCATATGCTTTTTTTGACTACCAGCGTTTTTTTGCTCGCATTGATGAAGTGGGTATTAAGACATTCAAAATGGGCTACGGTTATTTTGAGGTCATCGGAAAAATTAATTTAGATACCTACAAAGTGAAGTCCTCCATCAACGGTAACTCCATTAACCGTAGCGATCCCATCCCCTTGGGTTTGGGTACTTTTCAAGAGACGCCCATTGGTGGATTTTTTGTTAATGCGTACCACGACTTTGGCAAATCAAAAGGTGCGCTTTATGAGTTTCTGTACTTCGCTGAAATTGAGACCTATAAAAAAGTAGTGGTCTATCCGCAAGTTGGTATTGAGCGGCAGTCAAGTCAGTATGCGAACTACTACTATGGCATCAACTCCGGGGAGTCGAGCCTAACAGGCTATGCAGCCTATAACGCCCCAGCCACCAACAATCTTTTAGCTGGCTTGATGGTAGAAATTCCGGTCGTTGATAATTGGTATATCAACCTTTATGGCAAACGCAAATGGATGGGCGGAGGAATCAATAACAGCCCCGTTATGAATCGCTCATTTCAGGATAATGTTTTCATGGCACTGGCGTATCGCTTTAAGTGATCAATCTCTAGAGCCAAAGATGAAGCTGTGCCCTTAAAGCCAGCATCTTCTTAATTTAGATGGTATGGAGCTTCTTCATGAAATTTATTTCAGGGAAATAAGAGTAGCATTAAGTTAAATTAAAAGTATCTTTTTCCCTCATACAACTTCCAGAACCTTGCTTAGCGAAGAGCCTTCATAGTTTGGCTTTTCACCAATCTCCTCAAACGGGTGGCCAAGGCGATTGACCCAAAACACATCAAAGCCATACCACTTAGCAGCTAGGGCATCCCAAGCATTACTCGATACAAATAGAATTTCTTCTTTCTTGACAGGGAATGCTTTTAATAAAAGCTCATAGGCTTGGGGAGCAGTTTTAAATAGACGAACGTCCTCAATGGTGACCACCTTATCAAGATAGGGCTTTAATCCATTGCTTTCGACTACTGTAGCCAACATCTCTCTACTGCCGTTTGAAAGAATTGCTGTTGAAATACCTTGGTCCTTAATGGCCTTGAGAACGCTTAAGCTATCGTCAAAGCCTGTGAGCTTGGCATACTGATCCATGAGCCGCTTTTCGTATTCTGGTGTGAGGTTTAAGCTCATGCGCTTACAGACATATCGTAGCGATCGAATAGTGAGCTCCCAAAATGGTAGGTAGTGCTTGCTGCCGTTCGGGTTGGGATCGCTCATGGTGACAAGGCGGGTGTATTCAATTTGGCGATCACGCCACATTAAAGCGAAAGCCTGACCGTGACTCGGAAATAACTCTTCCGCCAACTGCCCCATGGAATACACATCAAATAATGTTCCATAAGCATCAAAAGCTACAAGCTTATACATTTTGTCTCCAATTTTTATGAACTTCTATTGTCGTTTAAAACGATATTTCTTGACTGTACCTTTATAAATACAAAAGCATCAAGCCCAAATAAAAACCACCCGAAGGTGGTTTTAGTGCTCTTGGTGGCCTGGAGTGGGAACGATTGGGTCCAGGATGAAGATGCTAGTGACTTTTTAAATAATCAATTACCCAAGCTGGATCACTGTCGCTTGGGAAGATAGGATAGTGAACAGCCTCAATCACACCATTATTTGCAATCAACGTAACTCGCTTTAATAATGTCATTCCAGCGGCCACGAAGGTCGGCATGTTCAATGCCTTTTGAAATTGATAGTTCGCGTCGCTAACTACAGGAAATGGCAGATGGAGCCTATCCGCCATCTCTTTTTGATATTCTGAAGATTGAACACTTAAGCCCATAACCTCTGCGCCCAGTCCTTGCAGCTCTTGATAGTGATCCCTAAAAGAACAGCTCTGGGGTGTACAACCTCTTGCCCCTGGAATTTGATCCCAGCCATCCGGTAGGGCAACATTAGGCTGCCCTGTCATTGGATAACAGTAGATAACCAATTTACCTTTGATGTCACCAAAGTTAATGGTCTTGCCATTGGTGTCATTTAAAGCAATATTGGGTAACTTCATCCCCTTCAAATGATTAGCTGAACCATCATCTTGAGGAATGGGCAGGTCTGGAGGGAGCTCATTGATATTTGTCATGAGTTAATTCTATACAAAACAAGGCAAGAATGGTTTAGGGCTTCTTGCTAGCTCGAGGCGCAATCAACTAGAGCCTAGGATATCTTGGGTCTATAGACCCAAAATGCCATTAACATAAAGGCCACTAAAGCACAGCCTCCAGAAAATAGGAATGCGTAAAGTGGTGCGATGGATTCATAAACCCAGCCAAAAATAAATGAAGCTGGAAAAAGCATGAGCCCAGTGATTAAATTAAACCAACCAAATGCTGTGCCAGCCAACCCCTTGGGGGCCATGTCTGCTACCAAAGCCTTCTCAACCCCTTCTGTCGCAGCCTTAAACAAGCCATAGACTCCAAAGAGTACAAATATTTGGTAAACGGAAATACTCGGTAAACCCATGGCGATATAAAAGAAAGCAAAGGCAATCCAGGCAATCAAGATAAATCGTTTACGACCAAAGGTATCTGATAGAGCCGATAAGGGGGTTCCAAATACGGTTGTAATCAATGAAATGACTGCCCATAACAATGGAATCTGCTCTTGTGGAACTCCTGCTTCTCTAGCTCTTAACAATAAAAACATGTCTGATGAATTTGCTAAGGCAAAAATACCTGCAACTACTAAATATCTTTTAAATTCGCTAGGCATGGCCTCGAGTGACCAGCTAAATTTACTCGCCTGTGGAACAGCCTCCCGATGTGGCTCTTTGATAGATAGGGCAAGAGTGATAGTGATTACTGCTGGCACTATTGCCCACAGAAAGATATCCTTTAGTGGCACACCTATTGATAACAACAAGGCTGCCAATAAGGGGCCGATGACTGCTCCTGCGTTATCCATCGAGCGATGTAAGCCAAAAGTAAGGCCTCGTTGATTCTCGTTAACGCTCTCAGCTAATAAAGCATCTCGAGGAGAGCTTCTTAATCCCTTGCCCATGCGGTCAGTAAAACGAATGGCTAAGACCCATAACCATGAATTCGCAATTGCAATAAGCGGCCTGCCAATACCAGCCAGCGTGTAGCCCAAAACAATCCAGGGCTTGGCTTTCTTAGTGCGATCAACGATGACACCAGAAACTAATTTGAAAAGGCTAGATGATGCTTCCGCAATACCTTCAATAATTCCTAGTGCTTTTGGTCCAGCCATTAAAACTGTTGCCAGGTACAAAGGCATTAATGGATAGAGCATTTCACTTGCGGAGTCGTTCACCAGGCTTATAAGCCCAATAAGCCAAACAGTGCGAGGAAGGGCGAAAATAGTTTTGAACATAAAACTAATTTACTCTCGTTTTGTTGTTTTAAAGGCCATGACCAGCATAGGAGTGTTTAATTCATTTTTTAAGGGGCGGCTAAACAAGGTCAAATAATGGTATTCAGGCCATTAGGCACTAGAAATAAAAATGGCCCAAAAATTAGGCCATCGTAATTACCACTGAAGAAAACAATGGGTTATTCCAGATCCCTCAGCGCAATCAAGAGTGGATGTCCAGCAGGGAAATTCGCATCCTCAACAGCAGCTGCTATTTCAGGTAATTTTTTAGATACCTCTTCACTGCCCTGAAACACCATGGTCCACTTACTAAAACTTCTACGCTCAATTGGTTTTGAATCCACAAGTTGAATATTTTTATGTCTAGTGTCTTTTTGAATTTTTTCCCATAAATCTTCAATCTTAGTTTTTGGGCCTTCAATCACTTGACCAAAGCGATTATTTTCAAAAATCAAGGCGCCTGTAATCCCCATACTCGTATTTCTCAAATAGGAGTGATAAAGCAAGCGCATCAATCCTAGAAAAGACATTTCTTGGGCGGGCTCACTCACGTAGGTTAATTCGATCAACTGGGTCATATAAGCCTAATATATAGAAGTATCTCAATCTATGCTGACAACACTAATAATTGCTCGCCATAGATGTCAAACGAAAAAACCACCCGAAGGTGGTTTTGATGGCTTCATTTGGCAATGCTTTCTCTCTTAACTGCTTCTCAAGGCCTTTTCTAGACATTGGGATAACTGTTCATAATGCTTTAATGCTTTAGCTGTAGGCGTCACAATCTTCTTACGACCATCTGCCTTATCTTCACTTAACTTAACATAGCCCATAACGACTAAATTCTTAATGCGTCCATGAAGTGTTGCTTGTGAGCCTAACTCGCCAAGAGAAATGAGATCGCCAACTAGTAGCATCCTGCCTTGCGAAGCCGCTGAAGCAATTTGATTAAGTAGTTGCTCTTCCGTTGAATCTAATTCTTTACCTGGATTCATGCGATCTAAGGCGTCTAGGCAGTTTAAAAAACGGATGTAGGCTGAAGGTTTAATGGCTTTCATCTAGTTATTTTACTCCCCCTGCGCAGGGTAAACACCAGTATGCTGTGTGTTTTTAAAATCCATAATTGTTTAATGTCTTGCTTAAAGGCTTTGAGCCAATTTCTCTTTGAAATCCTTATTAGTGCCGCCCTGTACATGGCGTTCTTTTATTTCAATCAATTCATTACTGCCCCACTAGAAGACGCCAAGGGAGTTAATTGGATATTTCTGCCTGCCGGTATTCGCATTTTTATTACGCTCATTCTAGATTACTCCGGGGCTCTAGGCCTGGCAATAGCTTCTATTTTGATTAACTATATTGGCTTTTATGAATTGGGTTTTACATCAACTTTAGGCATTGCGGTTATCTGTGGGGTGGCTCCGCTCCTAGGTAGGCATTTTGTGATTCATAATTTAAAAGTTCGGCCTGACTTAAGCAACATTTCAATAGGGCAACTACTCATAATCATCATTGCTTATTCATTACTCAGCTCAGGGTTACATCAACTTTGGTTTGCAGCCAGAGGATTAGATTCTGGAAGCTGGAGCCACTTTATTGCTATGTTCTGTGGAGACGTTTCGGGATCAATACTATTTGTTGCGGTCATCAAATACGGGATTGATCTTTTAAAGGGTAGACTAGGAAGAGATAAGCTGATTGAGTAATGTCGTTTTAAACGACATTACCGCATAAATGAAAGAATCGGCCAAGGCCAAGGATGTCAGACTCTAATTCAAGAATTTTGTTTTGAACTAGAAGATATTCCAATCATCACCAAAGCCGCCAATACTTCAGCCACCACAAATCCCAATACATCGTTGGGAGCAATCCCCACAAAAGTATTGGTGAGACTTCTTGCCAAAGCAACGGCAGGATTAGCGAAGAAAGTGGATGAAGTAAACCAATAGCCCGCCGTGACTGTTAAGGCAACGAGCATTGGTACCCGATCTTTTGCTTCTTTATCGCCAATTCGAATAACTGAGAGCAATATGAGTGTTGATATGAATTCACTCGCCCAAATGCCCAAACCTGTTCTGACCTTGGTTGATACTTGGATGATTGGTAGGCTAAACATCAAGTGCGTCAGCCATATTCCAGCAATAGCGCCTGTGAACTGGCAAGCCCAATAACCCAACATCTTCTTCAGATTGAGATGTCCCAACTTCCAAAACATCAAAGTGACAACGGGATTAAAGTGGGCGCCAGAGATGGGCCCGAGCAAAACAATTAAAGCGTAGAGTCCTGCGCCTGTAGCAATGCTATTACCAAGTAAGGCAACTGCGGCGTTGCCTGCTCCCAATGATTCACCCATAAAGCCTGAACCCGCCACTATTGCCAATAGCAGGGCTGTGCCTACAAACTCACTGACATAGCTTCTCATGCTTTTGTATGAATTTCTTTTAGACTCATTGAATCTAATTTTTCTAAAGGCATATTTGCCAAGATATCAATACGCTTTTTTAAGCCAATCATCACTTCTTTAAACGCTCTTCTTTTATCCTCTTCAGAACCCTGTACTTGTGATGGATCAGGAAATCCCCAATGAGCAGTAGCAGGCTTACCAGGCCAAAATGGGCAAACTTCACCGGCTGCATTATCACAAACAGTAATAATGAAATCCATCTTGGGGGCATCGGGCAAGCCGTATTCGTCCCAGCTTTTGCTTCTTAATTTACTCTCGTCATAACCCATCTCTAAAGCCAATTCCCTAGCGAATGGATTAACAGAAGTGCCGGGTGTTGAGCCAGCTGAAAAGCCTTTAAATAGTCCGCCAGGATGGGTAGAAGCTAAAGCCTCACCCAATACTGATCGGGCTGAGTTATGAGTACACAAAAAGAGGATGTTGTATTGCTTCATTTAGCTTTGGCCTTCTTCGCAGATTTAACTGAAATACAAGACTTGCCCCCACAGCAGTTCTCTAATAAAAAGTCGCTCAGCTTTTGAACTTGTGCAGCATGAGGGCGATAGATCAAATTACGACTTTGGCGCTCCACCAATAAAAGTTCGGCGTCAACTAAATCCTTTAGATGAAAGCTCAGCGTGGCATTGGGAATACCCAGCTTTTCAATAATCTCACTTGGCGTTAAACCGATCTCTCCACGTTGAACAATGAGGCGAAATACATTTAAGCGGGTTTCTTGGCCCAGAGCAAGGAATGCCGAAATGGCTTGAGTATTTTTCATATTTCCAATTATATGGAAATAAGTATTTCAACTTTGTGACAACGTTTATCCTTTTAAAAGATATTTGATAAAAAGGGAAATAAAAAAACCACCCGCAGGTGGTTTTAGTGTTTCTTGGTGGCCCAGGGCAAAATAGAGTCAGGGCCGAAGATGCTAGATATTTATTTTCTATTGGCTCCATAGGTCTTGTTGAGGTAATCCACAATGATCGGAACCTCTTCATCTGTAATCGGCGCCTTAAAAACATTTTTCATTCTGAGCACTTGCGCATTCCAATAACCCGCACCTGTGTTGGGGGGTTGATATTCAGCATAGTGCGCCGAATGACAAGCAGAGCATTTTTGTAAGGTTAGCTGGTAGCCCGGCAAATCTGATGGTCGCCATAAGACTGTATCAGCTGGTAACTCAATCGTTTTAGCATGCACTGTTTGTGCCAAAGCGATAGTAGCTAGAAGAAGGATAATTTTTTTCATGCTCTTCTCCTTAAACCGCAGTGACCTTGACGGTCTCCACGATATTTCGCATATATCCAGCGGGCATCCAAGTTGCAGTCATTGGCTGAACCTGGCCGGCATGATTAAAGGCCCTAACCCTTAAGTCCAGTGTCCCTTTTTGTTTCGGCGTAAATTCAACTCGCCACTCTCTAAATGAGAAGCGCCCAAGGTCTTGGCCTAATCTTGCCTCTGTCCAATTTTGTCCATTATCTTGAGAGAAGAGCACTTTCTTTATTCCATAGCCAGCATCAAAGGCAATGCCTCTAGCTTGCACTGGCTTTCCAACCGTAACAACGCTGCTGTCTGTAAAGTTAGTAATGAAAGAGCGAATCGTAAACTGATTAATAGGAATAGTTTTGGAAGGAGCAGTTCCAGGGGCAACGCAATTACAGTCGTTATCAGGAATGCGATAAGCAGGATTCATCCAATAACCGTTATATACATCATCAACCACCTTAATTTCACTTAAGTGCTTGACCCAATAGGTGCCGTAGTAGCCGGGAACAATTAACTTGATTGGATAACCATTTAAGAAGGGAATATCTGTTCCATTCATTTGGTAGGCAACCATGACATTACCATCCATTGCATGATCAATATCCAAACCTTTTACAAAGTCTGAGTCACTTGGCAATACCGGCTGATCTAAGCCGTTAAATGTAACTTGCTTAGCGCCGCTACCAGGATTGGCAGCCTTCAAAATATCCTTTAAGGCAACGCCAACCCAAGCGGCATTACCCATCGCACCATTGCCAAGTTGACCACCATTAACCCTGGGCTCAAATAGGCCGCGGCTATTACCAGAGCATTGATTCACAGCAACAATGCGTTGGGAGGGAAAGTTTTTCTTTAAGGACTCTAGAGAGATCTCTAAAGGCTTCTCAACATTGCCGCCAACTTTTAACCGATAAGTATTAGGGTCAATGGATGTTGGAATCCCCGCCATGTGATAGCGCACAAAAAATTCATCATTTGGCGTAATGACATGATTGTCGTAATACTTAAAAGGTGTTTCTAATTGCGGCGGCCTAGAGGTCAGCACAATCATGGGCTTCTTTTCAGGAAACGCCATAAGTTCACGCTCACCATAAGCTATTGGTAAATTGGTTCTTTCTGCCCCCAAAGCCCAAGATGGCAATAAAGAACTGGCTCCACCAGCCAATGCCGCAGTAATGACTTTACGTCTATTATTAAAGTTATCTGAATTCATGGATGTCTCCTCCACAGTATTTTTTAAGCACACGTTAGCATAGCTACTTTTACTCAAGGAAGCCTTAGTAATAACCCTCGACGCCCCCAAATATGCGGGCTATTGAGATTCTTGCGGCCCGCGGCCGAATCGACCAGGGCCGAGAATATCTGATCCTAACTAGACTGTTTGTGCCACTTCTGCTTTTCTTCTGGGCTCATATTTTCCCACTTGGCTTTACGAGCTTTTATTTCAGCTTGTTCTTCTGGTGTTAAGCCATCAAAGAAAGCCTTTCTCTCTGCTTTCATTTTCTCTTTTTGATCAGGAGTAATGGATTGCCATTGAGCCTTCATCTTTTCATGAACCATCTTGCGATCTTCAGGGCTTAATGCTTTCATTTGATCGCGCATCTTGTGCCAGTACTCTTTGCGCTCTTCTGGAGTTGCCTTAAGTAATGCAGCATCCGTTTGTTTCATTTGGTCAAGACGCTGATCAAATGTCAAATTAATATTTGCCAAAGGGTTTGGAGGCTCAGGGATAGCCGCACCAGCCAATGAAAAAACTGATATTCCAAATAACAGTCCGACCACAAATTTCTTAGAATTCATAACACCCCCCTCTTTTTAGTGATGGTTCATTCTATTACTGGCCAATAGAATCTCGCATCCCTGACCAAAAAAATAACCCAACAAGTGGGCTATTGTGATTCTTGGTGGCTGGAGCGGAATCGAACCGAGGCTGAGGAGGCTCGTTCCCATTGGCCTATTGGCTTAACTTATGAGGCTTTCCAAAATGCCCCTCTTTTGGATAAATCCAAGTTGTACTCACTGGCCCCATTCCAATAATTTGCACTTCAGTATCGTTGGCCATGGCACCATCAAAATGTACCCCATTTGCTGGGTGAAACATAAAACTACCTGCTGGTAACGGAATATTATTTTTAGGATCCCACTCTGGTCCCATACCTGCATACCATGTACCTCTGATCACGGTAACAAATCGATCTTGATCGTGAGAGTGGGGCGCACTCATAATGCCTGCAGGAAAAATATTACGAACTACATAAATTCCTGGTTTACTTGGATCACCATAAAGTGTGGTTTGTTTTACACCATTTTCAGCAATCTTCCAAACAATCTGATCCTCTTTAACCGTCACAAATCCGCCTGGCAAATTCTCGGCATAGACTGTTGCCGAGAGAAAAAATGTAATGAATGTGGCTATCAATAACTTCATAAATTTCCTCCGCTCTTTTATCTTGTATTGGTTTTTTTATATGGCAGTTCAATTTAGCTCTAAGTAACAAGGGATATAGCTAGGACTAACCCTTGGAGCAGCAAAAGTAATGTCGTTTTCAACGGCACTTTACCAGCTCAGGCAGGAGAAGCCTCCCTCTTCATAAAACATCCTTTTAAAAGGCATTAGATGAAAAGGGCGTCCCCATCAATCTTGAGTGGATAGTTGAAGTAACTAAAACACAAATAGCCAGCCATTCCCACTTGCTAAAAATCTAGGTATGCAGGTATCTACTTATTTAGGTGGAAACGGCAATGGCTTTCCTGCGGGCGGCATTTCTTGACCAAGCGCCAGTAGCATTGCCACGGTGACATAAGTGCCGCTCACTGCCACTAGATCAACTAGCTGCTGCTCACCAAGAATCGCTTTAGACTTTTGGAACAATGCATCGCTGATCTGATGATTCTGCATCATTTCCATGGAAACGTCATATACGACTGCTTCATCAGCCTTCATATTTTTTGGGCGAATACCTGCCTTCAAATCATCAGCCACCTGCTGAGGTAGGCCCGCCTTTAATGCTAAGGGGTAATGGGCATACCACTCGACCTGAGAACTCCATGCCTTGCCCTGAATAAGAATAGCAAATTCGTTTAAGCGGGTCGGCAGCGAGGTGTTGAAGCGTAAATAATCTAACAATCGCTTCATGCGATCAGCAAATACTGGACTTCTCAGCATAACGTTATAAGGGCCGCCCAAACCAACGCTTGAAATAGCAATAATTTCTTCGCCCAAAGGTCTTGCATCTGGCGGAAGTTGCTCTAAAGTAATTTGCGGAAAACGCTTCGGCTCCCCTGGAGTCGGCGGTGTTTGTGCCGAAGCAAGAGATAACAATCCCAAAGAGATGGCGCTAATCTGGATCATTTTGATGATGGTTAATTTCATTCTGTCCCCCTTTTATCAATAAATTGCAGTCTTTATGACTATTTAATGTCTAAGGCATATTCTGCTGCATCGGCGAGAATTAGGCAAAGCCGATTTTTTGAAAAAGGCTCAAGAAAGTATGAACTTATTAGAGCCTCTCCCCAAGCGATCAAATCGAACCAGGGCCGAGGATATCGATCCTACTTCTTTAGTCGTTCATTGCTAGGAAACAGATTCTTTCTTGACTCTTCATCGACCTCTGTCTTGAAGGTGAACTTGGTCTTTATCGCCTCAACAGCCTGGGCACTTGGCTTGGCATTGATTTCATCTAACAGGCGTTTAACACTGGGCAACTTTTCCCAAGCCCCTTCGCCCAATACAAAAGGAATGACTCTAGCCCAGCCCCATACAGACATATCCACAATGCCGTATTCACTGAGCATATAGGGTTGCTTGGATAGGCGCTCTTCAATCAATAGCCAATGGCGCCATGCTTCAAAGTCATAGCGATTGACTGCATATTCTTTTGGCTCGGGAGCAAAGTGTTTAAAGTGAACGGCTTGTCCACAATAAGGCCCAATACCAGTAGCAATAAACATGAGCCATGAGTAAAACTCTGCGTGTGCCTCAGGAGTTTTTGCTGGCATAAACTTACCAATCTTTTCGCCCAAATACAGCATGATGGCAGTGCTATCAAACACCTTAATATCTCCATCAACTAAAGCAGGCGTCTTTCCATTAGGATTGATTGCTCTAAATTCTGGCTTGTGTTGATCACCCTTGCGAGTATCAGTGACAATAATTTCGTAAGGCGTATTGGTCTCCTCTAAATACAAGGCTACTTTTGCTGGATTGGGTGATGGGTGATAGTAGAGCTTGAGCATGTTTTCTTCCTATAAATGGGTGTCTTTAATAATACCCACAATTAAAAACCGCCCTGAGGTGATTTTGATATTTCTTGGTGACCGGGGCGGAATCGACCAGGGCCCGGGTATGCCCGTATACGAAGAGCTACATCAACAAGTGATTGCCTACAAACTTATTTGTAACGCTATTGAAATATTACTGCGTCAATGTAGTGAAACAAAGTAATTAAACAAATTATTAGGAGACCAAATGAACTTATTTCTCAAAAAAGATCACAAGCCTTTAATCATTATTAGTGTCTTAGCATTGGTCTGCATTGTCAGATTCCAAATGATGGACGTCAACGCCAGTGAGCTTATACAAAATATTAATCGTATCGACTCAAAGGCACTCAATGAATACTTTGTTAAGGTTGGGGAATTACAAGCCGAAACCCAGATGGCTCAAATGTAGTCATCTAGAGAATTAAAAGAACAATAGCCCAACAAGTGGGCTATTCAAATTCTTGGCGACCGGGGCGGAATCGGCCAGGACTCAAGATGTCTGACTATATGAGCTCAGTTACCCCCTTGTTGGGAAGGCTCTTGGCCATACAGAACAAGTAATGACACTACCGCTGGAATAGTAGTCGCAAACATTGCTATTCCTGAACCAGCCAGATTAAGGGCTGTTGGTTCAATCAAAATAGGCCGCAACATCTGGGGGATCTCAAACACCAAATAGAGCAAGATTGGTGGCAAGAAGAAATTCGGTGTTTTAGGAATGGCTATGCTCTTCATAGCTTCAGTGCTATTGGCTATCAATCCAACGATAGATGTAAAGAAACTGGTCAGCACAAACCATCCAACAAAGTTTTGGAGCGGAACACCAAAGTAAGCGCCGCCATTAGGCCAGACCCACAGTCCCCTCACGGTTGATTGGAAGGGATCATTTGAAAAATCATGAGTGGTCATGGCAAGAGCGGCAAAAACAGCAACGCCAATAAGTCTGACTCCAGTTACCTTAGTTGATAGGCCGCCAATAACTGCCCTACCCATCATGAAGCAGGTATAGCCAAGAGGAAAATAAATCAACATAGCCATAGGCGGCACACCGAGAACTAATGGTCCACTTAGACCTTCTGGGTAGTAATACAGTCCATACAAAAATTGGAAATTAACGCCAAGAACTTCAGTAAAGTAGCCGGTCAACCAGGTGACAAGAAATATCTTGATAGTGGTTGGCCATCCCGCCCACATACTGCAGTGGAATAAACAAAGAACGACTGCCATATTTGAAACGGCATATGTGATTAGCGGAGAGTGATGTGAAAACGGGTAAAGACCTGCGATCAAGCAAAGCACTAACAAGATCCAGCATGTGATTAGTTTCATTTGAAACGCCTCCTTGGTTAGCTTCTTTTTAGCATAGATATATTTCTTTGGGGCTCAAATGAAAAAACCACCCGAAGGGGAGTTTGATGTTTCTTGGTGGCCCAGGGCGGAATCGAACCACTGACACAAGAATGTTTTATCCCACCCCTAGACTGTCGTTTTAAAAGACAATCTAGTCTTGCAAAATGTTAACAAATTTGTTAACATACACGAATGAGCTATTCCATGCTTTATTACAGCGACCAGGTTCAGGAGGACATCATGAATCTTCCCGACACGCTTCAAGCTCGCTATATTGGATTGACCGCTCGAATGATTGAGCATGGGCCAAATTTAGGCTTGCCTCATACCGATTCGTTTGGCGGTGGCTTATTTGAATTAAGACTTAAAGGGGCTGAAGGTATCGCTCGGGTTTTCTTTTGTACGATGGTGGAGCAGGAAATAGTGATGCTTCATAGCTTTATTAAGAAAACTCAAAAGACGCCTGAGAAAGAATTGAAGATTGCGAAAGCACGCATGAAGGAGTGGAGAAAATGACAACACAGAAGAAAACAAAAATGCTTACTCATAAACAAATGGTAAGTAAGATGCTTAAAAAGCCTGCCGTAAAAGCCGCGGTAAAAGAGCTTGAACGTACTGAATTTGCGATTCTTGATGAAATTCTCGCAGCAAGAAAAGAAGCTGGATTAACACAAGCGCAAGTGGCAAAAAAGATGGGAACGCAAACCCCAGCTATTGCTAGATTAGAAAGCTCTTTGGCTACCGGCAAACATTCCCCAAGCCTATCTACCCTAAGAAAGTATGCGGCGGCACTGGGCAAGAGAGTTGAACTTCATTTAGTCTAAAAGACTCATCCGCCAGAATAAAAGAAAATGCCCCGCATAAAGCAGAGCATTTTTTATTTCTTGGTGGCCCGGGGCGGAATCGAACCAGGGCTGAGGATGCCTAATCCTAGCTAGACTGCTTATGCCACTTCTGTTTTTCTTCTGGACTCATATTTTCCCATTTGGCTTTGCGAGCTTTCATTTCAGCTTGCTCCTCAGGTGTTAATCCATCATAGAAGGCTTTTCTCTCTGCTTTCATTTTCTCTTTTTGTTCAGGAGTAATTGATTGCCATTGAGCCTTTATTTTCTCGTGAACCAACTTGCGATCTTCAGGGCTTAAAGCCTTCATTTGATTGCGCATCTTATGCCAGTATTCTTTACGCTCTTCTGGGGTTGCCTTCAGCAATGCGGCATCCGTTTGTTTCATTTGTTCAAGGCGCTGATCAAAAGTCAGGTTGATGTTTGCCAACGGGTTTGGTGGTTCAGGTATCGCCGCACCGGCCAAAGAAAACACTGAAATACCAAATAGCAGTCCCACTACAAATTTCTTAAAACTCATAACACCCCCTCTTGTTAGTTATTCCTGATTCTAATCCTGACCAACGGAACCTCATCCTACGGACCAAAACAAAAAACCACCCGAATGAACTGACCCCCAAAAGTTGGACACCAAGTCCAACCAAGGGGGTTTTGTTTTATGAGCAAATACAGTACGCAGTTCAAGCTAAAGGTAGTTAAAGAGTATTTAAAGTTTGGCGGTCTTAGGAGGAT
>Ga0214235_1000231_pt1 | contig 28281 bp, 26 predicted proteins | sample TroBogypolimnion_2_FD_153073 | JGI IMG/M metagenome (GOLD analysis project Ga0214235, IMG submission 153073) | Freshwater microbial communities from Trout Bog Lake, WI - 15JUL2008 hypolimnion | ecosystem: Environmental > Aquatic > Freshwater > Lake > Hypolimnion/Profundal zone ... | reverse complement strand
TTAGATAGCTCTGTTTGGCTTAAGGCTCTGTACTCACGCCAAACTTTTATTTTGTTTTCACCGTTTAAAAGGCGTTTAACAACGTCACTTGGAACCAATTCGTCATCGTCGTGCTTAGCTTTTTCATAAGCATCAACATCCTCTAACCATTCGGCTTTTTCTAGCAAATCGTTGTAAATATTACCTTTGCTCATTATTATCTAATTCATTGATGGTCTTTAGGTGTCTAGTTGACGCCAAGCAATAGAGTTACCATTAAATACATCCCAATGCATTGAAACGTCTGATGTTGTGGTCGCTTTGGATAAAATATGCTGATTGAGCTATATTTTTTATATTAAATATGATCCGTCTTACGTGTTTCTGGCAATGCCGATAAAATCGCCCTCAACGCCTTATTGACGGCCTCTGAGGTGGTAAAGATTTTAGCTATATCTTCATCTAGAGTCACATTTACCACGTTATGGGGAAATCGATTAGGTTTTGCTTTGCTTTGCTGTAATCAAAATTATATACGGGTAATAAATCTTCAGTTTCTGTCTGCGCGTTCATAGTTCTTTATCTCAGGATTCGTTGAAATTATAGCATAACAGGTGCCTAGGCCGAGTTAGGTTACCTAACTTAACCCGACACTCTGTTAAATCACTATCAATGGCTATGATGATTTTTACAACTACTTTTCAAAATAAGTCAGTAGACATCACTTGTGCTCTTAACCTAAACGCCTTTAACACCAACTTCTAAGACCTGACTCCAATGGCCTACTTGTTCATCGTGGATATGATAAATGGTGCGATATTTCCACACACTGGCGCTGCCTGAGGCGGGTAGTGGTGTATTGTCTTGATAGCCAGAAGACATACGAATAGTCAATAAGCTAAAACTTCCTGTACCGTGATCTGCTTCTATCTCTAACGCGCTAGTGCCGTTGCTTTTCCAGCTTATTACAGGGTGACCGCCTTGTATATCTATTGTGAGTAGGGGTTGTAAGGTTGAGGTGTCAATGGCAGGCTTAATGGCGGCTATAATACCTAAGGTTTTTCCTATGGCTTCAGTGTAATTAGGATGTTTTTTGATGCGCGTAATTAAGGGTCCTACAAAACCGAAGATATCAGAAAAAGGTGTGCTGGTTGGTGGTGTAGGCAGCGCCGGAGCGTTTGGCAAGGTTATGTCAGTATTGGCGGGGCCATCACGTAAAATACGTTTAAGCGAGAAGATGGCGTGCGAGTAGTTTTGGGCCACTTCTTGGCTATTAAGTAAGTAGTCAAACCAAGCAGAAGCTGCCGCTATTTTAGTTATTTCATTGCTGGTCAGATCTAAAATAGTCGCATAATTAGGTAGCTGTGTACTAAGTTGTTGTAATAATATGCTTTTATTGGCGTCATCACTGGGTATAGAGCTAGAATTTGACATGAGTTGAATCCTATTATTAAAGTTTGATGTGCGTTAAGTGGCTAGTTAGATAGTTATGCGGACTAATAATGCCTTGTATAGCTAGTGCAGCGCAAGTTATTTTTATTAATCATTGAAATAAAAGTTTATAGTGGCCGTTAGGTCTCTATTAATAAGGGTTTTTTCAACGATTAGTGAGCGATCACTGCTGATAATACCCAAATTTTCACTCTGAATGCTCTATTGCTTATCTTAAAGCGAGCCATTTATGCCGTGCTATTGGCTGTTAGTGGTCTGAAGCTGGCCTTTCATGATATGAAATTGACTATTTGTGGTGTGAATACCGGTATTCGAGCTTTGAAGTTAGCTTGGCACGGTGTGCGATGGACTGTTCGAGGTGTGCGATCGGGTGGCCACAGTATGAAGCTGTCGTTGCTAGGTGTGGAGCTGGCTATTCTTGGTAAGTGATGCACCATTCATGGCGTGGCGTGGGGTGTTCATGCTATGAAATCAGGTATTCACAGTATGAATTTAGGTTGTCTAGGCATGGAGCTAGCTCTTCACAGTAAGTGATGGACTGTTCGTGGTGTGGCGTTTTGTGTTCATGGTATCGTTCCCACGTAAGGCGTCACTGCCATTAAGTTAAGCGAAAATGTAAAAGCTTGGAGTGCAATAGCTTCAGCTATTGCCTTTTAAAACAGCTAAAGCAGTTTTACTCCAAACATACAGATCCATTAACTTAATGGCAGTGACGTAAGGCGTTGGAGCGATTATAAAATTTAGAATACTTTCAAAGCGTATGTTGAAAGCCGACATGTCTGCTGTTAAGTCGGTAGTCATTTTATTTGATGGCCTGTAGCTATAAAAATCTGCTGTTATGTAATACATTGTGTGATACTATTTTTGCGTGTTTAGTGAGGTAGTTTTGAAAGTTTACAAAAATTCATGGTTTGGGCGTTTCGCCAGAAAACAGAATATTTCTGCCCTTGCTCTACTTGATGCCGTTTACAGAGCAGAGCAAGGTCATATAGATGCTGATTTAGGCGGCGGAGTTATTAAGCAACGAATTTCTCGCCTAGGGGAAAGTAAATCAAAGGGTTATCGTAGTATTCTATTATTTTGTAAGAATGAAAGAGCATTCTTTGTCTATGGTTTTGCCAAGAATGTTCTTGCCAACATTCGAGAAGATGAAGAAGAGCAATTTAAGAAAATGGCAAAGTATGTTTTGGCACTGACAGATATACAATTAACTGAGTTAATTGATAACGGGTAGTTTGAAGAGGTTTTAAAAGATGACTAAAAAATATCGCAGTGATGCCTTTGCTGCCATTCATGAAACAATGGAAGCTTTGCATGAGGTTAGTTCAATTGATAAGCAAACCATGCGTCAGTTTGATGAAGCGTGCCTGACCCCTGTTCTAGTATTGAGCCCAGATGAAATAAAATCCTTAAGATTGCGCGAGCACATTTCGCAACCGGTGTTTGCTCGCTACCTAAATGTTTCCAAAAACTTGGTTTCTGATTGGGAAAGAGGGGTTAAAAAACCCGGTGGGCCTGCATTACGCTTGTTAGCTGTTATTCAGAAAAAAGGCTTGATGGCAATTGCCTAATTCCAAGAAGCTCAGCTAGTCGCCTCGATTCAATAAGGCTGAATTGATGCTACTTTTGCTCAGATTTCCTCGATTTCACTAACTGAGTATCTAGGCTACATGGATACTGGCATCCTCGCCGGTATGGCGGTTTATTTAAGTGTTTGCGCGCAAAACGTTGAAGCGATTATAGAATTTAGAATTCTTTTACCGTCTCTGAAGCTCAGCACTCCTAAGTTTTTACTTAATAATGGCAGTGCAACTGAATTTAGGTTGCAGCACAATATTTAGCCATAAGGTTGATATGGTATACTCTATGGCAAAGCTAGATATATATTCATATACAGGGAGTTAAAAGCATTGCAACATTCAGATAATTTAAGGTCAGGGCTCGTACTTGTTACGGGCGCTCAAGGTTTTGTAGGCTTACCTTTATCGACAGCATTAGTTAAGCTAGGCTATCAGGTGCGTTGTGCAGTCCGTGGTAGTTTTCAAGCTAATGAAGGGCAAGAAACATTATCAGTAGGTGACATTAATGGCGATACGGCTTGGGCACAGGCGTTAGTGGATGTCGCGGTGGTGATTCATTTGGCGGCTCGTGTACATGTCATGAACGAAAAGGCCGTAGATGCCTTATCTGCCTATCGTAAAGTCAATGTCGAGGGCACTTTAAATCTAGCTAAGCAAGCCGTTCAGGCAGGCGTCAAACGTTTTATCTTTATCAGCTCGATTAAAGTCAATGGCGAAGGCACAAAGTTAGGTCATCCTTATTGTGAAGAGCAAGCCCCGCTTCCTATGGATGCTTATGGGCTGTCTAAATACGAAGCCGAGCTGGCCTTACAGCAATTAGCCCAAGATACGGGCTTAGAGGTGGTTATTATTCGCCCGACCATAATTTATGGTCCGGGCGTTAAGGCTAACTTTAAAGCCATGATGCGCTGTCTAGCCTTAGGCATTCCTCTGCCCTTAGGTAGTATTCATAATCAACGCAGTTTATTGGCCTTAGACAATTTAATTGATTTAATACGCGTTTGTATTAGCCATCCCGCTGCCGCTAATCAAACCTTTTTAGCCTCAGATGGTGTGGATTTATCTACGCCTGAATTGTTAATGGCGATGGGGGTAGCGCTAGGTAAACCCGCACGTTTAATAAAATTACCCGAGGGCTTATTAATGATGGGCGCAAAGTTATTAGGTCAGCAAGCTATGGCACAACGTTTATGTGGTTCTTTACAAGTCGATAGTTCTAAAGCTCGCAAGTTGCTGTGTTGGCAAGCACCGGTCTCTGTGCAAGAGGCGTTGCATAAGGTTGCAGTCGCTTATAGGCATAGCCAAGCATGCTAATAGTCATCGGTTTATTGATAGGCGCTTTACTATTAACTGGCTTATTGACTGGCTGGCTACGTCGTTATGCCTTAGCCGCTAGTTTGATAGATATTCCCAATGCGCGTAGTTCACATCAACTGCCTACACCTAGAGGTGGCGGCTTATCGATAGTTATCGTGTTTTTATTAGGGTTGCTTTCGTTATTTGCTTTAGATTTACTTAGCTTGGCAACGCTAGGGTCACTGTTGGGTGCGGGTGCTATTGTCGCTATCACTGGTTTTTTAGATGATCATGGCCATATAGCCGCACGCTGGCGTTTATTGGTACATTTTAGTGCAGCCAGTTGGGGGCTTTATTGTTTAGGTGGTTTGCCGCCACTAATTTTACCTGTGCCAGGTTTTAGTGGCGGTGCTGTAGAGTTAGGAGGCTTAGGTCAGCTTTTAGCCGTGCTATATTTAGTGTGGTTGCTTAATCTTTATAACTTTATGGATGGTATTGATGGCCTAGCCAGTATTGAGGCGATTAGCGTTTGCCTAGGTGCTGCACTTTTGTACGCTTTGCAAACTGAAGTCAGTATTTTATGGGTAGCGCCGGTATTGTTGGCGATCACCGTAAGTGGTTTTTTGGTGTGGAATTTTCCGCCTGCCAAGATTTTTATGGGGGATGCTGGCAGTGGTTTTTTAGGTATAGTGCTGGGCTTGTTGTCTATTCAAGCCGCATGGCTGGATTCTTCATTTTTATGGAGCTGGCTGATTTTATTAGCGGTCTTTATTACTGATGCGACATGGACCTTATTCAGACGTTTATTGAGAGGCGATAAAGTCTATGAGGCGCATTGTAGTCATGCCTATCAATATGCTGCGCGTTGTTATGGCTCGCATAAAAAGGTGTCTTTAGCCGTGACTGTTATTAATGTCGTCTGGTTATTACCCTTGGCCTTAGCTGTGGGATTAAATCAATTAAATGCTGGCTTAGGATTGTTGTTGGCTTATCTGCCTTTGATGGTACTAGCTATTGTTTTTCGTGCCGGCCAAAAGGAAGTCTTATGAGGCAAGCTATTTTAGCCTATTGGTTTATTGGGCTTAAAAGACACAATAAGGCTTTAATTTTAATTAGTACCGATGTGTTTTTTGTCTTGTTTGCTTTATGGGCGGCTTTTTCATTACGCTGGGGCGAGCTATATATACCTAAAGGCGATGAGTGGTATTTGTTTGCGATAGCGCCAATGATTGCTGTGCCTATTTTTGTTAAGTTAGGTTTATATAGAGCCATTATTCGTTATATAGAAATACGCGCTTTATGGACTATCATGCAGGCGACCACTATTTATGCCTTGATTTTTGCTTTTGTGTTGTATGAGTCGGCTATTAAAGGCATTCCGCGTACCGTTTCGCCCTTAAATTGGTTGCTGGTGATGTTGTTGGTTGGTAGTAGTCGTTTTTTTGCGCGCTGGTGGTTGGGCGAGACTTATTTTCGCTTAGGTGGGCTTCGCGATAACACCGATGTTCGTAAGAAAAATGTGCTGATTTATGGGGCCGGTAATGCCGGTGTGCAGTTGGCTGCTGCCTTAGGGCATGGTCGAGAATTTCGTCCTATTGCTTTTATAGACGACGATCGCTTATTGCACAAAAGAAAAGTAAATGGTTTACGGATTTATCCTTTTAGTGCTTTAAGTTATTTAATAGAGCGTCATCAGATTACCGATGTGTTGCTGGCCATGCCTTCGGCTAAGCGTTCGCATATTAGTGAGTTAATTCAATTGTTAGAGCCCTATGCCCTGCATGTCATGTCCATGCCGGGCTTGTCTGATATTGCTCAAGGTAAGATTACCGTTGATGCCTTGCAGGAAGTTGATATTGCTGATCTTTTGGGGCGCTCTCCAGTTGCTCCCGATCAGTCTTTATTGGCAGCCGCTATTACTGAAAAGATAGTGATGGTTACTGGGGCAGGGGGCTCTATAGGCTCGGAGTTATGCCGGCAAATTATTCAGTTACAGCCGCGTACTTTGATTCTTTTTGAGTTGAGTGAGTTTGCCCTGTATGCCATAGAAAAAGACTTGCAGCATTTATTAAGCCGTAAGTCTCAAATAGTGGCTATCGAAATTATTACGGTGCTAGGTTCTGTTGCTGACGCTAGGCGCATAGACAATGTTTGTTGTGTTTTTAAGGTGCAAACGCTTTATCATGCGGCGGCCTATAAGCATGTGCCTATGGTAGAAAAAAATCCGGGTGAGGCAGTCAGGAATAATATCTTCGGTACTTTATATACCGCACAAGCGGCTATTAAAGCCAATGTCGAATTGTTTGTATTAATTTCAACCGATAAGGCCGTCAGGCCGACCAATACCATGGGTGCCACTAAGCGTTTTGCAGAGTTAATTTTGCAAGCCTTGAGTGCCGGCTTTGGTAGTACCCATCAGACTCGTTTTACCATGGTTCGTTTTGGTAATGTGTTAGGTTCATCGGGTTCTGTTGTACCTTTATTTAAAGAACAGATAGCCAGAGGTGGTCCGGTGACGGTCACCGATGAACGGATTATTCGTTATTTTATGACCATTCCCGAAGCCTCGCAGTTGGTTATTCAAGCCGGTGCTTTAGGTCGGGGGGGTGATGTCTTGGTCTTAGATATGGGTGAGCCCATACGCATAGTCGATTTGGCCAAGCGCATGATTCATTTAAGTGGCTTACAAATAAAAGATGAAGCACATCCTGCGGGTGAAATAGAAATTATTTATACTGGATTGAGACCGGGAGAAAAGCTCTATGAAGAGCTGTTGATTGGCGACAATGTTTCAGAAACCAGTCATAAACGAATTATGCGCGCACAAGAGCAAGTCATTGCTTGGTCTGAATTAGAATCGATGTTACAGATATTAGAGCAGGCTAGTTTAGAAGATGATTTTGAGCAGATTAGACAGGTATTAATGCAAGCAGTATCGGGCTTTATGCCGCAATGTGAAATTAATGATGTACTATGGAAGCAGGCAGCGACCAACTTAAGACAGGATAGTTTCAGTTCAGACGTTAAGCCTGTCAGGTCTTAATTTGTTAGTCTAATAGCCTTAATCTTTCGTCTTAAGTTGGTAGCCTGTTATTTTAAGCAAAAAAAAACCTCCCAGTACACTGACGTACAGGGAGGTAAAAGTTCAAGCAGAACATTATGAGGAGAAACTGCTTGGAGGCATAACACCAGGAGGTAGTTAACTTTGTAGCGCTGAGCTGTTCAGGTTTGCACGTATTACGATGTGGCTGTAAACGGTAAAAATAATAAATTCACTGGAGATAAAGTTCCAGATGCTTACAACAAATAGCAAGTCAACAAAGTGTGTTGGTTTAGATTAGCGCCTGCTTAAGGTAGAGTCTTCAGGGCTTGTTGGTTGCTTTAAGTGTCGTATTGTTGTAGTGCTTGGATCTTATTATAGATGGATATTTATTAAGCACAATACGCATAACAATGAATGGATTGTTTCTTTTTAGGATATAATTACCCCTATCAATGATTTGTTAGCCTTAGCGGGGATTCGGCTTAAAAGTAGCCTTGTTTTTTATAGATTAATTCGCTTACAAATACAAAAAAATGGCTACCCACTTAAGACGGGACAGTGGGAACGATAAAAAGCTTTCACTATCGTTTTGTCCCGTCTAAAGTTGTTAGCCAAAAAAATCAACAAGATCGGATTGCGTTACCGCTAAGCCGACTTATTACTATGAGGACATCGTGGATAAATTAACGAGTATGACCGTTTTTGTTCGTGTCGCAAAAGCCGGAAGCTTTGCCGGAGGGGCGCGTGAACTGGGTATTTCTAGAGCAATGGCCACCAAGCATATTATGCAGCTTGAAGGCAGTTTAGGTACGCGCTTAATTAATCGCACCACGCGTAGCTTAAGTTTAACGGATGTGGGCATCTCTTATTTGGAGCGCTGTCAGCAAGTGTTGCTAGATGTGGATGAAATGGAGTCTGCCGTTACCCATTTGCAAACCGAACCACGAGGCTTATTAAAAATCAGTGCACCACCCGCGATTGGAGCCACGCATATCGCACGAGCTGTTGCCGAATTTTTAAAGATCTATAGCGATTTAACCATAGAAATGGTTTTGCAAGGCAGTCCGGGTGATTTAATTGACGAAGGCATTGATCTGGCTATTGTGTTGGGTGATTTAGATGACACGAGTATGGTGGCGCGTCGATTAGCCAGTTCATCTTTGGTCATCTGTGCTTCACCAGAATACTTGCAGCGTGAGGGAGTGCCCCAAACTCCAGAAGATCTATCTACTCATAGTTGTTTAATTAATTGGGCGGTGTCGCCGCGTAATAAATGGCAATTTAAAAATGGCTCAGGATTTAAAACAGTGGTGGTCTCAGGAAGAATGCAAGCTAATGCCGCGCATCCCATTCGTATTGCGGCACTTAACGGCTTAGGCTTGGTGATGTTGCCAACCTATATCGTGGGTAAAGATATAGAAAATGGCACTTTGCAAGTGGTCTTGGAAGATTATCCGTTGCCACCTTTAGATATTCATGCGGTTTATCCTCATAGAAAATATTTATCCGCTAAAGTTAAAAGTTTTATGGATTTCTTGCAAGTGTGGCTACAAGGTCGGGTGACTATGCCGGGCTCGGAATAATGAATACGCTAATCAAAAAATGGAATTTGCTTTATAATCAGGCCGATGTTGTTGATTATTCTGCCGCAAAAGTGTTGACGGAAAATCATTTTTTGTTACCAAGTACCGGAATCGCTTTGGATTTGGCGTGTGGATTCGGTGCTAATGCACTCTATTTAGCACAGCAAGGCTTGGCGGTGACTGCCTGGGATATTTCAAATGTCGCTATTGATAAATTAAAGGTCAGTGCGACTACGCAAGGGCTAACTATCAATGCTTGCCAAGAAAATATACAGATCGAAAGCTTCGCTAAATGTAGCTTTGATGTCATCGTTGTCAGTCGATTTCTTGACCGAACTCTAAGTGATGCGATAATAGGCGCAATTAAACCTAATGGTTTGCTTTTTTATCAGACTTTTAATCGAGAAAGAACTAATCGAGTAGGTCCTAATAATCCAGATTATTTGTTGGCTGAAGGTGAGTTATGCAGGTTGTTTGCTAAGTTAAAGCTAGTATTCTACAAAGACCATGCTTTAATTGGAGATATCTTGCAGGGGCTACGAAATGAAGCTCAATTTATCGGTCAGAAATATAGCGTATGAGTTGACAGCATGATTGAAAATTTAAATCCACAGCAGACGTGGAATTTATGGCAACAACATAGTAATGCGCTCTTAGTTGATGTGCGTACAAAAATGGAGCATGTTTTTGTAGGGCATCCACCCGGCGCTATACATATCGCGTGGAAAGAAGCCCCTGATTGGCAGATTAATCCACATTTTGTTTCTGACGTTGAAAAGCATCAACTGGATAAAAACGCATTCGTTTTATTATTATGTCGTAGTGGTCAGCGTTCCTTAGAAGCGGCCATGGCTTTACAAGCGGCTGGATTTACACACTTGGTTAATATCGTTGATGGTTTTGAAGGTCCCTTAGATCAGCAACAGCATCGTGGTCAAATAGCCGGCTGGCGTCATGATGGCTTGCCTTGGCGACAAGGTTAATTATCTAGGTAGGATGTAGTAAGCATCTTACTTGTTTTAAAGGGCGCTTTTTAGCGCCTTATACTTATTTATAAACCCCTTAGAGTACACAAAAAGTGATCGAAAAATTAAGAAATATCGCCATTATTGCCCACGTTGACCATGGTAAGACAACATTGGTTGACAAGCTATTACAACAATCAGGTACCTTTGCTTCACATACCAAAGTGACCGAGCGCATGATGGATTCCAACGATATTGAAAAAGAACGTGGAATTACTATTCTGGCAAAAAACACGGCCTTAGATTGGAACGGCTATCATATTAATATCGTTGACACCCCAGGCCATGCTGATTTTGGTGGTGAAGTAGAGCGCGTATTATCGATGGTTGATTCAGTATTATTGCTGGTTGATGCGGTTGATGGTCCTATGCCACAAACTCGTTTTGTAACTCAAAAAGCCTTTGCTTTAGGTTTAAAGCCGATTGTTGTTATTAATAAAATTGATCGTCCAGGCGCACGTCCTGATTGGGTAGTTGATCAAACATTTGATTTATTTGATCGTTTAGGTGCTACCGATGAGCAACTTGATTTCCCAATCGTTTATGCCTCAGCCATCAATGGTTATGCTGGGTTAGAGCACACCATTACCGGTGGCGATATGACTCCTTTATTTGAAACGATCATAGAAAAGGTCAGTCCACCGCCTGTTGATATGGATGGTCCTTTCCAAATGCAAGTATCTAGTCTTGATTACAATACTTATGTGGGTGTTATTGGTATTGGTCGTATTCAACGCGGTAGCATTAAACCTAATCAACCGATTACGATTATTAATCGTGAAGGTGTTGAGCGTAAAGGACGCATGCTGCAAATTTACGGCTTCCATGGCTTAGAGCGCGTTGAAGTCGCTGATGCTCGCGCTGGAGACATTATTGCTTTTGCGGGTATTGAAAAGCTAGAGATTTCTGACACGCTTTGTCATCCTGATAACGTAGAAGCGATGACGCCTTTATCGGTTGATGAGCCGACGGTAACGATGACCTTTCAAGTTAATAACTCTCCTTTTGCAGGTAAAGAAGGCAAGTTTGTTACGACTAGACAAATTCGTGATCGTTTAGATAAAGAATTACAACATAACGTTGCCTTAAAGGTTGAAGATACGGCTGACCCCGATAAATTTAAAGTATCAGGTCGTGGTGAATTGCATTTATCGGTATTAATCGAAAACATGCGCCGTGAAGGTTTTGAAATGGGTGTGTCGCGTCCAGAAGTTATCATCAAGGAAATTGATGGTAAAAAATGCGAACCGTTTGAAATGGTCACTATCGAGGTAGAAGAAGAACACCAAGGTAGTATTATGGAAAAACTGGGCGAGCGTAAGGGTGATTTAACCAATATGGTTCCAGATGGCAAGGGTCGTATTCGTTTAGAGTATATGATGCCTTCACGCGGACTGATTGGTTTTCAAACTGAATTCATGACAGCTACTTCAGGTTCTGGTTTGCTTTATCATGTATTTGATCATTATGGTCCAATGAAAGCCGGTGAAGTCGGTAATCGTCAACGTGGCGTTATGATTTCAATGGTGGCCGGTAAAGCAGTGACTTATTCATTGCATCCTTTACAAGAACGTGGCGAACTATTACTCGTTAATGGCGATGAAATCTATGAAGGTATGTTGGTAGGTTTGCATTCTCGTAGTAACGATTTGTGTGTTAATCCCTGTAAACCTAAGCAGTTAACCAACGTCCGTGCTTCGGGTACCGATGAAAGTTTGGTATTGGCACGTATCCAAAAAATGACTTTAGAGCAAGCCTTAGAATTTATTGCAGAAGATGAATTGGTGGAAGTGACTCCAAAGTCTATACGTCTACGTAAGAAATTATTAACTGAAAACGAGCGTAAAAGAGCGTCTAAGAGCTAAGTTAGTATAACTGTTTGTCGGGTTAGTGCTAACTAACCCAGTACAACAAAGTAGTCGGGTTACGCTAGCGCTAACCCGAGCTACCTTGTTTTTCTGCTGTGTGTTTTCTCAAGTTTTAGCTCTCCATAAATCATCAATACTAGATGTCTTATAAAGGCGCTATTTAGGTCAGTTTTCTTTGCCCACGATTTTTCTAGGGCTTAATTCATTAAAAAATAGCGTCACTTGCTGTGCATCAAACGGCCAGCCTAGTTGTTTTTGGCTTTCTGGATGATATAAAACGGGGATAAGTAGGGCGAACTGCGCTTGCCATTGTTCTTGTTCGGCAATATCAATCTTATCAATCAAGCAGCTTTGATTGCTCGTTAAGCTGCTATTAATGAGTTGTTCGGCTAGTTCACAAAGATGGCAGCCGGATGTGCCCAGTAGCAATACTCGTTGCATTAAGTAGGTTCCGTTTTTTCATATTAATTATGCTAAGCACTGGAGTAAAACAGCTTTAGCTGTTTTACAAAGCAATAGCTAAAGCTGTTGCACTCCAGTTTTTTAACTTAGTGGTGTAAGTGGGCCGCTAACCAGCGTTCGGCTACTGCGACATCTAAGCCTTTACGTTGGGCATAATCGTATAATTGATCTTTATCTATTTTTCCAACATTAAAATATTGCGCTTCAGGATGAGAAAAATACCAGCCACTAACCGCTGATGCTGGGTACATGGCGTAACTTTCTGTGAGCTCTATGCTGGTGTTTTCGGTAACATTGAGCAGCTCAAATAATTTGCCTTTCTCAGTATGGTCTGGACAGGCAGGGTAGCCGGGAGCCGGACGTATGCCTTTATAAGCTTCATTAATTAATTGCCCAGAATCTAGCGCTTCATCTTCGGCATAGCCCCAATATTCTTTTCTAACGATTTGATGTAGATATTCTGCAAAAGCCTCAGCGAATCTATCTGCCAAAGCTTTAAGCATAATGGCGCTGTAATCGTCATGATCGTCTGCAAATTGTTGTAGTTTTTGTTCGATACCAATACCCGTAGTGACTGCGAAAGCGCCGATATAATCTGCTTTTCCAGAATCTTTAGGGGCAATAAAGTCAGACAGGCAATAATTGGGTCGTCCTGGGGCTTTAATGTTTTGTTGGCGTAAGTGATGTAGGGTTTTTAAGCGGTGTAGTCTGGTTTCATCACTGTAGACGATAACATCATCACCGTCGCTGTTGGCAGGAAAAAAGCCAACTACTGCTCGGGCGCTTAACCACTCTTCGCTGATAATTTGTTGTAGCATGACTTGTGCATCAGCAAACAGTTTTCTGGCTTCTACACCGACAATAATGTCATCTAATATTTTGGGATAACTGCCAGCCATTTCCCAGGTTTGAAAAAATGGCGTCCAGTCGATGTACTCTACTAATGTTTCTAGTGGAAAATGCTCTAGCACTTTGATGCCTAGAAAAGAGGGTTCAACAGGATTTAATTGCGAATCACCTGTAAATTTATTGCGTCTAGCCTCTTCTAGTGAGTGCTGTTTTGTTTTGGCCTCTCGACCTTTATGGCGCTCTCTAACTTCTTCATATTCTGCATGTATGCTTTGTATAAAATTCTCTTTTAAATCGGCACTTAATAAATTACTGGCCACACCAACACCACGCGAGGCATCTGTTACATAAACGGTAGCGCCTTGATAATGCGGTTCAATTTTTACGGCAGTATGGGCGCGTGAGGTTGTGGCACCACCTATCATTAAAGGAATGGTAAAGCCTTGGCGCTGCATTTCTTTAGCAACATGGACCATTTCATCCAGTGACGGGGTAATGAGCCCGCTTAAACCGATAATATCCACATTTTCTAAGCGTGCGGTTTGTAAAATCTTTTCAGCGGAGACCATAACGCCTAAATCAATGACATCGTAGTTGTTGCATTGTAAGACCACGCCAACAATATTTTTACCAATGTCATGTACGTCACCTTTAACGGTCGCCATTAAGATTTTGCCATTAGTTTGGCGCTCGCCACCGGCTTTATCGGCCTCCATATAGGGCATTAAATAGGCGACGGCTTTTTTCATGACCCGAGCTGATTTAACGACTTGGGGCAGGAACATTTTACCCGCACCAAATAAATCGCCGACTACATTCATACCATCCATTAAGGCTCCTTCGATGACATGCAGCGGTCTTTGCGCTTCAAGTCGAGCTTGTTCGGTGTCTTCGTCGATATAATCAGTAATGCCTTTGACTAAAGCATGTTCTAGGCGTTTACTGACAGGCCAAGTGCGCCAGGCTAAATCTTCTTTTTTGACTTCGCTGCTACTGCCATCGCCGCGATATTTTTCAGCCAGTTCCAGTAATTTTTCTGTGCCGCTGCCATCATGGGTATTTAGTACTACAGCTTCTACGGCATCACGTAGGTCTTCAGGGATGTTGGCATAAATAGCGAGTTGCCCGGCATTAACGATACCCATAGACATGCCAGATTGAATAGCATGATATAAAAATACCGCGTGTATCGCCTCTCTAACCGGATTGTTACCGCGAAATGAAAATGATACATTCGATACGCCGCCGGAAATCAGTGCGTAGGGTAGGGTGCGTTTGATTTCTCGAGTGGCCTCAATAAAGTCTAAGCCATAATTATTATGTTCATCGATGCCGGTAGCCACTGCGAAAATATTAGGATCGAAAATAATATCTTCGGGTGGAAAATTAACTTGTTCGGTGAGGATTTTGTAAGCGCGTTGACAGATCTCAATCTTACGCGCTTGGGTGTCGGCTTGGCCGTCCTCGTCAAAAGCCATCACAATAACGGCAGCACCATAACGATAGACCAGTTTGGCATGCTTAATAAAGGCGGCTTCACCTTCTTTTAATGAAATAGAATTGACTACACCTTTGCCTTGAATGCACTTAAGGCCGGCCTCTAAAATATCCCATTTGGACGAGTCCAGCATGATAGGTACTTTGGCTATATCGGGTTCTGCCGCAATGAGCATTAAAAAGCGCACCATAGCTTCTTTGGATTCCAGCATACCTTCATCCATATTAATGTCGATAATTTGGGCGCCATTTTCAACTTGCTGCTTGGCAACATCCAGTGCTGCTTCAAAGTTGCCTTCAATGACAAGACGTTTAAAGGCGGCAGAGCCTGTTACATTGGTGCGCTCTCCAACATTAACAAAGAGCGACTCTGGGCCGATAGTCATAGGTTCAAGGCCAGCTAAGCGACATTTCTTTGCTATGATTGCGGGTATTCTGGGTGGGCAGTTTTGAACGGCTTCGACGATGGCTTTAATATGTGCCGGTGAGGTGCCGCAACAACCGCCAATAATGTTTAAATAACCATTATTAGCCCAGTCTGCCAGTTCTTTAGCCATAGCTTCGGGTGATTCATCATATTCACCAAATTCATTAGGTAAGCCCGCATTAGGATGCGCCGAGACGTGTGCATCTGAAATGTTGGATAATTCAGCAATATATTGACGTAATTCTTTAGCACCTAAGGCACAATTAAAACCAAATGAAATAGGGTTTACATGTTTTAATGAATTCCAAAAAGCAGCAACGGTTTGGCCAGACAGCGTTCTACCAGAAGCGTCAGTAATGGTGCCTGAAATCATTACGGGTAATTTATAACCGATAAGCTCAAAGTAAGTCTCGACAGCAAAAATGGCCGCTTTAGCATTTAAGGTGTCAAAAATAGTTTCTATGAGTATGATGTCAGCGCCGCCATCAATCAATCCACGCGTTGCTTCTGTATAGGCATCAACGAGTTGATCAAAAGAAATATTACGAAAGCCAGGATCATTAACATCTGGTGACATAGAAGCCGTGCGATTGGTGGGACCCAGTACGCCGGCTACAAAGCGAGGTTTGTGAGGTGTTTTTTGCGTATATTCAGTCGCTGCTTGCTTGGCTACACGGGCAGATTCAAGATTGATTTCGTAAGCTAACGACTCCATTCGATAATCGGCCATCGCAATACAGGTGGCATTGAAGGTATTAGTTTCGACGATGTCTGAACCGGCTTCAAAATAAGCGCTATGTATGGCTTTGATGATATCGGGTTGAGTTAATGACAGTAAGTCATTGTTGCCTTTAAGATCAGTATCCCACTGCGCAAAGCGTGTGCCACGATAATCTTTTTCATCTAGTTTATAGCCTTGGATCATGGTGCCCATTGCGCCATCAAGAAATAAAATTCTTTGGGACAAAAGCTGTTTAAATAAGTCTGTTTTATTCATTGATTATGCCGTGGGATGTTTGCTAGCCAGAAGATAATTATTGCTTAAAGAGCCGGCTGGCATTATTATTTTTATCGCTATATTTAGGAGATGAGCATGTCAAAACCAACGATAACTGAAGTATTTAAGAGTGTTCTTTCTGCTTTTATCGGAGTACAAAGTGAAGCTAATAGAAAAAGAGATTTTCAGTATGGGTCTTTTTCAAATTATATTATTGTAGGATTAATAGTGACTGTCTTGTTTGTGGGCGCAGTTATATTGCTAGTGTCCGTTGTTGTATAAATGATTTATTTTAATTTATCAATGAGTTAACTAGGCTCTTCGCTTTGCTATTGTATGACAGTTATAAAAAAGCTCAAGCAAGACTTGAGCTTTTTTATGCAGCAGATTTCTATTCTGGTGATTTAAAGCTGTGTTTTATTTTTTGAAACATTTCTATAAGGCCACTGAATAAATTAGCGGCAGATAAACTTTCTTTAGTAATAAATTTAAGACGTAAAAAAGCGATGATGGCAAAGCTGAACAAAGAAGGTGAAAACTCTTCGTAAAGCGATTTTAGGATGCCGGCAAAGCCTGTAAAATCACCTTGATTTTTTCTGTCAGCGCCATTAATGGCTTCATAAGCACTGCCACCTTCGCTAGCTCTAAATGACTCCAAGATATTAATATTAATGTATTGGAATAAAAACACTAAGAAGAAGAATAAAACTGCACCACCGCCTACCCAAATTATTGCATTGTCTATTTTTGCTTTCATGGCTGACTGATAAAGCCAGATTGCAATAAAAACCATTATCATACCGCTAATCATAATACATACCCCTTTTGTAAATTATTTTTTATATTTTTGTTAAGAAAAAGTAAGTAAACGGACATTTTAAGGTCATATTCGCACTATCTTTCTCAACGACTTTACAAGACTCATACTTTTCTTGGCCTGGTGTTTTCTGTTTTTTGATATCACCGTCTTCGATTAAATATTTAATAGTTATTTTCATCTCTTTGGTTCTGCCTACAGAATCAGTAGCCGTTGTCAGTAGAGTGCCATCTGCTTTAAAATCCCATTCAATAGTTACCGCTTTTTTCTCGCCATCTAGTTTTATGGCTTCAGCGTATAACTTCCATTTCCCCAATATTTCAGCGTTGCTTTGTAAAGCAACGTCGGCATTTGCTGAAAGCGTAAAAAAAAGCGCTGCCAACGGTAATATTTTAACGTATTTTTTCATTATTATTATGCCCCTAATCTTTGACTTCAAAAAACAGAATTCAAACTATACCACATCAGTTCTCGAGCATTAACAACAATAGTTATTAATAGCAGGATTATCTTGAAATTTTATTGCTGTTCAAGAATAAGCCTTGACTTTAATTTCACCTGAAGTATTATGCAGCCTCCGCTTGCTATGAATTTAGCAGTTTCTTAAAAATATATTGGTAGGAGATACATACATGGGTTTTATCTTAGATTTAACTGAAACATTAAAAACACCAGCTGGCATGGTTGGCGCTGTTGTAGTTATCGCTGCTGTGTATGCGTTATTGAAATGGGTATTTGCAGCACACCCAGACGACGAAAAATAAGAATATCTAACCGTTTTCGGTTTACTGTAGGCTACTATCCATTTCAAATAATGGTTAGTGGCCTTATTTTTATGTAATATTTCAATATTAACTTTATAAACGTATTATAATTTACACATTTTTTTTAATGAAATGTATAAGTTTATAATCAGAAAAATTATAGAGCTCCAATCTAAACAAGTCCCTGCAATCGGTATTGGACTTTTTCGTTTTTTTTATGGCTTAGTCACTTTGCAGGAAATCGTCTTCCTGCTGTATTTTAATCACCTAATTTTCGATCCTATACCTTATGTAGATATCGAATTTCCTATGATCCCATTTTTCCTCTGTCTTTGGGGTATTGTTGCCAGTTTTATTGTTGTCGGCTATCGATATCAATTTGCCCTTATCAGCAATTATATTTTCTGGATCATTTTTGTTAACTTCACGACTATGCAGCGTGATTTTGATGGGGGGTTTGATTCATTCATGATCGGAGCTGGATTTTTTCTGCTCTTTATGCCGGGAGACCGCGCATTTTCAATAGATAATCTTAGATATAAATTAAGTGCGCCGTTTAAACATTACAGTAGTTATGCAAAGCCTTTAGTATCTAGTCTTGCCTACTATCTCCCTGTTTTAATATGCCTAGGTTTTTTGTATTTTGACTCAGCCGTCCATAAGCTATTTGCCGAGCACTGGCGTAATGGTTTGGGGTCTTGGCTGCCATCAACGCAACCTTATTATGTGTCAGCTATTGATATGTCCTTGCTGCTTAATAATGAGATTCTTGAAAAAATCATAGGCTATACCATTCTGGTTTTTCAATTTAGCTTTATGTTCTTCTTTTCGAAGCGCAAGTTACGTAGTAGTTATTTAATCGTTGGCTTAGGCTTGCATTTAGGCATTACCTTATCATTAAATATTTATCCCTTTGGTATGGGGATGCTGATATTTTATGTATTACTTGTACCTTTTAGTTGGTGGCGAGCATTAGCTCAGTTAATAACGGCCAAGAAACCGACGTTAACGGTGTTTTTTGATCAGCAATGCCCGTTATGTAATCGTACGGTACTTATTCTTAATCATTTTGATATTTTTCATTGTATAGACTTTAAGAGTGCTCAAGCCTATGCGAGTCATTATCGGGCAATGGCGAGCATAGCACCTGAGAATTTGTTGCTGGATTTATATGCTTTAGATGCTAACGATCGTATTTATTCAGGCGTTGATACGTATAGCCAGATTTTGAGAAAAATGCGTTATCTGTACCCGGTAGGGCTATTTTTAAGTTTACCTGGTATTCATTTGCTTGCTGTAAAAAAATATCGAGCTATTGCTGATTCACGTAGTCGAGTTATTTGTTCTTCGGATTGCGTGGTAAGTAATAACTTGCAAGATAAGACCTTGTATCATCGCGTTTTTGAATGTTTTGCTATAAAAAAACCTAAAGCCTTTTCCAGAAAGTTGGCCCGTATACTCATTGCTATCGTTGTATTGCAACTCAATAGCACTATTCATTATGGGCTTATTTATCGATTAGATTTAGGTCTTAAAAGTAATCCTATTAGTGCGTCAATTGCTGAGGCCAGTAATGCGCTTATTATGGTGTCGTTGACTTTTTTAGGAATTACTCCACATGCGCTTTATTTGCATGATCATTTTGCTGGCTACGATCATATTTTAGCGATTACCTATACCGATAAAAATGGCGTTGAACAATGGTTACCGTTCGTTAATGAGCAAGGGCGATTGCTGGCTCCAAATTGGGGGCGAGTGCATTCTATGTGGGCTAATATTGCGGTTACTCCCACCATTAATAATGTACGATTACAAAAATTTATCATGAAAGTGACGGCATTTTGGAGTCATAAAATAAATTTAAATTTAGATAATACGGTGTTTCATATTCAGCTTAAAAAAATTGATGCGCCGTTTTATTGGGTTCCTGATCAGTTACATAAGAATTTTTCGGCACCTTGGGTGACTATTGGTAGCGTAAATTGGAAGGCGAATGTCATTTCTTTCGACTTACCTGAGAATATCAATTCGTTGTAGTTGTTATTAGCAGATAAGGTTAAAGCAATTTTTAGTATTGCATCATCGATGTAGTCATGATATAAAATGCCTGTGCTTTTTTATAATTGGCGCACATAAAAATAATTTAAACCCCTTTGGAGGATATAAATATGAAAAAGATATTTGCACTTTTAGCCCTAGCACTTATGATTGTTGGCTTATCTGGCTGTATGGATGATCCAGATGGATCAAAGCAAAAAGTTTCTAGTTCTATTTCACTATAAAACTAAGAATTTTGTAAGACCAAAAAAACCCAGTATTCGTGCTGGGTTTTTTTTATGGCTGATTAATTTATGTTTAGTTTACTAAATTAAGCGTCCCCATAAATCATAGTCATCAGCCTCTTCTAGTTCTACCTCAACAAAATCACCGACTTTAAGATGTGTGGCGTCATCTATAAAAACTTGGCCATCAATTTCGGGTGCATCGGCTTTACTTCTAGCGACTGCGCCTTCTTCGACGACTTCATCAATTAATACGGTTTCAATGCGTCCTACGCGTTTTTGTAAGCGTGCGGCACTGATTTCCGCTTGATGTGCCATAAATCGAGCTAAGCGCTCTTCTTTAACGTCTTCTGGAATTAAGTCAGGTAAATCATTAGCGACAGCCCCTTTTACCGGAGAATAAGCAAAACAACCGACTCTATCAAGTTGCGCTTCGCTCATAAAGTCTAGCAATTGTTCAAATTCTTGTTCTGTTTCACCCGGAAAGCCCACAATAAAGGTACTGCGTAAGGTAATGTCAGGGCAGGTTGCTCGCCATGCTTTAATGCGTTCTAAATTATTTTGACTAGCGGCTGGGCGCTTCATTAACTTAAGAATGCGACTGTTAGCATGTTGAAAGGGAATGTCCAGATAAGGCAGGATTTTTCCTTCAGCCATTAAGGGAATAACATCATCTACATGGGGGTATGGATAGACATAGTGCATACGCACCCAGATACCTAAATCACCTAATGCTTCAGCTAAGTCATAAAAACGAGTTTTTACAGAACGTCCTTTCCAATCTCGACTTTGATACTTTAAATCTAAGCCATAAGCGCTAGTATCTTGCGAAACGACCAATAATTCTTTGACGCCTGCATTAGCAAGACGCTCAGCTTCACGCATGACATCATCGATAGGTCTACTGACCAAGTCGCCTCGCATGGAGGGGATAATGCAAAAGGTACAGCGATGATTGCAACCTTCGGATATTTTTAAATAGGCATAATGATCGGGCGTTAATTTGATACCTTGCGGCGGCACAAGGCTAGTAAAAGGATCGTGACGTGGTGGTAGATGCTCATGTACTGAATTAATCACTTCCTCTAAAGCATGAGCGCCAGTGACTTTTAATACCTGAGGATGACGTGCTCTGATCTCATCTTCTCTTGCACCTAAGCAACCAGTTACGATGACCTTGCCATTTTCAGCTAAGGCTTCACCGATACTATCCAGCGATTCAGCAACGGCGGCATCAATAAAGCCGCAGGTATTAACAATAACCAAGTCGGCATTTTTGTAGGTGGGTGATATGTCATAACCCTCTGTACGAAGTTGAGTTAATATTCTTTCGCTATCTACTAGCGCTTTAGGGCAACCTAAACTAATAAAGCCGACGGTAGGGATTTTTGTCATAAATATAAGAGGATGAGGGTAAGGGTGGATTTTTGATTATTAGACTACAATCTACTTATTAGGCATAAAGACACTATCTTGCCCATTATTAAGGATTGATGTTGTTTTGTGTATTAATACGTTAACGGAGTTATTTTATCACTGTAGGCTGCAATCAAATAAATAAAGTCAAGACTTACGATTCTAGGTTCTGGAGAATGTAGGTAATAAATGAAATGCCAGAGCTAAAATAAAAGAGTGGGTATTTGGTTGGCATGATAATTCTTGCATCTGTGTTGATGTTATAAAAAAGATTTTTTCCTATGTCCTGCTTTGAAGTTAATGGTTCATAATAGCTGTTTTTTATGCGTCTTCCAATGAGTCTACGTCAGCAAATTATTTATCGAATTTTAATATCTTCTCTGTGCATATTGATACTAGGCGGAACCATGGTCATTTGGCAAGCTCGACAGTCCATTGATAAAGAAGTTGATGCTTCGATACATTTAGCATTACAGCTAATTACTTTAGGTGTCTCTAGCACTCCAGTATTTCAACAAGTAGACGATTTATCTCATTTCAGTACGTTACAACAAACCCGTCACCTGAGTATTCAACTTCAAAAACCTAATGGCCATTTAATTCAGTTTGCCGGCGACAAACTACCTAGTAATCCTGAAGATATGCCACCTGCTTGGTTTATACACTTAGTTCAGGGTGAATACCCTAAAGTTGAATATCAAATAAAAACTAAGCATGGTGAGTTATTAACCTTAGTTATTCAGGCCCAACCTTTAGATGAAATCACTGAAGTCTGGCAAGAAAGTGTAGCGTTTTTTTCTTCAATTTTACTATTGACTCTGCTGACTTTTGTAGTCGTCAATTTGGTATTTAAAAAATCATTAACCTGCATCGGTGACATTGTCGATGCTCTAGGTGAAATTGAGACTGGCCAATACCAACATAAACTTCCTGCATTCGCTGTTGAAGAGTTTGATAATATCGCATCAGCCGTTAATCATATGATGCAAGAGCTTGAAAAAACGAGGCAAGAAAATCGAGCACTGACTCAGCATTCCTTAGCTATACAGGAAGATGAGCGCCAACATTTATCACAAGAACTGCATGATGAGTTAGGGCAATCGCTGACGGCTATTAAAGTAATGGCGGTGACTGTTGTTCACCCCAAGGCTGATATAAGTAAAGTTTCTGTGTCTATTGCGACTATTTGTGATCATCTAATGACTGTGGTGCGTTCAATGATGCAGCAACTTCATCCTTTAGTATTGACTGAATTAGGTTTAAAAGCGACCTTGGAAGATATGGTTCATCATTGCTCAGAACGCAACCCAGAACTTAAGTTAAGTATAAACTGTCATGATGAAGTTGATGGTATCGATAAAACCATCGCCATTCAAGTGTTTAGGATCATACAAGAATGTTTAACTAATGTGATTCGACACTCTGGCGCTCAGCAGGTCACTATTAATTTGGCGTTGCAAGAATATTCAAAGCCTTTGTTGTGTCTAAAAATTCAGGATGATGGGCAAGGTTGTGATCTCAATCAAATTAGTCATGGGTTTGGTCTGTTGGGGATAAAGGAGCGAATTAAATCACTCAATGGCGATATTACTATTCAATCACAAACCGGTGAGGGCTTGACCCTATCCGCATCGATTCCATTATCATGACTGAAAAAATAAAAATCATCCTTGTTGATGATCATGCAGTGGTTCGAGCTGGTTTTCGTATGTTATTAGCGGCTAGTGAATTCATTGATGTTATTAGCGAGGCATCAAGAGGTGAAGAAGCTATTGGGCAGTATGTGAACCTAAAACCCGATATAGTAGTGATGGATTTATCGATGCCAGGACTGGGCGGACTAGAAACTATACATCGAATTGTTCAGAGAGATGGTCGTGCTAAAATTTTGGTATTTAGTGTTTATCATCAACGAGTGTATGTTAATCGGGCCTTAAATGCCGGAGCTAAAGGCTATATCACCAAAAATAGCGCCCCAGAAATTCTAACTGAAGCTATAGTCACTATCATGCAGGGACAAAACTATATCGAACAAGGATTGATAAAAACAAATAGCTCGATAACAAGCCAAAGTGATTACCAAGCGATTATCCATAAATTTTCGCCACGTGAATTTGATGTGTTCAGAATGTTGGCGCAAGGTATGAGCGTACAGAAAATTGCAGCTGAGCTTTGTTTAGGCTACAAAACAATTGCTAATTATGCCACTCAAATTAGAAAAAAATTACAAGTAGATACTTTGATTGATCTTGCGCATATAGCCGAAGATTTTGGCTTGATGTAGTGCTAATTATTTGTTAGATAGAGCTAACTAGTTGATGTCCAGAAATATGAATGACCTAGGCCATTTATTATAGTCTAGCTCGATAATATAGTAATTACCATAAAAAGTACTGGTCTAGTCTTGAAACTTGCAGTCAAGGATTTAAATAATGATTAATTTCATAGTCATCGATGGCCACTAAGTATTCGGGATTAACTTTGCAATGAGTCAAAAGAATGATGTCGGCAGAAACAGTTATCTCATAGAGCTATGTAAATTCAGGAATTCTTCCTATATTAATTGGTAACTTTTTCATTGATAATTAACCTATTTTTTTGAATTGAAAGTCTCTACGACTACTCGATTATTGACGTAATACTTTCACATCAACTTAGGTTTTAATTATGCAAATCCCTCTCTTTCCGATCCGGCTATTACCAGCACTATTAGCGCTTAGTATTTCAGTGTCTGTGCATGCAGAGAGTTTTTCATCAGAAAATCCAGTTCCTTTATTTAATCGCTGGTTTAATTTGCCAGAACAGCCTGCGGCAACAGAGCGTAAAAAAGAAGACGATAGCAAGGTGGCAGATAAAACACTTAAGGCTGTAAAAACCATTAAATCCGTCAATAATAAAGACAAAGACACTTTACCTGATAGATCTCATCCAGTTGATGTATTCGAGCTGCCAGATGTTGAAGTGGTTAGCACAACACCATTAGGCACAACTGGGCTAGCCTTTAAAAAAATTCCCGGTAACGTGCAGTCTGCCGAAGATGAAGATATTAATCGCCATGAAGCTTTTGGTTTGACGGATTTCATGAATCGTCGTTTAGAAAGTGTCAATATCAATGATACTCAGAATAACCCTTACCAACCCGATATTACTTATAGAGGCTTTACGGCTTCGCCACTGTTAGGTACGCCTATTGGGTTGTCAGTGTATCAGGATGGGGTTCGCGTCAATGAAGCCTTTGGTGATACGGTTAATTGGGATTTAATTCCCCAAGTGGCTATTGCTAGCATGGAAGTGATGCCAGGCTCTAATCCACTTTATGGTTTAAATACCTTAGGTGGTGCCTTATCTGTAAAAACTAAAAGTGGTTTTAGTAATCCAGGTTTTCGTACTCAAGCCAGTGGCGGATCTTATGGTCGTCAAACCTATACCGCAGAATATGGCGGCTCTAAAGATAATTTTGATTGGTATTTTGCAGGAAATATCTTCGATGATAATGGCTGGCGTCCTTATTCACCGACTAGTGTTAATCAAGCCTTCGGTAAAGTTGGCTGGGAAAATGAAAAGACCGATATCGATCTATCCTTTACCTTTGCCGATAATAACTTACAGGGTGTAGGTCCTACGCCGCAAAATATGTTGCAGCAAAATTGGAGTAGTGTTTATACCTCGCCGGATGTGACTAAAAATACGATGTATTTTTTCAATTTGAAAGGTAGTCATAAGATTACTGATCAGTTGCAATTATCGGGTAACACCTATAATCGCAACAACAATAGTTCTAGTGTTAATAGTAATACCAATGAAAGTTGTGTTAAGTGGGTCAGTGGTACTGAGTGTCTGGATAGTGACGGAGCTTCACAAATACCCGCCTCTTTTCAAGCCACTAGAGCCCAACAAAATGGCACAGGTGTTAATTTGCAATTGACCTCAGACTATAAAGTTCTGGCGCATGATAATCAGTTAAGTGTAGGGGGAGGTTATAACTACAGTAAGTCTCAGTTTTCCGTTGCTAGTCAAGATGCCATTTTTACAACTAATAATTATGAAATTGCTACGCAGCCATTAAGCACTACGGTGTTGATTAATGGACAAAACGCTTATTCCAATATCTTTGCGACCAATACGTTTTCTTTCTATAGTTGGTTACATGCTAATAGTTCATTGAATTGGGCAAGAGCAGAGGTGCAAACGTTTGATCAACTTAATGTATCGACCTCCATTAATTCTTTGAGCGGTAGTAATGTTTTTCAGCGAGTCAATCCATCTGCTGGCTTAACCTTTCAGCCATTAGATGCTTTTTCCTTAGAGACTCCGCTCAAAGAATTGACGACTTATTTTAATTACAATGAAGGTTTTCGGGCACCGACTGCGGTGGAAACCAGTTGTGCCAATCCTGATGCGCCCTGTACTTTGCCGAGTAGTATGGTTTCTGATCCGCCCTTAAAAGCCGTGGTTTCTCATACCTTAGAGGTGGGTGCGCGAGGTAAATTTAATCAGGGGCTAAAGTGGAACATCGCCTTGTATCAAACCCGTAACACCAACGATATTTTATTTCTTAATAGTCCAGGCAGCGTTATCAATGGTTATTTTGCTAATGTCGGTGCAACGTTACGTCAAGGTGTTGAGTTAGGGCTAAGTGGTTTGGCTTGGGATAAGCTGAACTGGTATGCCAGTTATGGTTTTGTTGATGCGACTTACCAGACGACCGCGACGCTTAGTAATTCATTAGGCTCAGAAACTGTAACGCTAGGCAGCAGAATACCGAGTATTCCTCAAAGTACCTTCAAGGTGGGAGGGGAGTATGAAGTCTTTCACAATTGGTTTTTAGGGAGTGATTTGCAATATGTGGCTAGTCAGTTTGCTAGAGGTGATGACTCCAATCTATATCCGCAAATTCCGAACTATACCTTGCTTAATATTAATGCTCGTTATGTGGTCACTAAAAACATTGAGCTCTATGCGACCGGTCGCAATGTGCTTGATAACCATTACGCCTCTTTTGGACAATTGGGTCAGAATTTCTTTCAAAACAATGCAAGCACCACTTTTATGGGGCCTGGAGCGCCGGCTACCGGTTATGCGGGGGTTAGGTTGCATTGGGATTAATGGCTTTTTTGCAGGGTGGCGTATGGTTTAATATTCTAATTGATAATTGTTCGTATTTAAATATTGATGTGTATATAATAAGTTCTGCTGTAAATTTTCTGAGAGATCTACAGAATTAATGGTTAACCAAAAATTCGGTAAGGTTTTAGTCCGATTTAATGTTAGAAAATAGAACTTTTTAATTGCTTATGAAATATTTAATCTCCATCCAGTTCGTTAGTCATGGCATATCTGAATTGACTCGACGCTATCCGTCCTATTTAGCTCAGATAGCCTTATTAATTATTGTTACCTGTTTTACATTGATAGTTCATGCCGAAGATGCTGTTTACCCTGAATTAAATGACAGTGATGAAATCTCGTTGATGAGGACATTGTCTAATCACGGTTTGCATGACATGAGAGATGAGCGTTGGAATATTTATGCGCAGGGTACTTATATTTCTCAATGGCAACCGGCTTTTGCAGCGGCTTATAGTAATTTAAACGGCACACCTAATTCCTTAAAAAATAGCGCAGCGAACAGCTTTACAGGTACAGTGACACCGACTATTGGCGTAAAGACTTGGCAAGGTGGCGCATTTTATTATGCCCCAGAAATGATTGCAGAATCGCCACTTTCGAATTTAAAGGGGCTAGGTGGCAGTATTCAAGACTTTGAGTTGCAAAAGACCGGATCAGAAAGTGCAACCTGGTATACCTCCAGAGCTTATTTCAAGCAAACGATCTCGCTAGGTGGAATGACCAGTGATCTTGCCTCAGCACCGATGCAATTAGCAGGAACGGTCTCTAGTCGTCGTCTGGTTATTAGTGCTGGCAGGTTGAGTGTTTTAGATATCTTTGATAAAAACACTTATGCCGGTGACTTGCGTCATCAGTTTTTTAATATGGCTTTTATGGCTAATGGTGCTTATGACTTCGCTGCTGATGCTCGTGGCTTTAGTCAGGGTTTAGCCGCTGAATGGTATTACGATAACTGGGCTGTTCGTGCAGGTCGCTTTGCTATTCCTGTGACACCAAATGTATTAAACATGGATTATAATATTTTTGAGCATTATGGCGATCAAATAGAAGTAGATCATAAACATCTTTTTGATAAGCTGCCTGGTGCTGTTAGATTTTTAGTGTATAGAAATAGAGCGGACACTGGAAAGTTTAGTGATGCGACTAAGATTTTCAATGCTGATCCTGCTAAGAACGGCACGACCTGTACCACAGCCAACTATAGTAATCCTAATGCGAATGCACCTGATCTTTGTTGGGCAAGAACCTCCAATACTAAGCTGGGTATCGGCATTAATATGGAGCAAAGTATTAGCGCTGATATCGGTGTATTTATGAGGGGTATGTGGACGGATGGTTTAACCGAAGTTTATAACTATTCTGCTGCTGATGATTCGTTATCCTTAGGTGCAATCATGAAAGGTCACCGTTGGGGGCGTGAGCAGGACAGCATAGGCTTAGGTTATGCCGCCAGTTTTTTGTCAAAATCCCATGTTGCTTATCTTAATATGGGCGGTATAGATGGCTTCTTGGGTGATGGTGCTATTAGTTATAAACCAGAGCAGGTCGTTGATCTTTATTACCAACACCATCTAATGAAATCGACGTGGCTATCGGTAGATTATCAGCATATAAGCAACCCAGGCTATAACTCAGTTCGTGGTCCCATTGATATTTACGGGCTTAGAGTGCATGTCGAGCTTTAAAGCTCACGGTTCGCTTAATTTTACACTCAGTTCATGAAATTAAGGCAAACTACTCCAATTTGCCATGAAAACAGCACCTAACATAACGAGAATTGAACGGTCGGACGACGTGCCACTGCTATTGGCAGA
>Ga0214235_1000222_pt1 | contig 28752 bp, 24 predicted proteins | sample TroBogypolimnion_2_FD_153073 | JGI IMG/M metagenome (GOLD analysis project Ga0214235, IMG submission 153073) | Freshwater microbial communities from Trout Bog Lake, WI - 15JUL2008 hypolimnion | ecosystem: Environmental > Aquatic > Freshwater > Lake > Hypolimnion/Profundal zone ... | reverse complement strand
GCGTGTATTCAGTCAAGCCTTTATCTGGCAACTCAAATTCCAAAAGCTGAGCTGCCCCACGGATACCACCTAATGGATTTTTAATCTCATGCGCCAAATTGCGCATTAATTGCTTATTAGCCTCTACTTGCTGCGTCACACGTTCGTCACGCTCACTGCGAAGCTGTTGATCAATTGGAAACCACTCCATCATGATTAGAGCAGGATCATCTAAAGCTGCCACTACTACATGTGCCGGAATAGAATCCTGATGAATACTTCCTGGTAATGCATCTAAGATCATTTCTTGGCGCTGTGCAATCACATGTCCCAGTTTTACCTCACTGATCATGTCATTTAATGCAAGGTTATCGCCAAATAAATTATGCACAGATTGACCCTCAAGCGATTTACGCGAGAGATCCAGCGCTGATTCAGCGGCTGTGTTCACGTACACCAATTGTTGGTTCTCAGCCTCAAATACCACGATGGCATTGGGCATCTGATCAAGCAATGTCGGAAAAAAAGGAGCAGCCGTAGCTGCTCCCTTGAACGAATTGCGCAACAGACCTGCGCTCAAGTTCTCTCCTTCGCTTACAGGGAGTAGTACATATCAAATTCGATTGGATGAGTTGTCATACGGAAACGTGTGACATCATCCATCTTCAAATTGATATATGCATCAATCATGGATTCAGTGAATACACCACCGCGAGTCAAGAACTCGTGATCTTTCTTCAATGCATCTAATGCCTCTTCCAAGCTCGCGCAAACGGTTGGGATCTTTGCATCTTCTTCTGGCGGCAAGTCATACAAGTTCTTGTCAGCGGCTTCGCCTGGATGAATCTTGTTCTGAACACCATCTAAACCAGCCATCATCAATGCTGAGAATGCCAAGTATGGGTTAGCCAATGGATCTGGGAAGCGAGTTTCAATACGACGACCCTTAGGACTTGGTACGTATGGAATACGAATAGAAGCAGAACGGTTACGCGCTGAGTAAGCCAACTTCACCGGAGCCTCAAAGCCTGGAACCAAACGCTTGTATGAGTTTGTACCTGGGTTAGTAATCGCGTTCAATGCTTTAGCGTGCTTGATAATGCCGCCGATGTAGAACAATGCGAATTCTGACAAACCTGCGTAGCCGTTACCAGCAAACAAGTTTTCGCCGTTCTTCCAAATAGATTGGTGAACGTGCATACCAGAACCGTTATCGCCAACTACTGGCTTAGGCATGAAGGTTGCTGTTTTGCCATAAGCATGAGCTACGTTTTGAACAACATATTTCTGCCAGATAGTCCAGTCAGCGCGTTGTACCAATGTGCTGAACTTAGTACCCAATTCGTTTTGGCCTTGACCAGCAACTTCATGGTGATGAACTTCAACTGGAATGCCCAATGACTCAAGAATCAAACACATTTCAGAACGCATGTCTTGGAATGTATCTACAGGAGCGACTGGGAAATAGCCGCCTTTTTTACCTGGACGATGACCAGTGTTACCACCTTCGATTTCTGCGCCAGATGACCATGGAGCCTCTTCGGAATCAATCTTTACAAAGCAGCCTTGCATGTCAGCGCCCCAACGAACGCCGTCAAAAATAAAGAATTCTGGCTCTGGGCCAAAGTAAGCAGCATCACCTAAACCGGTGCTCTTCAAATACGCTTCAGCGCGCTTAGCGATAGAACGTGGATCGCGGTCGTAACCTTTGCCATCAGCTGGCTCAATAACGTCACATGTGAGAACCAATGTTGGCTCTTCATAGAATGGGTCGATATAAGCGGCTGTTGGATCTGGTTTGAGCAACATGTCAGAAGCTTCAATACCCTTCCAACCAGCAATAGAAGAACCGTCAAATGCATGACCATCCTCAAACTTACTTTCATCGAATGCAGAGATAGGAACAGAAACATGCTGTTCTTTACCCTTTGTATCTACAAAGCGAAAATCAACGAAAGTACATTCTTTCTCTTTAACTAACTTCATCACATCAGCGACGGTCTTCGTCATGCAAATCTCCTCTATTAACTAAATTCGGAATCAAAACTCAAGGCATACACCCTTGTTTATTCCAGGCATCAAACATGCCTACTGGATGTATATAATTTACTGAAGCAAACAAATGGGAACCCTTATTATTGCACTGTTTAAGTGCTCAAACACCCTGTGTGCAGCCTCAAATACTACTATTTGCACCATAACAGTGCAAATAAACTTAGCTGATATCGTGGATTTCGTACCCAAGGTCTTGAGTGCCGGCCCTGAGAGCAATCCAAGCACTTTCCAGAAGGTTTGCGTTGCCCTTAATACCCAATTCAATATGGCGCTGGGCGTAAACTCCTCCTCTAGTCGTATCACCCACGGAGGGAAGACTAAAGACCTTCACCCCAGGAAAATTCGCCTCTATATGCTCCATTAAAGGCGTCAAAGTCGACTCAATCCCCTTGGGAACTATGAAACTCTGCTCAGCCCAGTTCTCTTGATGAAAGAGATCTTTGTAATGGGTGTCGAGACACCAAGCCATCATCGGCGCCGCCATCACTGGAAAGCCAGGCACAAAGTGATGTTCATGAATTCGAAATCCCGGAATTTGGTTATAAGGGTTCGGAATGATTTCACTACCTATAGGGAACTCACCCATCTTGAAGCGGTGTTGATTCTCTGGCGTATTTAAATCGGCTTTGATTGGATCGCCCTCTGCCATTGACTGAATACGACCAGCAATTAACTCTTGTGCAATTGGATGTAACTCTGTTTTAGTTCCCAATGCAAGCGCAGCACATTGGCGCGTATGGTCGTCAGGCGTTGCACCAATACCCCCGGTACTAAACACCACATCACCACTTGCAAAACTATCTTTGAGTGTTGCAGTAATTTGCTCAGGATCATCAGCTACGTATTTGGCCCAAGCAAGACTGAGGCCGCGCTCATTGAGCAACTCAATCAGCTTGCTCATATGTTTATCTTGGCGACGCCCAGAGAGAATCTCATCGCCAATCACAATTAAACCAAAGCGACGTTGTGCCATCACTGGAGTATCTTTTGACTCGACTATTTCAACTTTTTTCATTGCATTGTTCATTGCGTCATTCATTTCATTAGCCATCGCATTAACTGTGATTCGGAAGTTCCGTATCAACAATACGTGATTGCACTGTAAGCGCTGTATCCAACTCTTCTTGCCTCAGTTGCTTGAGCGCATCCAATAAGAAGTAGCTAAACCACAGAGCAGCGAATACGAAAATTAAAGAATAAATCCACAGCGCTACAAAACTCACGATAGGGAATAAGACTAATGCTAGTGCAGAGGTGGCCCAAAAGAAAGTTGGTACTGCGCCCAACATGCCTGATGCAATACCCATACAGAGTAATGGCCAGCGGTATTTTTGAAGCAGAAGATCTCGCTCTTCACTACTGGCATGCTTTGCTAGAACATCATATGACATCAGACGCATCGTCAACCATCCCCATAGCAATGGAGGTAAGACAGCCACCAGCGGAGGAACCCACCAAACCGGCAAGGTAAGCATAACCAAAGCAAGACAAATCAGAGCGGACCATAGACTGTAGATCAAGCTGCCAAAGAAGCCGCCACCTCTTTTGCATTCGAGATCTTGATATTGCGGTTGTCTGCAGGCGATCTTCACAATGGAGGGTACTGTTGAAAAAGCAATGAAGACCAACAAGCTGATCGTGATCAAGGGGATGATGAGCATGACAAAAAAGAGTGGCGCAATCCATGCTCTAGCATTTTCAAAGCCAGCCCATATCAATCCATCCTGTATCCAGCTTGTAAAGATAGATGTCGTTAGAAAAGTACTGAGCGCTTCAAGCGCAGGCGTCCAGGTTAGCCAAATAAGACAGCCCCATAAAACTGAGACGATCAGGAATGGTCTCAAGCTCAGCCAGAGAATGCGCGGGTGCATAGTTCCAACTAAGGCCATGCCAAACGATTTAAATACCTGCTGCAATCCGACCATAAAACTCCTATGACATACCCGAGAGTAGGTTTACTTGGGCAATAACTCTCTAAACGCATGTACCATGCATTGCCACTGTTGAGTAAAGATATTTTTAGAAATCGTTAAGTTTCGCACTCCCGTGGGATATATAACCTTTGGAAAGACAGCTGTTCTAAAAACCATATCCCACCATGGAAACAAAATACCAAAATTACAACCACCCAAAACGTTTGGCTTACCTATCGCCTCATGTCCATAACCTACTGCATGATGCATACGGTGATACATCGGAGAAACTAGTAAATAACATGCCGAGCCTAAATGCACTTTGAGATTGGCATGTTGCCAGCTCTGAATAAGCTGGCTTAAAGCAACGAGCGCTACGAATTGACCTGGAGAAACACCAAACAATAATGCGAAAAAAGACATTACAGCGGCACGCATGATGTCATCTAGAAAGTGGTTGCGATTATCAGACCAAGCAGTCATCACGGTTTGACTGTGGTGTAGTGCATGTAGTTGCCACCACCAGCTCAATGAATGGGAAGCACGGTGATAGAGGTAGTCCACTAGATCGAGCAAAACCAGATAACAAAAAAAACTTATCCATGGGATGGTCGTAACCCCTGGCCACCAATTTTCAACATTGAGACGATCAAAGCGAAAATCGTGCAAGAAGGAGTCAATCTCAAAAAAGAATCCCGATAGCGCAATAAAAATGAGGCCATGAAAAATACCCAAGCGATGCAGGAGGGTATAAAAAATATCGGCCTTGGTAGACGGAGCAAGACGTTCTTGCTGCTCTGCTGGATTAAATCGCTCCCAAGTCCGCAGAACGACAGCAATTAAGAATACTTGAATGCAGCCAAATAAAAACCAATCTATGCCATCAAATACATCTTCAGCCCAGGACATCAAATCCAACCAATAGAGCAAAGGTCCAACTGCACGCGAAAAGATCCACTCCTGGATACTGCTATAACCGTTTGATATTGCAGAGACGATGAGGTTCAAGTCCATGGTTTATTTTGACTGATCTTCAGAATTTTTGTTTGGACTAGCTTGTATTGGAAGCAAACCGAAGCAGAACCCCCGCTGCTTGAGATTCACAATCAACTGCTCTAGTACTGCAGGGGCCCAAGGATCTTTTCTAGACCATATGCCCAGGTGCGCCATGGTGATATCACCATCTTTGAGGTTCCGACTGGCCCTCTCTAAGAGGAGGCTATTAGGATGCTTATCGGAATTAAGCTCATCCCCCAGGAAGCCTGCAGAAGCCCAGCCAATATGTTGATAACCACACATATCGCCAATCCGAATCAAAGTAGGTGAAGTTTTGCCACCAGGTGCACGCCAGATTTTCTGAAGGGGTTGGTTTGTCATCTCCTGAAAGCGCTGGTCAACCCGGCGGATCTGTTTACACATGACCGCCTCGTTGTACAGAACAGTTTCTCCTGCCTTTGGGCCAAATTGTGGCTTCTCAAAAACCTGCCCTTTAGGGCCATCTTTCACAAAGTAATCGTGGTCATAGGTATGGCTACCAAAGTGATGACCCTCTTTTGCCAGTTGTTGCCAAAAGGGCTTCCAAGAATCGTCTAAGGCAAAGTCACCTCGGAAGGTTTTTTCATTCGCAAGAAAAAATGTTGCCTTGATATTTTGACGCTTCAGAATCTCGGCCACTTTTTCAGCTACAGACATATTGCCAGTATCAAAGCTTAAGTAAACCTGTTTGCCACATTCGGCTTGCGCCATAGCGCTTAATGAAAAAAAGCCGAACATCAGTGCGGCTGTCATCTGGAAGAAGTTCATGCACTTCATGAATTTACCCGCTTACTCCCAAGAGGCTCTTGGATAGAAAAACACACCATGAGGCGATTTACCAACTGGAATGACGGTGACCAATTTCATCGTTGGAATATCAATGACGCCGACCTTTTTAGCAAAACGAAAAGTAACCCACATTGTTTTACCATCCGGAGTAATTTCCATGTCATCTGGACCTGAAGGCAAACCAGTAATCTCACCAACCTTCTCAAGAGTTTGCATGTTGACAAGGCTAATCGTAGCAGCAATCCGGTTGCTCACAAAAACCTGTTTTTTATCTCCTAGTGGTCTGAAATTATGCGCCCCCTTACCAGTAAAAATGCGCTTCACTTCTTTGCGATTTTTCCAGTCTATTACTTGAACGTTATCTTCACCAGTAATACCAACCAATAAATATTGGTCCCCAGGAGTCATCCATAAGCCTGCAGGCACCTTACCAGTTGGCATCACCCACAATATGTTTTGGGTTTCTAGGTCAATGGCCGCAAGTTCACTTGAATCCTGCAAAGTAATAAAAGCAATTTTGCTATCGGAGGTAAATGCAATATGGCTTGGAGTTTTTCCTAACTTCAAGGTCTTTGCTAATTTAAGATCCGTGCCATTAGCAGCGTATATATCTACGCGATCTAGTCGATTACCATTTGCTACAAACCATTTGTGATTCGGCGAATAGCCAATTTGATATGGGTCAATAATATTCGGTATGTTTCCAGTAATTTCACCGCTCACTGGATTCATCAAGACCACATCATTTCCTTGGGAATTAGCGATCAATAAGGTTTTTTGATCAGGCGTCATCATCAAGTGATGTGGTTCTTTGCCTACGGGTATTGTCTTTACCACTTGGCGACTAGACATATCTATCAAGCTCACAGATGCAGATCCTGAATTCAGAATCACTGCTAATTTAGGCTGAGGGCTTGGTGCAGGGGTAGGCTGAATAGCCGTTAAAGGGGCAAGCGGATTGGTAATGGTTTGAGCAAGCGCATGCGAACTGACTAAAGTACTGAGTAATGCTGAAGCCGCAATAATGCGATAACTACCAAATATTGAGAATTTATACATACCCACATTGTAAGCAATACCAGAGAACATAAGACTCTGAACATCCACGGTATTGGTGGCATCCGTGCAATGAACCTAGCGCATGCTCGCCAACACCTTTTCAAGTCGTTTTAAGGACATCGGAGTTGGGGTTTTAAGCTCTTGAGCATATAAAGCTACCCTCAACTCCTCTAACTGCCACCGGAAATCCTTCAAAGCTTGATCCTCAGCCAGCGCATAAGATGCGGCACCTTTATTACCTTGCATCAGTTTTTGCCATGGGCGCGCAACCGATTCCCAATCCCTTTGACATTGCGCATCTCGACTTGGATTTGAGCGCAGTTTGTCAATCCGCATCGCAATTGCTTTTAAGTAGCGCGGTACATGCACCAATTGAGAATAAGGTATTTCAGCGACAAATTTCGGAAAAATTAAACCTTGCATTTGGGTTTGAATATCGGCATAAGCACCTGGTGAGGCAGCTTTTGCACTAGTTACTTTTTTCTGAAGATCGGCATGGGCTTGTAAAGCATTTAATGCATGGCGAGCAATCTCTTGAGCAATCAGCGCCAAACGCGGTTTGCCCGCCTGCGTTTGCTCTGCAAATTGTTCGGCGTTTACTGGAAATGGTTCACTCATAAATGCTCGCTCAAGAGCAAGATTGAGTATCTGCTCAATCAGGTCTTCAACGGATCCCACATTTATAAATAGCAACCCTAACTCACGAATCCCGGGTAACTGTTTTTGTAAAGCTTTGAGCGTATCTTTATTACTTAAGGCAAATAAGCGGCGCAATCCTAAGGTATGCTGTTTACGCGCCTCCTCTAAATCATCGAAGACTTCAAGATCACAGAAATCAATCCGATCCACCAATGCAGGGTAACTAAACAATGTTTTATTTCCCTTTTGAATCTCTAAGGTTTCTGGTAGCTCACCAAACTCCCAAGAACGGTAGCCACCCTGCTCAATCTTTCGAGTAGCTTGCGTATTACCTGCGCCGGACTTAGAACTACTCGCCGGCGGCTCGACCCCTAACTCGACCTGTACAGTCTCTTGAGCTATCGCTTGGAAGGCATCGCGGGCAGTCTGGCCATACTCGGAACGCAGTCGCACTAAGTTGCGCTCAACTTCCAACTGGCGCCCATGCTCGTCAATCAAACGAAAGTTCATTGATGAATGCAATGGCAAAGACTCCGGCCTAAAGTCGCTACGTTTAATTTCTAGACCGCGCTCTTTGCGGATATCATTAATGAGACTATCTAAAAAATCTCCTACACCAAATTGCTTTTCTGCTAACTTGCGTTCAAGAAAAGACTTTGCATAATCTGGCAAGGGCACACAGTGACGTCGTAATTTTTGCGGCAATGTTTTTAGCAACAGTAGTGTTTTCTCTTCGCACATACCAGGCACCAACCATTCGCAACGACGCCCATCAACCTGATTTAGCTGGGTCAAGGGTACAACGAGGGTTACGCCATCTTTTGGACTACCCGGTTCGAAGTGATAGGTCAGGCTGAGTTGAGCACCGCCTACTAACAATGTCTTTGGATAACGGTCGACTGTAATACCTGCTGCTTCATGACGCATCAAGTCAGTTTTTTCAAGGCGTAGCTGACTATCTAAATCCTGACTCCCCTGTTTGTCCGTATTTTTATCTTTACTTAACCATGCTTTGAGACTTTCTCGACTACGCACTTCTTTTGGAATACGCGAGTCATAAAAAGCAAATAGCAATTCATCGTCGACTAGTACATCAGGACGGCGTGAGCGATGCTCTAAAGCTTCAATTTCTTTAATGAGACGACGGTTATGCCAGAAGAATCCAAATAGATTGGGGTATTTTTTCTTGGCATCAGTTTCAGTTTCACGTTGTATAGCAGGCGTATCCATACGCCCAAACATTTCTTCCTGAACTAATGCCTGTCCAATAAATAATTCTCTAGCTTCTTCTGGATTGTGTGGCTCGTAACGCACACGCCGACCATGATAGATTGGCAAACCATAGAGAGTGCCTCGTTCAAAGGCCATTACTTCGCCTTGGCGGTTATCCCAGAATGGATCACTCAATGACTTAACCAGACGATGTGCGGCTACACGTTCCACCCATTGCGGCTCAATCTTGGCAATTGTTCTGGCATACATACGATTTGTTTCTTGTAACTCACCCGCCAATATCCAGGCGCCTGCCTTTTTACCAATAGTAGAACCTGGCCAAATGAATGGACGAATACCGCGCGCGCCAACATAGCCACCCGTCTTGCTATTGCGGTCTTGAGATTTTTCATCTTCTTCTTTTTTAGCTACGTATCCCAATAAGCCGGTTAATAAGGATAGGTGAACTTGCTCATAGGTTGCTGCAAGGCCATTTTCTTTCCAGCCCTTTTCGCCAAGCATAGTGTGTAGTTGACCATGTATATCACGCCATTCGCGTAAACGGCGCGGCGATAGAAATTTACTCTTACACAGATTTTCGAGCTGGCGATTACTGTGCTTGTGTTGCAAGGCATCCTGGTACCAATTCCAAAGCTTTACGAAACTCAAAAACTCTGAGCGCTCATCGGCAAACTGCAAGTGAGCTTGGTCTGCAGCAGCAGCTTGCTCCATCGGTCGATCACGTGGGTCTTGTGTAGCCAATGCAGAAGCAATAATGGTCACTTCTTTTAAAGCGTTCTGCTCTTTAGCAGCTAAAAGCATTCTGCCAATGCGGGGATCGAGCGGCAAATCTGCAAGCTGCTTACCAATAGCAGTCAGTTTGAAGCTGTTATTGATATCTTTATTGATGTCCTTGCTATCTGCTGGATCAGATTCATCGAATTCAATCGCGCCTAACTCATCCAAGAGCTGTACACCATCGGCAATTGCTCTTCCGAGGGGCTTGTCAATAAAGGGAAAGTGCTGAATCTTCGGCAAACGCAATGAACTCATGCGTAATAGAACTGCGGCTAAAGAGCTACGTAATATTTCGGGGTCGGTGAATTTGGGGCGGCCTTGATAGTCTTGCTCGCTATACAAGCGCACACAGATACCATCAGATACGCGGCCACATCGCCCCGCCCTTTGATTGGCTGCAGCCTGAGAAATGGGCTCAATCTGAAGCTGCTCTACTTTATTGCGATAAGAGTAGCGCTTGACCCTCGCTAAACCGCTGTCGATAACGTAACGAATATTCGGGACAGTCAACGAGGTCTCAGCAACGTTAGTCGTCAGAATGATGCGCCGTCCATTACCCGGACTAAATACCCTCTCCTGCTCGGCAACCGATTGGCGCGCAAACAAACTGAGAATCTCTGGATGAAAGCGTTGCTGCAAAACATGGTCTTTACGTAAGGCTTCAGCACAATCACGTATTTCTCGTTCACCTGGCAAGAACACTAAAACATCTCCAGCGCCTGCTGCGCCCTCTCTCCATAAGCTGGCAATTTCCTCAACCACTGCATCCGGAATCTCTTTGGCAGTTTTGGATTCTTTTTTACCGTCGGGCTTGGCGTCCGGCTCCAATGGCGAATAACGCTGCTCTACTGGAAAGAGTCGACCACTGACCTCAATTACTGGCGCTACTTTGCCATTAAGCGAAAAGTGTTCGGCAAAGCGCTGGGCATCGATGGTCGCTGAAGTAATAATGAGTTTGAGGTCTGGCCGTTTTGGCAGTAGCTGGCGCAGATAGCCCAATAAAAAATCAATATTCAGACTACGTTCATGCGCTTCATCAATGATGAGCGTGTCATAAGCCCGTAGCTGAGGATCGCGCTGGGTCTCAGCCAGCAGGATGCCATCCGTCATTAATTTAATAGAGGCAGTATTACTGGTCTTATCTGCAAAGCGAACCTGGTAGCCCACATCTTGCCCAATAGGAGAGCCCAGCTCTTGGGCAATTCTCTTGGCGGTGGCAGTTGCTGCGATTCGGCGAGGCTGAGTATGGCCTATAAGCTTGCCGCCATTAATCGTACCTCTACCCAGGTCTAAGCAGATCTTCGGCAGCTGCGTGGTCTTACCTGAGCCTGTCTCACCACACACAATCACTACCTGGTGACTTAGCAGGGCATCCTTGATCAGCTGACGCTGACCTGAGACCGGCAATTCCTCCGGAAAGCGAATGTCTAGCCTGCGAGAGGTGTTGGAAGCAGGCACAGGCTTGGGCATTGCTTTGGGTTTTTGTTGGTTTATAGGCTCTTGCACCCTATAATTTTCTCACTATGCCAACAAATGCACCCAACCAGGCCTCAATGGCTGAAGAAACGACCTCCAATTTCCCTTTCGTAGGGTGGTTGCGCGATGTTGCACCCTATATTCACAGCTTCCGCGAGAAGACCTTTGTGATTGCCTTTGCCGGCGAACTTGTCCAAGAAATTGGTCTTGAGAACCTCATTGAGGATATCGCCATGTTGCATGCCATGGGCATGCGGATTGTGTTGGTTCATGGCATCCGCCCTCAGATCGAAGAGCAGCTGATGCTGCGCAAGATCAAGAGCAAGTTCGGCAAGAGTGCCTTGCATAGCTACCGGATTACTGACGCAGCGGCACTTGAGTGCGTTAAAGAGGCTGCCGGGGAATTACGTCTTGATATCGAAGCCGCATTTAGCCGTGGATTGCCAAATACTCCAATGGCAGGTTCACGTATCTCAGTTATTTCCGGTAACTTCATTACTGCAATGCCGGTGGGTGTTGTGGAAGGGATTGACTACATCCACACTGGTTTAGTGCGCAAAGTTGACTCCACTTCAATTACCTTATCTTTGGATAGCAATAAGATTGTTCTACTCTCACCTTTGGGCTTCTCTCCAACAGGACAGGCATTTAATCTTGCTTATGAAGACGTGGCCGCCTCTACTGCTGCTGCCTTAAAGGCAGATAAGCTCATCTTCTTAAGCCCGTACGAAGGTCTGCATGATTCAGAGGGTGACCTGATTACAGAGCTCTCATTACCCCAATTGCAAGATTACATGGCAGAGAATAAAGATCTAGATATTGGCATGAAGAGTCTTCTGAATATCTCAGGCAGAGCCATTCGTGCTGGTGTGAGTCGTGTTCACTTCTTGCCCTGCAATCAAGATGGTGCACTCTTAGAAGAGCTCTTTACGCATGATGGTATCGGCATGATGCTAGCCTCCTCCGATATTGAGAACTTGCGTGAAGCCAATCAAGATGACGTGGGTGGTATTTTGCAACTCACTATGCCTTTGGAAGAAGAAGGTATCTTGGCAGCTCGTGGTCAAGACGTAATCGAGCGTGATATTCAGCGTTTCTCGGTGATTGAGCATGACCGCGTTCTATTCGGTTGCGCTGCCCTCTTTCCCTTCCCTAACGGAGTGGGTGAATTAGCTTGTCTTGCTGTTGATCCTGATGTTCAAGGATCCGGTGACGGCGAACGCTTGCTTAAGCGGGTTGAAATGCGCGCCAAGCAGGAAGGCATTAAAAAATTATTTGTTCTCACCACTAGAACTGAGCACTGGTTCTTAAAGCGCGGCTTCAAAAGGGCATCAGTAGATGACTTGCCTGAGGAAAGAAAACAAATTTACAACTGGGACCGTAAGTCCATGGTTTTAACTAAAGATCTATAGAGATTTCAGAAAGGTATTACAGATGGTACGCATGGTTCAATGCATCAAACTCAATAAAGAAGCTGAGGGAATGGATTTTGCCCCTCTTCCGGGCGAGCTAGGTAAGAAGGTTTGGAATCAAGTTTCTAAAGAGGCTTGGGCTGCTTGGTTAAAGCACCAAACGATGCTGATTAACGAAAATCGCCTCAATATGGCCGACCCACGCGCACGCCAGTACCTCTTAAAGCAAGTTGAGAAGTACTTTTTTGAAGGCGGTGCTGATATGGCTCAAGGTTACGTACCTCCAGCAGAGTAATGATTTTTGAAGTGATGCGCAGCAGCAATTTTCTTTAAAAAATATTTTCTGAATTATTGTTGACACTGCCAACGATCAGCGTAGTATCAAGTCGTGGTGAGGCAGTTATGGTGCCCCGCTACATTGGCGAAAGCCACTCTAAATAAGTACATCTATGTACTTATAGGCTGAGGAACTAAATACCTTCCGAGAGCCTGTGCCATGCACACCATGGCAAACTAACCCGATGGGCATACCCCGTCGGGTTTTTTAATTCCTAAATAGAACTTCCGGGCATTAAAGTGCGATGCGTTCAACACCAAAGGCATTGCTCACCAGCAAAATATTGGCTTTTTCTTTAGCAAACAAACCAACCGTGATCACACCAGCGATTTGATTGATTTGTGCTTCCATCTTGAGTGGGTCAGCAATCTGAAGGCCTGCTATATCCAAGATCCAGCCACCGTTATCCGTTACAAAAGGCTCGCTGGGTGTTTGATTCAAATCAGCGCGAGTATTTTTTGCTAGACGTAGCGTTACTTTTCCACCAAGTTTTTCTAACTCGCGGCTCACTACACTCTTTGCAAGTGGAATGATCTCAACTGGCAATGCAAAGTTACCCAGAACTGGTACTTGTTTAGAGGAGTCGCAGATACAAATGAATTGCTTTGCCATCGAGGCGATAATTTTTTCTCTGGTTAGCGCACCGCCGCCGCCTTTGATCATATGCCCCAAAGGATCAATTTCATCTGCCCCATCTACATATGCGGGTAGTCCTTGCACTTCATTTGGATCTAGTACTTTGAAACCATGCTTGAGTAAACGTTCGGTAGTTGCATTTGAACTTGATACCGCTCCAGCAAAGTGATCCTTATGAGGCGCTAAAGCATCAATGAAGCAATTCGCTGTTGATCCAGTGCCTATCCCCAAAATCTGCCCAGCAGGGAGTTTGAGCACTTCGTCCCTAGCCGCCTCTCCTACCATTTGCTTTAATTGATCTTGATTCATATGCCTGCTAAAAGCCTTTTTACCTTAACTGGAACTGAGTAATTAATCCATCTATCATATGATATTCATCAGAAACCCACTATAGAGCATTGAGCAAGCCCATGAATAGCACACTCTCGAACCTAAGCCAACTTGAGCAACTTAAGAAACTGACCACAGTTGTAGCTGATACAGGCGATTTTGAGCGTATGCGGGCTTTTCAGCCACAGGATGCAACCACTAACCCTTCACTAATCCTGAAGGCTGCCCAGCAAAGTAATTACCAGGCTTTGGTGAATACTGTAAAAGCAGCCCACCCAGGCATGAGTCCGACTGATTTAGTCGACTACATTTTGGTTGCTTTTGGCTTAGAGATTTTGAAGATTGTCCCAGGACGCGTTTCTACAGAAGTCGATGCACGTCTGTCTTTTGATACCAAGGGAACTGTAGCTAAAGCAAAACATTTAATTACCCTATACGAATCTCATGGCATTGATCGCAAACGCATTCTGATTAAGTTGGCTGGTACTTGGGAAGGTATTGCCGCCGCTAAAGAACTTGAGGCTCAAAGCATTCATTGCAATATGACCCTGCTTTTCTCCCTAGTTCAAGCTGCAGCGTGTGGCGCAGCCAATGCCAAACTGATTTCCCCATTTGTAGGTCGCATCACTGACTGGCATAAGGTAAAGTTGGGCGCTAACTGGAGTGATAGTGCCAATGGTGGGGCGAATGATCCAGGCGTAAGCTCAGTAAAGAGAATCTTTCATTACTACAAGCACTTTGGCATCCCTACTGAAATCATGGGGGCCAGCTTTCGTAATACGAGTCAAATATTGGAGTTAGCAGGTGTTGATCTTCTGACTATTAGTCCCGAGCTATTAGCCGAGCTACAAAGTAGTAATGAAGCTGTCGAAAGAAAACTGAATGCCGCGAATGCCCAAGCTGCACTGCAAGCTGAGAACGTTACGCCCTTAAAGCTAGATGAATCCAGCTTCCGCCTGCAACTCAATAATGATGCAATGGCAACCGAGAAATTGGCTGAAGGCATTCGCAACTTCTGTGTGGATACAGAAAAGCTAGAAGCGATCCTAGCTCAGTAATTAAAATTAGCCCAGAGGGGTTTGATGCCCTTGATAAAGCCTCCCTTGGGTAGCTTTTCGTTTGCTATAAGCGCTACATCAAAACCATACCCGTGATTTGCAGCCACTAATTTACCTAGCACCCTCTTATTTCTAGGTGTTTTCTCTTACTTTTGATCAAAATCAATTGTGAATTACCCATTCACTTGATCTAATCAATTTTGAATTTTCAAGTTAAGCATCCTTGGGGATTTAAGAAAAAATAAATACATAGGTCAATAACAGAATTACGAGACACGCAATACCGAGAAAGGTAAACATGAAAATTTATCAAACCATCACAAAAGTACCAGGTGGAATCATGGTGGTACCCCTATTTTTAGGGATGCTGCTTAATACGTTCGCTCCAAATGCACTAAAGATCGGAGGCTTTACTCAAGCCTTGACCAATCAAGGTTACCCAACATTTTTGGCGATGTACCTCTTTACTGTTGGTACAAAAATGACGTTGAATGCAGCACCAACCATGCTTAAACGTGGATTTGGAATTCTGCTTGCAAAAGTAGGTATTGCCATTGTCATTGCTCTTGGTATCGCTCATTTCTTTAATGGTGATGTATTAGGCTTGACCACCTTGGCAGTATTAGCAGCTATGAACGATACCAATGGCGGCATGTTCTTAGCATTGACAAGTACATTCGGAAGCAAAGAAGATGCTGGTACATATGTTCCACAGAGTATTGAAACTGGCCCATTCCTGACAATGCTAGTTTTAGTTGGCGCAGGCTTAGCGGTGATTCCATGGATGACCATGTTCTCAGTTGTGGCACCGATTCTTGCGGGCGCGATCCTTGGTAACTTAGACAAGGATCTACGTGACTTCTTTGGCGCCCATGAGCCCATTATTGTTCCTTTTATGGCCTTTACCCTTGGACAAGGTATTAACCTATCAGCAGTTCTGACCGCCGGACTACCTGGAATTCTTCTTGGCATTTCAGTATTGGTGATTACCGGTATTGTTTGCATACTGGCAGATCGTCTTCTTGGTGGGTCTGGTGTTGCAGGAGCAGCCGCATCCAGCACAGCAGGTAATGCAACTGGTACACCACAAGCAGTTGCATTGGCGGATCCTAGCTTTGCTGCGATTGCGCCTTTGGCAACAGTTCAAGTTGCAGCATCAGTTATTGTTACTGCAGTTTTGACCCCAATGTTGACTGCCTTCATTTACAATAAAAATAAGAATAAAAACTAAGGTCGCAAACAAAGCATCAATCATTACTTTTTAGTTAGATTCACTCAGTGCAAAACTCTAAAGTTTTGCACTTTTTTTATTAGGAATTTGAAATGTCTAGACCAAATGTCTACATCACGCGTAGCATCCCAGAGCAAACCATTGCCGAACTAAAGAAAACCTGTGATGTTGAAGTAAATCCTCATGATCGTGCGCTAACTCGAGAGGAGTTGATCAATGCAGTCAAAGATCGCGATGCAGTTGTCACCCTTCTGACTGACAATGTTGATGCAGATGTCTTGGATGCAGCAGGTCCACAATGCAAAATTGTTGCCAATTATGCAGTCGGCTTTAATAACTTTGACACCAAAGCTGCAACGCAAAGAGGCATCATCATGACAAATACACCAGGGGTTCTCGATAAGGCTACGGCAACCCATGCTTGGGCTTTATTGCTTGCAGCTGCCAAACGTATCCCTGAGTCAGAGCGCTTTGTTCGTGATGGCAAGTGGAAAGGCTGGTCCCCTATGACCTTTATCGGCCAGGATGTCGATGGCAAAACTCTTGGTATCGCTGGATTAGGCAGAATTGGCTCCATGTTTGCCAGGAAAGCAGCCGCTTTTGATATGAAAATTATCTATACCAATGAACTGCGCAATGAAGAGTTTGAAAAACAATATGGCGCAACATTTGTTGATAAAGATGCTCTTCTCAAAGAGTCAGACTTTCTTTCTATTCACTTACCTCTCACACCAGAAACAAAATACTATATCGGCGCTGCTGAATTAGCCAAAATGAAACCCAGTGCTATCCTGATTAATGCAGCTCGCGGTCCATTAGTCAATGAAAAGGAGCTGGTAGAGGCCTTACGCAACAAAGTAATTTGGGGTGCTGGGCTAGACGTATTTGAGGATGAGCCCAAACTTGCAGATGGCTTGGACAAGCTGGATAACGTGGTGATTGTTCCTCATATCGCTTCCGCTACTCTTGAAACTAGGCTCGCAATGGGGAAAATTGTTACCGACAATATTCTTGGGTATTAAATGGTGAACAACCGATTACATGCATTAATCCAGAAGTGCTGAAATCAAAATAATCCCTGAGGGATCTTGCATAAAGGGATCGCAATGCGGTCCCTTTTCATATATGAAACCTGAAATCTATTTCCTGGCAGTACTAATACCAAATAAGCCATAAGCTCCGCAATACCCAAACATGCCGGTTAGCAAGGGAATAATCCCAATCCAGGCCCAGGGACCGGTAATTCCAAGTCCCGCCAAACCCATCAGGGTGATGCCAAGGGTCATTCGAATAACGCGATCAGGATGACCAATATTGCATTTCATAGAACCCCCCTTTATTAGCTTAGCTTGCTAATTTGAGCTTAGGCTTATTTATTGCTTTTAGCAAGACGTTGTCTCAAGGCCTCATAAAGGCATACACCACTCGCTACGGATACGTTCAAGCTGGAAACGACGCCCTGCATTGGGATACGTACCAACTCGTCACAAGTCTCTTTTGTCAGGCGGCGCATACCCTCGCCTTCAGCTCCCATCACAATACCAATAGAGCCTGTCAGATCAATATCGTAGATTGATTTACTAGCCTCATCATCAGTACCAATCAGCCAAACGCCCGCTTCTTGCATTTCTTTCATGCTACGGACTAGGTTGGTAACGGTAATAACGGGCATTACTTCGGACGCACCACTTGATACCTTGCTGACCGTGGCATTAATCGACGCAGAACGATCCTTAGGGATCACCACGGCATCAACACCTGCGCCATCCGCTACCCGCAGACATGCACCAAAGTTATGAGGATCAGTTACACCATCTAGCACTAAGAATAAAGGCTTCTCTTTTGCGCCCTCAACATCTTCAACCACCTCAGTGATGGTGCGCGCAATGGTCATTTTTTCAGCCAAGGCAACAACGCCTTGATGACGATCATGGCCTGTCAACTTATGCAGACGTTCTGCATCAGCAGCATGCAAACGCTCGCCCAAAATCTCTTCTGCCTGCTTTAAAAAATCTCCCATCCGTCTATCACGACGGCTAGGATCAAAGTACACCGACTTCAAGCTATCTGGATCTACTCGTAAGCGCGCTTGTACTGCATGAAATCCAACTAGTATTTGTTTCATTTCGTTTGTTTCATCTTATTTGCTTGATCTTTTCACTAATCTTTATTTACGGCGGGCTTTAGTAGAGCGAACCGGGGGCTTACTACCTGCAGGCTTACCCACGGACCTACCAGGCTTTGCCTTGCCGTTTTTACCGTTTTTACTATTAGCGGTCTTACTCTTTGATTGATTAGCCCCCAAGGTGCCAGCAGATTTAGCTGCGTTCACATTGATACCGCTTGGCTTTTGCGGAGTCTTATTATCAGAACGGCCTCTCTGAGGGGCTGCTTTTTTATTAGGTCTACCTGTGTCAGAGGCCAATAGCAGCTGACGACGGTTAGAAGGTGTGCCAGGTTCCAAGCCAGCCGATTTAACAAGACTAAATTCGATCTTACGAGCATCCAAATCAACACGACTCACCAATACATGCATACGATCACCTAAGCGATAACGAATGCCAGTACGCTCTCCGCGTAATTCCTGGCGGGCTTCGTCATACTGGAAGTAGTCTCCGCCCAGCTCAGTGACATGCACCATGCCTTCCACAAACAGATTTTCCAGCTGAATAAATAATCCAAAGTTAGCAACGCCGGTAACAGTACCTGAATACTCCTGACCTAAATGGTCGCGCATGTAGTAACACTTAAGCCACGCCTCTACATCTCGAGATGCCTCATCGGCACGACGCTCATTAGATGAGCAATGAACGCCCAGCTGACCCCAAATTGGCAACGCTGCATTAACGCCTTTAGGCACTTTTACACCCTTAGCCACCCCTGCTTTTGCATCACTTTGGGATTTCTTCGCATTAACTGCGTTCTCACGACCCTTACCTTTACGCGGCAAAGTCAGATTGAGCGGCACTTTCGGTGGCAAGACTGGCACGTAAGGCTTTTTTTGCAGAATTGACTTAATCACCCGATGCGTTAGCAAGTCAGGGTAACGGCGAATTGGGCTGGTGAAATGAGAATACGCTGGGTAAGCTAAACCAAAGTGACCTTCATTATCGGGCTGATACATCGCCTGCTGCATAGAGCGCAATACAACTGACTGAAGCATATTGGCATCAGGTCGCTCTTTAATTTCACGCATGAGTTTTGCGTAGTCTCGTGGCTTAGGTTTATCACCGCCGCCTAATGACAAGCCTGAGGTTCTCAGAACTTGACGCAAGGTAACTAACTTCTCTTCTGATGGCTCACCATGCACACGATAGAGACTAAGGTGTTTATTTTTGTCAATAAAGTCGGCTGCGCAAACGTTCGCAGTCAACATACACTCTTCAATTAAGCGATGCGCGTCATTACGAAGACGTGGTTCAATGCGCAGAATCTTGCCAAGCTCATTACTAATGATTTGCGTCTCAGTCGTTTCAAACTCAATAGCTCCACGCTTCTCGCGAGCAGACAACAGAATCTTATAAAGCGAATATAAATTACCCAATAATGGACTGAACTGCGCAAAACGTGTTGCTTCAGGCCCCTTACTATTAGAAAGGATCTCCCAAACAATATCGTAAGTAAAGCGCTGTGCTGAATGCATTACTGCCGGGTAGAACTGGTATGCCAAAACAATGCCGTTGTTATCTACAACGGAGTCACAGACCATACACAGACGATCTACCCCAGGATTGAGGGAACAAAGGCCGTTAGAGATCTTCTCTGGCAACATTGGAATTACGCGTCTTGGAAAATACACCGAAGTGGCACGTAACAAGCCCTCGTCATCCAAAGGATGTCCTGGTTTGACGTAATGGGATACATCAGCTATTGCCACAATCAAACGCCAGGCCTTAGTCTGGCCATACATGACGGGTTCGCAATAGACAGCATCATCAAAGTCTCGCGCATCTGCACCATCAATAGTGACCAAAGGTATGTCACGGAGATCAACACGGCCCTCTAAATCTTCTTGCTGGACTGTATCTGGTAATGCTGCTGCTTCTTTCATGGCGGCAGCTGAAAACTCATGCGGAACACCATACTTACGCACAGCAATTTCGATTTCCATGCCAGGATCATCAATCTCACCTAAGACTTCAACTACACGACCAACGGCTTGGCGATAGCTATCTGGGTAATCAATAATCTCTACACTCACTACTTGACCTAGCTTCGCTTGTCCTTGACCCTTGGGTGGAATCAAAATGTCATGACCAATGCGCTTATCCTCGGGCGCAACAATCAGAACACCGTTTTCATTTAAGAGGCGGCCGATCACTACTTTATTGACATGCAACACGACCTCAACAATCTGCCCTTCTGGGCGACCCCGTCGATCGGTTCCCAAAACTCTGACATTCACTCTGTCACCGTGCATAACGCGCGACATTTCTCTCTCTGACAGAAAGATGTCTTCGCCACCATCATCGGGTATAACAAATCCAAATCCATCTCGATGCCCCTGAACTGTTCCTAATCGGTCAGCCTCACGTGGTATCAAGTCTTTTGCTTTACGCATTTAATCCCTTTGGCAATACATGCCTTGTATATATCTAAAGATATCTATTTTTGTTATGAATAAGGCTACTGTATCAAACCACTAAGTAGGATTGGGAAAAGCCTTATCAGCTTGTAAATCGGGGCATAAAAGACCCAGAAACGCTCATCCCCCTATAATAAGGGCATGCCCAGGTGGCGAAATTGGTAGACGCACCAGCTTCAGGTGCTGGCGATCGTAAGGTTGTGGGGGTTCGAGTCCCTTCCTGGGCACCAAACACTCTGCATAGACCCTATATGGGGTTAAAAGTGGAATTTACAAGCCATATCCGAGGTCTATTACAAACAAAACCTCGCCAGGGTGTAAACCGTCATCCCCACTACCAAAGTCATGACCATTTTTCGGGTGAGATAAAAAGCAATCAGGGCGGCTACTCCACCCCAAATATTGGGCAATTTCCAGTCAAATTGAGCCACGCTCGCAGCGTTTCCGGGCAAAAAGATTTCAGGCGCCAAAATAGCAACCATCGCTGCTAAAGGAGCAAAGCGAATTGCCTCGATCACCCAGTCAGCAACCTTAATCCGCTCTCCTAAAATCATAAAGAAGCTACGCGACCAAGCGGTTACCAAAGCCATGCCAATGATTAGGAGATAAATATTCCAATCGATCTGCATTAAGGAATACTCGATTTAGGAGACTTATCGGTCATCATGCCTACAACTAAGGCCGCCACAATAGCAATAAGAATATTGAGTCGAAATGGGATGCCATAGGTTGCTACCGCCACAATTGATGCAGTAACCGCAGCCCATCGTGCAGCCGCTCGATCTAGCATGGGCACAATGATGACTAACAAAGCTATTGCTCCAGCAAACTCTAGGCCCCAACGATTGGGAATTTGACTTGCAAGCAGAATGCCTGCAATTGAGCCTAGTTGCCATAACACCCAGTTTGAAAACTGCATCCCCATCAGCCAATGCAGCCGCAGATGCTCTTGATCAGATCGACGCTCTTCATCGGTCTCCGGCTTGGAATAACGCCGAATATAAAAAAGATAGCTAAAGTCGGCTGTGCAATATCCCAATAGGATTTTGCGCCAAGTAGATAAATAGGAAAAATGGATTTGCAGTCCGAGACTAAAAATCACAAACCGTAAGTTCACCATAAAGGAAGTAACTAATATCATCCAGATTGGCAGGCCAGCCGCAATCAGTGGAAGAGCTGTCAACTGTGAGGTTCCTGCATATACCAACAGACTCATCGCCAAAGCCTGTTGCACAGTCAATGTCGACTTGGCCATCGCAATGCCAGTGACAAAGCCCCAAGTAAGAATCGTCACGCTAGAGCGTGACATCTCCTTAAATCCATCTCTAAAGTTCTTTTGTTGCAGAGGAGTCATACCCAGAAATTAAATCCCCATATTTCTGTGTAGGATCTTAGGCTTCATTTCCTCCCAAAGACTTTCAAAATCCTCTGTTTTTTCCTCGGAGAGTTTTATGGAATCATAAAGATGACCAAAGACAATCGACTCTCTTTTCACTAATATTTTCTCAAACTCTGCAAGACCAATGGGCTTATCTTCCATATCACGAGTGAGCTCTGCAGAGCAGACAATCGCTTGCTCATCGTCTTTATCCACCACCGCAAATTCAATAAACTGCTGAGCCTGATCGACAATCACTAAAGTGCCACGAGCATAAGTAACTGCATCATGCTGCTCAACGATATAAGCCAGAAATTGATCCTCATCCGCCCTCTCCATCTGCAAGTCATCAATAAAAAAGAGATATTGATCACCATCGCTATTAACCATCGTGAAGACTTTGGGCGTCACACCATGGCCCAAGACCAAGTTACGGTAATAAGAGGAAATTTCTACAGCCAAATTTTCTGAAAAGAGATGCATTAGCAATTCACTGAAATCAATTAGGCTAAGTTCTTTTTTAAGAACGCCATAGTTCTATCCCAAGCCAATATTGCTGCTTTTGCGTTATAGGCCAATGGTGGCAAACCACGGGAATCCGATTTAGGATTAGCAAAAGCATGCTTGGCATCGTAGCGATAAAACTCATGTTTGGCACCTGCCTCTGTTAGCTTGGCCTCTAATTGATCAACTCCAGAGATGGCAAAGAAATCATCATGGCTTGCCCAATGTGCCATCATCGGTTTTGTAATGCCTGGAGCATTCACATATTCTAATGGTGGATAACCATACCAAACAATCGTCGCATCTAACTCAGGAACATTACATGCAGAAAGCACGGTTAATGCGCCGCCCATACAAAATCCAGTCACAGCTACTTTTTTGCTGCCAGTCGCCTTGAGGTACTGAACTGCGCCACGAATATCCTGACCCGCCGCATCGCCAAAATTCAAATCGCCCATGAGGTGCTCAGCTTCTTTTGCCTCTAAGGCCAATTTGCCACGATACAAATCAGGAACAAGCGCACGATACCCAGCTTCTGCTAAACGATCTGCTACAGACTTCACCTCATCGTCTAAGCCCCACCACTCCTGAATGACAACTATTCCAGGAGCATTTACCTTATCGCTTGGTTCAGCCAAATACCCTTTGAGAAGCTCGCCATCAGGCCTTAAAAATTCAATCATGAGATCTCCTTATGCTCTATATCTCTTTAGTTCTTTAGTGCTAATCTTTTTTCGTATCAACATGAATATATCCTACCAGCCAGAATGTGAGTAAACCACAGACTGTTGCGCCATAGCCAACAAGGTTGTAATGCTCCATCTTGCCATCAGCTGCAATAGTGACCACTAATCCAGCTATAACAGAGGCAATACCAGATGCAAGCATCTGGACTGAACCAACCAAACTCATGAATGTCCCTCTAATCTTTGGTTCAACCATTTGACTAACAATGGCCATTGTTGGAATCATGCGGCCAGAGATCAAAATAAAGAAGGCGGTTTGGTTAAGCAAAACAATCCACAGGGGAACTGGCATCAAATTAGTGGTAATAAGAATCGGAAACAAGCTAACGATGGCCAATAACCGAAAGACTTTAACCTTGCCATACTTATCTGCCAAATGCCCAATGTATCTAGAACTCATTAAAGTAGCGATACCACCGCAAAGATAAATGAGAGAAATATAGGAATTAGCAACGCCCACGTTTGCAGTGAGATACAAGGCAATATAAGGAATCACTGAGAAGCCCGTGATCATTACCAGACCAATAAATAAGAAGGCGCGCAAATGCCGATGGGCAATCAAGACCTCATAGATTTGCTTGAAGCGACTACCCTCTTGAACGTGATGCAAGTGTCCTGAGATCTTTGGAATATTACGATAAGCAATATACAGAATTAAGGCTGAGATCATACCGATAAATAGGAATGGCGCACGCCAACCCAGAGACTCAATATGGTTCGCCAAGAATAAACTGAGGGGAACGCCGGCAACGGTTGAGACCGAGAACGCCGCCATCACCGTACCCAATGCCTTGCCTCTGCGCTCAAATGGAATTGAGTCTGCTACGATAGTCTGGACCAAGGATCCCAAGATTCCACCGAAGGCACCAGCACAAGCGCGAGCAATAAAGAGTAGGTGATAGTTTGGTGCAAATGCACATGCGACTGTAGCTACGATAAAGCAAACATATAAACACAACAATAACTGCCTTCTCTCAAAGCGGTCTATGTAGTAAGTTGCAAATACCCCAGCAATTGCAGCTGCAAAAGTATAAGAGGACAGTAATAATCCGAACTGGTGGGTATTAATTGAGAGTGCTGTAATGAACTGAGGCCCTAAGGGCATCATGATCATGAAATCCAAGATATGAGTAAATTGAATTCCGGCTAATGCAAAAAGAAAGAAGCGTTCTCGCTTGGGGGATTCAAAAAGATTGGATGGCTGGCTCAAGGTATTCTTTACACATACTGTTCAATATGACATTATCACCCTTGAACCCCATTTCTGCAGATTCATCACCTACTTTGACCATGACTAATATCACCGAACCTGCTCTACAAACAGCCGTATTAGGCATTCCAGTCATACCACTAGTCACTGATATTTTCTTTGGCATTTTAGGACTGATTGTAATTCTAGTCTTTCATGGTACGTTTCTTAACCATGTGATTATGAAATTTGACAGGGGAACGAAGAAGAACTTTAGTAAAGGTGAATATAGACTGGTATATGTCAGCTTTTACGCTACCTTCATCTTCATTGCATTAATTCATATTGGTGAAATTGTGCTTTGGACTTTTTATCTTTTTGCACTTGGACTCATGAAAGATGGAGTGCAGGCCCTGGTATTCGTCGGCAGTTGCTATACCACCGTAGGATTTGCGTCAGACAGTTTGCCAGCAGGCTGGAAAAGTTTAGCTTTCTTTATTGCATTTACTGGACTTTTTTCTATAGCGTGGACAACTTCCGTCATGATTGGGATGACTGATGTTTATAAACAAGCCTGGAATCTGAGACATTCTCAGGATGATTCTGAGTCCTCCTAAGATAATAACCATAGACGCAACGACTCCCACCCCTGGAAGGATCATGCGTATCATGAATTACTCCATCAATGATTGCCGTGAGATGTTTCGAAACTTTAGCAATTAGTATTTCCTTGGGCAGCTCATCGGGGCGTAGATGAACCTGACAGCCAGCCCCCACCTGCATGGTTGGAAACCACTCAAAACCTTGGGCTAATATGTAGTCATGAAACACATTACGGTGATTGCCATTTCTAGGCGAAGTGCCTTTTGCATTCAGCCTTTTTGCCAAGCGATCATTTCTTAGCCGGGCATAACTCTCATTTGCTCGCCTTAAATCTTCATATACTTGAAGGTAAGGCAGCTTGGCAGCAATCGCAATTGATCTAACAACACAATCTCCTGTGCCCCCTTTAAAGCCAGCCTCCTCCCTGCCACCATCATTAAACTGAAATGAAAAGCGGGAATGGTTTTTAGAGAAAGGGTTTAAAAATCCGAACATTTTCTGATGGTCAATAAAAAATGGATTTGCTTTTTGGGCAAATCCATTTATATCTAAGCTAAAGTCGCCTTACTTAGCTTGAGCTTTCTTTACCTCTAAGCGCCAAGCGTGCAACAAAGGCTCAGTGTAGCCATTAGGCTGCTCAAGACCCTTGAAAATCAAATCACTAGCTGCTTTAAAAGCATAAGAGTCTTTGTAATTTGGCATCATTGGCTTATACAAAGGATCACCTGCATTTTGTGTATCAACAATAGTAGCCATGCGCTGCATAGCTTCCTCTACCTCTGCTTTAGTGACATATTTATGTAGTAACCAGTTAGCAATATGCTGACTGGAAATACGCAGGGTAGCGCGATCTTCCATTAAACCGACGTTGTAAATATCAGGTACCTTAGAGCAACCAACACCTTGGTCAATCCAACGAACAACATAACCCAAAATACCTTGGCAGTTATTGTTGAGAGATTCGCGAATCTCTTCTTTAGTCCAATCTGGATATAGTGCAATAGGCACGGTCAAGAGATCATCGGTTAAGGCCTCATACTCAGCTGCGGTATCGAGCTTCTCCATCTCCTCTTGGATCTTTGCCACATTGACCTGGTGATAATGGATTGCATGCAAGGTAGCAGCAGTAGGTGATGGCACCCAAGCGGTATTAGCACCAGCTAACGGGTGTGCGCCCTTTTGCTCCACCATTTCTTTCATGAGATCTGGGGCAGGCCACATACCTTTGCCAATCTGTGCGCGGCCACGTAGGCCACAGTCCAGTCCCGCCAATACGTTGCGGCGCTCATATGCCCCGAACCATTTAGCGATCTTCATTCTTCCTTTGCGAACCATAGCGCCGCCATACATACCGGTATGCATTTCGTCACCAGTACGATCTAAGAAGCCAGTATTAATGAAGGCAACACGTCCACCAGCCGCAGCAATAGCCGCTTTAATGTTCACGCTCATGCGACGCTCTTCGTCCATGATTCCTAGCTTGACAGTGTTCTCAGGTAAGCCCAATAACTTCTCAACGCGACCAAAGAGCTCGCTAGCAAAAGCCACTTCTTCTGCGCTATGCATTTTTGGCTTAACAATATAGACAGAGCCTTTACGGGTATTACCAATAGCCTGAGTCGCAGGACGATTGATGTCATACAGGGCAATCAATACGGTGACTACTGCATCCAAGATACCTTCGTAGATCTCCTTACCCTCACCAGTAATGATCGCGGGGTTTGTCATCAAGTGGCCAACATTACGGAGGAACAAGAGTGAGCGGCCGTGTAATGTCACAATGCCATCTTTTGCATTTACCGCACCAATGCCTGCTTTGTATTGACGATCAGGATTGAGTTTACGGGTAAATGTTTTGCCGCCCTTGCTAACCTCTTCAACCAAGGTGCCCTTGAGAATACCCAGCCAGTTCTCATATGCAAGCACTTTGTCATCGCCATCAACCACGGCTACTGAATCTTCTAAATCCAAAATGGTTGAGAGCGCTGCCTCAAGAACCACATCATTGACTCCGGCTGCATCAGAGGCGCCAATTATTTTAGTCTTATCAATTTGGATATCAATGTGGATACCATGATTGCGCAATAAAACAGAGGATGGCGCAGAGGCCTCACCTTGATAGCCAACAAACTGCTTCTCATCAACCAACCCAGTTGTACTTCCGTCTTTAAGCTTAACTGAAAGCTTCTTGTCGGCCACTGCATAAGCAACTACATCACTGTAGCTTGCCTTAGCAAGAGGTACAGCTTGATCCAAAAACTGACGTGCATAGGCAACCACCTTCGCACCGCGAATAGGGTTGTATGCACCATCCTTAGTAGCACCATCCTCTTTGGAGATGACATCTGTACCGTAAAGAGCGTCATACAAAGATCCCCAGCGAGCATTAGCAGCATTTAAGGCATAGCGTGCATTTAATACTGGAACAACCAGCTGTGGACCGGCCTGAAGAGCAAGTTCATCATCTACATTCTGTGTAGTAGCTGATACCTTGGCAGGTACATTCTCGATATAACCAATTTCCTGTAAATACTTACGATAAGCAGGCATATCTTTGATTGGGCCTGGATTCGCTTTATGCCATTTATCCAAGTCCAGCTGCAAACGATCACGCTTTAAGAGTAAGGCTTCATTTTTTGGAGTTAGGTCTTTAACGATTTCATCAAAGCCCTTCCAAAATTCAGCACTCTTGATACCGGTACCTGGGAGTACTTTATCTTCGATAAAGCGATATAAAGGTGTTGCTACTTGAAGGGTATTACAGGTAGTACGCGCAGTCATGTTATTTATTTCTTATGCAAAAGTTTAAAAAGGGGTAATTCAATATTTTCCATCAATCCTGGAATGGGTGCTGAAGAAGTATGGTCTCGTCTCGCTCTGGACCTGTAGAGACCATTGCAATCGGCTTACCCGCTACCTCCTCTATACGGCGTAGAAAGTTTTGGGCCTCAACTGGCAGCTTGCTCCATTCGCGGATACCGAAGGTTGTACCCTTCCAACCCGGAAAGTCTTCATAAATTGGTTCACAACGGGCAACAGATTCTGCGCCGCGCGGTAGCACATCTAAATGCTTACCATCGAGCTTGTAACCAACACACAAACGAATAGTCTCAAAACCATCTAATACGTCTAGCTTAGTGATGCAAAGACCAGACAAGCCATTGATCTGTATAGAGCGCTTCAATGCTGCAGCATCTAACCAACCTGTGCGGCGTGGTCGCCCAGTTACAGAGCCGAATTCTTTTCCTACCTCAGCCAAACGCACACCAATGGGATCTTGCTTAGCAGGATTGTCATGGTCATAGAGTTCACTTGGAAATGGCCCTGCGCCAACGCGTGTGCAATAGGCCTTAGTGATACCCAAAATGTATTGCAAAGAGTCTGGGCCAACACCAGAACCAGCAGCAGCATTGCCTGCTACGCAGTTACTAGAAGTAACATACGGATAGGTGCCGTGATCAATATCGAGTAATGTACCCTGCGCACCTTCAAACAAGAGATTTTGGCCAGACTGTTCGGCCGCATATAAAGCGCTAGACACATCTACCACCATTGGCTTTAGACGCTCAGCATAAGACATTGCCTCAGCTAAAGTCTTCTCATAATTTACTGGTTCAGCACCATAGTAATTAGTGAGCATGAAATTGTGATACTCCAAGTTCTCACGCAATTGTTCGGCAAACTTTTCTGGGTAGAACAAATCTTGAACGCGCAATGCACGACGCGCCACTTTATCTTCATAAGCTGGCCCGATACCGCGACCAGTGGTACCAATCTTGGCTTCGCCA